>Ga0187885_10000687_pt1 | contig 40225 bp, 27 predicted proteins | sample June2016WEW_20_1_3_FD_132970 | JGI IMG/M metagenome (GOLD analysis project Ga0187885, IMG submission 132970) | Peatland microbial communities from SPRUCE experiment site at the Marcell Experimental Forest, Minnesota, USA - June2016WEW_20_100 | ecosystem: Environmental > Terrestrial > Soil >...
CACCAGCGTGATCGTGGCCGTGGCTGCGGGGATTTATCTACTGGTGCGGCTGGTGACGGCCCGGCGCACGGCGCTGGTGCCGTACGTGCTGGCGGCCTTGCCGATTGCCGCGGCCTTGGCGGCTTATAATTGGTACTGGCTGGGCGGTCCCTTGAATTTCGGCCAGGCCGAGGTCGGACACATGGTGGCTGCCGGCAAGACCGGCGGCAACAAGGACCTTTGGCAGACGCCGTTGTGGTTGGGTGCGGCCGGGCTGATGGTCAGTCCTTCCCGTGGGCTGCTGGTGTTCTCTCCGTTTATGATTTTCGCGATGGGAGGCCTGGTGGCGTTGTGGACGCAGCGGCGGTACACCCCGCTGTGGCCGGTGACGATCGCCATGCTGGTGCTGCTGGGGGTGGCCTTCAAGTGGTTCGATTGGTGGGGCGGATGGTGTTACGGTCCGCGGCCCATTGTGGACACCATGCCGTTCTTCGCGCTGTTGCTGATTCCGGTGATCGACTGGATCTGTCGGCGCAAAGTTGTGCTGGTCTTGTTCCTGATCCTGGCGGCTTGGGCGGTGGCCGTTCAGGCGCTGGGAGCGTTCGCGTACGACATGTTTGGGTGGAACTGCCGACTCGCTGGCTACAACGTCTCTCTGCCTGGCGAGCAAGCACCGGTTTTTGTCGAGACCGAGCAAGAGACCATCTCCCTGTTACGTCATAACCCCGGCGCCACGGCCAAAGCGGTTAGGCGGAACGTGGACGAGTCGCAGTATCGCTATCGCCTCTGGTCGCTGAGCGACAATCAGATCGGCTACTACGTGGAGAACTTCCGCGAGGCGCGGCGCGAACGGGCGACGATGCGCGACGCATGGCTGAAGGAACCGAGCCGTTGACTTTTTCCGCGTGCGTGGGAGGATGGCGGCCATGGAAGACAACAAAATTACTCAGATTGTCGCGGCGGCACGGGCCAAGAAGGCCACGGACGTGCACATCATCGCGGGGGCGCCGCTGCTGTTCCGCATCGGCAAGGATCTGATTCCCTACACTCCGTCGCGCCTGACGGGCGAGGAAGCCCGCGAACTGGCCTTCCAGTTCCTCAGCACCGACCAGCAGGAACTTTTCCGCCAGCGGCTGGACTTCGACCTGATGGCCGCTGACAAGGGCGGGCGCTACCGCGTGAACATCTCGTACAATGACGGGGCGGTCGGCGCCGTCATCCGCATTCTGCCCGAGGAGCCGCGAACGCTGGAAGCGCTCCACATGCCGCCCGTGGTGAACTACCTGGCCGCCCAGACCAAGGGGCTGGTGCTCATCACCGGCAGCACCAGCCAGGGCAAGACCACCACGATGTCGGCCATGATCAGCGAGATCAACACCCACCAGCGCAAACACGTCGTCACCATCGAGGATCCCATCGAAACGGTCCATCTCAACCGCCAGAGCATCGTCCGCCAGCGCGAGGTCGGGCGGGACACGGCCACGTTCGCCTCCGGGCTGCGGGCGGCGCTGCGGCAGGACCCTGACGTCATCGCCATCGGCGAGATGCGCGACTACGAGACCATCCGCATCGCCCTGACGGCCGCCGAAACGGGCGTGCTGGTCCTGTCCACGCTGCACGTGATTTCCATCGACAAGGTGATCGAACGCCTGCTGAGCTACGCGCCCGTGGAAGACGAGATCCACCTCCGCTACCTGCTGGCCGGGGCGCTCCAGGGCATCATCCACCAGGAACTGCTGCCGACCCTCGAGGGCGGCAAGCGCGTGGCCGTGGAAGTGCTCATCGCCACCGACGCCGCCAAGAACGTCCTCCGCAACCGCGGCGCGTTCCACCTCCGCAACGTCATCGCCACCGGCGCCAAGTTCGGCATGATTACCATGGAGCAGTCGATCAACGCCCTCCTGGCCGAGGGGGCGATCACGCCCGAAGTCGCCGCCGCGGTGATGACCAACTACTAATAAGGGTGGCGATCAACGCTAAGAGCCATTGTTGTGTTGTTTGTAGCAGTGCTTCGTTGTGTAAATGCGCGGCTACACACAATGTAGCCGTGGCACTCAACTGGGTTAAATGGGAGTCCGTCATGTGCAAGTGGGTCATAAGTAACAGAGTTTCGATTGTCCTTGGAATATGGGCGATCATTGCCTTGGCTGGCTGCGTACAGGGGCGGAAAGAGGCGACGCCTCCACGAGTGCCGAATAACTCCAGCACCAGCCAAGCAACAGGGCAAGAGCCAATCACCGAGACGAGTGCCCGCATAGCAGGAACCGTCGTCGATGAGACTGGCAAGCCGCTGGAGGGAGCACGCGTTCGTGTTTTCCAGGTAGTGCCTCCGCAGGCCGAGTATGTGTCGGGGCAACCTTACCGCGAGGTTCCCATGGGTGAGGCGGCAGCATCCCCGGATGGAAAGTTCTCCATTGATGTTCCCAGTGGCCACGCGGCCAAAGGTGACTGGATCGTTCTTGCCCAGAAGGAAGGCCGGTCTATCGATTTTCTGAAGTGGACTGGCCCCGCAAAAGGCCCGCAGACGCTTATGCTGCGACTGGGGGAGCCCAAATCGGTCAAAGGCACCATCGTCGATGAGCAAGGCAAGCCAGTGGCCGGGGCTCGGCTGGAAACAATCCTCATAGTGTACGAGGCAGGGATGAGCCTCCCCGTGAACGAGAAAACGCTTATCGGCTCGTCATTCCTGGGTGTCCTTATGGCTACTACGGATAAACAGGGGCGATTTGAGGTGGACAATCTGCCGGGCATCGCCATTCTCGGTTTTTATGTAAGCACGCCCGGCTATGGGTTCGCCAAGATCGGACTGGGGACGAGCCAAGTTGATAGCTTTACCGTTCGAGAAATTGGTATGCCCACCATTATGCCTGGTATGAATGACGTGCAGATTGTCCTGCCCCCTGCTGTTAGGATTCAGGGAACAGTGATCGATTCCTCCACGAACCGACCCATAGCAGGACAGAAATTGGTTGCGCGGGTCAAATCTGACATAGGGCCTCGTGGTGAGCGCTACTACGAGGTCCCGAAGGGGAGTAAGTCAGGAGATGATGGCAAGTTTGTTTTCAAGAACCTACCCCTGGGCTTACAACGATTGAGCTTGCTGGGTCACGCATCGCTCCTGCGGAATGGACGGCAGACCGGGTCACATTACAAACCCAAGCCGACAAAGAGCCGCTGCCCGTCGTGATCAAGGCCACCAAAGGCGGACTTGTAGACGTTGAGGTAACTGAACTGGACAGCGGTAAGCCCATCTCGGTGGCATCGGTAAACCTTATGAAGGGGCGGTCGGAATCGCTATCCACCTGGACCGACGACCGTGGTATTGCCAGATTCCGTCTGGTCCCTGGGGAGTATAAGGTCATCGCCAGTGACGTCGTCTTCCATGAACCCAACAAGGGGGTAATCACCCTACGGGTCAAAGAAGGGGATACGCTCCAGGTACCCATTCGACTGAAAGCTTATCCTCAAGTCCGGGTCTCCGGGACCGTCGTGGACGAGACAGGCCACCCCGTGGGTAGAGCAAAGATACGTGTCATGTCACAGCCGAAGGAATTCTTAGTAGAGACAGATGAACGCGGCCAATTCCAAACGACCTTACATGGCACTGGGGGCAGGCTTGTCCCATTGGCAGTAACCGACACGAGTCGCAATCTGGCCGCTTTAGTCGCTCTGGAGAATGGCAAACCGATGACCATCGTGCTTCATCCAACCTGCCGTCTGTTAGGGGTAGTGAAGGATTCGGCGGGAAAGCCTGTGGATACAATCGTGGAAGCATGGGCGGAGGATATACCCTGCAGGATGATGGCTAAGACTAACTCTCTTGGCGAATACGAGATCCCAGGAATACCCCGCAACCATAAATACTGTGTCCATGACTATTTTGGATCGGCAGTTTGGGTGAGCATAGGTCTTGAAACGGCAGCTTCCGTGCGCGTCGAGCCTATAATCCGGCTAGCGCAGCTTATATCGTCAAATACGCTACCCACGGTATCACTACCAACAACAGAACCAGCACCAACAACGGAACCGGCATCGACAACATCGCCTTGTGATCTACCCTGATCGGCTTGGCTGCTTTAAAACAGCGGAGCAACCTCTATGTCACAGAGGTTGCTCCGCGTTCTTTTTTGATTGTCGCGCCGAGGGGCGGCTATTGCGGCGCCTTGGCGCCCGGGGCCGGCATGGCGGCCAGCTGGGCGTAGTAATGCCACCGCGTGTCGGCGTCCTTGGCGGCCAGCTCGATGAGACGCTTGGCGCCTTCGGGGTCCGACTTGGTGAGCATCTTGTAGCGGATCTCGCTGTAGGCATAGTCGCGCAGCGGTATCGTGGGCTCCTTGGAGTCCAGTTGCAGGGGGTTCTTGCCCGCCTCCGCCAGGCGCGGGTCGTAGCGGTACAGCGGCCAGGCGCCGCTGGCGACGGCGGCCTTCTGCTGCTCGAAGCCCAGCCGCATGTTGATACCGTGGTTGATGCAGTGACAGTAAGCGATGATGATGCTAGGGCCGTTGTAGCTCTCCGCCTCGACGAACGCCCGCACCGTCTGGGCGTCGGAGGATCCCATGGCCACCTGGGCGACGTACACCGATCCGTAGCTCATGGCCATCAGGCCCAGGTCCTTCTTGGGGGTGGGCTTGCCGGCGGCGGCGAACTTGGCCACGGCCGCCCGCGGCGTGGCCTTGGAGCACTGCCCGCCGGTGTTGGAGTACACCTGCGTGTCCAGCACCAGGATGTTGATGTTCCTGCCGCTGGCCAGGACGTGGTCCAGTCCGCCGTAGCCGATGTCGTAGGCCCATCCGTCGCCGCCGACGGCCCAGATGCTCTTGCGAACCAGGGCGTCGGCCAGGCTGGCCAGTTGGACGGCCTGCGGCGTCGCCAGACCGGCGAGCTTCTTGCGAAGCTGCTCGACGCGCTGCCGCTGGGCGGCGATGCCCGCCTCGGTGGACTGGTCGGCCGACAGCATCGCCTCGGCCAGCTCGCCGCCGAGGGCGTCTTTCATCGCGGCCACCAGCTCGCGGGCGAACTCGGCGTGCTTGTCCATCGTCAGGCGGAAACCGTAGCTGAACTCGGCGCAGTCCTCGAACAGCGAGTTGTTCCACGCCGGCCCGCGGCCCTCGGCGTTGACGCAGTAGGGCGTGGTCGGTAGGTTGCCGCCGTAGATGCTCGAGCAGCCGGTGGCGTTGCCGATGACGGCACGGTCGCCGAACAGTTGCGTCAGCAGCTTGACGTAGGGCGTCTCGCCGCAGCCGGCGCAGGCGCCGGAGTACTCAAACAGCGGCCGGCAGAGCTGGCTGCCCTTGACCGTGTTGACCTTCAGCTTCGAGCGGTCGATGTCGGGAATCGCCAGGAAGAACTCGTAAAATTTGCGTTCCGTTTCCCGCAGCGGCGGCTGGAAGGTCATGTTGATGGCCTTGCGGGCCGGGTCGGTCTTGTTCTTGGCCGGGCAGACCTGCACGCACACGCCGCAACCGGTGCAGTCCTCCGGCGCGACCTGTACGGTCCACTTGAGGCCCTCGAACTCCTTGCCCTTGGCGTCGGCGCTGCGGAAGCCGGCCGGTGCCTTGGCCAGCAGCCCAGGCTCGTACGCCTTCGTGCGGATGCTGGCGTGCGGGCAGGAAATCGAGCACTTGCCGCACTGGATGCAGACGGCCGGGTCCCAGACGGGGATCTCCAGGGCGATGTTGCGCTTCTCCCACTGCGTGGTGGCCGTCGGCCAGGTGCCGTCGGCGGGCATGGCGCTAACGGGCAGCTCATCGCCGCGGCCGGCCATGATGGTGGCCGTCACCTTCTTGACGAAGTCCGGCGCCTGCGGCGACACCAGCGGCGGCTTTTCGATTTTGCTCGTGGCCTTGGCGGGCACCTTGATCTCGTGCAGGTTGGCGATGGTCTGATCGACGGCGTTGTAGTTCTGCTTCACCACGTCGTCGCCCTTGCGGCCGTAGGTTTGCTTGATGGAATCCTTGATGGCCACGATGGCCTCCTGCTGCGGCAGAATGCCGGAAAGGTAGAAGAAGCACGTCTGCATGATCGTATTGATGCGCCCGCCCATGCCGGTGGCCTTGGCCACGTCGTAGGCGTTGATGGCGTAGAATTTCAGCTTCTTGTCGATGATCTGCTGCTGGACCTCCCGCGGCAGGCGGTCCCAGACCTCCTCGGTGGGGTAGGGGGTGTTCAGCAGGAACGTCGCGCCGGGGACAGCCTCGTTCAGCACGTCGTAGCGTTCCAGAAAGGTGAACAGGTGGCAGGCGATGAAGTTGGCCTTGCTGATGAGGTAGGTCGAGTGGATAGGCCGCGGCCCGAAGCGCAGGTGGCTGACAGTGATGGCGCCGGCCTTTTTGGAGTCGTACACGAAGTAGCCCTGGGCGTGGTTGGGCGTTTCCTCGCCGATGATCTTGATGGAGTTCTTGTTGGCGCCCACGGTGCCGTCGCTGCCCAGTCCGTAGAACAGGGCCCGCACGACGTCCTGGCCTTCGGTGTCGAACGCCGGATCGTAGGCCAGGCTCGTGGCCGTCACGTCGTCGCGGATGCCGACGGTGAAGTGGTTCAGTGCTTTGGGCTTGGCCAGCTCGTCGAAGACGGCCTTGACCATCGCGGGGGTGAATTCCTTGCTGCTGAGGCCGTATCGCCCGCCGATGACCTTAATCGTGCGGCCGGCCTCGACCAGGGCGTTGACGCAGTCCAGGTACAGCGGCTCACCGGGCGAACCGGGTTCCTTGGTGCGGTCCAGCACGGCGATGGCCTTGGTGCTTTTCGGCAGGGCGGCGGCGAAGTGCTTGACGCTGAAGGGCCGGTACAGGCGAACCTTCAGCACGCCGATCTTTTCGCCGCTTCGGGTGAGATGTTCCACCGTCTCGTGGACGGCCTCGGCCCCGCTGCCCATCAGGACGATGACGCGCTCGGCGTCGGGGGCGCCGACGTAGTCGAACAGGTGATACGCCCGGCCGGTGAGCTTGGCGAAGGCGTCCATCTGCTTTTGGACGATGTCCGGGCAGGCGACGTAGTATTTGTTCACCGTTTCGCGGCCCTGGAAGTACACGTCGGGGTTCTGACTGGTGCCGCGAAGGACGGGCCGGTCAGGGCTCATGGCGCGGCGGCGGTGGGCCAGGATCAGCTCGTCGGTGATCATCGCCCGCATATCCTCGGGCATGAGTTCCTCGACCTTGGCCACCTCGCTGCTGGTGCGCCAGCCGTCGAAGAAGTGCAGGAACGGCACGCGGCTGGCCAGCGACGCGGCTGAGCCGATCAGCGCCAGGTCCATCGCCTCCTGCACCGAGTTGGAGGCCAGCAGCGCGTAGCCGGTCTGCCGCACGGCCATAACGTCGCTGTGGTCGCCGAAGATCGACAAGGCCTGGCAGGCCAGGGAGCGGGCCGAGACGTGGAAGCACGTGCCGGTCAGCTCGCCGGCGATCTTGTACATCGTGGGGATCATCAGCAGTAGCCCCTGGGAGGCCGTGAAGGTGGTCGTCAGCGCGCCGGTCTGAAGCGCCCCGTGCACCGCGGCCGACGCCCCGCCTTCCGACTGCAACTCCGCCACCGTCGGCACGGTGCCCCAGACGTTCTTTTTGCCGGCGGCGGACCAGTCGTCGCTGTGCTCGCCCATCGTGCTGGAGGGCGTGATGGGGTAAATCGCGATGACCTCGTTGATCTTGTGGGCTACGTGCGCGACGGCCTCATTGCCGTCCAACATCACCATCCGTCTTGCCATGATTGACCTTCCTGTTTTGAAATTTTTGGAAACTTTTTGAAAAAAACGCCTCGGGGCGTGTCGTCTGCGATGACCTTACGGGGGGATGTCATCCAGGGGCCGGCGAAACATAGCTATTATGCACATCGCGGGGGCGCCTCGCAATGCCTTTCACGTTGTGCCATCCGCCGCGGCGGGGTGTTTCGGTGCCGCGAGTCTGGCCGTTGGATTTGCCCGCCGGTGCGGTTAAGATAGACGTATCGAGCGGTGCCGGAACTCGGGCGCCGCCAAGGAGCCGTAACCATGATTCAATGCAAAGACTGTGAATTCTTCCACCGTGCCGACAGCGGTGAAATTACGTTCGCCTGCGATCCGTTCCACAACATCAAGGAAGATCAGTGCCTGGTCAAATGGCAGCTCATCAAGATCAATCAGATGGTCGCCAGCTACCAGGCCACGTTGGAGTACTACCGCAAGCTCGCCCCCATGCAGGAGAAGATGTTCAAGGTCATGGAGCGCGAGCTGGACGACGTCAACGAGGCTGAAAAATGGAAGATCGCCGACGAGGACGAGCCGCCCACCCCCGAGGCCGACGAGGAGGACTGGCGGGGGCCTTCAGAGCCGCCGAAGTAGAGGGCGAGGAAAGAACTAGGCAAGCGATCGTGAGCAATTCCAGAAAACGACTGGTGGTTTTTCCCGGGACCTTCGATCCGATCACCCACGGCCACCTGGACGTGATCCGCCGGGGCGCGCGTCTCTTTGACGAGCTGGTGGTGGCCGTGGGCGAGAACCCCCAGAAGTCCGCGATGCTTTCGCAAGCCCAGCGCGTGCGGATCATCCGCCGCGTCGTCGCCGACATGGGCCGCGTCCGCGTGGAGCCGTACAAGGGGCTGACGGTGGACTTCGCCCGCCGCCTGGGCGCCTCGGCCATCCTGCGGGGCATCCGCGACACGTCGGACCTTCTGATGGAGTTTCAGATGGCCTGGACCAACCGCCGCATAGGCGGCCTGGAGACGGTCTTCATCATGACCGGCCCGGAGGTGGCGTTTATTTCCTCCAGCCTCGTCAAGCAGATCGCCCAAGGGGGTGGGGACGTCTCGGCCCTGGTTCCGCCGCAAGTGCTGGAAGCGATGCACCGCACGACGAACAAAAGAAAACGGCGGTCAGCATCAAACTAAAAAAACGGGCCTTGAGTTTCAGAGGGGATTTCCGAAACCGCCCGCAACGTCTTAGGCGCCGCGGCGGAGTTGGCTTCGACGGCCCAGCAGGAGCAGCCCGCTGGTCAGCAAGACGCACGTGGCCGGCTCGGGGATGGGGACCGACGGCATGGATAAACTCTCGCCGGTTCCGTAACCAAAGTATTCCTCCATGATCTGGTAATCGGCAAAGTTAACGACCCCATCGCCATTGAGGTCACCCATGGCCCAACCGGCCCTGGTACTCCCATAATCGCTGGCCAGGATGTTGTAGTCGCTGATGTTCACTTTGCCGTCGAGGTTGACGTCGCCGTATTCCGTGCCGATGATCGAGTGGAGGAGGGTGTCGACGTCGGCATTACTGACGTTGCCGTCGCCGCTGACGTCATACCACAAGTCATTGGTGCCGCGGTGGGCAAACAGGGCGTCGATGTCGGAGGCGTTGGTCACGCCGTCGTTGTTGAAATCGCCGGTCTGGGTGGCCGGCGTGGACGCCACCTTGCTGTTGATCCAACTTGAATAGTAGGACGTGCGGACGTCGTAACCGTAATCGTTGTATTTGGGCCAATGGTTGGGATCGTACCGCGCGACGGCGACGTGGATGCCGGCCAGCAGGAGCTGCCCGCTTTCTTGGATGAACAGGGGCCCGCCGCTGTCGCCCAGCGCGGTCATGGCCTCTTTGGTAACCCCCAGGCCGGGGTAATCGAAGGTGATCTTGAGGCATTGGCCGTAGGTGGAGGAGTAGAGGCTTGAATCGATTTTGTTGTAGCCCATCCTCAGCGTGCCGCGCGGGAAGTTGGGATCGCCGCCGGCCTGGACGGTCGCGGGCGTGCCGCTCATTCCGTAGCCGGCGATAATGGATGTCTGGCCCACCTCGCTGCCGTACACGTTGGGATCGTAGAACGAATAGCCCGTCAGCCCCGTGGAGCGGCTGAGGCGCACCACGGCCAGGTCGGCCGAAGAAGAGGCGAATACATCTTCCATGATGAACGTCTGCTTGGTGCCGTTGATGGTGAACGTGGCCGTGCCGCCGGTCGAGGCCGCATGGCCCGCCGTCAGGATGTACCAAGGATTGATCGCCACCGCGCTGGCGCCGCCCACGGTGCTCAAGTAGGCCACGCCCGCATAATTAGAATCAGAGGAAGCGACCACGTGAAGGTTGGGATCGTCGCCGACGACGATGCCCCACGCCTGGGCCGGCAGAAGCAGACTGACGGCCGCCAAAAGTATCGAGGCAATTCTAAAAGACGCGAACCTCACAAAAATACCTCATCCGTCTCCCAGCGGTTTCCACCCCGCCCACAGAACCGAATGCTCCATCGGTTCAGGGGGCATCCTTCCTTAGCTGAATAAATCAATCATACCCTGGAAATGGCGGGTGGTCAAGCCAAACGGCACTCATTGCTGGCCAATAAGCGACTGCCGGAATGGCAACCTCCAGCCAGTCTCCAGAGATCATGATTTGTATAACCAGTTCCAAAATAACGAATTATGTTTTGGGCACGCCTTTTGCCTTTCTTTAGTCAGGCCGTGGATAGCCGATATCTATAATGTCCGCGGACACGAGGTAAGCCCATGCGATGGGACAAATTGACCATCAAGACCCAGGAAGCCCTGGCCGCCGCCCAGGCGATCGCCTCACAGCGGGGCCATTCGGCCGTCGGCCCGCTGCACCTGCTGGAGGCGCTGTTACAGCAGGAAGGCGGCCTGGCCGGTTCGTTGCTGGAGCGGGTCGGCGTGCCCGCCAGCCGCGTGGCCTCGGTGGTGGGTTCGGAGCTGTCCCGCCTGCCCAGCCAGAGCGCCCAGGCCGGCCTGTCGATGGACCCGGCCCTCAACAGCGTGCTGAACCGCGCGGACAAAGAGGCCGGCGACCTGAAGGACGAATACATCTCCGTCGAGCACCTGCTGATCGCCCTGGCCGAGGAGCCTTCGGCGGCCAAGGACGTGCTGTCCGCCCTGGGCGTGAGCAAGGACGGCATCGTGGCCGCGATGAAGGACCTCCGCGGCAGCCAGCGCGTCACCGACCCAAGTCCTGAGGACAAGTACCAGGCCCTGGAGCGCTACGGCCGGGATCTGTGCGAGATGGCCCGGCGGGGCAAGCTGGATCCGGTGATCGGGCGCGACGAGGAGATTCGCCGCTGCATGCAGATTCTCTCGCGGCGGACCAAGAACAATCCCGTGCTCATCGGGCTGCCGGGCGTGGGCAAGACGGCCATCGTGGAGGGCCTGGCCCAGCGGATTGTCAACGGCGACGTGCCGGCGGGGCTGGCGGGCAAGACGGTCGTCGCGCTGGACATGGGCGCGCTGCTGGCCGGGTCGAAGTTCCGCGGGGAATTCGAGGACCGCCTCAAGGCCGTGCTGAAGGAAGTCATCGACAGCGACGGCCGGATCATTCTGTTCATCGACGAGCTGCACACCGTCGTGGGCGCCGGGGCGGCCGAAGGGGCGATCTCGGCGGGCAACCTCATCAAACCGGCCCTGGCACGCGGCGAACTGCGATGCATCGGGGCGACGACCATCGACGAATACCGCAAGCACGTGGAAAAGGACGCCGCCCTGGAGCGGCGGTTCCAGCCGCTGCTGGTGGGCGAGCCCAGCGTGGAAGAGACCATCGCCATTCTTCGCGGCCTGAAGGGCCGCTACGAGGCGCACCACGGAGTGCGGATTCAGGACGCCGCGCTAGTGGCCGCGACCGTGATGAGCCGGCGATACATCACCGACCGCTTCCTACCTGATAAGGCCATCGACCTAATGGACGAGGCCGCCAGCCGCCTGCGGATCGAGAACGATTCCATGCCGGCGGAGCTGGACGAACTGAAGCGGCGCATCATGCAGCTCCAGATTGAGCGAGAGGCCCTTCGCAAAGAGACCGACCAGGCCTCCAAGGAACGCCTGGCGGCGCTGGAAGGCCAGATCGCCCAGCAGCAGGCGCGGTTCGACGAGCTACACGCCCGCTGGAGCAACGAGCAGGCGGTGCTGAAGCGGATCCGCGCGATGAAGGAGCAGATCGAATCCGCCCGCACGCAGCTGGAGCAGGCGCAGCGCGCCGGCGACCTGGAGGCCGCGGCGCGGCTCCAGTACGGCCAGTTGCGCGACCTGACGGCGGAGCTGTCGCGGCAGGAGGAGGAGCTGAAGCACCTGACGGCCGACGGCGGCATGACCAGCGAGGAAGTGACGGCTGAGCAGATCGCCGAGGTGGTGGCTAAGTGGACACACATTCCGGTATCGCGATTGATGGAGTCCGAACGTGGCAAGCTGCTGGGCATGGAGGACCGCCTGCGGCAGCGCGTTGTGGGGCAGGACGAGGCCCTGCGCGTCGTGAGCGACGCCGTGCGGCGCAACCGCGCTGGGCTAAGCGATCCGCGGCGGCCCATCGGCAGCTTCCTGTTCCTGGGGCCCACCGGCGTGGGCAAGACCGAGCTGTGCAAGGCGCTGGCCGAACTGCTGTTCGACACCGAGGACGCGCTGATCCGCATCGACATGAGTGAGTTCATGGAGCAGCACGCCGTGGCGCGGCTGATCGGCGCCCCGCCGGGCTACGTGGGCTATGAGGAAGGCGGGCGGCTGACCGAGGCCGTGCGACGCCGGCCCTACTGCGTGATCCTGTTCGACGAGATCGAGAAGGCCCACCGCGACGTCTTCAACGTCCTGCTCCAGGTATTGGACGACGGGCGGCTGACTGACGGCCAGGGGCGCACCGTGGACTTCAAGAACACGCTGATCGCCATGACCAGCAACATCGCTTCCCAGCAGGTCCAAGCCATGGCGGAGAAGAACGCCGAACCGTGGGAGATCGAGGCGCAGCTCACCGAGGCCCTGCACCAGCACTTCCGCCCGGAATTCCTCAACCGCATCGACGAGACGGTGATCTTCCACTCCCTGACCAAGAAAGACCTCGCCGCGATCGTGGACATCCAGATTCGCAACCTCTCCGGGCGGCTGGCGGGTCAGAATCTGTCCATTGAGGTAACGGACCACGCCAAAAACCTGCTGGGCGAGCTGGGCTATGAGCCCAGTTTCGGCGCCCGCCCGCTGAAGCGGCTGATCCAGCAGAAGATCGAAAACGCCCTGGCGGGGAAAATCCTGCGGGGCGAGATTCACGAGGGTGATCACATCGTCATCGATGCGGCCGGCAAGACGTTCACCTTCCGCTCCGCCGGTCCGGCCAAGCCTTCAGGCGGCGCCAAAAAAAGCACATAACCTCCTGTCTAAAATGAAATTAGCGGTTTTCTAGTTCCATCGCAATTTCAGGGGAAAACCCAGTCGCGCCGGGGGTGTACAAAACGTAAATGTCCCTGAAAAAAAGTCATTAAAATTTGGAGGCCTATCTTTTGTGCCGACAATGCATTGAGACGCGGCGCGACAGTTTGCTTGTTTGAATGATGGAACGACTCCTAAGGTTATGGATAGAGAGGGCAGCCAGCTGGCGGCGGCCCGATCGCCGAGGTCCGTGAGCTCCTCCGTAGGAGGGCCGAGGCAGATAAGTGCTAGGAAGGGCGCAGCGGAGCCTGATGTAGGCGGAGTTACGAGCCCGGACCGAGAGGAATAGCGACTAGGCCGCCGCGGGCTGCGGGAGGGACGAAGTTGAAGGGCCGTACTGCCGTTAGACAGTACGGTCTTTTTTTAACCGGCAGTTCCCTTCCTAACGGTCCCCGTTGCCGCATCCGGCGGAAATGGGTAGCCTGTGGCCATGCGGCGGCGCGAATCGGCCATCTGCCTGCGGAGCGGCGACTATAGCGAGACCAGCCAGATCGTGCACTTCCTGACCCGCGGCGATGGCAAGGTAAAACTGCTGGCCAAGGGGGCCAAACGAGCCAAGAGCAACACCGGCGGGCCCATCGACCTGCTGGCCGAGGGCGAATTGGTGTACATCCCCGCCGCCCGGGAGGGGCTGGGGACTGTGGTGGAATTCTGCGAGACCGCCCCGCATGCCGTGTTGCGGCGCGACGCGGCCCGCCTCAACGCCGCGTTGTACATGGTCGAGCTGACGTCGGCGGTGCTGGCCGAGGGCGATCCGCACGTGGAGGTTTTCGACCTGCTGCACAGTGCCCTGGTTCGCCTCGGGCGCAAGGGCAGCCAGGCCGGCGCGGTGCTGGCGTACTTTCAGTGGCGGGTGCTTCGGCTGGTGGGATTGCTGGGCGAATTGAAGGCCTGCGTGGCGTGTGGGCGGGACGTCAGCGGCCGGGCGGGTCGGAAGGACCTGCATTTTTCCTCGCTTCAGGGCGGCCTGCTCTGCGGCGCCTGCGAGGCCGCGGCGGCAGGGGCAGCGGCAGAAAAGTATCGCCTGGACGGGGCGACCTTGGCGGGCCTGGCGGCGCTGGCGGCGGCGGAGACCGGCGTGCGGGTCAATCTGCCGGCCAAGCAGGCCACGGCCGTCAACCGCCTGCTGGCCTACCACGCCACCCAGCAACTGGGCAAGACGCTGAAGATGGCCCGCCACGCCATCGGCTAGCGGCCTAAGGAGGGGACGCTAGCGTGCGGTTTCTTTTGCGGCGGGAGCCGTCAGTCGCCGCCGCAATCCCAGCATCCAATATACGGTGATGATCTTGGCGGCGTTGAGACAATGCAGGAAGATCGGGAAGGGGTGCCGGCCTTCGGCCCTTTGCGTGGCCACTTTTAACTCTTCGCGGAACTGGGGCAGGTAGCCGGCGCCGGACTTGCTTGCGGAGTACCAACGGAAGTCGGCGAGGTACTTGTTTACGAACCGCCCCGGCCAGCGGGCGCCGAGGCGCAGCCAGTAGTCGTAATCCAGGCACCAGTGCAGGTCGGTGCGGAAGGGGCCCACCTGTTCTCCCGCCGACCGCCGCCAGAACACCCCCATCTGGCTGATCCAATTCTCCGTCAGCAATTTGGGATAGGAAAAGCGGCGCATCCGCCAGTTCTTGTAGGCCGTGATCCAGCGACGGATTTCGCGGCCGGCGATATCGACGATTCGAACCTTGCCGTAAAGCCATTGGGTCTGAGGTTCTGAGGCAAAGATTTCCGCGACGGCCGCCAGCGCCTCCGGCTCGTAAAGGTCGTCGCTGTTGAGCCAGCCGATCACGTCGCCCCGGGCCAAGGCCAAACCTTTGTTGAAGGCGTCAGCCTGGCCTTCGTCCGGCTCGCTGCGCCAGCGGATCGCCTGCCCGTATTGCTTGAGGATACTCTGCGTGGCGTCGGTGGAATTGCCGTCCATGACGATCAGTTCCAGCTCGAAATCCCCTGTCTGAGACAAGACGGAATCGATCGCCTTGCCGATGAACTCGGCGTGATTGTAGGAAGGCATGATGACCGAGATTTTCACGCCTGCGAAAGATACCGGTGTACCCCTTCGGTGGCAAGGATGTGCCGGAGTTGCCTTGTCTGGAATTTATAAGGGACGTTCGGCCGCTGAAGTCGGCTCACGGCAAGACCGGGCCGGCCATGTAAGAATTCTCTATGTCCTTGGGTGTGAGCTGAAAAACGGCATAGGTTCCGAAGCGAGCCAGCATTTTCGGGTGATGCTCAAAGACCCATCGCTGGGGGCGTCGAATCCACAAAACCACTCGGATGACTAGCTCATCGGCGCCGTTGTATCGATTGGCGGCGAGGTAGTTCACATGCTTGTCCAGCAGGTACTGCTTGAGCCGGCCGCTGCAAAGGTAGTCCCGATACTCGAAACTGTTAATGAGGCCGTCGCCGTCGATGACACTGCGTTCGCTGAAGTAACCGGTGAGGCCGGATACATCGACCATGAAGATACGGGCGTTGGCTGGCAGATGCTGCTTCATCCATAAGGCCAGGTTAACCCTGTTTTCGTCGGTGAAGACGGTAAACTTTCGGGCCAGGAACACCGTACCCGTGATGAGGATGAGCAGGACCAGCAGGATGTTGGCCGCTTGCTCCACGCGGGGCGATATCCTTTGCTTGAGCCGAGGGCATGCCCAACCGTCCCAAGCGATCGCGCAGGCGGCAAACGCGGCTGTCAGCGGTATGCTGCAGTACCACCCCGCTACGGCGCCCCGAGACAGCAACAGCATCGATATCGCATAGGCCAGCGAGTACAGGCTTAAGGCAAGGAATATCAGCGACAAGCGGACACGAGATACGTCGCTTCCATGGGCCAGAATTCTCTTCAAGCACACCGGTACGGTGATCAGCGACACCGCCCCGAAGAATAAGAACCTGCCCTTGAAACCTATCGACGCGTGGGGGAGCCAGTTCGTCTCGGGGTTAAAGGTCCCGGGGAAGCCGACCTTCAGCCAACTCGAAACGCTGGTGGGATGGCCGAACCACACGAGATTCAACGCCGCATAGGCCGCCAGGGCCATCAGCGGAGGTGCGATTCCCCCCGCTGTGGCGCCGGCCGCAGCCCCCCATGTTTTCCGCTGGCATGCCGGCAAGGTAACGCACACGATCACGGCGAGGAGGACGAAGATGTGCATCTCCAACCGCGACATACACAGCAGGATGCCCAGCACCGCCAGCGCGACGATGGACATGGCCGAATGCACCGGGCGGTCCAGCACCAACAGGTAGGCTCCCAGCAGCGCTAATACGAGGTGCGACTCGACGCCGATGTCGTTGAAGCCCGTAAAGAACAGCACCAGTAGCGATACCATCAGCCGGCTCAGAAACGACACGCCGTGCCGCCGCAGGAGGCGGTTCAGGCAGATCAGGCCGATGAGCGATAGCAGGTTATCCAGAACGAGCGGAACGACCAACCCCTCCCGGCCCGTCAAGGGGACGACCGTCGCGATTCCCGCCAAGAGGAGGAAGTACAACGGATGAAACCCGTTGGTCCTGTTGACGCCGTCGAAGGTCGGACCCAGGCCCCGGGCGAAATTATTAGCCGTCTTGATATAAAAGAACGCGTCATCAGGAAACAGATGCAATACGGTCGCCGTCGAAGAGCAGAGAAAAGCCACGACAATGGCCAGCACCATTGCCGTAAGGATCAGCGGCATCTTATCGCGAGCCGTCTGCCCGGCGGATGGCCCCATAGGGTGCCTCTTTTCCGAACGATTCAGTCGAACTTTATCAGGCGTCGCGGCTGGGCCTTCGTGCTGCCCCACCCAAGGGAGTTCTTTGTCTTGCAAGTGTTCTGCACGTGGCCGGGACGATCCGCAAAGTCCCCAGATCGGACATCAACGGTAGTAGGCGGATGCGTCGTTGTCAACGCGGCCGCTGGGAACGGCTAGTGGGTCAGGGCATAGGACAGGATGTTGACGCCCAGGCGGAGGGCGTCGGTGTCGGCGTAGCCGCGGTTGAAGGCGTAGGGCAGTTGCTCCCAGCCGTTGGACAGGCCCAGCGGCGAGTAGATGACGGCGAGCTGCCCGCCCAGGCTGATGCCCTCCAGCAGCGGGGCGGACCTTTTGTCATTGTCACCACCGCTGCCGCCGGGGGCGTTGACCAGCGGGGTGTATTCCACGGCCTTGATGGCGTAGGGCATTTGGTACAGGGGGCTGTCCAGCGGCAGGGGCTTGAGCTCCTGATCGCTCAGCACGCGATGGATCTCTCGGCGGAAGGCTACGTCGAAGGCCTTGTTGCCGGCTGCGGCATCGGCGATGAGCACGCCCCCGCCGGTGAGGTAATTCCGCAGCCGCTGCACCTGCGCCTCCGAGAAGGTGAAGTCCCGCAGACCGGTCATGTAGAGCACCGGATGCTCAAAGGCCTCGGCGTCGGAAAGGTCCACGGGCTGGCGCTTGAATTGGACGTTCAGCGTGGTGTTTTGGCGGACGTACTTCATCAGGTTGGGTAGGGCGTGGGGCGTGGGATCCCAGTCGCCGTTGTGGATAATCTGGCCAATGACGAGCTGGTCGCGCGTCCGGTCGTCCTGCTGGTGGTAGATTTTTTCGGTGCCCCAGCTTCGGGCGTATTGAAGGTCGGCCAGCGTGACGGCGATGATGTTCAGCCCCAGCTTCAGGGCGTCGTCCTGGTGGTAGAGGATGCCGCCGTCGATGGGGTGGTTGACCACGTCCCAGCCGCAGTTGAGGTCGATGGGCGAGAAGATGATCGCCGGCCGGCAGCCCAGGTACACGGCCTCCAGGTAGGGCGGGATGGTCTTGAAGTCCTCGTGATCCTTGCGGACGCGCATCTCCTTGATGTCCACGACGGCGTGGAACAGCGGGGAATCGGTGTCCACGGCCGCCAGGGGATGGTTGGGCAGGATGCGGGCGATTTCGCGCCGGGCGGAGGCGACGAATTCCTCCCGGCCGCACTGGGCGTGGATGACCAGCGTGCCGCCGTCGATGAGGTACTGGCGGAGCTTGGCCACCAGCTCGTCGCTCAGCGGCGGCAGTGCCGTCCAGCCCGTCAGGTACAGCAGCGGCAGCTCGGTGGGGTCCCACGAGAAGCCGTCCAGCGACATGCCCATGTAGCGGTAGTTAATCTTGAGCTGGCTGTTGGCGTAGCTCATGAGCCGCTCGATGTCGATCTGCGTGGTGGGAAAACCGCCGACCTCCTGTCTCTGGCCGTCCACGATTTTGAATTGCGAGGCCGAGAAGTTGATCATGCCCACCAGGGCCGGCGGGGCGGGTTGTCGCTTTAGTTCCGTCCGTCGCAGCGGCGTAGCCGGCAGGGGCAGGGGGGCGAACCCCTCGCCACCGCTGCGGCGGGTGGGCTTGGCCAGGGGGGGGATCTTGGCCTTGGGATTGTCGAAATCCGCCAAGGCCGTCCCGACCAGGCACACGGCCAGGCCGATCACCGTCGCTATGGATACTCCACGGTGCCTGGGTGGCATGGATGGGTTCCTCGGGTCTGCTGGCCTGCGGCTTGCGGTGTGACTGCCACTATATCCGCAGATGCTCCCGTCACGATGAGAAAAAACGCGGCGGACCTCACAGAAGATCCGCCGCGGTCAGTCGTCCTGCGAACGCAAGGGCCGCTATTGCCCGGTCAGCTCCTTGATCCTTCGGCGGGCATAGGAGACGTTGGACTGATTGAACTGCTCATACTTGATCGCACCGTTGTAGCACTCGACGGCCTTTTCGGGATTATGCAGCCGTAGGTCGTACACCGTGCCCGCCTGGAAACGGGCCGGCTCGGTGATGCGGGGATCCCACTGCCAGGCCCGCTCGTACCACGTCACCGCGCGGGTGTCCTCGTTGAAGTATTCCTTGTAGATGTCGCCGATGTAATAAGCCGACAAGGCGATCTTGTTACTGGTGGGGTATTTCTGGATCAGGTCCATGAACAGCAGCAGGGCCTGGCGCTCTTTCTGGTAATCGGTGGTCACGAAGGTGTGCAGAAGGCCCTTGCCGTCCCAGAACAGCTTGAGTGCCCTGGCGTACATTTCGTCCGCTTCGCGGATGACCTCCGTCGGCCGCAGGTTCGACCCGGGGATCTCCGCCGTGGGGAAGTACAGGTAAGTCCGGATCGGGTCGAATCGCTTCTTGATTGATCGGACGAACTCAAGCCGGTACGTGTTGCCTTCCTTGTCGTAAGTGGTCAAGAGACGGTCCACCGCCGCCAGGTAGGCATTGCGGGCCTGGATGACGTACTCGACCAGCAGCCGCTCGTCGGCGTTCTCCAGGCTCTCTCGCTCCGGCGGCAGGATCTCCGGCAGGTCCTGGTAGCGGAACACCTGAGCCTGCCTGAGGGTCTTGAGTTCCCTGCCGGCGGCCTGGTACTTGTCGGCGTCGCCGACGCGCTCGTAGTAGCTGCGGAGCACTTCCAGGCGATTCTGGTAAGCCACCCGGGCGGTCTCCAGGGCCATGGCGCCGCGGACCTCTTCGTCGTCGTTCGGCCTGACGGTCAGGGCGTTGACATGGTCGGGAGTGTTGGCCTTGGGGGCCGCCGGTGGCGTGTCGCATCCAGCCGCCAGGAAGCACGCCACGGCCAGGATCGTCCATGCGAGGGGAGAGGTGATCTTCATAGAGAAAGCTCCTTCTAACTCTGGTTTCGACCTATCGGCGGTACATTATCCAACCCCGCCGGGGCTCATGCAAGGGCCTACAGAGGCAACTTGCCAGGCCCATCCATCCGGGAGCCGGCAGGCGGCGGGAGGCTATCTCATGCCGCTTTTTATTCTGCCTACGGTTACTTCATGAGGATCAGTCCGTAGGCCTGGCTGTTCAACGTGCTCCAGTTTCCTGAGAAATCCTTGTTGTTGGGGTCGCTCATAAATGCCTGGGCGGCTCGATATCCCACGGTCGCCACGTTGCCGTTGATGTGCCCTACGTTCCACCGCATCTCCGAGCCCACGACGTGGCTGACAAAATTGCCGCCGTAGACCAGATCGCATACGACGGGGCGGTCGACGGGAAAGAGTTCCACTTTCGGCGAGAACGTGTACTGCACGGGCGAGGCGTTGGCGTCCACGTTCGGATTGTACATGTACCCCACCATGACGTTATTGGCGCCGCTGCCCCAGGGGCGGGGGTAGTACTCCGCCGTATTTTGCGTGTTGGGCTGGGTGGGGCAGTAAAGGATGTGGTAATCGTTGACGTAATTTTCCTTGTAGACGAGCCCCAGGTTGCGCGGATCGTTCAACAGGCCGGTCTCGGTGTATTCATTGGGCTTGCCCCCGGTGCCGAAGGCGATGGTCGTGCTGGAAGGGTCCGGGGGGGCGAAGAGCTTGCCGTTGGAATCTTTTCCGGACGGCTTGCCGGTGGTCGGGTCATAGTCAAACCGGTAGGCCGGCAGCATGCCGCTGTTGGAATTGGTGTACATCACGACGTTTCGCATCGTGCCGGCGATGTTACTGCTGCAGGAGCTTATACGGGCGATCTGCTTAGCCGTCATCAAGGAAGGGGATATGATACTTATCAACAGAGCGATGATGCTCATCACCACCAGCAACTCCACCAGCGTGAACGCGCGCCGTGCCTTCATAGCCGTCTCCTTGCCGATGCTGAAAAGCGGTATACCTTCGGTACCAAGACCTCGTTGCCGCCCCGCCAGAGGTATTGTACGCCGTGCCCCCAGGAGGGGTCCAGCAAAGATGTCTCAAGCGTTGGGGCGGCTCGGCGGGCGGCAGGCGATGGTCGTCGCCAGCAGGGCGATGGCGGCCGTCTCGATCCGCAACACCGTCTGGCCCAGCCGCACGAACGTAAAACCACAGGCTCCAACGGCCGCCCGTTCCTCCTCCGTCAGCCCGCCCTCCGGGCCGACCAGCAGCAGGACGTCCTGCCGGTTCCCCAGGGCCGACAGGGCCTCCGGCAGCGGGCGAGCATCACCGGATGAATCGCCTGCCAGCCCCAGCGCCCCCGCCGAAGCGGCCAGGAGGTCCGCCAACCGCAGCGGCGGGCGAAGCTCGGGCAGGAAGTTCAGCCCGGACTGCTTGGCGGCCGCGATGCATTGCCCCAGCCACCGCCGCGCCTTGGCCTCGCTGGGCTCCCGGCCGCCGGCGACGGTTCGCTGAAAGATCACCGGCTGGAGCGACGCGGCGCCCAGCTCGGTGGCCTTTTCCAGCAACCAATCCAGGCGATTGCCCTTGGGCGTCGAAAAGGCCAGGTGAACCGCCGGCTGGGGACGGCAGGATAGGGCGTTCCGATGATCGAGGACCACCGCCACCTCGCCGCGGTGGACCCGCACGATGTGCCCTTCGGCGCAGCCACCCCGGCCGTCGAAGAGTTCCACCCGGCTGCCGGCCGACAACCGCAGCACGCCGGCGGCGTGATGCGCCTCCTGACCGGCCAGGTGCACTTCCGCTGCCTTCAAGTCAGCTGCGTAAAACCTGTGAAGATCGCTCACGGCCGATCGCCTTGTCTTTTTTCATTCCGAAAGCGACGCTGCCTATCCCCTTCGAGGGCGGCCGATATCGTGGCCCTCTGGCGCGAGGGGGCTGAGGTTTCCTGGCGCCCTCTCAATTAATATATGGGACCATAAACATAGTAGTACTGGTAGGTACCATTGTTCCAGCGTTGCTGAATGGTAGGGGTATTTGATTGCGGCGCCGGCAGGACCGTCCCCGGCGGGGGGGTAACAGGTTGTGCGATAACGGGAGCGGTAGGTTGCACGCGCGGAGAAGGCATCGGCGGCGGCAATCCCGCGATGACTTGATAGATGCTCCCGATGAAGTCCACGAGTTGCACGTAGGCGCTGGCGTACAGCCGCCCGGCCTCAATAGAGTTGTCCTTTTGCTTTTGGGCCTCGACGGCGGTGGTGAATCGCTGGCGGAGGGCTGTCTCCACCGCCGAGGAGATTTTCTTGGCCAGGTCGTCCACTCTGCCCGCGGCCAGGGCCTTGTCGGCGTCGGTCATCTCCGGGGGCATGCCTTGGCCGGCGGGCCTCAGCCCGGTGTAGAGTTGATTCGTAGCCTGGCAGTACAACCGCACGACCGTCTCGAAGAAATAGTTGTCGGCCAGGTCCCGAGCGTCGGGACCTTTGTTGCGGACCGCCATCGTCTTGGTGAATGCCTTGCGGACCTCGTCCTCGTTTGCCTTGGGAACCCATTTGAGGACGATCGCGACGTCTCCTTTGCTGATCGCCGCCTGAGCATCCTTGACGATGGGGCCGTCCATCGCATCGTACTGGGCCAGCACGGCCGCCGGGAACGCCAATCCCAAGACCATCGTTGCGATAGCCACCGTTAGGATATTCGTTTTTGGCTTCATCTTTGTTCTCCTGGGGTCAGCCTGCGGGGCCTATCCCTAGTTCCATCGTAGGAAGGCAGGATAGCTAAATTTTGAACGGCATCTCCGGCGTCCAGCAGCCGGTGGTATTCTCAGCCGTGAAGACCGCAAAGCCCAGATAATTGCCGAAGGCTTCCCACAGCACGTTGCCCACCGTGCTGCGGTTCATGGCGACGTGATGGGGGAAGTGGCGGAGCAGGACATCCTTGTAAAGCCGTCCGATGCCGGGGAGCCTCACCCAGCCGTAGGAGCCGAAGGTCTTGGCCTTGTTGGGCTCGACGGCGCCCTGGGCGAGCATGACCTTGAAGGCCCCGCCGTTGTCCTGCGTGGCGCGGCAGAGGGTCACCGGCCCGTCCTTCATGACGAACTCCACCACGCCCATGGCGTTTTCGCGGCCGGTGGTGCCGGCGATAATCTCCTGGCAGCCCATCTTCGGCTTGGCCTTGGCCCAAGAGACGGGAAACACGCCGCAGTGCCAGCAGTTGACCAGTTCGGCGTCCTCGTTGTGCAGATTGTTCCAGTCGGCCAGGCAACTGGGGCCGCCGCTGGCCAGTTGCAGGGCGTGCATGGACAGCGCCCCCAGCATGTCGCTCTCGCAGGCGCAAGGAATGCCGCGGTCGTCCAGCCGGCTCATCGTGGTGCAGGAGCAGATGCCCAGGTTGGCCTGGATGCTCGTCCAGCACTGGATGCCCAGGGCGTCCAGCTTGCGGTCGGCTATGAAATGTTTCACCGCCAACTCGAACTTGGCGATCTTGGTCAGGATGTCGTCGCCGACGGCGGAGCAGTTGATCGTGGCCTTCATGTCGGCCACCACGCGCCTCACGGCCGCGTCGGTCTTCATGCGGCCGACCGCGCCGATGATCTCCGAGAGGTCCAGCGTTACCACCGTCACGCCCAGGGCCTGGAGGGCCTTTTCGCTGAAGCGGCAGGTCCAGAAGGCGTCCGGGCGGGCGCCGATCTGTCCGTAGCGGGCCTTGCGGATGCCGCCCACCACGCGGCAGACGGCCAGGAAACGCTGGGCCGTGCCGCGGAAGGCGGCGTCGGTGGGAAAGCAGATGGGCGCTTCCGGCACGGAATAGGGCCGCCGCATCTGCCGCAATGATTCGGCGATGCTCAGCAGCCCGCAGAAGCTGTCGCGGCGCTGCGTGTCGGGCTTGAGCACTTCTTCTTCCTGGCAGCCGACGATCAGGATGGGCACCTTCAGCCCCGATTCCTTGACGGCCAGCGCCACGCCTTGCTCGTCGCCGAAGTTCACAGCCGAGACGACGATGCCGTCCACCTGCTGGTCGCGGAACATCCGCCCCACCTTCAGGGCCTCCTCCAGCGACTCCACGCAGCCGACCTTGGTGTCCTTCGGCGAGGGCACGGAGACCGTCGCGCCAACGTCCTTGAGCACCTTGAGCGTCGCGCCGCGCATCTTGGCGGCCAGGACGTCCGAGAAAAATCCGCGGTTGGCGGGGATGAAGCCAAGCTTAATCTTTTTCTCAAGTTTCTCGAGCATGAGATGACTCCCTCAAGGGAAAAAGGACCGCCGACGGCATCTACTTCTTGTTCTTGGCCTTAATTGAACGCTCCGCTCCGTCGAACGCAAGAGGATTGTATTGCAGCCCGCCACCGGCGGCGGTAAGGTCCGAAATCTTGCCAGGGGGGCAAAAGGAGCGTGGCTGTGGCGATCAAGGTAGCCTTCATCGGGGCCGGGAGCGTCGGCTTCACGCGGAAACTCGTCCGCGACATCCTGGCCGTCCCGGAACTGGCGGACACGCATTTCGCGCTGACGGACATCAACCGGGGAAACCTGAACCGCGTCGTGCAGCTTTGCCGCAAGGACATCGACGGCAACGGCCTGCCCGCAACGCTGACGGCCACGCTGGACCGCCGCCGTGCGGTGGCCGGGGCGGATTACGTCGTCAACTGCACCCGCATCGGCGGCATGGAGGCCTACACGCTGGACATCGACATTCCGCTGAAGTACGGCGTGGACCAATGCGTCGGGGACACGATCTGCGTGGGGGGCATCATGTACGGCCAGCGGAACATCCCGTGCGTTTTGGAGTTCTGCAAGGACATCCGCGAGGTCGCCAAGGACGACGTGCTGCTGCTGAATTACGCCAACCCCAACGCCATGAACACCTGGGCGGCGTTGGAGTACGGCCGGGTCAACACGGTGGGCCTGTGCCACGGCGTCCAGCACGGCCACGCGCAGATCGCCAAGGCCCTGGGCGCCAAGGACCGCCGCGAGGTGGACATCATCGCCGCGGGCATCAACCACCAGACCTGGTACCTGCAAATTATTTATAAAGGCCGCAAAGTTTCCGCCGAGGAGCTGCTAGCCGCCTTCGAACGCCATCCGGTTTATAGCCAGACCGAAAAGGTCCGCATCGACGTGCTGCGGCGGTTCGGCTATTACAGCACCGAATCCAACGGCCATCTGTCGGAGTACCTGCCGTGGTATCGTAAGCGGCCGGCGGAAATCCGCCGATGGATCGACCTGCGAGATTGGATCCACGGCGAGACCGGCGGCTATCTGCGGCACCACATGGAGCAGCGGAACTGGTTCCGCACCGACTTCCCGCGGTGGCTGGCCGCCAAGGATAAGCCCATCTCTCCGCAGGCCCGCAGCGACGAGCACGGCAGTTGGATCATCGAATCCCTGGAGACCGGCCGCTGCTACCGCGGTCACTTCAATGTGCGCAATAACGGCTGCATTTCCAGCCTGCCGGACGACTGCATCGTGGAGGTCCCCGGTTACGTGGACCGCAACGGCATCGGCATCCCGCGCGTGGGAGCATTGCCGCTGGCGTGTGCGGCGACGCTGTCGGCCAGCGTTCACGTGCAGCGCATGGCCGTGCGGGCCGCCGTAGCCGGCGACGTGACGCTCCTGAAGCAAGCCGTGCTGCACGACCCGCTCACCGCGGCCGTCTGCAACACCGAGGAAGTCTGGCGGATGGTGGACGAGATGCTGGTGGCCCAGGCCCGCTGGCTGCCGCAATACCGCCGGGCAATCCCCGCGGCCCGCAGGCGCCTGGCGGCGCCCTCGGCGGTTAAAACCCGCCGGTGGCGCGGCGCCGCAAGGCTCCGCGTGCGCAGCGTGGCCGAATTGAGAAAAGCCGCCGCAAAAAAGAAAAAGCGTGCTTGAGTCAACCGGCTGCCGTCAGTCTTGGCCGTATGTGCGGCCGGGGCCGTGCTTGCGGAAGAAGTGCTTGTCCAGCAATTCCTGGCTGATGGGATGGGATTGCAATTCTATCAGTCGCGTCAGCATCGCCAGCCGCGCCAGGTATTCCAACACGATGGCATTGTGCACGGCCTCGTCGGGGTTGGCGCCCCAGGCGAAGGGGCCATGCCCGGCCACCAGGGCGCCGGGGCATTCCAGCGGATCGCGCCCCGCCATCGCCTCCAGGATCACCTGGCCTGTGTTGGCCTCGTAATCGGTTTGAATCTCCGCGGCCTTCAATTCGCGCGTGCAGGGGACCTCGCCGCGGAAGGTGTCGGCGTGCGTGGTGCCCAGGGCGGGGATGGCCTTTTGTGCCTGCGCCCAGGCGGTGGCGTAGAGGCTGTGCGTGTGGACCACGCCGCCCAGGCCGGGCCAGGCGCGATAGAGCGCCAGATGTGTCGGCGTGTCGGAGCTGGGCTTGGCACCAGAACCGATCGGCCGGCCTGTGTCGAGCCGCACGGCCACCATGTGCCGGGCCTTCATGCCTTCGTAGGCCAGGCCGGAAGGCTTGATGACCAGCACGCCGGCGGCGCGGTCCACGCCGCTGACATTGCCCCAGGTGTCGATGACCAACCCGCTGGCGGCCAGCTTGAGATTCGCGGCACAGACAGCCTGTTTGAGGTCATTCAGCATGAGTTGCGGCCATTGTGCGTGCGGGGCGGCGGGGGAGTCAATAGGCCGCCGGTTCGCAGCGCTCGCACAGGGGCCCGTAGGGGCAGATCGCACAATGCCGGCCGTCGCGCCGCTGGAAGCATCCGCTGCGACGAGCGGCTACCAGTTGCCGGGCCGTCTCGGTCAGGCGCTGCTCGGCGGCCGCCAGCGAAGCCTTGGTGATGGAGAGGGTGTAGGCCAAGCCGGGGCGGAGGAAATAAAGCACCGCCTCGACCGGCGGCTGACCGAGATGTCGGGCTGCCGCGGCGGCATAGGCAAGAATCTGAAGCTCATAGCGGCGGGCGTGCTCCTCCACGCCGGCGGCATCGACGCGGTCGGACTTGTAGTCCACGATGCGCCAGGCGCCGCCGGCATCCTGGTAAAGCAAATCGATCTGCCCGCGCAGCACCGCCGGGCCGACAGAACTTGTGAAGTCCAGCTCGCGCAGGGTCGCCTGCGCCGAGGCCAACGACGCCCACAGCGGCTGGGCGGCCAGGCGGTCCAGCATGGCCCCGAACTCCTCAGCCACGGCGTCCAGGTCCGCCGCCTCCTCCAGGTGCAGTTGGCAGGCGGCCGCAGTGACCAGCGCCCGCGCCGGTTGCGGATGGGCGAAGTCCAGCAGCTCCATGCACCGATGCAGCAGCGTGCCCAGCGTGGCCGGGTCCATCGCGGCGGTGCGGCCCTGTTTTGCCTTTTGTTGTTTTGCCTGCGACGGATTGGGCGGCAGCATCGCCTCCGGCACGCGAAGCTCATGGTGCCAGCGGTACAGCATCGGACAGGCGGCGAAGTCTGCCAGTGCCGTGACGGCCAGTTCCGTCCGCGCGACATCCGGCGGCAGCGGCCCCAGCAGCGGCAGTGCAGCGGCCGCTGCGGGGGCGGAGGCGAGGATCCGCTGGGTGAGGTCCTGGCCGGTCTTGGCGGCCTGGAGCATCTTCCATCCCGCCGATCGCTTGGAGGATCGCTCGTCGGCAGCCGAGGGCGTAACGACGCGCAGGTCGGCCTGGAACTGGCCGTCGCCATAAGGGATGGTCCGGCGACCATCATCCACAGCCGTGCGAATGCCCAACACGCCGTCAATGCGGTCGAGGAAAGAGCCCTTCCACTTGATGTTTCCCTCTTTGGTTCGCCAGTTCGCCCCGACAAGAATCAGATGATCCTGCGCCCGCGTGACGGCGACGTAGAGCTTGCGGATGTCCTCCTGATCCTGGTCGCAGTCCTCCATCGCCTTGGCCAGCCGGTAAGACAGGGGCAGCTCGGCCTCGCCGGGACTTTCATCTTCACCTTCGCTGTTTTCATCTTCTTGCTCGTCGGCTGAGTCCGCCTTGAGCCTGAAGACCAGTCCCCAGTCGCTGCGGCCCAGGATGGGCGACGTTTCGCCCCGCCGGCGGGCGTTCAGATCGGGCACGACCACCACCGGAAACTCCAGCCCCTTGGCCTTATGGATGGTCATGATCCGCACGACGTTCTCGGCCTCGCCTGCCACGGCCGCCTGCTCATAGCGCGACTCGTGCACCACCAACTCGTCCATCCGCTCCAGGAAGTCCGCCAGCGCCAGGCCTTCCCGCGAGGCGGCGCGGGCCTGATCCGCAAGCACCCGCACGTTGCCCAGCATCCGCTTTCCCTGCGGCTGGGCCAGCAGCGTGGCCTCGTAATTGGTAGCGGACAGGACGGTCTCGATGAGCCGATCGATTCCCAAAGCGTCCTTGTCGCGGTGCAATCGGCCGATGGTCTCGATGGCCCGCAGGAGCGAGCCTCGCATCGAAGCCTCCAGACCCTCTGGCAGCGTGCCGGCGCTCAGGGCCGGCCAGTATGGCGGCTGGGCGGCCTGGGCGATGCGGGCCAGGGCGTTGTCGTCCAGGCCGAACAGGCTGCTGCGGAGCACACCGAACAGGGCGATGTCGTCGAAGGGGTGGTCGATCGCCCGCAGGGCATTCAGGACGTCGAAGACCTCCTGCTGCTTGAAGAATCCGCTGCCGGCGACGACGTAATAGGGGATGCCCCGCCGCGCCAGTTCGCGCTCGTACTCCAAGCCGGCGGTCATGCGGGCCATGAGGATGGCGATGTCGCCGGCCCGCACCGCCCGCCAGGTTTTGCTTTTGGCGTCCCACACGCGGGTCTCGCCATCCTGGATCATCCGCTCGATCCGCTCAGCCACGGCGGCGGCCTGGGCAGCCTCGGCCTGGTCGGCGCCCTTGATAGGCTCTCCATCCACGCCCTCGGCCAGGAGGATTTCCACGCACGCTTGCGGCGGGCCGTCGCGGCGATTGGCCTGGATGGGGGCGTAGTCTTGGCCCATCAGCGGCGCGAACAGGTGGTTGACGAACGCGGCCGCCGCGGCGTGCGTGCGGAAGGAAAGGTCCAGGTCCTCCTGCTTTCCGGCCCCCAGGCGCCGGCACCAGTCCTGGAACACCTCCACCTGCGCGCCGCGGAAGCGGTAGATGCTCTGCTTGGCGTCGCCGACCAGGAAAAGTTTACCGTCGGGCAGCGCTCCGCTTTCCACGCCGCCGCGAATCAGCCGCTCCAGCAGGCGCACCTGAAAGGCGTCGGTGTCCTGGCACTCGTCGATGAGCAATTGGCCGATCCCGTCGCCGAGCGCGCGGCACAGATCGGGATGGGACGCAAGCAGTCGCTCGGTGTGGATCAGCAGGTCGTCGAAGTCCAGCAGCCCCTTGGCCCGCTTGGCGGCGCGGTAGAGCTCATCGGCCCGCAGCGCCAGCCGGCTCAGCGTGGCCAGGGCCGCGGCGGCCTGCTCATCCAGCGGGCCGAGACGCTCGGCGTAGAGGCCGTATTGGCCTATGAGTTCGTCCACGTCCTTGATGCTCAGGCGGGCCTCCTTGACCGCCTTATCGCTACCCCAGGCCTTAGCCGATCCGAGATTGCCCGGCTTTTCCGTTAGCTGCTGGAACATCTTTGGCGTGGCGGCGTCGGGGTTGGCGATGATCGATTGTGCCACCGTCAACTTCTCACGGATGAAGGCTGCCAGCTTATCATTGCCGCCGACGGCGGCGCAGGCGGCTTGGAGTTCCTTGATCCGCTGGGCAAGATTGGTGTCGGATTGCAGCGTCTGCCAGGCCTGGCGGCGCTGGCCGTCGGCGAGTTTCTTCCACCGCGAGAGGATTGCCCCGGCGTCGCCGTAGGCGGTCAGGTCGGCGGCCGTGCGGCGGGACACCAAGTCGCGGGCCATGTCGATGAGCCGGTCGAGCGACATGGCCGCCAGCAGCTCCGCCACGGCGGCGTTCTGCTGCTCGACGGCTTCCAGCACGGCCTGGTCGGCGGCCTCGGCCGTCATCTGGGCGGCCAGCAGCTCGTCGCTGCACACCGCAAAGGCCGGGTCGATCCCCGCTTCGATGGCCCCAGCTCGCAACAGCGAGGCGCAAAAACTGTGAATGGTCGAGATGCGGGCTTGGTCCAAACTTTGAATCCACCCCAAAAGCAGCCGCTTGTCGTTGCCCTTGGCCTTGGCGGCGAAACCGGTGAGGAGATTGCGGACGCGCTGGGCCATCTCCAAGGCGGCCTTGTCGGTGAAGGTCAGCGCCACCCATCGCGACAGCACGTCGGCCGAGGCGCCCTCGGCCGCCAGCAACTCGGTGAATCGTCGCGCCAGGACGAACGTCTTGCCGCACCCGGCCCCGCTGCGCAGGGCGATGTTCTCGTGGATGCGTGTGACGGCGGCCCGCTTCTGGGCGTCGGTAAGCTGAGTCGAACCGGCGTCGGTGAGGGGGGCTGGCTCGCTCACGGCGTGCCCTCCTTGGACGAGTCAGCTTTCAAGGCCGCCCGGTGCTTGGCGTAGTGGCAGATGCGGCGGAACGGGCAGTACGCCGGACATTTGTGCGTCGGCAGCGAGTCGAACCGCCCGCCGCGGATAGCCTGGACGAATTGCCCGATCAAATCGATGGCGGCTTGCTGCCTTTTCTGGAACCCCTCATCGGGGCGAAACTCTTCCTTCCATCGCTTGATAGCGGCCAGGTAGGTCTGCTTAATCTCCCCGCCCACCTGATGGAAGGCGCCGCCCAAGCTGGGTTGGCGGAAAAGTTTTCCCGTGGCCGCGGTGTACAGCGCCAGTTGCAGGGCCCGCCCGTCGTCGATGTCTTTTTTCCCCGGCAGGCGGCCGGTCTTGTAGTCGATCACCAGCAGGCCGTCGAGGTCGGCCAGGCGAACGTGGTCGAGACGGTCGATCTTGCCGCGCAGGCGGATCGGGCCGGCGGGAGTCTCAATGGTAATGGGCTCGGCTTGGCTGGCGGTGTCCATGCCGGCCGTCGGCGGCCCGCCCAGGCCGAAGCCCAGCTCAAAGTGCAGGCAGCGGGCGTCCAGCTTGGCGGCTGAGTCAAGCTGGGCCCGCAGGTAAGCCGACAGGTCGTCGTGCATCTGTTGCCGCTGGACTTGCCACAGGGCCGGGTAGGCCGGATCGCGCGACTCCACCGCGGCGGATTCCTTGGCCACCGCCTCGTCCAGCAATTCCACCAATTGGTTGCGATCCACGCCGGCCAGGCGGAATCCTTCGCCGGATTCCTTAGCCAGTCGGTTGAACAGGCGGAACAGCACGCGATGGCAGAACAGGCCGCGATCCAGCGGCGTCAGGCGGTCGGTGGGCGGTTCCAGCGGCTGAAGGCTCAGCACGTAGGAGGCGAAAAACTGCCAGGGGCACAGTCCGAAGGCGTTGAGCTGGCTGGCGGAGAAGACGGCTTGCGGGCCGAAGCGGTCGGCCAGGTGCTTCAGCGGGTCCGCGTCGCTGAGCCGGCCATCGTAGGCGTCGGCGGGGCCGCGGCGCCAGCGATGGTGGCGGGCGAGCAGGCCGGCGGCGCTCGCGGCCAGGCGCTGCGGCGCGTGGGCGGCGGTCCAGGCCAGGGCGGCGCCGGCAGGGTCGGCCTCGTCGTCGAACAGGCCGACCACGGCGACGGTGGCGGCTTCGTCGTCGGAGGCGATCGCGTCGGCGGGCGGGAGGAACTGGCCCAGCCCGATCGTCTCGACGATTCCCGCCGCCTGGGCCGCCTCCAATCCGCCGGCCGGGGCCAGCAGGGCTAGCAGGAAGCTGCTGGGCGCCGCCGGCCGGCCGGAGGCGTCGGCGGCCAGGAAGCTCAGCGTCAGCGCAGCGTCCGCACGCGACACAGCCAGGTACAGCAGCATCATCTCGCGGGCGACCAAGTCGTCGCGCGTGTCCAGGGCCACGCCGCGAGCGCCCCAATCGCGGCGGTCGCGCTCGGCGATGAGCGAACCGTCGGTGAACTTTTGAGGGAACTGGCCCTCGGTCAGCCCCAGACAGAACACGTGCTTGTAGCGCAATGCCCGCGCGTCCAGCACGTCCATGACGTCCACGGCCGACTCTGTCGCCGCCGGCGGGCAGATGGCCGCGCCCAGGGCCTGCTCGATCTGGGCCAGCGGTGGGGCGGGGCGGGGCAGCTCCCGCAGTGCGGCTTCCAGGGCCGCCAGGGCACGCAGGTCGGCGGCGATGAGGTTCGCGTCGTTGTGGTCGCAGGCGGCCTCGCGGAGTTGCAGTCGCTCGACGATCGTCGCTAGGCCGTCGCCGGCCTTTTTGGCCGCCGCCTGGCAGAAGGCGAACATCGCCTCCAGCATCTCCGCCGCCTGGCGGACCTGCTGCGGCGTGTGGCGCGGCAGCCGGCTAGCTTCTTCGTCCAGGCCTTCCCGCCCACGCTCCAACCGGGCGGCCAGACGCCCGGCGGCTTGGGCGTAGGCGTCGCGGCCGGCGACGACGTTGCCCCAGCGGATAATCGCCTCAGCCGCGGCGACGGCGCCGGCGTCGAACGCTCCCAAGGCCTGCGGGCGGAAATAGCTGCTGCGGATGACCCGCAGGACCTGGCGGTAGCCCAGCTCGCCTTGAAGCTTGGCGACGTCCAGGGCGAAACGGACGATCGGCGACTCCCGCAGGGGCGCGGCGGCGTGGCGAATGGGGATGCGATAGGCGGCGAAGATTCGCCCGATGGCCTCGCGATAAACGTCCATCGACCGGGCCAGCACGACGATGCTGCCGGCCGGTGCGCCCTCGACGAGCAGACGCTTGATCCATCGCGCCGCGGCCGCCACCTCGGCCTCTGTGCCTGATGCAGCGATGAGGCCCAGGCCGGCGGGCAACTGGCATGGGGTGGCGTCAAAGTCAAAAACCCTGTCCCACAAGGCGGCCAGCGGAGGCGGGGCCGGCGATGCTTTTGAATCGCTGCGGGTCAAAGCAATCTCGGCCAGGCGGCCCTCAAAAACGCGGCGGATATTCCCGGCCGTGCGGGCGGTCCAGTGCCACAGACGCGTGCGGTTAACTTCGGTGAGCTCAGTCGAACCGTCGTCGCTGTGGGGCAGCGTGATGACCACGCGCGGCAGCAGGCGGCTGAGGTGCGTCAGCAGGTCCATCTCGGTGGGGGTGAAGTCGGTGAAGCCGTCGGCGGCGACGGCCTGGACGTCGCCCAAGCCCGCCGGCAGGCCCGGCCCGGGCCAACGGGCCAGAAAATCGCGGGCCAGCCAGGTCAAGCCTTCCGGGTCGTAGGTGCGCGTGCGGTGCAGGTGGTGCTGGTATTGTTTATAGACGGCCACCAGGTCGGCGGATTTGCTGCGGGCGGCTCCGACGGCGCGAGCCAGGGCATCGGGTTCCACAGCCGCTCGCTTCAGTTCGGCGATGGCCCTGTCCAGCGCGGTGACCAGGCCCGGCGTGTCGGCCACGGCCGCCAGGGACGGAAGTTTCCCTGCGGCGTTCAGGTCGTCTGCGATTTGGCGCAGCAGCAGGTGGCGGCGGAAGGGGGACAGCACGCTGTGGGTATCGGGGGCACCGGCGAGGATGCGGCCGACCAGGCCGGCGAAGGTCATCACCATCGGCCGGACCGCTACGCCGTTGGGACTAGCCGCCAGCACCGCCGAACGCATGGCCGCCGCGGCGACGGCGTTGGGCGCCAGCAGCAGGCAGCGGCCCTTGTGGTGGCGATACAGGGCCAGGACGGCCGAGGTCTTGCCGCAGGCCGCCGGGCCGCGCAGCAGCACCACCGGCGCCTTGGCCGAAAGAATTTGCTCCAGACGGGAATTGCCTGACGAGTCGGCGGCCATGGCGGCCATTCTGCCGCGCACGATCACCGATCACAACGATTCCTCCAGCGGCCCGCCCCATGAGGCCCTGGACGGCGTCTATTAGATGTGCTAACATGAGGCCCTGAGTGATAAGCAATCCTGATACGAGGGCTTCGGCATGAACTTGGAAGTGATGAAGACCTTTTGCGACCTGGTGGACACCGGCAGCTTTTCCAAGGCCGCGGCGGAGAATTACATCTCCCAATCGGCCGTCTCGCAGCAATTGGCCAAGCTGGAGCACGAGCTGACCACCCAACTCATCAGCCGCGGCGGGGGAATGGTGGCACCCACCGAGGCCGGCAAGGCGTTTTACCAGGGCGCCAAGGACATTCTGCGACGGTACGAGCAGTTGATGGGCGAGGTCAAATCAGCCGCCGACGCCGTCCGCGGCGTGCTTCGCGTGGGGACGATCTATTCGGTGGGCTTCTACCTGCTGGAGCCCTACATTCGCAAATTCCTCCAGGCGCACCCGGAGGTCAACCTGCACGTGGAGTACACCAAGGCCAACCGCATCTACGCCGCCGTAGTCAGCGGCGAGATGGACTTAGGCGTGGTCGCTTATCCCGAGAAGCACCGCTCCATTGAGATCATCCCGCTGGCCCAGGAGGAGCTGGTGGTGGTCTGCGCGCCGAAGCATCGCTTGGCCGGGGCCAAGCACGTGACGGCCTCGCAGATTTCGGGGGAGCGGTTCGTGGCCTTTGAGCCCAACGTGCCCACGCGGCGGCACGTCGACCGGATGCTCAAGGCCCAGGGGGTGAAGGTCAACGTGGTCAGCGAGTTCGACAACATCGAGCTGCTCAAGCGGGCCGTGGAGATCGATGCCGGCCTGAGCATTCTGCCGCGAGACAACGTGCAGCGCGAAGTGTCACACGGTGACCTGGCGGCTGTGCCCTTCGGCGATTCCGGCAAGTGGCTTCGCCCGCTGGGCATCCTTCGCCATCGCGGCAAGGCCGCCAACCCGGCCGAGCGAATCTTCCTGTCCATCCTGCGGGGGAAAAACTGAGAAACGTTCCCCTCCGGGAACGTTCAGCCCATGTGCCAGCCGCCGTCCACGCGGAGGTTCTGCGCCGTGATGTAATCGTGGCTCGCCAGGAACAGCACCGCCTCGGCCACGCTTTCCGGTCCGCCGATCCGCCCCAGGGGAATGCGTCGCAGCATCCGCTGCTGGAACGCCTCGTCGGCGCCCTCCGCCCACAGGATGACGCCGGGGGAGACGGCGTTGACGCGTATGCCTTGCGGCGCCAGGGCCACCGCGCAGCTTTTGGTGACGGACAGCAGGGCGGCCTTGGAGGCGGCGTAGGCGACGTGGTCGGCCCGGCCCTCCTCGGCTGAGACGTCGGCGATGTTGATAATGGCGCCGCCGGCGGTCATCAGCGGCAGGGCGTGGCGGATGCACAGGGCAGCCGCTCGGGCATTGACGGCCATCTCGGTATCCCACTGACCGGCGGTGAGTGTGGCGATGGGCGTGGCGTGATAGACGGCCGCGTTGTTCACCAGCACGTCCAGGCAGCCGAAGGTTTTTTTCACGGCGGCGAACAAGGCCTCGATGTGCTCCGGCCGGGCCAGGTCGGCCTGGAACGTCTCGGCCCGCCGGCCCAGGGCGCGGATTTCCCCGGCGAGCTGGGCGGCTTGGTCGGCCGATCGGCCGTAGTGCAGGGCCAAGTCCGCCCCCGCCTTGGCCAGCGTGGAGGCGATCTCGCGGCCGATCCGCCGCGACGCGCCGGTCACCAGGGCGATCTTGCCTTGCAGGTCCATGATCCTATCGAAGCGTCAGTCGGCGGCGCGGCGGGCTGGGGAACCTGCCCTGCCGGTAGGCAGGTCAGACCTTGACCTTGAATCGCTCGGCCTTCTTGACGTCCAGCACGAAGGCCGCTGTCAGATCGGCGGCGTTCTGGAGATCTCGCAGGTCAAGCAGCTCGACGGTGGTGTGCATGTAGCGCACCGGGACGCTCAGCAGCGCCGCCGGCACGCCACCCTGCTTACTGTAGATGACCATCGCGTTGGTGCCGCCGGTGACGAGGAAGGCCTCCATCTGAACCTTGATCTTCTTGCGGCGAGCCACCTCGCGGAGGCGGTCTGTCAGCACGGGGTGATGCTCGCGGCCGAGCGAAAGGCTCGGACCGGCGCCAAGCTTGACCTCGCCGTGCTCTTTCATGTCGATGCCGGGGGAATCGGTGGCGTGCGTTACCTCCAGCACGACGGCCGCGTGGGGGGTGACGTTGAAGACGTTCATGGCCGCCCCGGCCCCGCCGACCTCTTCCTGGATGGAGGAGCAGGCGTAAACGGCGCAGGTGGGCTTGCCCGCGGCGGCTACGCGCAAGGCCTCAATGGCTATCCACGTGCCCACGCGGTTGTCGAAGCCGCGGGCGACGGCGATGTTCTTGTCCAGCATCTCAAAGTCGTCCACGAACGTAATGGGGTCGCCCACGGCCACGCGGCGGCGGGCCTCGGCGGCGTCGCGGGCGCCGATGTCGATGACGCACTCGTGGATCTTGGGGACCTTGGGGTCCTTGCCGCGCTCCTGCAAGTGGATGGCCACGGCGCCGATGACGCCGCGGACGACGCCCTTGGCCGCGTGGATGTTCACCCGCTTGCCCCGCGCCAGGGCCGGATCGACCCCGCCGATGCGCTGGGGGTAGATGAAACCCTTCTCGTCGATGTGCTTGATGATCAGCCCCAGCTCGTCGGCGTGGCCGTCGAGCATGATCTTGGGGTCGCCCTTGGGGTTCAGGACGGCCACGGCGTTGCCGTAGCTGTCGGTGCGGACCTCGTCGGCGAATTGGCGGGCGTAGTCGCACCAGACCTTCTGCCCGTGGGATTCAAAACCGCTGGGGGAAGGGGTAGTCAGGAGCTTGCGGAGGAATTCCAACGATTCGTTGCGCATGATAGGGTCCCTTTATGGATTTTGACGGCTGCTTACGCCGCCGCCAATCTATCCTAGGCCCTCGCCGTTGACAAGACCGCGGGCATCGGCAACGGCCGGGAGCCTGAAAGGAAAAAATCCAGGGGCGATTTGGCCGCGGGTTGACTACAATATCCCGTACTTCAGGGCGCTCCCTCATGCGACGGACGAGCATTCGAGTCAAGATGGTGCTGCTGATCATGGCAGTCGTGGTGCTGCCATTGACGGCCGCGGTCGTGACGATCGCCATCGGGGGGGCACGCCTGAGGATCGAAGCCACGGGGCAATCCCTTCGAGCCGCCGCCGCCTCAGCGGCCGCCGCTCTGGCCACGACCCTGGTGGGCGACATCGACAAGCTTCACGTGGCCCTGGAGCACGAGCCGGTCGTGGTGGACTGGCTTTCTAAGGAGCCTAATCACTTATCGGTTGAGCAGCGGGGGGAGCTGGATCGGCAGTGGCCTACCCTGCCGACAGACAGCGGTCCGGTGGCCGAAGTGCTCCACAATCCCATAGCCAATCAGTTGAGACTGCTGCAGGAGGACGACAAGCACATTGCCGAAATCATGGTCACGGACCGTGATGGGCAACTGGTGGCTGCCACGGGCCGGACCAGTAGTTTCTATCAAGCCGACAAGGACTGGTGGAAGCAGTGCACAAGCGGATCGGCCGGCAAGATCGTGATTCCGCCTATCGGGTTCGATAGCGGCATCGGCGTCTGGAGCGTCAACTTGTGTTTCCCCATCCACCCGCCGCATGGGGGAAAGATTATCGGTACCGCCCGGGCCGTTTTGGACATCTCCCGCTGGATTATGGATCTGGAAAAAGTAATCGGCGGCATGCCGGCCCAGATCATGCTGATGAAGCCCGACGGCACCGTCATCTACCTGGTGGATAATCCGCGAGGCCCCGTGGTGCGCATGATACCGGACCTGGGGCGGATCGATCCTTTCGCGGCACCGGCCTGGTGCGTAACCCACAATGGATTCATCGTGGCCTATGCCCCCATCCCGATGCCCGCGGAGGTGGCCAGTCAGTCGGTGGACATGGCGCCGTGGGTGCTGGTGAAATACGTGCCTGAAAGGGCGACCCTGGGACAGGTGTACCGCCTCGCGGCGATTCTGCTGGTGGCGGGGGTGGTGATCGTGGGAGGGGTCTTCGTGGTGGGATTTTCTCTGGCCGACCGGGAACTGGTGACCCGCATCCAAGCCTTGGCGGCGGCTACCCGGCGCGTCGCCGAGGGAGACCTGATGCACCGCCTCCTGCCGCGAAAGCGCCACACGCCGCTGGGTCGGGACGAAATCGACGAGCTAACCGAGGACTTCAACCGCATGGTGGAGAGGATCCACCAGTCGTACGCCGAGCTGAAGGCCTCCGACGAGCTGAAGGCCAACTTCATCCGCATCGCCAGCCACGAGTTCCGCACGCCCATCAGCTATATCCTGGGCGTCGCGAAGCTGCTGAAGGATTCCCAGGACCCCGACAAGCTGCTTCAGGCCCTTCAAACCGTCAGCGGCAAGGCTAGGCGGCTGGACGAAATCACCCAGGCCATGTTCAAGCTCATGCCCGAATCGCCTCGAGCGGCGCTCATGCAATACCAGGACGTGACCTTGGGAGAGCTGCTGGAGGAGATTCGATTGGACGTCTTCCCGTTCCTCAGCCAGCGCGACCAGAGGCTCATTCTCCGCATCGCGCGGGACGTGCCGGTCATCCGGGCCGACCGCAACAAGCTGAAGGACGCCATCACCAATCTGGTCACCAACGCCATCAAGTTCACGCGCGACGGCGGGGAAGTGTGCGTGGACGTCTCCCGGCGGTCGGCCCACACGGTTCTGATCGCCGTCAGCGACCAGGGGCCGGGCATTCCCCAGGCCGACCTGCCGCACATTTTCGAACCGTTCTTCAGCGGCACCGACACGCTGACCCACTCCTCCGGCGACTCCGGTTACCTCAAGCGGGGCATCGGCCTGGGACTGACGATCGTGAAGTACTTCGTGGAGCTGCACGGCGGGACGGTGAGCGTCTCCACGGGTTCCTGGGGCAGCATCTTTTCAGTGGAAATTCCCATCACCCCCCAGGCCCGGCGATGGAGCGAAGAAGTGCAAATCTAAGCCGCCGCCGGCCGCGGAGTCAGCGGGAGGACTTGCCCGGACGGGCTTTTTCCAGGAGCCGGCAGAGGGTTTCCACCACCTCGTCGGGATTGAAGGGTTTGGCGAAGTAGGCGTTCGCGCCGGCCTGGTAGCCGCGGCGGCGGCAGTCCTCGGCGTCCAGGGCGGTGATGATGATGATCGGCGTGGCGGGGTTCACGGTCTGCCGCAGGCGCCGGCAGCACTCGAAGCCGTCCATCTCGGGCAGCATGACGTCCAGCAGGAAGGCGTCGGCCTTGCACTTGGCGGAAAGCTCCAGCGCCTGGGCGCCGGAATAGGCGGGCACCGAATCCATGCCTCGAACGGCCAGGAACTCGCGCTCCAGGTCGTTCATCTCGACGTCGTCTTCAACAACGATGACAAGGGGTCGCCGACGGGCCATGCCGTAATTAACTAGTCCTGTGGGCTTGTCCGTGCTTGACAGCCTGCTCTAGAGTATAATCCCTGGCGGTCTGCGCCGCACTATGAGAGCGGCTTAATAAACAGTGGGTCGGCGATGAGCGCAAGTTCCCATAAGAAAATCCGCTTGCCTTCCGGCCGAAACATCCGCAAGGCCATCCAGTTGTACCTGCGCTACGCCTATTCTTCCTCCCCGCCGCCTCATCTGGCACGATTCATGCCTCCCGACGGCTTCCAGGCGGAGGAGTGGCTGATGCAGCCGTTCATCGAGCACGATCCGCCCGACGCCCCCGTCGAGAGCGTGCGGTCGTTTGCGCTGCGGCTGGGCAACGAAAAGTACCCGCACATGAAAATGCGCCTGTCCCGTCCGCCCCGCGACGAGGTGTTTCTCTTCAGCGTCGATTGCCACGACACGTTCCTCTCCGCCCCGGTGGGCTCGCAGGATTACGACATCCTGGAGGAGCTGAAGCGCCACAACGCCATCGTGGCCGAGGCCATTCGCCTGGCCTGGGAAGAGGCCAAGCTGCCCACCGAACGCGGCTACCTCCGCGGGAAGATCCAGCAAGCCAAGAACGTGCCAGCCGGTCCTCCGCCAGAGGCTCCTTCCTCACAGCGGGGAGGGCATCGGGCCTTAGACTCAGGGGCTCCATGAACAGCGCGTTTCTCCAGCGCCGCTACCTGGTGAGTTTCGAAAGCCGCCGCCTGCCCCACATTTTCACCGACGTGCTGATTATCGGCAGCGGGGCGGCGGGCCTGCGGGCCGCCATCGAAGCCGCCGCCCACAGCCAGGTCATCCTGGTGACCAAGGGCGACGCGATGGAATCCAACACCTACTACGCCCAGGGTGGCCTGGCGGCCGTGATGGCCGGCGACGACAGCCCGCGCCAGCACATCGCCGACACGCTGGCGGCCGCCTGTGGCATCGGCAACGAGGAGGTCATCCGCACCGTCGTGGAGCAGGCCCCGCGGCACGTGCGGGAAATGCAGTCTTGGGGCGTGCGGTTCGACACGGACGGTGGGGAGCTGTCGCTGGGTCTGGAGGGCGGGCACCACGCCCACCGCATCGTGCACGCCCATGGCGACGCCACCGGCAAGGCGCTGGCGGAAGTGCTGGTGGAACGGGCCCGCCAGACGCCCAACCTCAAGATATTCCAGGAATGCTTCGCCATCGACCTGCTGACCGATCCGCCCGAAGGCGGCGCCGGGGCGACGTGCCTGGGAGCGATGACGTTCAACCCGCGCTTTGGCCTGCAAATCATCCGCGCGCGGGTAACCATCCTGGCCGGCGGCGGGGCGGGGGTGCTGTGGCGCGAGACCACGAATCCCCCCTGCGCCACGGCCGACGCCATCGCGATGGTCTTCCGCGCCGGCGGCACGGTGGCCGACGCCGAGATGATGCAGTTCCACCCCACCACGCTCTACGTGGCCGGGGCGACGCGCTCGCTGATCTCCGAAGCCGTGCGCGGCG
>Ga0187885_10000701_pt1 | contig 39728 bp, 36 predicted proteins | sample June2016WEW_20_1_3_FD_132970 | JGI IMG/M metagenome (GOLD analysis project Ga0187885, IMG submission 132970) | Peatland microbial communities from SPRUCE experiment site at the Marcell Experimental Forest, Minnesota, USA - June2016WEW_20_100 | ecosystem: Environmental > Terrestrial > Soil >...
GATCACGTCTTCCAGCGCGATAAACCCAATCCAGTGGCCTTTGCGGTCTACAACAATGGCAACGCGGCGACGATGGTGCTGGAGTTGCGAGAGGAGCATCTCCAGCGGCATGTCATCGGTCACTTTCAAACAAGGACGGATGATCGCCTTGAGGTCGGGCGCGTCCTGTTTGTTCAGCTCGTGGTGGAGGACGTCTTTGACGTGGATGATGCCAAGCGGCAATTCCTGTTCGCTATCGAGCACCGGGAAACGCGAGTACTTGGATTCGCGGATCATCTTGAGGTTCTCCGCCCACGGGGCCGACAGATGGAGCGATCTGACGGCATGTGGTGATTTCATGGCATCTTTTACCTTCAACGCGCCGAGATCGAAAACGTTCTCCATCAGCAACAGCCGTAAAAATGAAAACGCCCCGCTGCTCTGCGCCCGTTCAAGGATGATGCGGATTTCGTCCTCGGTGTGCGTCGGGTCGTGCATCGGGGCACGGAACCCGAGCAACCGGAGAACGCCGTTGGCGCTCTTGTTCAGAATGATGAGCGGCACGAAGAAAATGAAGTGAAACACCTGCAATGGCACGGCGATCCACAATCCGCTTGCGTCTGGCCGGCGAATGGCAATGCGTTTGGGCACGAGTTCGCCCAGCAGAATATGGAGAAAAGACACAAGGATATATGCGATTGTGATCGAAGTCACTTCGACCACAGCGGGAGACGCAATCCCTAGCCATGTCAACGGAACTGTGGCCAGTTGAGCGAAGACCGGCTTGCTTACGAAGCCCAACCCGATGCTGGCGAACGTAATGCCAACCTGGCAAAGTGAGAGATATTCATCGAGATGATACTGAATATGCTGGAGCATTTTAGCCCGCGGGTCACCGCTATCCACAAGTTCCTCGACTCGCGTCGCACGCACCTTGACGCTGGCGAACTCCGCCAGGACGAAAAAGGCGTTGAGCATCAGCAACAGCAGCGTAGAAATCAGCAGAATAATCAGCATTAGACTGGAGTCCTCACCTCAAACAACAGTGGATTAGTTTTGTTCAATGAAAACACCTGCCAAACCGAAACCAGTGCGGGCAGTCTATAAAACTTCCGCTGGACACGTCAATCGCGCGCAAAGTCTTTCCCCTGCTCCACGCTGGGTGGAGAGGACGCCGTCTCAGGGTTTGGCAACGGGCTTGTCCGCACCCGGTGACAGCGTTGCCGAAGACAGGCTCTTGATCAACACCTCGATCTTCGCCTTCGCGCGGAGGTCTTGAACATGTTTCCGGACAACCTCGACGCCCTGATTCGCCAGCAGATACTTTTCGATATTGGCCTTGACCTCCCCGAACGACATCTCATGCGACGGCTTCCGGTCGGTAACCATCAGTAAATGGTAACCATACTTTGTCGTCACGACGTTGCTGACTTCATTCGTTGGAAGCGAGAAGGCAGCGGCGTCAAATTCTGGCACCATCGATCCACGCGGAAAATAGTTGAGATCGCCACCGCTCGCTGCTGTCGTGGTGTCTTCGGAGAATTTCTTCGCCAACTCAGCAAAGTTACCGCCTTGTTTAAGCAACGACCGCACTGCTTCAATTTGCGCCAGTTTTTGCGTCTTGATCTGGGGCGTCGCATCAGGAGGCACTTGGATCAGGATATGACTGGCACGAACCTCTTCCGGCTGATAGAAGTGCGCCCGATTCGTCTCGTAAAAGGCTTTGACCTCCTCGGGTGCGATCTTGCTTTGCTTTTCAACAATGGCACGGATCGTGTCTTGGACAATCATGTTATCCCGCAGCCGTCGCACGTACTGCTCCTCCGTCAGTCCCTCCTCCTTGAGGGCTTTGAAATAATCGCCTTCGCCGAGCTTCGCCTTGGTCGACGATACTTGCTGCTTCACGCGCGTCTCAAGATCCGCAGACTTATTGTTCTGCCCCTCCTGTAGGAGCAGATCGCGCCCGATAAGTTGCTCCAACACCTGACTCTCGAAATCAGCCTGCTTTTCAGGTGGCACATACTGACCACGCATTTGCAGTTGCATCAGCAACTCCTGCTTTGCAGCGTCAAGGTCTTTGCGAGTGATCTCGGTTCCATTGACCCGCGCCACCACCTCAGCGGGATTTGCCGTAGGCTCGGATGCTGGCGCGTTCGCGTTTCGCACGGGCGTGCGCGCTGGTTTTGATTTCTCCTGCGCCCCAACGGAACCCGCGAGAGCGATCACGCTTATCAACGCGACGGCTAATCTCTTTGTCATGGATGTCCTTCCGGTTTTATCTGAAAAGTCTGCGCACCCTAACACCCTGGCCGACCCCGGTCAAGCGGGAACACAGCCGCTCGACACAGGTTGTCTCGTCAATCATGAAGATCATGGGTTGCCAACTGCGGCTTACGCCGGTGTGTTAGTTGCTGATTTCGGCGCCCGCCGACGAAACGCGTGCGAGCCTGCCAGAATCCACACCACACGAAGCGCTTCGCGCACTATGCCACCCGACATCTTTGATTGTCCCGCGTACCGATCCGTGAACGTGATGGGAATCTCCCGGATGCGGAATCCCTTCATCCACGCCTTGTAGGTCATCTCGATCTGAAAAGCGTATCCGTTGCTGCGGATTTGATCGAGGTTAACTGCCTCCAGGACGCTTCGCCGGAAACATTTGAACCCGCCAGTCGGATCCATCACAGGCAATCCCGTCACCAACCGCACATACAACGATGCGCCCCGGCTCAACAGTAGCCGCCGGATTGGCCAGTTCATCACACGCACCCCGTTGATATACCGCGAACCGAGGACCAAATCCGCATCCGCCATCGCCTTTAGGAAGTTTGGAATTTCGCCCGGATCGTGCGAGAGGTCGGCATCCATTTCAAGAAAGTAATCATATCCATGTGCCAGTCCCCATTTGAACCCCGCGATGTACGCCGTGCCTAATCCCAGTTTTTCTGGTCGTTGGAGCAAATGCACCCGTACATTTGTCTTGCCCATCTCAGCGACGATCGCCCCCGTGCCATCCGGCGAATTATCATCCACAATCAACACGTCCAAAGACGAGTCCTGACGCAATGCCAGCGGGATCACCTGCCCAACGTTGTCCTTTTCGTTGTACGTTGGAACAATCAGCAATGCTCGTTTTGTCATTTCACAAACCTCGGGTTCGCGAACACCAGATATTCGCCATTCACGGCCAACGGCCACGGTCGCCCGTTTAGTTCCGGATACGTCACGCCTTGTCCACCGCAATACGCCACCGGCCACTTTTCTTTTATCATTGCTTCCAAGACTTCCGGCACGCCTTTAAGCCAACGACAATAAATCAAATCGATTCCCCGCGGTTTGCGGCCACCCTCGTCGACGCCCGAATCCAGAACGATATACTTCGCTTTTTGCCAACGACAATCAAACCAATACGAGTCCCTTGGTTCCAAAGTCGGCGTCGGCATGTCATTCGCCACACCTTCGTAACGGGCACAAAACGTAAGCATGCTCCGCCGGTCACACCGCGCCAGCCAGTAAATCTGTTTCGGCACAATTACAAAATCGTCCTTGGTCGTGTGCGCGTTGACGAACTGCATGGCCGCTTCAGCGTCGGCCACAGACCACTGTGTCCACATGTCAATCCGCGTGTGGAAATGTCCACATGCTCCCAATGCTGAAACCAGATCGAACCCGCCCAAGACGACAATCGCAACGGATGTCGCCAATCCGTTTCCGAATTTCGGCGCAATGCGTCCGACCAATTCTCCAACCCACGCCAGTACTCCCGCGAAGCCGACTGCCATCAACGGCAGAAAAATCGTTGACGGATAAAAGAACTCCGGCACGTTGTTCAGTTTCTTGAACACGCCATACATCAACACCAGCAGCCAAAATGGCACCCATAATCGCATGCGCCAATCACGGATCGGCAGAAACAGAAACCCGACCGTTGCTATAGTCAGCCACCAATCGTGCCCCGACCATGGCAACGGCGGCCCATGAGTAGGAGTCTTGAACCCGAGATTCCACACATTCCGCGCGAATCGTTCGACTTCGCCAATCAACGTCGGACGGGTCTCGTTACCGGCAACGCTCGTTAACAAACCGACATGTGATTGCAATTGCGCCACGCCATGAATCGCCACGTACCACAACACAAATAATACCCCATACGCGCACGCCGTCGCGCCCGCAACCAGCACGCGCGTCAATCGCGCCTTCCACGTCCGCGCAAACGGTGTTCCCGTCGTGGCCGGATTCACCAGCGCCACCGATACAATCACAGCCCCGATCAGCGGGTATGTGAAATAATTCGTCGCCGTCGCCAGTGAACAGAAAAGCCCGGCAAACACAACGTCGCGCAACCGCTTTTCCTGCACGTACCTGAGCAAGAACCCGACGGACGCAAGCGCAAGCGTCCCGGCCATCGGATGCGAGCGCACCCAGCGAAAATTGATGTTGGCCTCGCTATAAACCAGAAAAGCTGCCGCGCAGAGAAAACCGAACCTTTTGTCGCGCAGTCGTGTTCCGATCCAAAAAAGAATCGCTGTTGCCGCCAGCGCTGTCACGACACCCAATGCACGTGACACAACGAGGTCATAGCCAAATACCCGCAGCAATGACCCATTGATTGCCATGTAGAGCGGCGGATAGGGATACGGGAACAAAAAGTCATTGATGATTGGTCCAACGCGTGGCGTGCCGTGGATGAACGTCCAGCTCTTTTCCATCCACTCGCCCTCGTCGCCGTACCAGTTCGGATTCGTTCTCAGGTTCGGCAGATACAGGAGCACCCAGGCCATCAGCAGCACCAGTGCAATTCTGCGTTCCCACGAAGTATTCAAGGGGAAAGCCTTCATTGTGTCATAAACAGTAGATGCATCGGCCCGAAGTTGGTTTGCGGTGCGGATGCCAGCTTTTCCCATTGCTGCGAGCTGAATCGCACGCGGTTTTCATCCACCACCACGATGAACAGGTTGGTTGGAAACCGCGTTGTGTCTGGCGTGCGATTTCTGTCTAGCCAGATTAAATACGGCAAATCGGTCTGCGGCAATTCGAACCGCCCAAAATTGTCCATCTGTACCAGCATCGGTCGACGTAACCCCGCCGTCACTTGCGGTTCACGGCCCAGCGACTTTGCGCTAAGCAAATCCAATTGTGCTCTGCTATCCTCCACTAGCTTCTGGCCGCCACGCTCCACCAAGAACTGTGCGGCCTGTTTTTTGAAGCTTAACGTTGTTCCATAAGTGCCGAAAGCCCCACCCTCTCGATTCACAACCCGGTAGAAATCCAGCAGGTAGACAACATTCCACAGCAGCATCGCGCCCAACCCGATATACAGCGCGCCCTGCGCCACCTTGTTCAAAAACCTTCGATGCGCTTCCTGATAGACGATGCCCACCACCAGAAAGTGCACAGGATAGAGGATCACGAAATAGGGCAAGTATGTCCAAAGCCCGCCTACCCCAAATACCACCAATAGCGATACCGCCCACAAAACGAGAATCCACGCACTCTGCGCTGCGCTGTCCTCCACAACGCCCACGAATGGGAAACGCTTCGACCACCTCCAACTGCGAACGGCGCGGACTGCCAGCCAGACCAGCGCAATCACAAACGCGAACCGTTGCAAGACCAATACCGAGTCTCCCAATGTCTGCGATTCGGAGAAATAACGATGCGATCCGCCATGTTTCTCCGTGAAGATTTGATAGGGATCGAAACGCCGGTCAGCGCCGAGGCCCAATACATCTTCGATCTCGCCGCTGTTGAAGATCGCCAGCGCATGCATCCACAACTCGTTGCGTGGTCGTGGCAGCCGGTGGCCGCTCTCAGGATTGATGGTCATGCCCGGCGGCAGGTTCCATTTCTGACCGCCCACTGTCTGCCGTGCTTGCTGCAAATCGGCCCAATGGTTTAGTTGCTGGTACTTCAGGTATGGCAGCAACAATATGCCAGCCGCCAGCACGCCGGCTGCCGCCCATCGCCAGTCCAGCTTGGGCCGCAACAGTGCCAGTGTCCCCAGCACTGCTGCCAGCAGCCCCAGCCCCGAGAAATGGTTCATCACTAGGCACAGGCTCAGGAATGCCACCCAGAAGATAGCCTTCGTCTTCCGCTCCAGAATCAGCGCATGCAACGCCCAGATGGTGAGACAAGCCAGGAGCGGTTCCACATCGATCGCCCAAATTTTTCGCGAATAAATCACCGCCCAAGGGGAGACGGCAAATAGCGCCGCGGCGACCAGCCCGGTAATGTGCCCGTAATACTTACGTCCCACATGCCAGCATACCAGGATAGCCACCAACGATTGGATTACCAGCAAACAACCTACAGTTGTAGGATCGCCACTGAGCAACAACATCGGCACGAGCAGATAAATGAACACAGGCGGATTGGTTACCCCGACGCTTGACATCAGTCCTGCCAACGGCAATGAACCGCCTTTCACGAACTGTAGAGCCAGCCATGCTGCAAGAGCCTCGTCACCCTTGAACTCAATCAAGTCCAGCCGCATGAAACGCAACCATGCCCCGACGGCGAGAATGAGTGCCAAGCAGAGCCATTCGCGCGCCGAAACAGGCGCGCTGGGCCCCGACACTGGGCTGGCGTTCATTATCGGATTAGTGGTTCTGACTGCAGGCATGGGCCTCTCAGTTCATCCATTTGGTGCACTTATCGTTCCGCCATGGCCCACATGTTGAGTCCAAATTCGAAATAGCCAAAGCGAGTTTTCGTCATCGGGAAGTCCGCCATTCCGAAATACCAACCCAGCAGTGGAAGCGTGTAGGCGTATTGATGCTCGCTAATCTCCTCCTCACTCACAAGTCGCAGGTGCGCCATGACGTGCAGTAAACCATCCGACCATGCCGCCGGCGTTGTGATGATCACCGTTCCGCCGGGACGAAGCGCGCGGTGCGCTTCGCGAAACAAGGCCACCAGACTCTGTGGGTTCAGATGCTCCACGACGGCCAACATGGTGATCACGCTGAAATAGCCGTCTTCAAAAGGCAATTGCGGCAACGCGTTCAGATTCAATGTGTGCCAGACGATACCGGAACACTGGGCCGATGGGGGAAGTTGATCGACCGCGAATTTCTGTTGGAACGAGGTGTGCGCCAGGAAATATGGAAACGAACCGCATCCGATGTCCAAAATGCGCCCATCCCGCGCGCTTTCGGATATCAAGCGATTGGCTTGATGAGCACGCCACTGCGCCAGCATCGGCTCCAACAAGCCGCGGCCGCGGGTTACCTTGGATTCCATCTGGCTCACTGCGCGCGTCTGATATCAGAATCGCTTATCCCCGACAATCTTAATCCCAATGTGACTTCCATTGTAATTCCATTGGCCTGTGCAGGAAATGCAATTGCAGTGGCCCGAAATTCATCCGTCCCGCCTCAATCTCGTCGCCATGACTACTCAGCCATCGATTATATGCGTCACCCCCGAAATTCGTGCGGTTCTCATCTACTACAATGACGGTCACGTTCGTCGGTCGCGAGGTTTGCTCATTGTCCCCAGCAAGTAACGCCAGCAACACAACATCCATCCGCCCTCGCATAAATTTCCCGACCTGATCCATCTGCATTAATCTGCCAGTCTGCATCAAGTTCGGCACATCCACATGCGAAGCCAGATAGTGCGCCGCCGATTGCTTGTATGAGAGCACCGTGCCATACGATCCGTGCGCCCCGCCATTGCTACGAAGAAAACGGGTGAATTCTTTCCAAAACACCAAATCGGCCATTACCACGATGGCAAGTGCTGCGATCACAACGGCTTTCCATGACCGGCCCCATCGCCCCGTTGCGCGCCATCCGCAATCCGCCAACAATCCCAGAGCCAGGAATGGCGATGGATAGAGGATTACGAAATACGAAGCACTCGTCCATAATCTCGTCGCCGCAAAAACCAACAATGGTCCAACCATCCAACACAACAGCAACCACGCGCCCTGCGAACGTGGATCGTCCGCAACAGCAATGAAAGGAAACCGTGTCCAGCCTTTCAGCCCCCGCCACGTAAATAATGCCAGCAGAATCAGGGCGCCCATCAATAGACCTTGCTGGAACCATAGTCCCCGCAAACTCCACCGTGCCGTTTCGTCAAAATACTGGGCCTGTTTCCCATGTATCAACGGCCAGATCCCCTGCGGATCCAGCTCCCGCCGAGTGCTCAATCCGAGCAAATCCTCCATCCGCCCTGCATCCACAATCGCAATTGCCTGCCGGTAACAATCCCGCTGTGGCAGCGGGCCGCCGGTATTGGGATCCAGACGCATTCCTGATGAGATATGGTGTTCCTGTCCACTGACTATCGCCACCGCCTTGCGAAAATCCGCCCAGTCGTTCTCGGTCTGAAACTTTAGATACGGCAGGGCAATGAGCGTCGCGAGCGCCACGCCGGCTGCTGCGAACCCCCAATCAATTTTCGGCCGCGACACCAGCAGAATTACCAGCACCGTCGCCGTCAGCGCCAGTCCTGAGAAATGGATTTGAATTACGCACAACGGCAGCAACAGCACCCCAAAAACTGCCTTCGGTTTCTTGTCTATTACCAACGCATGCACCGCCCACAGCGCACACGCGTTGATAACGGGCACGAAATCCAGAGACCAAATCTTCCGTGAGTAAATTACCGCCCACGGCGAGACGGCGAACATCGCCGCGCCAACCAGACCCGTGACCGCGCCATAATACTTCCGCCCGATGTGCCAGCACACCGCCACTGCTGTCAATCCCAAGACCGCGATACAGCACGACACAAACGCGGGGTTCGAGCTGATGGCGACCATCGGGATGAGTAGGTAGATGAACAGCGGGGGGTTCGTTACGCCGACGCTCGACATCAATCCTGCCAGTGGCACTTCCGTACCGTGGACAAGCCTGTAAGCTAGGTGCAGAGCTATGGCCTCGTCGCCCTTGAACTCCAACAGATCCAGATTTGAAAACCGCAGCCAGGCACCGACGCCGAGAATTGCCGCCATCGCCAGCCACTCCCACAACTTCATCCTTCCGGCCCTGGTCGCCTTTGGCGCCGCCTGAGGCGGGTAAACTTCTGCCTTCATCCTTTGACTTTCAACGGCCAGCCCACGCGTTGCGCGCGGCGGATCCGAAATAGTTCGCCCCAAATCCGTAGCGCACGGCGTAAGTTGTAGGGGATGCGCGTGTCAGGATCGTGCACCCACTTCACGGGCACTTCGGCGACGCGATAACCTTCACGCATGGCCACGACCAGCATCTCGATGTCGAAAATTGCCGTATCAGAAGTCACCTGCGGAAAAATCTTTTGTGCAGCCTCGTATGTCATCGCCTTGAACCCGCATTGGGTGTCGGCAATGCCGCGGATGCACAGCACTTTTGTGCCCCACCCAAACAGTTTGCCAGCCAATGCGCGATGCAACGCCTGCGGCTGTTTGACTTCTGCGCCGCGCACGGCACGCGAGCCAATCGCCACGTCGTGTCCACCGTCTCCCAATTCCTCCAGCAGTTTGTCCATTTCGCTGATTGGTGTGCTCTGGTCGGCGTCAGTGAACAACACGAACCGCCCGGTTGCGGCCAACATTCCCACGCGCACAGCGCCACCCTTTCCACGATTCGGATCCAGAGAAATCAATCGCACCATCGGATATGTCCTGCCCAATTCCTCTACAACCAGCGCTGTGCCGTCCTTGCTGCCGTCGTTGACTACAACGATCTCAAATCTCAAACCTTTGTTGCGCAGGAACTCTACAATCCCCGGCAGATGCCGTCGCAGGCGTTCTTCCTCGTTATAGGCAGGAATAACGACGGAGAGATCAAGCGGGGACCCCTTTTCCATTCAGCTCGCTTTCCGCAGCGCCCCAGTTTCGCGTAGCGTGGCCAACGCCTCGGCTGCGTAGTCCTTCTCTAACTTCTGCTGCCGAATCCACTCCACGTACTCGCCCACGCTTTCACGCGGGGTCTTTGCCGGCCGCCAGCCCAGCTTCTGCAATTTTGAAATGTCCGATACGCTGTGGCGCGTGTCGCCGACCCGATACTCGCCCGTTACATCCGGCGAAATTCTAGTACCAAGCGCGTCGGCCACAATCTTCGCGAACTCCAGCACCGTGTAACCTCGCCCGCCGCCAACGTTGAACACCTGATAGTTCGCCTTGTCGCTTTCCAGCGCCAACCGATTCGCGCGCACAACGTCCGAGACGTCCACATAGTCGCGCAGTTGCTGCCCGTCTTCGAATACCGTTGCCGCGCGTCCCGCCATCAACTGCATCGTGAAAATTCGCAGCACGCCCGAATAAGCGTTGCGGAACGACTGATACGGCCCCTGCACGATCGAGTAACGCATCGCCACGCTGGGGATGCCATAATTTCTGCCCAACGCAATCGCCATCAACTCCTGCGAGTATTTGGCGATGGAATACTGGTTCTTCGGGTTGGCATGCGTCTCCAGCAGGGGTAGCGGCGTAATCGCGCCGCCGCACTGTGGGCACACCGGCTCCCACAGCCCTTTTGTCAACCGTTGCGGTTCGCGACCGTCGGGAAACACTTCGCCGTCCTTGACGCATTGGTAGCGGCCTTCGCCGTAAACGAACTGGCTGCTGGCGACGACGACCTTGCGCACTGGCAGTTTCTCCGCCACGATCACTTCATACAACAATGCGGTGCCGACGCTGTTGACGTGAAAAAACTGCGAGAAGTTCGGCAGCAAGTCTTGGTGGGCTGCGAGATGAATCACCACTTCCGCGCCGCGCAAGGCTTTCCGCCAATCCTCGCGGTTCCGCACGTCACCGAGCATTCGCTCGGCGTCCCTCGGTAACCACTCAGGCCATCCGCCTTTGCCGTCGTGCACCGGCGGCGTCAGGTTGTCCATGATGCGTACAGCATAGCCAGCCCGCAGCAACTCTATTGCTGTGTGCGACCCGATGAACCCGGCTCCGCCGGTGATCAACGCCAGTCCTTTGCTCATCGGTTTGCGTGCGCCTCTTTAAGCTTCTCGTACAGGTAACGCGTGATGATGTGGTCTAGGATCATGTGTACGTCCTCGACCGGGCCGTATTCATCGGATGAAACCACAATGGCCACATCGGACAGCTTGGCCAGTTTTCCTCCACCGAAACCCGTCAGGCCAACGACCTGCAGGCCCATTTGCTTCGCAACCTTGACCGCAGCAATGACGTTCGGCGAGTTGCCCGAAGCCGAGATGGCAATCAGCACATCCCCTCGCTCCGCGAGATTTTTCAACGGTTCGCTGAATATGCGGCTGTAATCCGTGTCGTTCGCCCACGCGGTCATCAACGGAACGTTGTCGGTCAGCGCAATCGCGCGAAATCGCGGCCACCGCGACGAACCCTGCTTGTCGGGGTCGTGGCCGAGCGTGCCTCTGCAAAAATCATTCATCATGTGCGACGCCGTTGCGGCGCTGCCGCCGTTGCCGATGATGAAGATCTGTCGCCGTTGCGCGTACGCCGTTTCGAGTACGGCGATCATCCGTTCCAGCGCATCGAGTGGCAACTGATCCAGCGTCGCTTTCAGGTCACGCAAATACCGTTTCGCAAACTCGCTTGCTCGTTTCATATTATTCAGTACCTTTGCATGTCCAAAACCACTCGACTGCCGCCTTTTTCGAGTCGGAACGGCATTTCCCGCAGATCGGCCAACGCTTTCCGCACTGATTGCCGTTTGTCGCTCGGCACGCACAACAGGAAAAACCCGCCGCCGCCCGCGCCGGAAATCTTGCCGCCCAGCGCTCCCGCCTTCAATGCCCGCTCGTAAATCTCATCCAACTGGCTGTTGGTGATCGTTCCAGCCAGCGTTCGCTTAGCTTCCCACGCTTCGTGCAACAACGGCCCGAGCGAGTCAATCGCACCGGTCGAAATGACCCGCCGCACCTGTTCGGCTTGCCGCGCCATTGCTTTTAGCACATTCGTCTTCTTCCTGATGTTGGACTTCTGCTCGGCCAGAATTTTCGCCGACTCTCGCGTCTTGCCAGTGAAGAACAGCATCAGCATGTTATCCATGTCCTCAAGTGTGGCGCGAGATGCCTTGACCGAATTCACCTTCACTCTCGGCCCCGGACCAAACTGGAAATATCGCAGCCCACCATACGCCGCGATGTATTGATCCTGTACTCCGATTGGCTTGCCGACGATGTCGATCTCGATTTCACACGCCTCCCGCGCCAACTGTTCAGCCGTCGGCGTTGTGCCTGCGTAATGATAAAGTGCGTTGAGCACGCCAACCGTGACACTGCTGGATGAACCCAGTCCCGATCCCTCCGCCGGAATGTCCGCCATGAACGAAATCTCGACGCCTTTCGTCACGCCCACTTTCCGCATCGCCCCGCGCACCAACTCGTGTTCGACCTGGTCTACTGAGTCCACAATCTCTTTTTTCGACCAGTTTACGTAGATCTTGTCGTCGAAACGTTCTTTGACGATGCAGTACACATACTTGTCGATGGCCGAACTGACGACCATCCCTCCATGTTTCTCGAAGAAATCGCGAAAATCGGTGCCGCCGCCCGCGAGCGAAATGCGCAATGGCGTTTGAGTGATAATCATCGCACCAATCCCTTTTTGAAATCCCGCTGCGCCTTTGCCAGCCGCTCCGGCGTGCCCACGTCCTGCACATATGCCTTGGGTTTCATTGCGTACACAGCCTTACCTGCAGCCAGCAACTCAGGGAACACGTCCCTGCCAAAGTCGCTAAATTGTCCTGCCGGAATCGCATCCAGCACCTGCGGTTCCAGCACATAAATACCAGCGTTGATCATGTTTGTCGAAGCCTCTTTCGGGTCCGGTTTCTCAACGAACTTTCGCACCCGGCCGTCCACTTCAGTCTCTACCACGCCGCCAGTCCACGGTTCGGGCGATTCGAATAGCGCCACAGTCGCAACCGCTCGTCGTGTCCGATGAAACTCCACAAGCGGCGCGAACTCAATGCGCACCAGATTATCGCCATAGAACACGATGAAAGTCCCATCGCGTAATTCGTTTTCCATCTTCTTCACCGCGCCAGCGGTGCCGAGCAATTCAGGCTCGTGCGAGTACGTGATGTGTACGCCAAACTTGCTGCCGTCACCGAAGTGCCCCGTGATCTTTTCCGGCAGGTAGTGCAGGTTCACTATCAATTCCCGGATGCCCTGGTCGCGCAACAGCGCTATGTGGTGCTCCAACAGCGGCCGACCCGCAATTGGCACCATCACCTTCGGCACGTCCAGTCCCAGCGACCGCAGTCGCGTCCCGAGTCCCGCCGCTAGAATGAAGGCTTTCATACAGGCTTCATTGCCGCTCCCGCAGATACCGATTCAACACCGCCCATGCCTTGTGCAACGCCTTGGCGCGATGGCTAATCCTGTTTTTCACTTCCTGCGTCAACTCCGCGAACGTCTTCACTTGTCCGTCGGCAATGAACAAAGGATCGTACCCGAACCCGCCGCCGCGGCGTTCCTTCTCGGTGATCACGCCGTTGGAGATACCTTCGACCACGTTCACCAACCCATTCGTGTCCGCCACTGCCGCCACGCATCGAAACCGGGCGGTCCGTTTCTCCATAGGCACGCCGCGCAGTTCGCGCAGCAACTTCTTGTTGTTCTCGAAATAGCTCGCCTCCTCACCCGCATAACGCGCCGAATGTACGCCCGGCGCGCCCTTTAAAGCGTCCACTTCCAGTCCGGAATCGTCTGCCAGCGTGAGCATTTTCGCAAACCGCGCTGTCTCCACGGCTTTCTTGATCGCATTGTCGCGGATCGTCGGCGCATCCTCAATAATCTCCGGCAGACCGGCAATGTCTGCCGATGAAACGATGTCCAAATTTAGTTCCGCCAGAATCTCCCGAATCTCGCGTAGCTTGTGCTTGTTGCGTGTCGCCACCAATAGTTTCATAAGCACATGCATTATACTTGCCGTCCTTCAAAAAAGAAGTACATCCTGCACCGGTCTTCGCGCATGAAAACCCCGGCTTCTTGCCTTGCGCTGTTTCCACTGGAGTTTGTGGCGTACTGCCGATATTTTCGCGTAACGAAATGGTTACAAAACCCCACAAACGGAAGCCTGCAATGAAAGCCAGGGAAAAACTGCGCGTGCTTTTTGTCGCGTCGGAGTGCGCCCCATACGCAAAAACGGGCGGACTCGGCGACGTTGTTGCGGGTTTGTCGAAGTCGTTGCGACAACTCGGTCACGATGCGCGGATACTGGTTCCTCTGTACTCGTCTATTGACCGCGCGAAGTACGGGATCAAGCCCGCCGGTACCGCATGCGTCCACATGGGCGGCAATGTTGAACATTGGGTCGGCGTCCACAAAGCCATGCTGGATGGCGTCGTCCCTGTGTGGTTCCTCGAGTACGATTCCTACTTCGGGCGGCCCGGGATTTATGACGGTCCGTTCGGGCAGTACTACGACAACGCCTACCGGTTCGCGCTGTTGTCGAAGGCGGCCCTACAAATCTGCAAAGACCAGCAGTGGATTCCGCATGTCATGCACGGACATGATTGGCCGAGCGCATTGGTGCCGGTATTCCTTAAAACATGGGACCGCATTCTATCGCCATTGGCGAACACAGCCAGCGTGCTGACAATTCACAACATCGGTTACCCCGGCGTGTACGACGCAAGCGTTCTGTTGTATACGGGACTCGGTGACCAGTATTTTACGCCGGACATCTTCGAGGATCACGGCAAGGCGAATCTATTGAAGGCAGGCATCTACTTTGCCGATGCGATCACAACCGTCTCACCGACGCATGCGAAAGAGATTCTCGACCCCATCGGTGGAATGGGATTGACCCCCTACGTGAGCAACCGACGCGCCGATTTTTCCGGCATCCTAAACGGCGTGGATTACTCGCAATGGAATCCCGAAACCGACAGCCATCTCCCCGCGCGTTACTCGGCGAAGAACATGCGTGGCAAAGCGATCTGCAAACGGGCGCTCCAGAAACAATTTCACCTCGAAGTCACCGACAAACTGCCGCTATTCGGTATCGTCAGCCGTTTTGCACACCAAAAAGGGTTCAGTCTTTTGCGAGAAGTGTTGCCTATTGCGCTCGATGACATGGTGATGCAATTGGTCGTGCTCGGTAACGGTGATTCTGATACTGAGAACTTTTTCCGTTGGTTGCAGTCGAGATATCCGGGACGTGTCGGCGTGCACATCGGGTTCGATGTCGGGCTTAGCCATCTTATCGAAGCGGGTGGCGATTTTCTTCTCATGCCATCGCTGTACGAGCCGTGCGGACTCAACCAGATTTACTCGCTCAAGTATGGCACATTGCCGGTCGTCCGAGCCACGGGCGGTCTTGACGACACTGTGCGTAACTACGACGAGGCGACAGGAAGCGGGACCGGCTTCAAATTCTGGGAACCATCGCCTCGCGGGTTGTATTATTGTATCGGCTGGGCCGTCAGTACCTGGTTCGATCGTCCGCAACATATTGTCAAACTACGACGACATGCGATGGCGCAAAACTATGATTGGCGCACCTCTGCCCAGCAATACGTCGGGGTGTACCAACACGCGCTGCGGAAGAAACGAGCCGCAACTTTCTGAAGCCGCTAGGTGCGATGCCATTTGTTTTTCTCTCGTTTCTCGCCCGGCTCGCTCTCCATTTTCCCCATGTCAACCTCATATCATCGCTTGATCTCAGCTCTTGTCCTTCCAAACATTAGATGATACATACGTTAGATATGTATCATCCATTGATGGCACAAATAAGGAAGGGAACGACGGCGTGGATCATCTTGGCGACGTTAAAGCGGCGTGGTGAACTATATGGGTATGGTCTGCGTCGTGAGGTGTTTGCAAAATCGAAGGGATTATTTTCGATACAAGAAGGGCCGCTGTATTCATTATTGAAGAAGATGGAACGCAAACGGTGGATTACGTCACACTGTGAGGAAGTTGGCGGGCGGGAGAGAAGGTATTACCGCATCAGCACACGCGGTCGGCAGGTGCTTGGCCAGTACCGGCGTGAGTGGAAATTGCTTTCATCGATGCTTGGCAAGCTCGGTTGCCATCGCGCGTAAGACTTGCGGCGCTCCCCAACGCCCGATATAGTCATCGCGTTTTATGCCTGAACTTCGAAAGAAATATCCGTTCGACAAGATCGAGCCGAAGTGGCAACGCTGCTGGGCCGAGCATAATACGTTTCGTGCCCCAGACCAATCACCAAGACCGAAACTCTACGTCCTCGACATGTTCCCCTACCCGAGCGGCGCGGGATTGCACGTCGGCCACCCCGAAGGTTACACCGCGACCGACATCTATTGCCGATTCAAGCGGATGAATGGGTTCAATGTCCTGCATCCGATGGGCTGGGACGCGTTCGGTCTGCCTGCCGAGCAATACGCGATTGAAACCGGCACGCAGCCCGCCGTCACGACGAAGAAGAACATCGACACTTTCCGCCGTCAAATCCAGATGCTCGGGTTCAGCTACGATTGGGACCGCGAGGTGGACACCACCGACCCAAACTACTTCAAGTGGACCCAGTGGATTTTTCTGCAACTCTATAAGAAAGGCCTCGCCTACGAAGCTGAGATCCCCGTCTGGTGGTGCGAAGGCTGCAAAGCGGTGCTGGCCAATGAAGAGGTCGACGCCGGCGGTACATGCGACCGCAAAGGGCACAAGAACGTTTATCGTCGTCCGCTCCGTCAATGGATTCTCAAGATCACAGCCTATGCCGAGCGATTGCTGAAAGACTTGGAGTCGGTCAACTGGTCGGAGTCGATCAAGGAACAGCAACGGAACTGGATTGGACGGAGCGAAGGAGCGAATGTAGAATTTCGGATTGCGGATTGCGAATCGCGGATTGAGGTTTTTACCACGCGGCCCGATACGCTTTTTGGCGCGACCTACATGGTGCTTGCTCCGGAACATCCGCTCGTCGAGAAGGTCACGACACCCGAGCAACGCGCGAAGGTCGAAAGCTACCGAACCCAGGCGACGCACAAGAGCGAGCTCGAGCGTACGCAGTTGGAGAAGGAAAAAACCGGCGTCTTCACCGGTGGTTACGCGATCAACCCGGTCAACGATGAGAAGATTCCTATCTGGGTCGCCGACTACGTGATGATGGGCTACGGCACCGGTGCAATCATGGCTGTGCCGGCGCATGATTTTCGCGACCACGAGTTTGCTTGTAACTTTGGGCTGCCGATCGTTTACGTCATCAATGCCAACGTTAAAGGCGGCAAAGCTTACAACGAAATATTGCGCATTCCCGTTAAGGGTAAGATCACCGAGGTTGATGTCATGCTTCCACTTGAGGGTGTGATGGTTTTTTCCGGACTCCTCAATGGCATCCATTCCTCAGAGGCGCGCAAGGTAATCACACGTTGGCTCGAAGAAAAAGGTCTCGGCAAAGCGACCGTGCACTACAAGTTGCGCGACTGGTTGTTCTCCCGACAACGGTACTGGGGCGAGCCGATTCCAATCGTGCATTGCGACAAGTGCGGCACCGTGGCGGTGCCTGAAAGCGAGTTGCCCCTGAAATTGCCGGAGATGAAGGATTATACGCCGACAGGCAACGCCGAGCCGCCTTTGGTGAAGGCTACGAATTGGGTCAATACGAAATGTCCGAAATGTGGCGCTGCGGCGAAACGCGAGACGAATACGATGCCGCAGTGGGCAGGCTCGTGCTGGTATTACCTCCGCTACATCGACCCGAAGAACGGTGCGGCATTCGTTGGGAAAGACAAAGAGAGGTACTGGATGCCGGTCGATCTGTACGTCGGTGGTGCGGAGCATGCGGTGTTGCATCTGCTCTATGCGCGGTTTTGGCACAAGGTGCTCTACGATCTCGGTCACGTCAGTACGCTGGAGCCGTTCATGCGGTTGGTCAATCAGGGCATGATCCTCGGCGAGGATGGACAGAAGATGAGCAAGTCGCGCGGCAACGTGATCAATCCCGACGACGTGGTGCGCGAATACGGCGCGGATGCTTTCCGGATGTACGAAATGTTCATGGGGCCGCTCGAAGCGACCAAGCCGTGGAACACGCAGGGACTCGAAGGCGTGTATCGGTTCCTCGGTCGTGTCTGGCGGTTGTTCTGCGACGAAGACGGCAAGCTCATCGTGGACGACTCTGCTCCTGACCCGAAGCTGCTCAAAGCGCTCCACCAGACGATCAAGAAGGTCGGCGAAGACACCGACACGCTCGCGTTCAACACCGCGATCTCGCAGATGATGATCTTCGTCAATGAAGTCACCGCGCAAGAAAAACGTCCCCGCAAACTGCTCGAACCGTTCGTGCTTCTGCTCGCGCCATACGCGCCGCATCTTGCCGAGGAACTTTGGGAGAAACTCGCTCACAAGCAATCGCTCGCCTGCGAGCCGTGGCCGAAGTACGACGCCGCATTACTGGTGGAGAACACCGTCACGGTCATTTTGCAGGTCAACGGCAAATTGCGTGACCGCATCGAAGTGCCGGCCAACGCATCGCAAGCCGAGTTGGAGAGGCTAGCGCTCGCCAACGACCGCGTGAAGGAATTCCTCGCGGGCAAACAAATCAAGAAAGTCATCGTCGTTCCCGGCAAACTGGTCAACATCGCTGCCGGGTAAGTAGGCTTGTGCGGCTGCGCCATCGCCTTTAGAATCCCCGCGCAATGGTTCCGCAATCGTATTATCGGTGTTGGGTCGAGGTGGATTTGGATGCGTTGCGGCATAACGTGGCGCTGATCCGTCGTCGCATCGGCCCACAAACGAAACTCATGGCCGTGGTGAAGGCTGACGCCTACGGGCACGGGTTATCACAAGTCGCCGCCACGTTGATGCAGTGCGACGTGGACGCGTTCGCGGTGGCGAACCTCAACGAAGCCCTCGAACTGCGGCGGCTCGGCGGACGCGGTTGGCCGGTTTTGCTGTTCGGTTCGGCCCTGTCATTCGAGTTGCCAAAACTCGTCGAGCAGGACATCGCACCGACAATCTCAACGTTGGAGGAAGCTACTCTCGTCAATGCCGAGGCTGAACGGCAAAAGAAAACTGTAGGCGTGCAGGTCGAGGTGGACACTGGCATGGGGCGAGTCGGCTTTTGGTACGAGGATGCCGCGCGCCAAATTGGTCAGTTGGCCGCCCTGCCCCATCTGCGCATCGATGGCATGTACACGCATTTCCCATCGGCCGACGTGAATGTGAACGAGACGCGACAAGAGCTGGCGGTGTTTATACGAGTGGCGCACGAGTTGGAGGCGGCTGGGATGAAGATGCCGCTCTTGCACGCTGCCAACAGCGCGGCGCTTTTGAACCTGTCCGATACAACACTGGGCATGGTGCGGCCGGGGTTGCTGCTGTACGGACTTTGCCCCATCGGTTGCGTGGCGCCGGGGTTCCATCCATTGCTATCGTTCAAGGCGCGCGTGGCGTTCGTGAAGACGGTAGAGGCTGGCCGCACCATCAGTTACGGGCAGACCTTCGTGGCCAAACAACACATGAAAATCGCCACCGTCACCGCAGGTTATAGCGACGGATTCAGCCGCAACCTTTCGAACCGCGCGGAGGTGCTCATCGGCGGGAAACGATGCCGTGTGGTCGGGCGCGTGACAATGGATCAGATCATGGTGGACGCCTCGGAAGCGCCCGAGGTGCACTGCGGTGACGAGGTTGTGTTCATCGGGCGGCAGACCTGCCCCAATGGAAACAAGACCGAAGCCGAGATCACAGCCGCGGAAATGGCAGGCTGGGCCGACACTATTGCGTGGGAGATTCTTTGTGGCATCACGAAGACCACGCGCGTCCCGCGCGTCTACTCCGGCGCGAACGCGGCGTGATTTCCGCAAGTGACCATTTGCCAGCGGATACTGTTGCGGCTATATTGCCGCCGAGAAAAGGAGACTCAATGAAACCAAGCACCAAAAAAGAAAATCCAGCCGGAACCTGTTGTTGCGGTTCGCATCGCGTTAAATGCGCGTGTGCAAGTTGCAACTGCACCATTGACATGGACAAGGCAGTCCGTAAAGGCAACCTCGTCTTCTGCAGCGAGGTGTGCGCTTCGCACGCCCGCTGCACTTCCGAGGAATGTGGCTGCGAGCATGATTGCTGCACGCCGTAGAAATGAAATGACGGGACGTTAGATTATCGGGATGTCGATGTCGCGGCTAGGATTTGGCGACACGATGCCGGCGTTTCTGGCTGTGTTTTGCGGACTCCCAGAGCGCGTCAAGTTCTTCAAGTGAACAATCTTCCAGACGGCGGCCCCTCTTGTGGACCGCACGCTCAATGTACTGGAAGCGACTGACGAATTTGCTGATGGTGCGGTTGAGCAGTTCCTCGGCCTGCAACTTCTCGAATCGGGCAAGATTGACGGCGGCGAATAGCAGGTCTCCGAGTTCTTCTTCGAACTGCTTTTTGTCGCCCGAGGCCATCGCATCTTTCAGCTCGCGCAGTTCTTCGTCGACTTTCGCCACGACGTCATTGACGTGTCGCCAATCGAACCCGACCCGGGCCGCTTTGCGCTGGATTTTGTCGGCTTTAAGGAGCGCAGGCAAACTGCGCGGCATCTCGGTGAAAATCGAGTGGGCATTTTTCTCGCCCTTCTTGATGGTTTCCCATTGCTTGAGCACCTGCTTGCTGTCACGCAGCTTTTTGCCGCAGAACACATGCGGGTGACGGCGGACAAGCTTGTCGGCAATCCCCTTCGCCACGGCATCAAAATCGAACTTCTTCCGCTCGCTGGCCAGTTGGGCATGAAAGACCACCTGTAGTAGCAAGTCGCCGAGTTCGTCACGGAACTCGTGCATGTTGCCACTGTCCAGCGCGTCGAGCGCCTCGTAGCATTCTTCGATGAGATCGTGGCGGATGGATTGGTGCGTCTGCTCGCGGTCCCAAGGACAACCGCGCGGACCACGCAACTGCGCCACGATGCGGAGCAGCCGCGCTAGATTTTTGGTTGACGATGCCATACTCACAGCAGAATAGCCGCGTGGCGGAAGCGAACGCAAAGGAAAACACAGACCCTTGGTGAGTTTGCGAACACACCCGTCACTGAGGGAACTCTGCGGATATAAGAACCTTGTCTGCAGAGCGAGCTGAGCTACGATGACTCAACTACCGCGCGATCGATTGGCACCGGGAAATGCCAGAACCTCGATATCTTGATCGCTTAGCGCGGCTTCGCGCAACGGAGCGGCTCGCTCCAGTCGCCGCTGTTCCCAGAGTCGCTCCAGCTCCATCTCTAGGGCGGCTATCCGGTGAGTACCCACTGCCGGAAGATCATCCCCAGCATTGGACAATCTGCTTCTCAGAGACTGCAACTCATCCGTCATCTGCGCGATCTTATCCAGCAGAGTCGGATCCTTTGGCCTCCGAGACGACTTAAGCAACCGCACCGTCAGAGAACGGCGGCGGTGCGACCGGATTGTCTTCATTTTAAGTGCTTTTTGACGAGCTTTCATCTTAATAAGGTTGACATGGTAAACCCGCCAACCGTTCAAATCAAGGATAGAATCCGTCCAATGCCGCTCTAACGATTCCTAAGTAATTGCAGACCAATTAGATAAGTGTAATCGTGGCGAGCGGATTTGAATCCTCTGCCCCACAAGACATATGCGTCCATCCCGCCAGCATATTGGCGCTGTATCTACCTTTCAATTAGGTAGTTACGGCAAAAAAGGATGATGCCTACCTCTTGAGGGTTTCGAGAGAAGCTCACACATATAGGAGTTCACAAAAGGAGAAGACACATGGAAATGACAGGCTTTATTAACTTATTCAGTAGCAAGTGTCCGAACTCGCAGTAGGAGCGTCCGCCCTCAGCAACCAAGGCGGAAAGGGGTTGATAAGGTCGGCATGCGATCATTGCGGCGGGCTGGGGTTTACCCCGAAAGCCTTCGGGGCAAGGCCCTCCCTACCGTGGCTAATCCTTGATTGGGTGATGGTGTCAGATGCGCTCCCAAACCAGCTTTCTTGGGGGATGCGCTTGACTCTGTCTCTTTGCCCAAGCATGATGCAAATGGAGAAACGCACGCGGTGATCCCTGTATGTCCAAAATGCGACGTCGCATTGTTCATCCTGCGATTCAAGGACGTCGAGGCGGATTTTTGCCATCGTTGCCGCGGGTTGTGGCTGGACGCGGGCGAACTGGAGGCGTTATTGCAGCAAACCGGCGCGCGCACGGACGATCCCATACTGCGTTCGCTGCAACAGGAGGGCACATTGCCATCCGGCGGCAAACATCTTTGTCCGCGGTGTGATAAACCGCTGCGCGAGATCTCGGTGGCCCAAGTGGGCACCGCGCCATTGCTGCTGGGTCGCTGCCCGGCCAATCATGGATTATGGTTCGATGCTGACGAACTGCAGGAGTTGCTGGCCGATTTCGCCCCGGAAAGCGGCGCAGGCAAAACGATTGGTTATCTGAACGAGTTACTGGGAGTGAAAAACAAAACCTAAATAAGGAGAGACCACGTTATGACACTGATGCTACTGCTGCCGTTGATTTTGATAGGATTGATTGTTGTTCTCGCCCTCTGGTTGGCCGGCGTTTACAACGGATTGATTCGGTTGCGCAACCAACTCGAGAACGCTTGGGCGCAGATCGACGTGCAATTGAAACGCCGGTATGACCTGATCCCGAATCTTGTCGAAACGGTCAAAGGCTACGCAAAACACGAGAGCGGGACGTTCGAGCGCGTCACTCAGGCCCGCAACATGGCCATGAGCGCCAAGACCGTTGGCGAACGCGCCGAGGCTGAGAACGTCCTGACCGGCGCACTAAAGTCGCTGTTTGCGGTTGCTGAGGCATATCCCGACCTGAAGGCGAACCAGAATTTCCTGCGGCTCCAGGAGGAACTGACCTCGACGGAAAACAAGATCGCTTTCTCGCGCCAGTTCTATAACGACACGGTGATGACCTTCGACACGCGCATCGAGGTGTTCCCCGTCAACATGATAGCCGGTATGTTCAACTTCTTGCGTCGCGAATTCTTCGAGGTCAAAGGCGAAGTGGAACGCCAGGCGCCACAGGTGAAGTTCTAGGCCGTTCGCAGGGGCGGGATCTTTTTCCGTCCCTGCAACCAACTGTTCTTGGCCAGTTATGTGGGAACAAATTCGCGCAAATCGCCGCCGCGCCGTCGCACTCATCACGCTGATGGGCATGGTGCTGCTCATCATCGGATACGCGGCGGGTGAATTCTTTGCACCCGGCGGTGGTGTGCTTGGCCTCGGATGCGCGCTGGTCATCTTTTCCATCCAACTCGCCGTTTACTATGGCGCAGCGGAGACGATGTTGCTCCATGGCGCCAACGTGGTGGAATTGAAGCGCGAAGACAGTCCGCGGCTCTTCAACATCGTCGAGGAGATGAGACTGGCTTCGGGTCTGGAGTTCATGCCGAAGATCTACCTGATTGACGATCCCGCGCCAAACGCCTTTTCCATGGGCCGGAAACCTGACAACTACGTCGTCGCCGTTACCAGCGGCCTTGTCCACCGTCTCAATCGCGATGAACTGGAAGGCGTCATCGCCCACGAAGTGGCGCACCTCAAGAACCACGACGTGCAATTCATGACGCTAGCCGCCGTGATGCTCGGCTCGATTGTCATCCTCGCCGCTATCGTTCGCCAATGGCTCTGGTTCGGGGGCGGACGTCGGCGCAGCCGCTCAGAATCGCGCGGCGGCGGCGGTGGCCAGGCGCAACTGATTATTCTTGCCGTTGGGCTGCTCTTTCTCATCCTCGGCCCGCTGATGGCGCAAATTCTTTACTTCGCCTGTTCGCGTAAACGCGAGTTCCTAGCCGACGCCTGTGGCGGGCAGTTCACCCGGTACCCCGAAGGTCTCGCCTCCGCGCTCGAAAAAATTTCGGCGGCCAGCGCCACCACAAGTTTCGCCAGCCAAGCCACCGCGCCGCTGTTCATCGTCAACCCGCTCTATGCCGGTGGTAACGAACCCGACAGCGTTTTTTCATCGCATCCGTCCACGGCCGAGCGCATCCGCATTCTTCGCAGCATGGCCGGTTCGTCGCTGGCCGATTACGAAGCGGCCTACCACAAGACCGCGCGGGGCACGCTGTTCAGCAGTGAAACACTCGGAACTTCGCAGGCAAACGCTGCCATCCGAGCACCCTCCAACGAAGGTCCAATCGAGACTCGCCACGACACCCGCGCTCCTTTTTACCGGGCGCGCGGCCATCTTCAGGTTAAATGCGATTGTGGCATGGAGATTTCCGTGCCGGAAGGCTACGAGAGCGATGAAATCACTTGTATCCGTTGCGGCAGCGTCCTGCCGGTGCCTGCGGCGAGTGAAACCCCGACTGCCACGCCACCCCCGACCGCCGCCGGACTGCCGCCAGTCATTCCGTTCCCCGGTCCGCCACTCCAGTACCGCCGCTCCGGTGCCGGATGGGAATCGTTCAGGTGTGCCTGCGGCCGGACCATTCAACTCAGTCCATCCTTCGCCGCCACTCACATTCACTGCGACGATTGCGGACGGAACATCGAAATAACCTCGTGATGGGCGCGGCCGAGATAGTCTCTCCCCCCCCCCCCAACCAACCAAAGCTGCTAGTCTTGGCTGACGAGATCGTTCCACAGAGAACGCCAGTCAATGACCGTTCCAAGCAATTCCCAGAGTGGCCAGCAGCATAGGACGATCAAGACGACCGGAACAGGCGGGATATCGGCGAACGACTGGGCGTGCAGCAATTGCGATATGTTTTCCATCAGCCAATCCGGCAGCGGCGCCATATACCACGCGACTAGGAGGCCGATGGCTCCGGCTCCACCAATGATCAGTGGCCGCGCCCAGGGTAGGCTGCGTTTCTGCGGGAGCGCAGCAACGACGCGCGCGCTGAACCCAGCGTCAGCGATGTAGGGCGCGTCGTGCTTTAACATTTCTTCAAGCCAATCATGCTCACGTTGTTCGTTCATGTGAGCCTCCGGTCTTTCCATGGTAAAAGAATGTGCCGCAGCTTTTCCTTGGCAGTTAGAATATTCGTCTTCACTGTGCCGAGCGGACATTGCATCGCCTGTGCGGCCTCTTCCTGCGTCAGCCCGGATGTGTAGCAGAGCGTGATGGCCGAGCGTTCATTGGCTGTCAGCATCTGCAAGGCGGCTTCCAAGTCCAGTCGCCAATCCACCGCCTCGGTTTGTGGTGGTTGGGCCGGCGCGTGACGGTCTTCTTCAAACAACTCGTGCGGCCGTGCCCGGCGCACATGCGTCTGGAACGCATTGTACGCAATCCGGTACAACCATGTCGAAAACTTCGCCGTGCCACGAAACGTGCGGAGCGACCGGTACGTCCGCAGAAACGTCTCCTGCGCAAGCTCGTCGGCGAGTACTTCGTCGCCGCCGCTGAGCTTGCGCAGCGTGACGCGGACCGCTGATTGATGTCGTTTCACCAGTTCTCCAAACGCATGATGATCGTCATCCAGCAGCACGCGCGCGATCAGATCTGAGTCGCTAAGCTCCACAGTTCACGCGCACGCAGTTTAACTGTTTGGTTTCCGTTGTTCCAGCTTCCATGAGATCAGGCGCGCGATTCCGACAAACAACGGGATGAGTCCCACCGCCCATAATCCCTTATCTGAAGTACCTCTCAACGTGCCGAAGAAAAACATGAGGCCGATTCCGATGCCACAGGCCACCAAACCGCGACGCAGGTCGGAACGTATAGGTTCGGTCGATTGAAGCAATTCGGGCGGGATCGGCGTCCCTTTTTCGATCATCATTGCCAATGTCCGGTGCAACATCGCCCTGCTGCGGTTGTGGAAGAACATATGCAAGGCCATGAACGTCACGCTGCCGAGAGCACATATCGCAACGATCCACGGCCCTGGATTACTCTCTGCTTTCTCCGTCTTCAACAACTCGACAATCTGATCGCCGGTCAACTTCTCAGCCAACTCTTTTGGGAGCCTCTTACCCCAGCCTATTCTGACGGTGGCGCTCTGGCCGTTGGTGGCTGGCGTTCGCGCTGCTGCCTGATTCGTTGTCCCGTCCGCATACACGGTCGCGACAACCAGTGCCCCTACCGCAGCAATTAACAATCCTGTCCGTATTTTCATGAGTGGTCCTTTCCTTTCTGCTTATATGACGCACTAACATGAGCTTTTGGATTGAAATAAATGCAATGGCTGCCAAAACGCTTGTGGTTGTTGGCTGCCGTGCTATTGTCACACGCCCATGACGCCGACTCGTTCAGGATCGTTTCGTTTGTTTCGATTCGCTGGAATCGACGTGTTCCTTCATTGGTCGTGGTTTCTGATCGCGTGGTACGAGATTCAAATCCGCCAAGGTAACTACTCCTCACCGCTCTGGAATGCACTGGAGTATCTGGCGTTGTTCGTCATTGTGACGATGCACGAGTTCGGGCATTCGCTTGCCTGCCGGCAAGTTGGCGGGACGGCTAACCAGATCGTGCTCTGGCCGCTTGGCGGCGTGGCGTACGTTGATCCGCCACAACGTCCCGGTGCCACACTTTGGAGCATCGCAGCGGGGCCGCTCGTAAACGTCGTGCTGTCCCCGATTCTGTTCCTGCTAGTTTTGTTTGCCCGAGCATCGGGGTGGCAGACTTCCCTTCCGGATGCCTACAACCTGTTCCGGGCGGTTCTCTTCATTAACACCGTTATACTGGTCTTCAACCTCCTGCCGATCTACCCGCTCGATGGCGGCCAAATCTTGCGTTCACTGCTCTGGTTCGGATTGGGACGCGCTCGCAGCCTGAAAGTCGCGACCATCATCGGTTTTGTCGGCGTGGCAGGCCTTATTCTTTTGGCCATCGCGGCACAAAGCGTGTGGATTGGCATCATGGCGGTGTTCATTCTCATGAACTGCTGGAGTGGATTGCGTGCGGCACAAATCATGTCTCAAATGGAAAACGCACCGCGTCGCGTCGGGTTTGAATGTCCGTCCTGCCATGCTGCGCCCATGGTTGGGGCTTTTTGGGGCTGCGGCAAGTGTCGAAAATCGTTCGATACATTTGAGACGCACGGCGTCTGTCCACATTGCGGCACGCAGTTCAATGCGACGCGGTGTCTGGACTGCGGCTCGATGTATCCGCTGGATGCGTGGATTGTCCCGACGGATCTTCCGCCGAGGCTGTAGTCTGCGCTACCGCCCGGCATTCCTTCTCGAAGCCGGGAAAGTTCCAGTGATTTGGAAAATCGCGGCACTGCCGTGGCTTGACCGGTTGAATGACGCAATCGCTGCCGCGCAGGAAGACACACTCGCCATTCTCCTTCTCCATCAACGCCAGACCGTGACGGTCACTGGTCAATCGCAGATATCGTTGAATGAACTCGTCCTTAGACAATCCGATGTGGGCTGCCAACTGCCCGATTTCATCATCGGTCAGACGCACTTGTCCCGGCCACCGACAACAGGCCGTGCAACGGTGGCATTCGTAGAGGACGGGCATGGTTCCGAAAGCTGACATCATCTCACGCCAAGACGCAAAGCACGGCGACGTGACAAAACCAAAGCATCGTTCATGTTTTCTGGTAAATCCGGGCACCCTTGCGTTTGAATTCCTTGTTCTTTTTGCGTATCCCCTGCTTCACCGCTTGTCGGACGTCTTTGGTGATCTGCATCGCGCAGAACTTCGGGCCGCACATCGAACAAAAATGAGCGAGCTTTTTGCCTTCGGCGGGAAGCGTTTCATCGTGGAACTTGCGGGCGGTTTCTGGATCAAGCGACAAATTAAACTGGTCTTCCCACCGGAACTCGAACCGCGCCTTGCTCATCGCGTCGTCACGCTGTCGTGCCATCGGATGCCCTTTTGCCAGATCGGCGGCGTGCGCGGCGATCTTGTACGCGATGACGCCGTCCTTGACGTCTTTCTTGTCTGGCAGACCGAGATGTTCCTTCGGTGTGACATAGCAGAGCAACGCGGCGCCGTACCAGCCGATCAGCGCGGCGCCGATCGCGCTCGCCATGTGGTCGTAGCCAGCGGCGATATCGGTTGGGATTGGCCCCAGAGTATAGAACGGCGCTTCCTGACACCATTCCGATTGTTTGTCCATGTTCACTTTGATCAGGTGAAGCGGCACATGGCCGGGACCTTCGTTCATGACCTGGCAACCGTATTCCCACGCGATCTTTGTCAGTTCGCCTTGCGTTTTCAACTCCGCGAACTGCGCCTCGTCGTTGGCGTCGGCGATGGAACCGGGCCGCAATCCATCGCCCAGACTGAACGCGACGTCGTAGGCTGCCATGATTTCACATAGCTCCCGGAAATTGGTGTATAGAAAGTTCTCCTGATGATGCGCGAGACACCATTTGGCGAGAATCGCGCCGCCCCGGCTAACGATGCCCGTGAGACGCTTGGCCGTCAGCGGGACGTGCCGCAGCAGGACACCGGCGTGGACGGTAAAATAGTCCACGCCCTGTTCGCATTGTTCGATGATGGTATCGCGGTAGATTTCCCAAGTCAGGTCCTCGGCCTTGCCGCCAACCTTCTCCAATGCTTGATAGATTGGCACCGTGCCGATTGGCACCGGCGAGTTGCGAAGGATCCATTCGCGGGTTTTGTGAATGTTCTTGCCCGTGGAAAGGTCCATTACCGTGTCCGCGCCCCACTTGATTGCCCACCGCATCTTTTCGACCTCTTCCTCCACCGAACTGGCGACGGCGGAGTTGCCAATGTTGGCATTGATCTTTGTCAGAAAACTGCGGCCAATGATCATCGGTTCGGATTCGGGATGGTTGATGTTGACGGGAATGATCGCACGGCCTCGCGCGACTTCGCTGCGGACAAGTTCAGGATCGAGTCCCTCGCGGATGGCAACGAATTCCATTTCGGGCGTGACGACACCCTGCCGGGCATAATGCATCTGGGTGACAACTTTGCCGGGCTTGGCACGAAGCACGCCAGTTGGTGTCTGCTCCACGTCACCGCGCGCAAGAATCCATGGACGACGCAATTTGGGCAGGCCAGCTTTCAAATTGTCGTGGTTCGGGCCGCTGGTGTCATAGACGCGGATAGGTTCGTTGATTTCGATGCGGCCCGTGTGACTGGTGGTGGGCGACAGCGCGATTTCACGGAACGGGACACGTACGTCCCGGTGCAGCCCGCCTGCAACGCTGCCAGCCCGCATCGCTACGCCCGCTCGCAGCGATGCAGCGTCTTCGGGCGAGCGAAGCGTTGCTGGCGGGCGATAGCTGCGGGCAGGTTTGCCAGCGACGTAAATCTTCCGCGATTTCGGAAACGCATCGTTGTTATGCGCTTCTCTGTTGCCGTTCTTGGATGCAATCATTTTTCCCTCATGCCAAAAAAACCGACCCCTGAATCCAGGGACCGGCTTTCTCAAGCGTTTCCCTACGCCAGCATTACCTGGGTCAGGTTCTATGGGTTTATTCTCAGCCCCGCTCTTACGTGCAAGAGCGGGACACCCCAAACTAAACTGCACTGCCTGTCCTCGACACTACCAGCACGGCGACTGACAGTCAAACTACTCAATCACTACCGCGCCGTAGCCCACCACCGCTGAGTAATCGCCATTTACGTCGCCGCTTGTACGATAATCCAACAGCTCAGCGCGTTTTGCGCCAAGCGCTTTTGCCGCGACCAACACGATGTACGCCGGCAACACACCGCACATCGAAATGTTGTGCGTTGCAACTTGTTTGAGCAATGTTTCTTCGTCGAGGTTTACCACGGCGTCGAGCACAAGCTTGTCTTTGCGGTTCGACGTCTCTTGATCTGCGTAGTGGTTCAGATCGCTCGAAGCCAACAACAGCACTTGCTCGCGGCTTTCTTTAACCGTTCGTGCAATTGCCGTGCCGATCTCACGCAACTCCTTTTGCACGGCGCAGCCGATCAGGATCGGCACGATCTGTACGTTCGGGTTTCGTCGCAACAGAAATGGGACCTGCACTTCGAGTGAATGCTCCATGCTGTGGGCGCGCGTGTCAGCCGTCAATAAGGCGCAATTCTTGAGCAAAGCTTTGGCCAGCGGCTCGCAAATGGGGACATCGCCAATCGGTGTCCGCCATGCGCCGGCATCCGCCATTGCGTACGGATTGCCGAGGCCATGATGGTTTGGGCCGAACATGATGACGCGGTCGGGCATGCGCACCGCTGCGAACGCAGCCCCTGCTGTAGCGCCTGAGTACATCCAACCGGCGTGCGGCACAACCACCGCGAGCGCGTCTCGTTGTTTCTCGACTGGCGGCATAAAGCGGTCCAACTCGGCGTTCATCTGTGCCGCTGTGCCCGGGTAAAACTGTCCCGCCACCGCTGACGGTCGAATCACGGTTTGCCTTTCCATTGGATTCTCCTAAAGTTAACGCAGAACGGTCATGAAACCATCACCGGACGAATTCGAGACGCTCGTTGCCGAAGGGCTGAAGCTTGTCCCAGACGAGTTCCGCCCGTACCTCGACAACGTACAAGTCGTCGTCGAGGAGGAACCGAGCGCGGAATTGCTCAAAAAAATGGGCGTGACGCCCAACAGAACCTTGTTCGGTCTGTACATTGGAACACCACTCCCGGAACGTAGCGTCATGTATTCAGGGTTTCCTGACCGCATCATCATTTTTCAGCGTCCGTTTCTCGAGAAATTTTACCACCCCGATGAGATCCGCCGCGAAGTCGCCCGCACCGTTCTCCACGAGGTCGCCCACCATTTCGGCATTGACGACGATCGTCTCGCCGAACTCGGCTGGGGTTGAGTTGCCATTTGGATCTACTATCCGCAAACCAATGTAACGGCACGACGGCGCATTTTCAATACGGTCTCGCACGGCTTGCCATCGGTTCGGCGCGGAAACGCCGATTGTTATTCAAAAGATTGTCGGCTGACGTTTCTTTGGTATAGTCACACCAATGAATTCTGGTTCGGATGAAACACCGTCGTTGTCGCTGGATGAACTCAGCATTTCGCCGCAATGGGCCAAGTCCACTGGCAAGACGTATGACCATTACACCGGTGGTGAAGGCATGGGCCGGGAACGTTCTCGTGGTAGCCATGACCGCAAGCACGACCGGCAACGCGGCGGCCCACGTCCACCCGGATCAGGAAAACCTGGTGGCAGCGGTGCGGGAAAATTCGGACATCAACCCGGCGGTCAGCCATCCGCTCCCGGCGACCGGCGCATGGAACACCCGAATCAGGGGCGTCCGCCGGCAGGCAAAGCCGGCCCTCACGGTAAAAGTCTGCAACGTCATCCCGAACATCGGCCCATGCCCGCGGCAGTCGAGGTATCGTTTATTCCCGAAGAGAAACGTTTCACGGCGATGCTCGATACGCTGAAGCAATCCACGCGCGCTTACGCATTTTTCGATATCGCTCGTTTGGTTCTCAACAAACCTGAACGTCATCTCGTGAAACTCGCAGGTAAACCTGTTGCCGGCGGCACACACGCGCCGCTGTGGCTGGTGCAGCCCGGCGAGAATCCATTTCTCTCTCGCGATGAAGCCATTCACTTTCTGTTTCGTCGCCACACAAACCAGCTCTGGAAACAAGTCGAGACACCAATCGATCCACCCAAAGGTAACTTCACATTTGTGAATCGCTGCGGTTTCACCGGCGAGTTGCTCGGCCCGCCAAACTACCACGAGTACCAGACGCGCATCGTGCGTCACTGGAAGGAACAGTTGTCGGATGTGCCGTTCGACAGATTCAAGGCCCGCATCGAGACCAGCAAGAACCCCGAAGTCGTCAAGCAATGGCTGGATCAGATGAGTTTCAAAACTGAGTACGAGTGCCGTTGCTGTGCGTCTGCCTCATCGAAAGCAGCAGCACCAGCAACGCCACCTCCGGCCTCGGCGGCGAAGGCACCTGCGGAACCAGATGGCGGCACGGCGGCGACCTCTGCGCCGCCGGAGCAGTCCACGTCTCAGGCGTCGCCACCGCCGCCTGCGCCTGAACCTGTAACAACACCGCGATTTGCCACGCGCAAGGAAGTCGAGAAACACATCCTAGCCGATCACCTCGATAAGTTTGTCACCTCGGCGACTGAACTCCAGATCAGCGGTCCCGCGAGCCGCAGAATCGCGCACAACGGAATTCACGAGGCCGTCCGCCAAGCGTGGGAAACCGAGTGGGCGTTCCCATTGAAGACCGCCACCAGTTTCCAAACGCAGTTGCGTCAGGATGATTTCCACTTCTTCAAAGACCGCAAAGGCATCACTTATATCTCGCGGATTCGCCTCAAACGCTTCGAGGTAGGTCAGGTGTTGACGGAAAACATCCAGAAGATTGTGTCATTCCTTCGCGCACACGAGGGGGCGACACGGAAAGAACTGCTGGCCACTCTGGCTCCAGCAGCAAAAACTGCCGCAGCGCCTGCCGAATCCAGCACGGTTGTTCCCACGACGGAAACGGTTGCTACCGCCGTGACGGAGACCGCGCCAGCTCCGGAAGCTGTGACACCGGCGCCCGGTCCCTCGCCCGCCGACGTTCCAGTGCCTGTGACGGAAGAGGAACAAATCTTGCGGGATTTACACTGGCTGATTGCCGATGGCTTTGTCGTGGAACTGTTCAACGGCCGAATGTGGGTCCCGCCGGGGAAACATCAACCTCATCCACCCGCACCCGTCGTCCAACCGGCGCCCGCGCCAATTCCGACCGTGGCGGTCCTGCCGTCGCCGCCCGAAGCGCTAGTGGCACCCGTGGATGGCGCTGCCATCGTTTTCCCGCAAGAGACTGCCGTTCCGCCAGCCGATGCTGCTCCGTCTGAATCTTCTCCGAATGCGCCTAAGACCGAATCATCACCAGCATCATCTTGAATCGGCTGAGCGCCTTCAACGCGTGGGGTTTATTGGCTGGCATGACGATCATCTCGCCCGTGCCCAGATGATGCGGTTTGCCAGAAATGCTGATCTCGACCTCGCCGTCCAGCACGCACACCAGCGCATCAAACGGCGCAGTATGTTCGCTCAACCCCTGTCCTGCGTCGAAAGCAAACACGGTGACCGTGCCGGTGTCTTTCTTCAGGATTTCCCGACTCACCACTGAGTTGGTTTGGTAATCCACCAACCCCGCCAGTTTAACAACCTGTCCGACCAGCTTTTTCTTGTCTTCCATGTCAGTTTCTCCATGCCCTTTTCACGACTGGCCGATATCTTCGTTCCAGAGCTGCGGTTTTGCTGCGATGAACTCCTTCATCATCGTCACGCATTCCGGCAGCGCCAAGTCCACCACCTCTATGCCGTGGGCTTCCATGAACTCGTGCGCGCCCGCAAATGTCTGGGATTCGCCTGCCACGACTTTCCTGATGCCGAATTGCACCGCTGCGCCCGCGCACAGGTAACACGGCATCAACGTCGAATATAACACCGCGCCGCGATAACTCCCACCGCGCCCGGCGTTACGCAAACAATCAATCTCCGCGTGCGTTACCGGATCGCCATCCTGCACCCGCTTGTTGTGTCCGCGCCCGATGATCTTGCCGTCCTTCACCAACACCGATCCAATGGGAATCCCGCCCTCGCGCAAACCTTGACGGGCTTCCTCAATCGCCGCCAACATGAATTTGTCGGACATATATCACAGTCCTACAATTTCCTAAACCAATCCCAACTCCTTCAAACTTGCAAAATCCCGGTCACGCCCTTTCGTGCGCTGACCGATGATGACATGGTCGAGCACGGAAATTCCCAACAGTTCGCCGGCCTTCACGAGCCGTTTCGTGATGGACACGTCCTCGGCGCTGGGCGTCGGATCGCCGCTCGGATGATTGTGCGCCAGAATCACCGCCGCCGCTGACGTCGCGATGGCGTCCCGGAACACCTCGCGCGGCTCGACAATGCTCGCATTCAACGAACCTCGCGATACCTCGCTGACTTTGATCAGTGCATGTTTCGTGTTGAGCAGTAACACCCGAAACTCCTCGTGATTGAGGTGCTGCATGACCGGTCGCGCCACAGCTGCAGCGTCTTCTGGGGTCGTCAATACCTGCCGCTGCTCGCGCGATTCCTCGCTCAACCGTCGTGCCAGTTCGAACGCAGCTTTAAGTTGAACGGCCTTGGTTGAGCCGATACCTTTAACTTTCGCCAATGCTTCCAACGGCACCCGCACCAGTTCATCAAGTGAATTGCCGTGGACCTTCAGCAGTTCCTGTGCAAGTTGAACTGCAGACTGGCCTTTCACGCCTGTCCGCAACAGAATTGCGAGAAGCTCGGCATTCGACAACGAAACCGCGCCGCGCTGTTTCAGCCGCTCGCGCGGCCGGTCGCTCTCAGGCATCTCGCGAATCAGGTAGGCAACCATGGTTTTCTTATCACGCTGCCGGGGTTGCGCGACGGCGTTTCCCGCGCTGCGGTTTCGCCGGCGTGACCACGTACGGCGCCAGTTCACCTGCCAACACCTTCGGGATCTGCGCCTTCAACAGCACTTTGCCGTCGTTGTCCAGTCCGCGTTCCGTGACATAGCCGCACTGGTACACGAGCGCGATCGAATGCGACCGTTCGGGTGGGATCGCCAGCGTCACCTCGACACGCCGATCCTGCAACCGATTCCCAATCTCTTCGAGTAGCGAATCAAGGCCATCGCCATACTTTGCAGAAATCGGCACCACGTGCTGGAAATCGTGCAGGAATTTATCGATATTGGTCTTGTCCTCGCCGAGCTTGTCCATCTTGTTCAGTGCAATCACCATCGGTTTGCCCGTAGCGTGAATCTCATGCAATACCACGTCAACCGCCTTGATCTGTTCTGCAGCCTTAGGATGACTCACGTCCACCACGTGGAGCAACAAATCCGCCTCCACGGTCTCTTCCAACGTCGCCTGAAACGCTTCCACGAGTTGATGCGGCAGTTTGCGGAGAAACCCAACCGTATCGGTCAGCAAGATGTTCTGGTTGTTCGGGAGCCGCAGCTTGCGAGTCGTAGGGTCGAGCGTTGCGAACAATTTATCTTCCGCCAGCACGTTGGCGCCCGTCAACGCGTTCAGCAGCGTGCTCTTGCCGGAGTTGGTGTAACCGATGATGGAAATCACAGGCCAATGCAACCGCTGCCGACCGCCCCGCTCTATCCGGCGATTTTTCCGTACCTCGGCCAACTCGCGCTTCAATCGCATGATCTTGTCCGTCGCGCGCCGGCGGTCAACTTCGAGTTGTTGTTCGCCGGGTCCGCGTGCGCCGACCCCGCCCCGTTGCCGCGACAAGTGCGTCCACAAACCCGCCAATCGCGGCAGCATGTATTCAAGCTGCGCCAGTTCGACCTGAATCTTTCCTTCCCGTGACCGAGCGCGCTGGGCGAAGATGTCGAGTATAAGCTCCGTGCGATCCAAGACCTTGACGTTTTCACCGAGCAACTCGCTCAGATTCTGCGCCTGAGCGGGCGACAGATCGTCATCGAATATCACCATGTCTGCGGCCGATTCGCGGCAGCGCTCCGCCAACTCTTCGACCTTGCCTTTGCCGATGAACGTCGGCGCCGTGGGCGTGTTCCGTTTCTGGGTGAGCGTGTCGAGCACCAGCGTGCCTGCGGTTTCGGCCAGTTCGCGGAGTTCAATAAGCGAATCCTGAACGGCCCACCGGTCGTGACCGGGCCGTTCCAGTCCAACCAACAGCGCCCGCTCTTGCAGCCCCGCATGTGTGTCGTGTTGCGTCTTCAGACTTTGGCCATTTCCTTCGAGAGCATCTTCAGGACCCGCCGTGCCGTGTCGACGGCAGTCTCATCCCGCGAAATCTCAATCCAAGTTACATCAGGTTCCCGGCGGAACCAAGTCAGTTGTCGCCGGGCCAATTGTCGCGTTCGCGTCTTGATCAGTTTAACCGCTTCCTCCCGTGACAACTCGCCGCGCAGATGAGCCACCAATTCGCGGTAACCAGCCGCTTGCATCGCCATCGCGTTCTGCTCAAGACCACGCGCCATCAGCGCGCGTACTTCGTCAACCCATTTAGCTGCAATCTGCCCATCAATCCGTAGCTCGATCCGCGCATACAGATCGTCCCGCTCACGGTTCAGGCAGAATAGAGCCGTTTCCGACCTTCGGTCCTCGGTCTTCTGTCCTCCGTCTCCACTCTTAGTCCTTCGGTCTTTATCCTTCGGTCTTCCGTCTTCGTTCCGCCCCCACTCCTTCTGTAATTCCGCAATCGGCTTCCCGGTCGCATAAAAAACCTCCAGCGCACGCACCAACCGACGCGGGTTATGCTGGTCAATCCGTGCCGCTGTGCGCGGATCCACGCGTTGTAATTCTGCGAAAAGTTCTGCAACTGGCTTTCGTTCCAGTTCCGCCCGCAACTTCGCGTCGCGTGATGGCCCCTCGCATAATCCGTGCCGCAATGCGCGCACGTACAGGCCTGTCCCGCCAACGACCAACGCGCATTTGCCGCGCGAATGAATATCATCGAGTGCTGCCGATGCCAATTCAACAAACCGTTTCACGTCGAACGGCTCGTTGATATCGCACACATCGATCAGGTGATGGGGTACCGTAGCGCGTTCGGTGGGGGTCGGTTTTGCCGTGCCGATGTCCATGCCGCGATACACCTGCATCGAATCGGCCGACACAATCTCCCCATCAAGTTTCCGCGCCAACTCAAGCGCTACTGCGCTCTTGCCTACCGCTGTCGGGCCGAGAAGGAAGATCGTTTGCACGCAAGCACGATAAACACCGCGCCCCGCAAACGCAACACCGGCCAACGCCTTTGGAATTCGATTTGACACGCACCCAACCTAGTCCTAGCCTCGGTATTGATGATGAAAATCCGCGGCACTGACTTCGTAATGTACCTAGTGTCAGACCTGGCCCGCGCGGCGAGTTTTTACCGCGAAGTTCTTGGTCTTCCGCAAGAGGTTTACGGTGAGGAGTGGCAATGGGCAGAGTTCAATTGCGGAAATATCACGCTCGCACTTAAAGGAGGCGAGAAGCTGCCCGAAGTGAATACTGGAGGCTGTATTGCCCTTGCTGTTGATGATATTCATGCGGCACACGAAGAGCTGAAGAAGAAAGGTGTGCGCATTTTGAGCGAGCCTCATGACTATTCGGTCTGTTGGGCTATGAAGATACTCGACCCGGATGGAAATCTTGTGATTCTACATAAACGGGCGGATGGAACTTTCGGACAGAACCCCCCAAATACCTAAACACCGCCCCTCCGCTTTCTCCGTGACCTCTGTGAGAGATCCAGCTGTTGCCGTTAACTCTCCGCTTCCACCTTGATATGGAGATCGCGGAGTTGTTTCGGTTCAACTTCGCTCGGTGAGTTGGTCATCAAGTCCACCGCTTTGGCCGTCTTCGGGAACGCAATCACGTCGCGGATATTGCCGGCGCCGCAAAGAATCGCCACGAGCCGGTCGAACCCCAGCGCAATGCCGCCATGCGGCGGCGCGCCGTACCGGAATGCTTGTAGCATGTAGCCGAACCGTGATTCCGCAATGTCGTGCGGGATTTTCAGCACCTGCTCGAATACCTTCTTCTGCAGGTCCGGTTGGTGAATACGAATCGAGCCACCACCGAGTTCCACGCCATTGAGCACGATGTCGTAGTGTTGACCGCGTACCTTCGTCGGCGCGGTGTCCAGCATCGGAATGTCTTCCGCCACCGGGGCGGTGAACGGATGATGCGATGCGACGTAGTGGTTCGATTCCGCATTAAACGTGATCAGCGGGAAATCCACCACCCACAGGAAGTTCCATTGATCGTCGCGCACGCTCAGCTTGCCTTCCTTCTTCAGCATATCGGCCACGATCAACCGCATCCGACCGAGCACTTCCCAAACGACCTCGCATTTGTCCGCCCCGAACAAAATCAGGTCGCCCTCTTCGATCTTCAACTTTTCCGTCAGCGCCTTCTTCTCCGCGTCGCTGAAGAACTTCACAATCGGCGATTTCCATTGGCCGCCTTCGGCTTTGATAAACGCCAGACCTTTCGCGCCGAAATTTTTTGCGGTTTCCGTCAACGCGTCGATTTGCCCCTGCGTCGCACAGGCAAGTCCTTTCGCGTTGATTGCCTTGACCACGCCGCCCACATCCACCGCGCCGCGGAACACCTTGAATTTGCTTTCAGCGAAATCCTTCGTGAGATCCACCAGCTCGATGCCAAACCGCGTGTCGGGCTTGTCGGAGCCGAACCGTTCCATCGCCTCGATGAACGGCATCCTCGGGAACGGCGTTTTGATTTTCTCGCCGAGCGCCACCTGCCACACCTGCGCGAGCATGCCTTCGATCAGCGCGTACATGTCTTCGCGAGTGATGAAACTCATCTCCAAATCGATCTGTGTGAACTCCGGCTGGCGATCCGCGCGCAGATCTTCGTCACGGAAACATTTTGCCAGTTGAAAATAACGTTCGATGCCCGCCACCATCAGCATTTGCTTGAACTGCTGCGGCGATTGCGGCAGCGCATAGAACTTGCCGGGGTTTACCCGCGACGGCACCAGATACTCGCGCGCGCCTTCTGGCGTGCTCTTGAACAGAATCGGCGTCTCGATTTCAAGGAACCCCTGATTGTCAAAAAAGTCGCGCACCGCCTTGGCGACCTTGTGGCGCAGGCGCAGGTTTTTCGCCATCGCTGGCCGCCGCAGATCGAGGTAACGATATTGCAGGCGCAAGTCTTCACCAGCTTGCCCGCCACCGGACTCGTCGATCTGGAACGGCGGCGTATCGCTCGGATTAAGGATTTCCAAGGTGTGCGCCAGCACTTCGATTTCACCTGTGGGCAGCTTCGGATTCGCAGTGTCGGCCGGACGACTCCGCACTGCGCCGTCGAGCGCGATTACAAACTCGCTGCGCAACGATTGCGCCAGTTCCCACGATGCCTTGTTGTGTTGCGGGTCAAACACCACTTGCGTGATGCCTTCACGGTCGCGCAGGTCAATGAAGATGATGCCGCCATGGTCGCGCCGCACGTGCACCCAGCCGCATAGACAAACCTTCTGGCCGACATGCGTCCCGCGCAACTCGCCGCAATGATGTGTCCGTTTCATAAAAAAGTTATCCATCCACGGATTACACAGATTTCACGGATGAAAACAAAGAGCAATCAGCGTAATCAGTGAAATCCGTGGAGTATTTCCTCAACCTTGACTCGCTTTTCTGCGCCGGTCTCCAAGTCCTTCAGCTTGACCTCGCCGCTCCGCCACTCTTCAGGACCGACCACCATGGCGAACTTCGCGCCCAGCGCGGAAGCAGCTTGAAATTGTTTTCCAACCTTTTCCGGTGTCAGCGAGTAATCCACTGCCACGCCGGCGTCGCGCAGGTCGTGAATCAGCTTTAATGCCGGCGCGCGCAATGATTCGTCCGCAATGACCACGTAGCAGTCGAGGTCCCAGTCGATTTTTGGCAGCAGTCCACGGTCCTTCAGCAATTCCGTCAGCACCACGTCGCCCATACCGAAACCGAGCGCCGGCAGATCAACGCCGCCGACAAGTTTTAGAAGGTTATCGTACCGGCCGCCGCCGGCGATGGCGCGCAGTTCGCCCTTCCGATCGTGTATTTCCCAAACGATACCGGTGTAGTAGGCCAATCCGCGGACGATCTTGTAGTCTACAACGCAGAATTTCGCCACGTCTCCTAGTCCTTTGAACAGTATCTGCAACTCATCCTGCGGCCATGTATGCTCCGCAAACGTAATGACCTCATCCACTTTTGTTGTTATGGCTGATAATTTCTCACGTGTCTTCTCGATTGGCTCACGCCCCATTTTGTCAATCGCTTGGAAGATCGCGGGGTAATGATCAGTAGAAACACCCAGCGCCGATAGGCGTCGCTGCCAAATACCGCGGTCGGAGACGCGCACAACGAAATCCTTTTCGGTGAGTCCGAAGCTTCGAAGCGTATCGATGGCCAGCGCGATAAGTTCAGCGTCAGCGGCAAGATCAGTCTCACCGATGATGTCGGCATTGAACTGGAAATGCTCGCGCAGCCGGCCACGTTGCTGTCTTTCGTAGCGGAACAGTTGCGGTATGGCGAACCATTTGA
>Ga0187885_10000704_pt1 | contig 39599 bp, 33 predicted proteins | sample June2016WEW_20_1_3_FD_132970 | JGI IMG/M metagenome (GOLD analysis project Ga0187885, IMG submission 132970) | Peatland microbial communities from SPRUCE experiment site at the Marcell Experimental Forest, Minnesota, USA - June2016WEW_20_100 | ecosystem: Environmental > Terrestrial > Soil >...
CGGGCCGGACTCCTTGAGAACCGAATGGGCTCAACCGCGCGACCATACGCCGGCCCGATCAGGCAGGCAATAGGCACAGTGCTCGGCAGCCGACCTGGGCGGTCACTGGATCGAGGTCATTCCCCACGAGCTGCTCATCGTGTGCGGGGCTGGCGAACCGCGGCTGACTGACATACCCGACTCGACCTCGCCATCAATCCTGGCGAACTCCGTCTTCCACCGCGGCAGTGCCGCCGCGCTCTAGAGGAGCGCTCACGATCCCGTCGAGGGCAACGTCGAGGACCGGCTCGAGACGAAGCGACTCGCGGACCGCGTGGATCGCTGACTGGAAGCCCGCAATCTGCTCAGCGTCGAGCCGCTGCCCGCGCCGCTCGTCGAGGTAGTGTTCAAGAGGCCGGAAGCCCTGACCCCACAGCCAGGCGGTCTCCGGCAGCCCGGTGAAGGCTTGCGTTTTGTTGATCCAGACACGCTCAGCCTCTGAGTCGTACCGGGCCTCGGAGACGGTGCCGTCCCCGTTCCCGACGAAGCGGATGTCTGCACCAACTTCAGCCTCCAGGAGGTGCGCTCGCCCGAGTTGCGAGCCCAGCTCCAACGTGTGCTTGAAGGTGGCCTCGTCGCTGGGGAATGGAATCCGTGGGTGGTCGATCGACAGGGCGGCCTCGAAGCTCCGACGGTATTGCGGCGCGGATAGCACGCCGAAGGCGTACCAGGCGATCTCGTCGACCGAGGGTCGCCTGCCGTACGCCTTCGCCAGCCACTCAGCGATCTTCGGACTCAGGTTCTCCCGCCATTCTTCAGTCGCGGGGAGAAGCGTCCCCTCACCAACTGCATCGGCCAGTCGAAGCGGGTATACGTGGCACCAATTGCCGGTCACGTGAGCGGTCGCAATGCCCCTAGCGACGGTCGCGATCGTGGCGATCGGTCTGGCCCGCTGCACCACCAGGGCGAGACGGTTCGCGCCGCCCTCACCAAGAGGCCGCGGAAGCAGGTTGCGCATGACCTTCGTGCGCGGCCATTGGACGAAGGCTGGGTCCCAATAGATGTAGCGCCGATCAAAGAGGCGATACAGCCATGGAATTACCAGAGCACCCTCGAATCCCTTGAAGGCTTTCCGCTGTGCCGCCCATTGCCATCGCGAGTTCTCGGTGATCGCATATCGCTCCTTGAGAGCGTCGTCGCTAATCGACCTGTCGCCGACCTCGCGTATCTTCCGCTCCAGCGACGCCACACTCGTGTCGCAGACAAGGTCGTCGTGGGAGGATTGAACGCCAGAGCTGGACTCTGGGAAGATCTCGGGGATGGACGGCCATGTTTGGTAGGCCAGGCTCTCGTCGGCGGGTCGGAACGACCAGTAGGGCGTGGTCGGTGTGACGCATTCCCAGCCGTCATCGCGTAGACGGAGCCTGCTCGAAGCGTCGTACTTCTGCTTGCGGGTACCGCGCATCTCGCGGTAGCGAACGGTGGCTGGACCGACATGCTCGGCACCGCGACGGACGAGGACGGTCATCGCCACGCCCTGTTGCACGTCTGGAAAGACCTTCTCGTCGACAACCCCCTTCACCCACAGGCGCTGATTACCCTGGAGATTGAACACGAAGATCTCGTCGAACGCGTCGAGCAGAGCCTTCCGGATGCCGCGGTGTATGCGGTTGTTGACGAACCCATGGTTCGTAACGAAAGCGACGATCCCTTGGCGCGAGCCCGCAAGCTGCTCTACGACCTTCCAGACGGCCCACCGCATGAACTTGAGGTAGTCGTCATTGAGTGCGATCCGTGCGTCTTCGATCAGCGGACTGCCTGGCCGCCCGTCGACTGTCTTCCACGCCGCAAACAGGCGCTCGATCTCCGGCTGTTTGTTGTGGCTCGTAGCGGACCAGGGTGGATTGCCCATCACCACAAGGATTGGTTGATCCGCTTTCACCCGCTCGGCCGCCGCCGCCTCCTCGATCAGCCCTGGAACGAAGAAGGCGAGGAGTCCACCGTCGTCGGCTCGCTGAAGCGGGTCGCCCAGAGTGTTGGTCAGGAATACCTGGGCGCGGTTGTCGAGGAACCGGGCTGCCTTGTCCCGGGCGAACAGCGCCAGCTTGATGTGCGAGATCGTATATGGGGCTGGGAGAAGCTCGAACCCGTAGAAGTGTCGCAGGACATGGTCTTCGAGCACCGTCTGGACGGCACCAGGCCCTAGTTCTGCCTCGACCTCGTCTGCGGCGGTCTGGGCCGCGGCTAGCAGAAACGTGCCTGTGCCGAGGGCGGGATCGAGGAGCCGTACGTCCTTGTCGGCGAGTCCCAACGGCTTGCCGAACGATGATTTCAGCGTCTCGTGGACCGCGCGGACGAGGTAGTCCACGAGCGGCCGTGGCGTGTAGTAGACGCCCTTTCTAATTCGCTCGACTCGGTCGTAGGCAGCGAGGAAGTTCTCGTAGAAGTACAGAATCGGGTCCGGCGTGCCTGCGCTCGGATGCCCGATCGTGGAAACCACGCTGTCCGGCGTCGCCGCTAGAAGGTGCAGGGAGTCCTGGAGCCACACTGCAAGGGCATCTGGCAGACGCCCGGCAGCGCGGAGCGGCTCGATTGCCGAGCGGAGGATCGGTACGTCAGTGGGGATAGCCCGCCACGCCGCATCGAGGTCGACCAGCGGACCGCTCTCCAGGCGGACGAGAAACAGTGCGTAGATGAGCGTCTGCGCATACGTATCGGCGAAGTCGTCCGCCTCCATGTCGGACATGAGGCTGCGCCGGTAGAAGTCCCACAGCCGGCGCAATGCCTCGCCATCGGGGTGTGTCGACGTGAGCAGCGCTCGAATTGCGTCACGGAGCAGCGTAGTGCGTCGGGCAAGTCCCTCGGCAAGCTGCTCCACGGACGTTGCCGACGGTGCCGACGCCGAGAAGAAGGAGGCGAGCAGCTGACTGAACGAATCAAGGACCGGCTGTGACACAGCGTGCGGGCCAGCGGCCATCCGTCCGGGCGTCTCGACGATGGTCGCATCGAGCCGGCCGATGTCCGATCGAAACAGGGCGAAATGGATGAAATCCGTGACGAGCAGGTTCTCCAGGCTGCCTCGATACCGACTCACCTGCTCGCTCTCGAGGACCTTCGCAAAGTCGCTCGCCGAGCCGGGCACCTTGGTCTCGCCGTATCCGATCGGCGAGCCCGCCACGTTCACGACCTGGAGATCTGGTTGGCCGACCAGAGCAAGACGCAGCTCGCCATGAACGCCGACCGTCCCGAGGCCTAGGTCCTTGCCCGCCTCGACAAGGAACCTGACGAGCGGCTCGCGGTACGTGTGCTCGGTCGCGCCCGGGATCGTGGCAATGCCCTTGAGCCCATCGAGATAGGCACGGACCGTCCCCTTTGCGACATTCATGGCGCCAGCTTAGCGAGTCGCCCAGTGGCTCCACATGCCGTCTGCGGCGTCCGAGGCGCTTAGGTGAGGCCGGGCCAGGTTCTTGCCGGCACCGGGTCGACGCGGACCACGAGCGGGCGCACTACGCGAACATCGTGGTCAAGGGGAGCAGCGACCCATCCCGGGCCGTGTTCGCGGGCATACTGGCTGAGAACGCCCAGGCGCAGCCAGCACCAACGGCCATGATTCCACCGATTGCTGGCTCCGCAGGTTGACGAGGAGACATGAGCCCGCGCCGCTCGGACCCACCTTTCCCTCTCGAAGGCGAGTCCAATGGTCACTTCGGCCGCGCCCCCGGTCACTGGAGCTCCCCGCTCCCGGCCGGCATCTTCCTTGACACCTCGATCGTGGTCTACCTCGAGACGTACGGTGAAGAGATCTGGGACAACACAGCTCCCGACCCCGCGCTGCCCGAGCAGCAACGGCGACAGATCGAGGCGCTGCGCGTCCTTATGGCCTTGGCGGACCGCGCTGGGCTCGCGTTCGCGGTATCTCCGGAGGTCGCTCGGCAGACCGGCGGCCGCTATGTGGCCGATATCGCCGCTCATTGGCAGGAAGCGCGGCTGGCGTGGGGGATCGAGGAACGAGGCCTGGCACCGATGACAGTCGTCGCTACGCTCCCTTCCAGAGACCAGCTCGTCCTTGCGGAGGCGTACCGATCTGGCTGCGAGGTGGTCCTGACCAACGACCTCAAGTGGCTCAGCGCCCGGCACAGAAGAACAATCGCGGCCCTCGGTATGGAGGCGCACACGCCAGAGACTCTATACGAGAAGCTCCGACCCTGGCTCGCGCTCTGGCTGTAGGCCGGCGCCCGACCATCCGGGAGCCGGTCGTCCCGCGAGTGGCACGATCCGCAAGCCGGGCTGCATAGTGATGGGCCATCCGCCTCGCGATCTGAACCATCGCACGCTCACGATGGCCGGCTCAATCTGACGCACGCATCGTGACTCGATGCCATTTCCTTGGGCCGCCTGAATCCCTTGCAATTCACCAACCAAGGGCGTAGACCAGATTCACCGAGCGGCATGCCTACTCGTTTAGACACGTCACTTCGGCTAGCGACATGAGGCCACGGTCAGGCAGCTGTTGAACGGGGGCAGATAGAGCCATGGGATCGGTCGAGTCTCACCACCACAGCCTACGGCTCGGACAGCTCAGAGGCCTCTTGGTCGTGCTCGCGGCGGGCGCCCTTGCGGCCGGCGGCTGCGTGGCAGCGGCCTCCCCGTCGCCAACGGCGACGGCCATACCCTCTCCTTCGCCGAGCGCATCCATGCAGGCCTCGGCGAGCCCGACTCTGAATCCCACTCCCACGCCGCTCTCAAGCGTCGGGACCGCCCCTGCGGGCGGGTGGAGTGGTATCCGATGGATCTCCGCTGGACCGGTGTTCCCGCAGACGCCAGTACCGAGCACCGACATGGGCGACTGGCAGATCAGCCTCTTTGGGTGGAGTGAAGGGTATGTCGGCTTCCGAACCGCATTCGATGACAGCTCCCTTACTCAGCCGCCGACGGTAGACATGGTCTCCACGTCCTCCGCCGATGGCCTGCACTGGACGGCGGGTCGGCCGATGGACATCGACGGGCTCACGGACGTGGTCGATATCACGCAGGTCGTCGAGGGCCCATCGGGACTGCTGGCAGTCGGCTATCACCCTCCGGCGACTTGCGGTGGGCCCTCGACGGTGGAGGCCCTGTGGACGTCGCCCGACGGGTTGAGCTGGACTCGCGTCCAGCCGCCGGCTTACTTCACATCGGCCAGTGTCTACACAGTCGATGCGGGCTCCACCGGCTACATCGCCTCGGGCACACTGAAGGACGGGGTGACCCAGGCGGTGTGGCTGTCGGCGGACGGCAGATCCTGGCGCCAGGTTCCGCTGACGAAGGCGACGTTCGGCAACTTCGTGGTTGACGGGGCCACCGACTTCGCGGCGGGCTATGTCGTCTCCGGCACCGTGGTCAGCAACGGGGGCTGCGGCAGCGGCGCTGACCTGTTCACCCCGTCACTGTGGTGGTCGGCCAACGGCACGAGCTGGACTCGAAGCAAGTTGACCGGAGCTGCGCCCGCTAGCGACGCCTGGGTGACCGTGAGCCGGATTAGCGACCACGCCCTGATGGCCATCGCCTCGAGGTGGGATCAGGCTTCTCAAACGTATGTGCCGCTGGTCTGGGTCACAACCGACGGCCGGACGTGGAATCTCGTCAAGTCGCCGTCGAGCATGCTCAGCACCGAGGTTCTCACCAACGGGCAGCGTGGTCTCCTTGTTCTCGCACCCCCCGACAACGGCCCACCCACGATCGCCACTGTCAGCGACGACCTGACCGTTATCACTCTTACGCAAACCGGCGATGGTCCGGTAGCCTCCTCGACCAACTGGGCCAGCTGGATGCCCTTCGCTGCCTTCGGTCCGACAGGAGTCGTGGTCCTGAGCGGAGACGCTCTGAATCTGTGGCTGGGAGTGCCGACTGCGTCCTGAGCGACGGCTAGGTTGCGAGCGACCGGGGGCTAACGTTATCGCCAAGCTCTGGCTCCCTAACGCGACGTGGTCATAGCGTCGGCAACGAGGGCCGGTGCGCCCGCTTCCAACTGCCGGGCTCTAGTCGGCTGCCAACACACGCAACCACTCGCTGATCTCGGGGTCGATCTCGCCAACGGACATGCATTCGGCGATAGCTGCCCCCGACGCAGCCGCTCGACTGGCCGGCACCGGGCCGGGATCGTCGGCAACCAGCGGGGCGGGCCAAGGGCGAGGCTAGCGGGGGCCGCTCAGCTACGGCTTGTCCTTGACGCGAAGGGCGGCCAACGAGTGAAGTCCCGCCATCCGCCCCCGTCCGCCCATGTCCGAACACCATAGGCTGTCAGATCAGGCGTCAACCCGTGGGCGGGGGGATACCCTTGATAACCGGTTCGTAGCGACAGTTGCAGTAGGAGTTCCGGCACTCCCTCAGGGGAAGCTCTGGAGCCTTCGCCGGCTCGAAGACCGTCTTGCTGAGTGATCGGCACGGGCCGCATGGGCCGCTCCCCCAAACCACCACGCGCACACCAAGGCCAAGCGCAGCGTACCGGGCCATCCAGACACGCCGAAGCCGGCGGATGGCCTCGGGGTCCCACCGCCCGCCCGCCTCTGACCACCCGCGAGTGAGGGCCCAGTGGTCGTCCATCTCCTTGCGCAGCGGGCCGGCATCCTCCTCTCGAAGGAGGTACACCACGTAGTCGTCACCCCGAATCCGAACGATGGGCTGCTGGCATGAAGGGCACTTCATGCTCCTGAGCGGGAGCTTGACCAGACGTGACGAGCAGTGCGGGCAAGTGTTGCGCGCATAGATGGCACCCTTGGCCTCGGTCGCCTCGCCCAAGAGCGGTGCCCAAGCACGAGCCGCGCCGCCCGGCAGCCGTGCTGCGAAGTTCTTCAGAGACAGCATCGCGCCTCCTACTTACGGCTATGACGGGCCGCCTGATTGGCGTCCACGTCGCGCAGGGTAGTCTCGTGTCGAACCGCCCAGCCGCCCACTGCCAGAGGTATAGCCCGTGCAGATCGAGGTCACCAGTCGCGACATGCTCTACATGCGGAGCCTGCTCGCCGGGAACAGCAACTCGCAGGGGATGGAGATCCCGGGCCCTCCAGGGACGACACTCCGCTACGAGGGCGCCATCGAGTCCCGGGGCGTCGACATCCCGGCGGTGTACGCGTTCGTCATGTCGGTGGCAACCGGTGTCACGGCAGCCATCATCGCCGACTGGATACGTGACAAGTTCCGGGGTCGGGCCGAGAAGGTCACGATCAACCGCCGCGAGATCGACCTCGACGACGAGGGCCAGATACGTCGTGTCGTTGAGGAGGAAATCCAGATCCGGCCACAGTGACTGTCGGACCGCGGACCCCCGACGCAGCCACACGAGCTGGCCGGCACCAGCCGGGATCGTCGAGCTAGGTTGCCTTGTTCGGCTTGTCGGAACCGTGGCCGAGATGCTCGCGGAGCGGTTCTATACCGTGCCGGTAGGTGGAGCCGTCCGGGTTCAGGATCGTCTCCTCGTAAAGGTCGCCCATTCGGTCGATGTCTCGCCGCACTGACCGCTCGATGGCGTCGGCGGACAGGTCCATGCCGACGCTTCGCTCTCGCGCTGGCTTCCGTAGCCTCCCGCCGTGATAGTCAGGATCCGGCTCCTTCGCGACGGCCTTAGGGCTACCAGCGTTGCCGGTCGCCGTAGCGACTCCCGCGAAGGCGAAGCCGTTGCGCCGCTGCGAGCCACATCGCGGGCATGGGACAACAGGCTCTTCGGGCGTGCCCGCGACCATGGGCAGGTCGAGACCGCAATCCGCACATTCAGCCCGACCCGCCGGTCGGCCCGTCTGATCCATGGACGCGCGTACCTCCGAACCGTGGGGCCTATCTGCCGGGGCGCAGGGCGACAACATACCGCTTCGGGAGGCGGCGGGAGCGTGAACGCAGCGAGCGAAGCCACCCCGCCTCCCGCCCAGAAGGCCCCCGACGTAGCCGCTCGAACTGGCCGGCAGCAGGCCGGGATCGTCGGTGACCCGCGGAGCGGAGGCTGCGGCGAACAGTAGCGGGCGGGACTTATCTGAGGCTTATTTGACCGGCTGGAGCGTAGACTCACCGAGCGAAGGCGCCCCAGTCGTGGTGGTGTTCGCGAGCGTGAAGGGGTGGGTCAGGTGGCACCGCGCGCACTGACCGTCCTGCAGCCCGGAACGGTGCAGATGCACCTGTCGATGGCCGGCGCCTGGACGGCGACCATGCTGCAGCGTCTTGAGGCAGCACGCTTGGCCACCCCGAGACTGCAGCCGGACACGTTCCAAGCGTTCGGCGATGCGATGGCGACCGTCCTAGCCTTCTATCTTGCGCTTTCTCACACCCTAGAGGTGACGCGCCGCGCGCCCTGGCTGGACTCGGTGCCGATGGATCCGGACGCGCTCGGTGAACTCCATCGCAAGGCTGAGCGCTTCCGAGACATGTTCATGCACTTCAGTGACAAGGACGAGCGCGAGATCGACTGGGGCCCCATCCCGTGGTCACCCGGCCCCTACGACGGTCGGAGGCCCAAGATCCGGATGGCCACAAGCAGTGGCCTCGGCTTCGAAGACGGGCAGGCGTGGCTCTACGCGCCCCCCGACCAGCACTCCACCACACGGGAGTCGACGCGCCTGTCCTGGTCTTCCATGGAGCAAGCATCTCGGGCGATCGAGGTCTGGACGCTGGACCTGCTGAATCGCTGGGCCGAGGTGCAGAAGCGCTGGGCCCCGTATGTCGAGGCGCACGGGCACCAGCTCAGGACTCACCTTGACAGCTAGCAGGCGACTAGCGGAGCGGAGGCCGGCGCGATCCGCCGCACCGCCCACGGGCTCACATAGCCCGATCGCGGCCGCACTTCGGGCAGACGATCCGGCTTAGCGTGCAGTCTCGGCCACACCCGCCCCAATCTGAGCAGCGGTGGCACTCGGCCCTGTCGTGCTCCGTGATGGCCTCCACGTTACACACGGCGCAGATCCACGACCCGGAACTGTGGCCGCGATATCGCTGGAGGTCGCTGCCGGCCTCGATGAACTCACCCTGCTCGCCTGGCATGATCTGGATTCTACTCGCGGCTTACCCGGCCGACCGTTCCTCGCCCTTACACCGGCAGCGCTGCCGACAGCGGCACGACGGAGGCCGTCGGCCCCCCATCCAGCTCTTCAACGGCGGAGCGTGGCGCTGCGGCCAGGCGTGAGCGCGGTAGCCGGCACACGACAGATCGCCGGCCCCTCGATCGACAATCGGCCCCGAGACCACGCCACGTGTCTCGAGCTCGCTCCGCGGTGCGCAGCTCGGCTCGTGGGCGCAGCTCGCGCACGGCGGATCGCCGAGAGAGAGGGAAGCCCCGGCCGGGGCTGTCATTCCGCCCGGGGCTCAGGATTGACGCCGGCGCCCGCGCGCCGGCAGCGGGAGCAGATCGACGGCCGGCCCTGGCGATGGTTCGCCGGACGGCCGCACGGCCGACCAGCCGAGCTGTGTGCGTCGGGGCCTGACTGTCTCAGTTGACTAGCGGGGTTCGTGCCACCAGCCGTTGTACGCGCTACTGCAAGACCGAAGCGGCGGCCACGTCCGTGGCGATGCCGTCGGGACGCCGCAAGCGCGACTACAAGGCCGAGCCGCCGCCTGCCCAAGCCACCGGCGAAGGCGCAGGCGATCCCTCTGCCGTCTCCCCAACGAAGCCGCTGAGGTTGCCGCCAAGGCACTAACAAGCCATCGTGATGGGGCACCGGCGTCACGGCGGCCGAGGCTAGCCTGCGACCGACCTACGGCTGGTACAACTCAGCTGAGGCGAGAGCCGCGTTGCCGACTCCGACACCTCCGGCAATGAGGACGCGCCCGTTCTGGAGCAACGTGGCCGTTGCAGCGGAACGTCCTATCGACATCGAGCCGGTCAGGCCGAAGGTGCCGGTCTTCGGGTCGTACAGCTGAGCGGTGGTCAGGAATGTGAACGGGATCCCGCCTCCGACGATGAGCACCCGCCCATCGGATAGGAGAGCCGCAGCGGGCTTGTACCCGCTGTACCCGCTCGATGTCATAGAGCCGGTTGGGTTGAACTGGCCCGTGGTCGGGTCGTACAGCTCGGCCGACAGTAGAGACGTCCCGCTATGGTCCGCCCCTCCGGCGAACAGGACGCGACCGTCGGCGAGGAGAGTTGTGGTCGGGAGGCCGCGAGCGGTCGTCATCGATCCAGTAGGGCTGAACTTGCCGGTCGCGGGGTCGTACAGCTCGGCTGAGGTGAGGGGGCCCGAAGGCTCTATGCCCTTCGCAGGAGTCCCAGTAGTGGTCACGCCGCCCGCGATCAGGACTCGGTCGTTCGGAAGAAGTGTTGCCGACTGGGTTATGCGAGCGACCGCCATCGAGCCGGTGAGAGTGAACTTGCCGGTCGCCGGGTCGTACAGCTCGGCTGAGGCGAGAGCCATGCCGTCCCGGCCCTCGCCGCCGGCGATGAGAACGAGACCGTTCGGAAGTAGCGTTGCGGTCTGGCCGTCGCGCGCGGTCGTCATCGATCCAGCTGGGCTGAAGGTGCCCGTCGCCGGGTCGAAGAGCTCCGCCGTGGCGATGGTTCCGGTGTCGTCGGCGCCCCCCGCGAAGAGGACGCGCCCGTCGGAGAGCAGCGTAGCCGTCCCGTTCAGAGCCGCACGCGCGGTCGACATCGAACCGATCAGGCTGAAGGTGCCGGTCGCCGGGTCGTACAACTCGGCTGAGGCGAGAGGCGTCGAGTCGCTCCCCCAACCTCCGGCGATGAGCACGCGCCCATCGGCCAGGAGAGTGGCAGTGGCGCCTGACCGACCGACGTTCATCGAGCCCGTCGGGACGAACGTGCCCGCAGACGCGGGAGTGACTGCCTGGGTGCTTGACGGCTCGGCCGTCACCGTGGCGGATGGCGTCGCCAGCGCCGTCGCACCCGGACCCGTCTCCGGCCGTGAGCGCCAAGCCACGTAACCGATGCCGGCCACAAGCGCGACGATCAGCGCCGCTGCGATCCCGGCGAGTGCCCATGGACGCCGGGAGCGATCACGGGCCTGTCGGGCCCGGACTCGAGCCACTCGTCCCGCCGCGTCGGTGACTTCTATTGACATAGCTTCAGCGGCGAGGGCCTTGCGAAGCTCTTCCCCAAGCTGTTCATCCGTCATCTCAGGCATCTCGAAGCTCCTCGCGAAGCTGCCGCATTGCCAGCCGCAGCCGCGAACGGACAGTCTCAAGTGGCACGCCGAGCATCTCCGCCACTTCCGAGACCGGGTACGCGAGGTAGTGGTGAAGCACCACGACGGCGCTCTGGTCGGCGGACAGGTGCCTGAAGGCGCGGACGACGTCGAGCCGTTCGGATTGGTTGGGTGCGCTCGGTAACTCTCCGGCAGGCTCGATGTCTAGGACATGCGATTGCAACCGCAGCAAGCGCCATGGCGACGATCGGGCTCGCAGGGCCTCGCGGACGACTATCCTACGGAGCCAGAACAGGGTGCTGCCCGCAGAACGCAGCTCAGCCCGGGACCGCCAGGCCCGCTCCAGAGCGAGCTGTGTCGCGTCCTCGGCATCAGCCTGATCATGGAGGATGAGGAAAGCCAGCCGGATCAGGTCCAGATAGCGCTCCGTCATCAACTGCTCGAGAGAATCGTCGCTCAGCAGTCGCGTCGGGACGGTCTCGATGGCCATTTGCACTCTCGGCCCTTCCCTGGCGATTTGGCTCTTCACCTATCAAGACCGTTGAACAGGCGAGAATGGGTCAAACGCCCGGGGAATCTTGGCCGATCTCGATGATGGGCGATCCTCTGCAGGCAGATTGTCGTTCGGCGCTGGGCAGTACGGCACAGTATCCATAATGGCCACCGCCGAGAGAGGCGACGTTCAGGGTCACGCCGCTTCGCTTGTCATCTCGGCCTCAAACCCTCTCGGGGTGATCATTCACACACGATCGGGCGATAGTGCTCTCCGGCGACCATCGCGCCGTCGCGCCAGGGGTCAGGCGTGTTGGATCGGCTACCTTCGATTGCGATGGCGTCCTGGCTTCCGATGCGCAGCGACCGATCGCGCGATCGGGGCTGACGGTGTCGACGCGTATCTCAGACAGCATGGGGTTTCGGCCCGACTCGACCGCCCGTATCCACTGCGGGAGGTCGTGCCCGCAGGGCCGTGTGTGAAGGGCGTTGAGACGACCGCATGCCCGGCCAGACAAGCGTCGGATGAGACGTCGGGTCAGGCTTGAGGGCTCGCTCTGCTGCCCTCGCTGCAGCGCCGACGGTCGACGCCGGCGGTCGACTTGTGCGAAGACGTGTTCGATGGGGCCGCCGGGCTACAGCGGCAAGCCCGACTCCAGGTGAGCGATCGCGGAGTCGAACAGACGGGGGTAGCGCGCCAACGATGTGTCGCCTTCGCAGGCGAACCATGCCGCAAGGGACACGCCGATGCCGGCACCCGCGGTTGCGATCACCCTCTCGTCGTCGGCCGGCAGGCCCGTGCGCTCGGCCACGAGCTGGACAACCTCGCGCAGTGTGCGGACGAGTTCCGCGAGCATCGCTGCGCGCACCTCGGGTTCGCGCCACATCAGTTGATCGCGCTGACGCTGCGCATCCATATCGTGGTCCGTCAACCCGCCGAACACGGACCGGACCGCGTTCCGCACCACCTGGACCACGTTCAGCTCTGCCGGCTGCGCGTGGACCGCCTCGATCAACCGCGCGTCCAGGTCGTCGTAGATGACGAGATCCGCCTTCGTGGGGAAATAGCGAAAGACGGTGGTGGTTGAGACCTCCGCGGCCTCCGCAATCTCTTCGATCGAGGTGGCGGCGTAACCCTGGTCGCGGAAGAGGCGCAGCGCAATCTGCTGGATAAGCGCGCGGGTCTTCGCCTTCTTGCGCTCGCGCAGGCCCAATTTGGGTGGTTCGTCGGCGTGTATGGCATCCATTGGTTACCTCCAGTGGTGGGTCGGGCGCAGTCCTGGAACGCCCAGCCAACGACGAGCTTCACGACGCAGGCGGTGCATGGTTTTCCTTCGGTGCGGTCATCGTCCTAGCCCACCAGGACCGGGCCCGTTTCGGACTTGGCTGCCTTGGCCGCACCGGCCGCCCGCGCCCGTGAGGGCAGGAAGAGCAGCGCGAGCAGGATGGCAACCACGGTCACGCCGGCCGTGAAGCGCAGCGCGTCATCGAGCCCGGCGACGAAGGACGTCTGCGCCGAGTTGAGCAGCGCCGGGGACCCGAGCTGCTTCGCCACTGCAATTCCACCGAAGACGCTGGCCTTCACTGTAGCGGCCGCCGACGCTGGCAGCCCGGTCACGGCCACCTGGGCCTGGTACGTCGAGTTCAGCACGCTCCCCAGGATCGATGCGCCGAACGCCGGGCCGAGCTTCACGATGGCCTGCAGAAGCGCAGAGCCCACTCCGCTGCGCTCGGCCGAGAGTTCGACGAGGGCCGCCGACGCCGCGGTACCAAAGCCGAGGCCGGCCCCCGCGCCCGTGATGAACGACCATGCCGCGATGAACGGATCGCCGCTGGTCCTTGTCATCGTCGTGCCGATCGTCGTGCCCACCACGACAATAGCGAACCCGATTGCGACGCTGAGCTTCGCCCCGATGCGATCAGCCACGACGAAGAACAGCAGGAGTCCGACAAGCATGCCGCCGACGACGGGCAGGAGACGGAACCCAGAGCCTTGCGCGTCGACGCCCATGATCGCTTGGAAGTACTGGGGCAGGGTGAACATCACGCCAAACAGGCCGAACACGCCGAACGAAGTGCAGATGGCCCCCCAGCTGAAGCTGCGCGAGCGGAAGAGCGAGAGGTCGACGAGCGGCTGCAGGCCCGGCCGCCCGGCGAGCCAGTGCTCCCAGAGCACGAAGAGGGCGAGGACGGCCAGGCCGGCCGACGCCCAGGCCAAGGCGCCCACGCCGCCCCAACCGTTGTCGCCTGCCTGCACCACGCCGTACATGATGGCGACCAGACCCGCGCTGGAAAGGAGCACCCCGAGAAAGTCGATGCCAGGCGCTTTTGACGCCTTCGACTCGGGCACGAGGGCGACGACCGCTACGAGTCCAAGCAGCGCGACGGGCACGTTCATCAGGAAGACCCAGCCCCACCAGACGTTGCTGAGGAGCCACCCGCCCAGGATCGGCCCGAGCGGCAGGCCGATGAAGTTCGCGGCCCCCCAGATCCCGATAGCCCGCGGGCGCTCCGCCTCGCTGAACAGCGCGGTGATCAGGGAGAGGACCATGACGATGAGCGTTGCCCCGGCCAGTCCAAGCGCGACCCGCGCGACGATGAACATCTCGGGCCCGGACGCGTATGCGCATCCCAGCGACCCCGCCACGAACAGCAGCAGGGCACCGCAAAGGAGCGTCTTGCGGCCGTACCGGTCGCCAATCAGTCCGGCCGGCAGCATGCCTGGGACCAGGGCGAGGGTGTAAGCGGTGACGAACCATTGCAGCTGGGATTCGGAGGCCTTCAGGGTGCCTGCCAGGGTGGGTAGAGCTACGTTGACGACGGTGACGTCGAGGGTGACCGCGAACACCGCGAGGGCCATCGGGCCGAGCGCCCACCAGCGGCGGGCAACGATCGTGTTCATAGCACTCACCTTCTTCTGCGAGTCGCTCCAGTACGGATTCGCACATATTAGAAGGTGCCCTGGAAGTGCCCAGTGTCACAATCGCATTAACCATCATCTGTAGGTCACCACCATGTTATGCAGCAATGACAGGGCCGAGCGCCGCGCGGTGGAGAAGTCACAGCCGCCTACGGATCGTCGTAGTGCGTGTCTCGACCGCTCGGAACCGGGTCCTTCTGGGGACGGCATGCGGCGACGGGTTGGGCCCCACTCTTGCCGTCTCCTGGTGACGATGCCGCGATGGTGTTGCTTTCGGGGGCCGGCCGAGTGATGGATGTAGGCGACCATCTCGCACCCGAGGCGCCCACGATGACCGCTCAACCACTCCCCGCCCTTGCCAGCGGAGACCCGTCTGCCTGGGACCAGGCCCTGTACGCGTTCCTAGTCGAGAAGGGCAACCGCTCGGGCTCCCGACGCACCGTGGAGTCCTACGGCCGGATGCTCTGGCCGTTCTTCGCCGACCTGGGCAAGACACCCGACCGGGTGAAGCCGGCCGATGTTCTCGCCTTCGTTCACGGCATCGGCAAGTCCGGGCGGACTCCCTCTGCCACGACGGTCGGCGCCCGGATAGCTTGCCTCTCGTCCTTCTACCGCTTCCTGATCCGCATGGGTCTCGTTGTCTCCAACCCGACCGACGCGGTCGAGCGACCCAGAAGCGTTCAGGCTCCAGCCCGTGGATACAGCGCGGATGATGTGCGGCGGCTACTGGCCGTTGTCCCTGACACCATAGCTGGCCGACGCGACCGGGCCATCCTGCTGACGCTCGTGCTGACCGGCCGCCGTCGGGCCGAGGTGATCGGCCTGCGGGCAGGCGACCTCAGCCTAGAGGGCGAGACCGCCTACTACTCCTACCGGGGCAAGGGCGGCAAGAGGGGAAGGCGTGAACTGCCACGCCCTGCCTACGAGGCGATCTGTACGTCCCTGGCGGACGCCGGCAAGGAGCTGGCGACCATGGCACCGACTGAGTCGCTCTGGCAGGCGGGAGCCCGGCCGGGGGGTGTCACGAGCGGGACGTTCTACGCCCGGTTTCGCCGGTACCTCCACGCGGCTGGACTGGCGCCGACCGGGATCCACGTGCTCCGGCACACCGCTGCGAAGCTCCGGCGAGAGGCCGGAGAGTCGATCGAGCAAGTCAGCGCGTTCCTGGACCACTCCAGCCTGGCCGTGACGACCGTGTACCTGCGCCGCCTGGAGGGCCAGGAGGATCGGGCCTGGCGCGAGGTGGCGCAGGCGATCGGGGTCTAGGTCGAGTCGGCGCCAACAGAGAAGAGCCCCCGTCGCCCGAGGGGGGAGGGTGACGGAGGCTTAGAGGAGACGACCGAGGGCCGTGGGAGGGGCGGCCGTCCCGCCCACATTCTAGACCGCGATGAGGGCCAGACAGGCGGGGCCCGCTAAGGTCGGATGTCGGATCGGGCCCTGCGCCAGGACCTCACCTGACGGGTTCACCCGGAGCGCGGTCGTCGCTCCCGAGCCAGGTATGCCCAGACGGAGCGGTTCAGTTCGTCGGAGGCTTCTCCCCTGTGGCGGGCGACGAACTGCTGTATCGCTTCGGGCGTCAGCGTAACTCCGCGCTTGTCGAGGAGTTCGCGGATTGCCTCGCGCATCTCGCCCAGTCGATGACGCTCGCGCAGCTCATCGATGGCTCGGTTCTCGTATCCGCGGCGCTCCTCGGGAGTAAGAAGGGTGAGGCTCGGGTGCCCGTCGTTCTGAGCCAGTCGGGCGGTCACTCTCCTGAGGTTGCGATCGCTCCACGGACTCGTCTCGGGCTGGTTGGCGGGCCTACCGTCGAGCAGGCTGGTGGTGCCGGAGCGAAGTGGGCCGCCATGGCCAAGGTGTCGGTCGCCCTCTTGATCGTCTTCCTCATTGCCTGGCTCGTCCAACGGAAGACTTGACTGCGCGTCTGCCGATCGGTCGGCGAGCGCGGCCAGGTCTTTTCGTATCAGCAGGCGCAGATAGCTCCGCCCGATGGGGTAGGCGGGGGTGTGGTGGCCACGTTTGACCTGCCGGATCAGCTGGTCCACGGCCGAGAGGATCAGTGCATCCGCGTCGTCTCTGCAAATCATGGCGTGGCCGTCGGCTGACGACCCCCAGAAGCGGGTACGCGCCAGGGACTCCGCTATCGCGCGACGAACGTCGCCTTCGGTGGTCCAGTTCTCGTGGAGGGCAACCTGCAGGACGCGTAGATCAGGGTAGCCACGGGCGCTGACCACGATCGCGCCCCAGACCCGTCCGCCCCAGGCTCCCTGCCAGGAAGCAGCGCGGTGGCGGCCAGGGCGAGCCAAGCGGTCGAGCGACGGTGGCGCCGGCAGATCGGTCTCGTACCGTGGCAAGCCTGGGATGCTGCTGGGCACCTGTCGAAAAGCCGGCTCGATCTTCCCGTCCGGCCCGAATGGCGACTCGACGCCCAGGTCGAGACCGCAGCTCGACTGGGTCCAGATCTGGGCTCCCCGAACGGATGGCGGGCCGATGGCGAACAGGAGACTGATACGCGGGTCGGCCTTGCAGGTGGCCAACAGATCGGTGTTGTACGGGTATCGCCCGCCAGGGTGGGCGCGCCGCCGAGGGCCGTCGGCCCACTTGTTCCAGAGGCCTGGAAGTACGCCCGAGGCGTCGGGCGGCAGACGCCAGAAGACGCCCCGCCCGTGCACGAACTGCTCGGCTCCCTCCCAGGGGACCTCCTTCCCGGCATCATCGAGCACGGTCACCGCGAACATGCCCGGCATGGCCCGGAACTGCCAGCGATCGAGTGGCGGCGGGTGCCCTCCGCGCATCCACGCAGTGGCGAACGCAGCGACCGCCACCAGCTCCTCGGCGAGACCTTTGGGCTGGTCCTCCATATGCCCTCAAGATACCCGGTCGGGCTGCCTTGGTGACTGAGCGAGCCGTTAGGGAGTCGCCGTAGGCATCTAAACCCAGCTCGCCAAACGCCGCTGGCGCAACGTATCGTTGCCAGGTGACCCCGCTCCCTTCGAGTTCGATCCACTCGGTCGCCCGCCGGTCTGCCGAGTCTAGGCTGGCGCCCAGGTGACTCGGGAGGTGCGCCACAAGCAGGCGCGGCATTTCAACGTCAACGAGGACTTACCCGACTGGGAGAAAGGCGCTCAGACCGGCGCCGGTATCGCTCGGGTCCGACTCTTTGCGCTGCTCTCCGAGCATGAACCCCTCCGCCGCTTCTTCGCCGATCTCGGTCGCCGATCTGGAGTCGTCGAACGCAACGCGATCCGGATAGAGCAGTCCCCTTATGAGCGGCGGACCTACCGGGCAATGGGAATTCCAGACCCAGGCTACGGACGTTTCCTGGCGGCTCTGGAGCCTTGGCACCCGGAGCCAGCCGGAGACGAGCCGGCTGCTCCTATGTCGAACGCCGAGGTCGAGGCGGAGATCGCGGCATTCATGGCGGGGCTTGGCCTGCCCTGGCCCTGGCTTGCCCGAGCCGCGATCGGAGCTTTCACCTGGTACCTGACTGACGTAGTGGAGCAGCTCGTATGGACGGAGGGCAGCATCTGGAACCCGGAAGACACCTGGACCTCACCGCCGCCCACGCCGGCCGACCCGCCCTTGATCCAGGACTGGTACTGGAACGAGACCGAAAGGCCGAGGGTCGCCGAATACAAAGCATTCCCGCCCTTCTACGTGCACCGCGGGGACTCGGTCGCTCTGGCTCGGACCCGCCTGGCGGAGTACGTCGAGGAGGCCGAGCTGTACCTGCAGAGCGTCGAGGATCCACTCGTGCCGCTCGGACCCAAGCCGAACAAGCGCCGGCAGACGATCATCCGCAACGTTGATTGGCTATTCCGCAATCTCGTTCAACACGAGACTTTGAGCGCACTCGCCCTCGCCGAATTCGCATCGCCCGCGGCGGACCCTGACACACGTGCCGGAGTCCTCGACAGCCGGCGCAAGGATGTCCGTCAAGGCATCGACTCAGCCAGGCGACTGCTGCGGGAACGGCCCCATATCCAGCCCATTCTCACGCTCGATGAGTACGAACGAGGTCAGATGACCTTGTAGGGGGTGGGGTAAGCGTCGGCCTGCGGAGAGCCACACTTACCCCGCTGGGAAGGCCCGTTCTGGACCTCTAACCTCCGGTCGATGATTCAACTCGACCAGGGACGGCCTTTGTTTTGGTCCTCCACAGGACCAGCATGACCACGCGCTCCGATCTGCCCGATCCGTTAGGTGTCCTCGAGTTCGCTGGCTTCGCCGAGCCCGAGCGGCGTTATGCGGTCCGTGATGCCTCAGGCGTCCTTCGGGCCACTCTCGTGCGCACCTCGGACAAGGCCATCTGGTGGGATGGTCCCGACGGACGCCCGGGCCTGGGCGGAGTCTCGGTGTCCGAGTTGCCGCTGTATGGCTCCGAGCGCCTGGGGCGGGTGCCTCTCGAAGTCCCGGTCGTCTTGACCGAGGGACCTAAGGATTGCGACGCGGTCTGGCGGGCAAGTCTGCCGGCCGTGGCCACGGTGACTGGTGCGGCACTCGTTCCGTCGACGTCCGTTCTGGACGTGCTGCGGGACAGGATCGTCGTCCTCTGGCCCGACAATGACGAGCCCGGCTATCGGCACATGGAGCGCATCGCCGAAGCCCTGACCGGCGTCGCCCGTGAGATTCGCTGGCTCCAGATCCCCGGATTGGGCCCGAAGGCCGGGGCGGCGGACGTCCCGACTGCCGACATCCCCAGGCTCGTCGATAGCTACGCGCGCGTGACGCGCACGCGCGTAGGTACCGATAGCACTCCCTTGAGAGAGAAGGGTGAATCTCCTTACTCCTCCAGGGAATCTACGGACCCTACCTACGCGTGCGAGGTCAATACCGTCCGATATGGCCGCGCCGAACTCGCCGAACTGCGCAAGGGAGTACAGGTTCGCTTCAACGCTCCGTCCGACGCGGCTCTGGGCGAGTTGATCGCCACTCTGGAGCGCATCCAGGGCCGGCTCGTCCGCGCCAACCAGATCGACTACCTGATCCGCTGCTACCGCGTCCAGGGGCCCGACACCGCGCGGCTGCTCGTGGATCTGCATCGGGAACGGGGCACCACCGAGAACCTGCTTCTTGCCCTGGAACTGTCTCCGCCGTCCTTCATGGCCTCAGAGCCAGGCCCCGTCTCGCACTCTTCGGCTGTAGACGATACCGGTCCAATCGGTCATCCCGAGGCCGACCAAGTTCTCGCAAGCTGGCGCTGCTGGGCCGACCTCGGCTCCGGACACGTGCCAGCCCTGCGAGCCGACGGCTCGGCGTACTGCGGCACTTGCCACCCCGGGGCGCCACGGCCATGAACGTCCGGGTCTGCCTCGCCTGCGGCGAGCCCCTGCTGTCTTCGGCGCGGATCGACAAGACCACCTGCGGCCCGGCCTGCCGGGCCCGTCTGTGCAGGTCTCGCAACGTCGCCGGTAACGCCTCTGTAACACCTTTGAGCGCCACCACGCCCCGATCGGGTCATCGGACGAATGCGAGGCCACCCGCGGGTCAGACCGGGCCCGCTGGCGCCTCTTGGGAAGCCGTCCCGGCCGCTCCGGTGCCGACGGTCAGCGAGTCGCCCACGGGTCCGGGTCCGTGCCACTCCGACCAGCTCATCGCCGCCCTTGCCCGCTACGTCGAGGCCCTCCACGACCGCTACCCCCGCGGCCCCGACCAGATGCGCGCTGAAGCGCTTGACGCCAGAGGGAATATGCCTCGGATGTGCAAGAGCAGAAGAGGCAGGGCGGCATGAAGCAGCTGGCTCGCTCTCTCGACGACATCCGGGGCTTGAGGGCGGCACGCTGGATTCGGGAGTCCACCGCCGGTCAGTACGATCGCTTCGGCCCGGCGAGTCAGCGCGAGCAGCAGGATCGCTTCATCGAGCGCTACGGCCTCATCGACACCGGGCGCGTCTTCCAGGTAGCCCACAGCGGCACGACCGTCTGGCGCTCGGCGACCATGACGGACATGCTCGCGGAGGCGAAGGCGGGGGGCTTCGATCTCCTGCTCGCAGGCTACTCGGACCGCTGGCAGCGCAACCTGCGCCGGACGCTCGAGCTGCTCGAAGACCACCTTCACCCCGCAGGCGTGGCTCTGGTGATGTGCGACCGGCGGATCATCAGTTCCGATCCCAACGACTGGGACGAACTGGTGGCGGAGTCGGCAGGAGCCGAGAAGTACAGCCGCCGCCTCTCAGAACGGATAACCCAGGGCTATGCCGCCAAATTCGCCCAGGAGAACGACCCCGGCGGTCATGCTCCCCTGGGTTTCCGGCGATCTCCGGAGCCACCCAACACGCTCCAGATCGACCCGGCCACGATCGGGGCCGCTGTGGGCCTGTTCGAACGCTACGCCTTGGGAACCCTGAGCGCCCAGCAACTCGCCATCGAGACTGGACTCGAGACATCCCGGATTCGCTGCATCCTGATGAACCCCCTGTACAACGGCTGGATCCGCAGACACCGCGGCCCCAACGAAACTCGAAAGCACGCACCCTGGCGATCCAATCCTCCAGTGTCCGACGAGCTGTGGGCCAGAGTCGAGGAGATCAGGCGGACCAAATGCAGGGGCAGCGGTCCGCACCGCCGCGATCGAGTCGATCTTCTGGGAGGCCTGCTCGAGTGCGTCTGTGGCCGCCGTATACGGAGCGACGGCTGGGCCGCCAATCGCCGCTACCGCAAGCTCCACCCCAAGCCGTGCGAGGCCTGGGGCCGGGCGGCACGACTGCCCGCCGACACATGGGAGAACCCGATCCTTGCCCAGATCGGCGCAATCGATCTTTCCGACGGGGTGATCGCCAGAGTGGTGGCCGCTCTTGGCTCAACCGTCCGACCCGTCGCCATCGACCGATCCCGGATCGAACGTCAGATGCGCGAGCTTGCCCTCGAACACGTGGCAGGTGGGATGAGCGACCAGAGCTACCTAGAGCGCCTCAGGCACCTGCGAGCGTCGCTGGCCGAGGTTGAGCAGACTTCGCAGGTTGGGGTTCCGGCGGACCGGGCCGTGGAGTGGCTGCGGGCCCTATCGGAGACCTGGCAGCAAGCGGACGACCCGGAGGCGAGGAGCGAGCTGCTCCATGCGATCTACGAACGGATCGTCGTGTCAGGGCGGGAGTTTGTGTCGGCGCGGCTTACGCCCGCTGCCTACGCCCACGGCCTCTCCCTGGCCTTGCCAGAACAGGTTGCAATGGCGCGCCCGACAGGATTCGAACCTGCGACCTTCGGCTCCGGAGGCCAACGCTCTATCCACTGAGCTACGGGCGCGCGACGGTGCGGGGCCCGGTCGAGCTGCGACCGACCGCACGGGAGGCAAGGATAGCAGCGGCGCCCCGACCGGGGTAGCGGGCCCGGACAGCTGGCTCGGATAGCGGGCTCGTCGCAGGGCCGCGTGCGGGCCGGGGCCGCCCTCTGGAACACCGCCGCCGAAGTCCATGGCGGCTCCGGGGACCGGCTGAGAATCCGAAGCGGCTCCCGGAGGAGCCGCTTCGTTGCTGTCCCGGTGAAGGGTCGACCCGTCAGAAACGGACCGTCTTCTGCCACGCTACAAAGGCATCTATCACGTCGGCTGCACCGACTACCCTAACCCGACCTACCCATGACCTTGTAACTGGGGCAACAGGCTGACTGGCAGCTTCTAAAGTCTACCGCCCTTTCAGCCTACAAACCAAGGGTTCTGGCGTGCGATCGGGTTAAAATCCCGCAACTTTGTGAGGTTTAGGTTACGGCTTCGTTGCATCCCGCGGAACGTCCCGGGAAAGCCGCCGCATGGACCTCAGGCGACAGGCCCCCGAGGCCCTGCGTGATGGTGCCGGACCGCCCCTCGGCTCGGGCCCCGGGGCCGACGAGGACCGGCCGAGTCAGTCCGCGATCTTGACCGAGCGCATCGCCGTCGGTTCGATCGGCCGGTCGCGACCATCTCGCTTCGAGGCGGCGATGGCATCGACGACGTCCATGCCCCTGGTGACCCGCCCGAAGAGCGTGTACTGCTTGGGCAATCGGCCGCCCGAGAGATCCGCCAGGCAGATGAAGAACTGGCTGCCGTTGGTGTTCGGCCCGGCATTCGCCATGGCCACCGCGCCCCGAACGTAGTCGCCCGCGAACGGCTCGTCGGCGAAGCTGTAGCCGGGCCCGCCCGTGCCAACCCGACCGTTGTCGAGCTTGTCGATCTTGCCGTACTGGCCGTCGCCGCCCTGGATCACGAAGCCCGGCACCAGCCGGTGGAAGATGACGCCGTCGTAGTAGCCCTTGCGGGCCAGCTCGATGAAGTTGGCCGCCGCTTTGGGGGCGCCTTTCTCGCTGATCTCGATCTCGATGGCGCCCTTGTCGGTCTCGATCGTCGCCCTGGTCATCAGTTTCTCCTCGCTGGCTGGGCCGGCGTTGGCTCCGACAAGGTTGCCGCGGACGGCCGAAAGGCGGTTGAGCACACGGTGCCCCGCGGCAGTGCCGCGCGGCGGGCGCCCCGCTCACGGTCAGATGTCGGTCAAGGCGTGGTAACGATCGTGCTGGTGATCACGGCCGGCAGGAGCGGGATGTCCGGCTGGTCGGTCGCGCTTGCCGGTTCGCCGCCCAGCGGGATCTGGGCGATCTTGTCGACGACGTCCATCCCGGACGTGACGTTGCCGAAGATCGAGTAGGTGGCGGCGACGCCGTCGAAGGCGGAGTCGGTGAGCACGATGAAGAACTGGGAACTGCCCGAGTTGGCAGCGCCCGTGTTGGCCATCGCCACCGTGCCCTGCTTGTAGGACGTGGTGACCTTGTCGTCCGGAATCGTCCAGCCGGGGCCGCCCTGGCCGTACTTGTCGGGGTCGAGGTTGGGCAGGCGTGCGTACTCGCCGTCGCCCGCCTGGATGACGAAGTTCGGCACGACGCGATGGAAGACGACGTTGTTGTAGTAGCCGCAGCGGGCCAGCGCGATGAAGGCGCCGGCGGCATTGGGCCCGAGGTTGGCCTCCACCTTGATCACGATCGTGCCGTAGTTGGTGGTCATGGTGACCGTGGCGGTGGTGCCGGCGGCCATCGCGGCCGGGGCCGAGGTGGGGCAGGCGCTCGGCGTCGGGCCCAGCGTATACGCGGGCGCGGTGGGCGGGATCGTAGGCTCTGGCGTGGGCGAGTCCGTTGGCGCGTTGGTGGGCACGGCGCAGGCGGCCACCAGCCACGCGACGAGGCCGATGGTCGCGAGCCGGCGCGGCGAGGACGATATGGTGGCGAGGGTCATGAAGCGGCCTCCAGGGCTTTGGCGAAGTCTACGGCTCCGGACAGGAGCGGCTCTCCTAGGATGATGCCTGCGATCGCGGCGTCGCGCAGGGCCCGTATCGAATCCAGATCCACGGACCCGCCGGCGACGAAGACCTCGGCCCGGGTCTCCCGTGCCAGTCGGGCGAGGAATGCCGGATCCGGACGCCCTCCGCCGTGCGACAGGACGAGCCGGCGAACCCCCAGGTCCACCAGCTCGCCGGCCAGATCCATCAGGCTCGGCGGCGCGGGTCGGTGCCAAGGATACGCGGCAATGCGCTGCGGGCGTGGATCGAGCCCGACGGCCAGCCAGTCGCCGGCCACGGCAAGGCATTCCCGGAGGGCGTCGGGGCGGTCCGCCATGGCCATCGAGACGACCACGCGGGTGGCTCCGGCGGCGAAGGCAAGACGAATGTTGTCCGCTGCCTCCAGCCCCCCGGCCAGCTGGAGCGGCACCGCCACGCGGCCGGCCACGCGGCCAATCGCCTCCAGGTTCACGGGCCTGCCCGCACGGGCGCCGTCCACATCCACGAGGTGGATCAGGCGCGCGCCAGCCGCCACGAACCGCTCGGCGATCCGGTCCGGCCGATCGGTCGGGGTTCCCTGACCCGCGGCCGCGCCCGGCCAGTGGACGATGCGGGAGCGGCCGTTCTCGACGTCGATCGACGGTATGACCAGCACGACGCGTCGCTATCCCTTGCCGTCGGCCTCGGCCGCGAGCAGCCGGCGATGGAAGCTGATCGGCAGGCTGCCGTTGTTCAGGAGCGTGTCGTGGAAGCGCTTCAGGCTGAAGCGGCCGCCCAGCCGGCGCTGCTCGTCCGACCGCAGCTGGAGCAGCAGCACCTTGCCCAGCAGGTAGCTGAGCTGGTACGTCGGCGTGTAGGTGTAGCGGAAGACTTCGGCCTGGGCGTTGGCCTGCTCGAAGCTGGTGTGCTCGATGAGCATCGCCGTCGCCTGCTCGAGGCCAAGCTCGCCGCGGTGCATCCGGACGTCCAGGATGATCCGGCAGGCTCGCCAGATGGCGTCGGTGTGCATCGCCAGCAGGAACTCGGGCCCGTCGTCGAAGCCCTGCTCGCGCATCATCTGCTCGCTGTACATGCCCCAGCCCTCGACGAACTCGGGGGCGTCGACGAGCAGCCGCACGAGCGATGGGTGGGCCACGGCGGCGGAGAGCTGCATGTGGTGGCCGGGGTACGCCTCGTGGACGCTGGTGTTGCTGATCGAGGCGTAGTTGTGCTCGCGCATCGCGTTCGGGTCGTCACGCACGGATGGCGTGACGATGTAGATGCCCGACGGATGCTTGTCGAACTTGGGCGGCTCGAAGTAGGCAGCGAACGGGATCACCGTCCGCAGGTACTCCGGCGTCGGGATGACGGAGATCTGCTCGCCGGCGGGCATGGTGGCCAGGTCGCGCTCGACGATGTGAGCTCGGGCGCGGAGCATGGCGTCCTTGTAGGCGGCCAGCGCCTCGTCGAAGGTCCCGGGGTGGTTCGACTTGACGCGGTCCACGACCGTGGGCTCGTCGACGGTCGGGTCGATGCGCCGGGCGTCGCCCACGCGCGCGGCCTTGTTGAGGGCCAGCTGCTGCTCACCGATCTCGAGTATCTGCGAGGCGTCCAGGCCGTCGAAGGCGCGCAGGCCGACAAGCAGGTCGTACGCCTCGGAGCCGAGTGCCCAGCTCTCGACCGCGGAACCCATCTTCGCCTTGATGGTCTCCACGTAGGCTACGACCGCGGCCGAGGCCGTTGCCACGGCACCGTTCAAGCGGGCCTGGGCACGCTCGTCCAGCACGCCGCGGCCGGCCGCCTTGATCTCCCCGAAGAGGGCGGGCATCTCTCCGCCCGACTCGATCTCGAGCTCCTGCCAGAGCCGGACCTGGGGTGCGGTGGCCCGCGTCTTGTGCTGCTCCAGGAACGCGGGCACGGCCTCGAGTCGCGAGGTGATCGACGCGAGCCGGACCTTCAGCGGCGCGAAATCGCGGGCGAAGAGCGAGAAGAGGGCGTCCCCGACGGCGTCCATGGCCGTGGATCGGCGTTCCCAGACGCGATGGACCTCGAGGTCGAAGAGCTCGCGGCGGACGTTGTGGAGGGCCAGCTCGCGCTCGAAGCGGACGCTGTCCGACAGCTCGTTCGGCCTGACCGCCTCCAGCTCGCGCTCGAGCCGGTGCGCGTCGGCGATCTCCTGCACGACCTCGTCGCGAGTGGCGTCGTCGAGGCGGTCGTCGGCGCCGTGGAGGCCGACGTAGGTGGCCAGGATGGGGTGCCGATCCATCATCCGCCGGAAGTCGGCTTCGACGATCTCCCAGAAACGCCCGTCCGCCGGGCCGGCCGTGGGCTGTGAGGCTGGTCGGGGAAGGACTAGCTCTGCCATGTTTGGGCTCCAGTGCGCGATCGTGGCCTTGTCAGTGCCGGACGGCCGCGTGCGCCGCGGACGTCTCCTCGAGAGCCGCGGCGCACGCGGCCAGGACCCGCTCGATGTCCGTCGCTTCGACGCCGTAGTGCGTCACGGCCCGTATCGTCCCGTGCGGGTATTCGACCATCAGGATGCCACGCCCGCGGAGAGCGTCCAGGAACTCGGCCCGGTCGCGACGCACGCGGAAGACGACGAAGTTGGTCTGGACGCGGCCCGGGTCCAGGGGTCCGAGCGCCGGCTGGGCGAGGCCGCCGGCGGATTCGATGCCGTCGAGGGCGGCGAGTCCTTCGGCCAGGCGCCGGGCGTTGGCGTGGTCCTCCGCAAGACGCTCGATCGTGCCTTCCGGGCCGCCACCGAGGGCGACGAGGCCGGCTGCCGCGAGAACGCCGACCTGGCGCATGCCGCCGCCGACGAGCTTGCGGCCGCGGCGGGCCAGGGCCACGAAGTCGCGGCTGCCCACGACCATCGAACCTATCGGACAGGCGAGTCCCTTGGACAGGCAGAACGTGACCGAGTCGGCCGGGCCGGCGAGCTCGCGCGGCGACAGTCCGAGGGCGACCGTGGCGTTGAAGAAGCGCGCTCCGTCGACATGAAGGGCGACGCCGTGCGCGTGCGCGATCCCGGCGACGGCGCCGGTGTAGTCGAGCGGCAGCGGGCGGCCCATAGAGTGGGCGTGGGTGTTTTCCAGCGCTACGAGACCGGTGATGGGCTCGTGGGGGTCGCGCGGGTCGCGAAAGGCCTCCTCCAGCTCGCCGAGGTCCCACGTGCCGTCGGGACGTTCCCGCATCTGCTTGACGGAGGTGCCGACGACGACGGCATGGCCGGCCTGCTCGTCCGAGACGATGTGCGTCGAAGCGCCGGCGATCGTCTCCTGGCCGCGGGCCAGGTGCCCCAGCTGGGCCACGAGATTGCCCATCGTGCCGCTGGCCACGAACAGGGCCGCCTCCTTGCCGAGCAGCTCCGCGGCGCGCTCTTCCAGGGCGTTGACCGTGGGATCGTCGCCGAAGACGTCGTCGCCGAGCTCGGCTTCGTACATGGCTTTGCGCATGGCGGGGGTCGGGTGCGTGACAGTGTCGCTGCGCAGGTCGATCATCGGGAACGGGCCTCACTGGAGGAGCTCGCGGGTGTCACTTTCGGAGTTGCCGGTCGAGTATAGGTCGATGGGTGATGCGGCCGAATCCGGTCTCCTCCAAGTCGCCCGAACCGGTCGAGCCTCCGACCGACGACGGCGTCCGCCTTTCCAGACTCGGCTCCCGAACAGGGAGAGGCGGCCACCTCGCGGTGACCGCCTCTCAGATCCAGGTGCCGCGGCCGGCCCGCCACGGCGGCGCCAGGCCCGGTGCGGCGCCGTGACGCGTCGCGGCTAGACTCCGCCCATGCGACCAGTGGTCGTGCTGATCTTCCATGCCGAGGCTCCGGACGGGGCCGGGCCGCTGGTGCGCGGGCTGGCGTCGGCGCGCCACTCCCTGGCGGAGCGGCAACGTGTCGGGTTCCTGGCCGCCGGCGCCGACGAGGCGGAGATCGTGGCGGGGCCGGCGGATGCCCTTTCCTTCGGGGAGCGCCTCGGGGCGGCGATTCGGGCACGGGCCGCCCGAGGCGCAGCCGCCGGAGGCGTCGTAGTGCTCGGTTCGGGGAGCATCCCCCTGGCGCGGGCAGCGGATCTGCGACGTTTTGTGGAGGTCGCCGCGGGGCCGCGCGGGCACGCCCTGGCGAACAACCGCTATTCGGCCGACGTGGTCGCGATCTCGAGGGCGGCAGATCTGGCGGAGCTGCCACCGCTCCCCGCCGACAACGCCCTGCCCCGGTGGCTCGAGGAGCGGGCCGGGGTGGCCGTCGCGGACCTCCGGTCTCGCTGGCGCCTGGGCGTCGACATCGACACACCGCTGGACCTGATCGTACTCGGCGTTCCGGCGGCGCGCCATGGCCACGAAACGGAGCCGCTCATCGGCGAGCGGCTGGCGGCACTCTCCGAGGTCCTGACGAATCGCCGCGCCGAGCTGCTGGTCGCGGGCCGAATCTCCGCGGCCACTCTGCAGTGGCTGGAGAACGGCGTCGCCTGTCGGGTCAGGGCGCTCGTCGAAGAGCGCGGCCTCCGCGCCGCGAGCCGCCTCGCCCAGGCCGGCGTCACCACCGGCTCCCGACCCCCTCGTTCCCTCCTGGGCGAGCTGCTGGACCGCGACGGCCCCGAGTCGCTGGCCCGCACCGTGGCCGGCCTGGCCGACGCCGCCCTGATCGATACGCGCGTCCTGCTCGCCCACCGCCACGGTGCCGACGAGGCGGCGACGCTGCCGCCGGCCGCCTGGCCGGCCGCCGAGGATCGTTTCGCCTCGGACCTGCTGCTGCCCGGGTCCATCGCCGATGCGTGGCTGCGCGCTCTCACCGAATCGGCCGCCGCCTCCCCTTCCGACCACCCGATCCTGCTCGGCGGCCACACCCTGGTGAACGGCGGGCTGCGCCTGCTCGCGCAGCTAGCTCGTGCGGGGGCGCGATGACGACCGAACTGGCAGCCCTTATCCGGGCCGAGATCGAGTCGTCCCCGGATCGTCGCATCACCTTCGCCCGTTTCATGGAGCGCGCCCTCTACGAGCCCGAGCTCGGCTACTACAGCCAGGCCGCCGACCGACCCACCGACACCGGCCACTTCCTGACGGCCCCCGAGACGCATCCGATCTTCGGCTGGACGATCGCTCGCCGGATCGAGGCCATGTGGGCGGATCTTGGCCGGCCGCGGCCGTTCGGCCTGATCGAGTACGGCGCGGGGTCGGGCACGCTCGCCCTCTCGATCCTCGAAGGGCTGAGCCGCCACGGCTGGACCGATCTGCTGGCGGCGGTTCGATACGAGCCGATCGAGTCGAATCCACACCGCCTGGCGGACCTCCGCGAAAGGTTCGAAAAGGCCGGCCTTGCCGAGCTCCTGGCGGTCGCCGGCTCCCGATCGAATGGACCCGTGCCCGTCACCGGCGTCATCCTTGCCAACGAGTTCCTCGACGCCCTGCCGGTCCACCGGGTCGTCGTCCGGGACGGGCATCTGCTCGAACTCTTCGTTGCGTGGCGGGAGGGCTTCGTCGAAGTTCAGGCCGAGCCCTCCACCCCCGAGCTTGCCCGCCGCCTCGCCGACGACGGGATCGTGCCCGACCAGCTCGCCGAGGGCCAGCTCGCCGAGATCTGCCTCGGTCTCGCCGCGTGGCTGGACGACGCCGCCAGCCGCCTGGCTCGCGGTTACGTCCTTGCCATCGACTACGGCTACGAGGCGGCCGAGCTGTACGGCCCTCGCCGTCTCGCCGGAACGCTGCTCGGCTATCGCGGCCACCGCGTGCAGGAGGACCCGTTCGCCGACGTGGGCCTGAGCGACCTGACCGCCCACGTCGACTTCACCGCTCTGCGGTTGCTCGGAGAGCGGCGCGGTTTCCGTTCCGTGGCCCTGACCACGCAGTCGGAGTTCCTGGTCGCCGCCGGCCTTGAGTCGGAGCTGCGGGCGCTGCAGGCCCCGCGCGCCACCACCGCCGCGGACTACATGCGGGCCCGCTCCGGCATCGTCCGCATGCTCGACCCCCGCCACATGGGCCGCTTCCGGGTGCTGACGCTGGCGCGTCGAGTGGACAACTCGCCACGATAGGGTAGGCGTCGTATTGAAGCGACCGCCCGTCACGAGCAACGTACGCGGCGGAGCGGTGGACACGCGGCGGGGTCGTGAGATCGCGGAATCGATCTGGCCCCTCGGCGCACCGGCTCCACCGACATCGAAGAACTGCGTGCAGCCGCCAGCCGCTACCCCACTGGCGGTCTAGCCAGGAGACGCGGGCGGCACGACTAAGCCCCGAGCCGCCCGCGCCGACTTTTCATGGCCAATCGCTCGAGGCGCTCGCGGCCGCGACGACACCGGAATCCCCGGCGATCCCGGCCGTGCTGGTAGACTTTCAGCCGGACTGTGAGGGATCGGGCATCGAACCCGTCCCCGTGGCCCGAGACGAAACCCTTGTGCCCGACGCCCCGCGGAGAGCCTGACAACGGACGACGGGTAGTGCTGGAGAGAGATGACCGGCCTCTGGTACGTGCTTGGCCTGGCTGCCGCGGGAGTCGGTTTCGTCTTCCTCGTCATCGGCCTGGCCTGGGTCATATCGCACCGCAACCGCGGCGATCGCCACAAGGGTGTGCCGTATGAGAGCGGCATCGACACCTACGGCGACACCTGGGGCCGGTTCGGCGTCTCGTTCTACATCTACGCCCTGCTCTTCGTCGCCTTCGACGTGGAAGTCGTGTTCCTCTACCTGTGGGCGATCGTGTTCCGAAGCCTGCTGCTGGGCGGCCTGGTGAGCATGGGGACCTTCGTGCTCGTACTCATGCTCGGGCTGGCCTATGCCTGGCGGAAGGGAGCCCTGACGTGGCGGTAGGCGATCGAGGGCCGAGGCGCACCAGGACCGCGCCGCCCGCCGCAGATTCGGCCGCCTCGAGCTTGCCCGCCGCAGCGGCAGCGGCCGGGGGCGATATCGCAGCCGTCGCCCCGGGTGACCTGACCGCACCGATCGTCGTCCCCAACACGTTCTGGCGCGCGACCAACCCCCTGGCCTACGACGGGGGACGTCCGCCCGAGGTCACTCACCTGCGCGAGTTCGGCCGGACGGATGCCGGCCGTCGCGACGACGCCCGCTGGGGCGCCCTCCAGGTCGTGCCTACCAGGGCCGACTACATCCTCGACCTCATCCGGGCCAACAGCCTCTGGCCCCTTCTTTCGGGCCTGGCCTGTTGCGCCATCGAAATGATGTCGAGTGCCACCAGCAAGAACGACATGGACCGCTGGGGCATGTTCCCGTTCCGGGCCTCGCCCCGCCAGTCGGACGTGCTCATCGTCGCCGGAACCCTCACCACCAAGATGTCCGGGCCGCTGATCCGGCTGTGGGAGCAGATGCCCGAGCCCAAGTGGTGCGTTGCTCTCGGCGACTGCACCGTTTCGGGCGGCCGCTACAAGAGGAGCTACTCCACGGTCCAGGGCATCGACCGGGTCATGCCCGTGGACGTCTACATCCCCGGCTGCCCGCCGCGGCCCGAAGGCCTCATCTACGGCATGCTCCAGCTCGGCCAGCTCGTCAAGGATCGGCGCGGGCACTGGCCCGAGCGCGAGATCGGCCCCACCGTACCGGACAAGATCTGAGCGATGGATCGAGCCCTCAAGCGCCGGCTGGAAGCGCGCCTGGGCGCGCAGATCCGGGGGCCGATTCGGCAGCGCCACGACCAGACGGAGATCCGGATCCAGCCGGGCGGCCTCCCGGATGTGCTCCGCACCCTGCACGACTCAGTCGATCTCCGCTTCGAGATCCTGGCGGACCTGGCCGGCGTCGACACCGGCCGGGAGATGCAGGTCGTCTACCACCTCTGGAGCGAGACCACTCCGGACTGGCTCCGCGTGATCGTCGAGGGGCTCTCCCGCGAGGACCCGCGCTGTCCCTCCGGCACCTTTCTCTGGGCCGGCGCGGAGTGGCTCGAGCGCGAGGCCTACGACATGTTCGGCATCGTCTTCGAGGGCAACCGCGATCTGCGCCGCATCTTCATGCCGCCCGACTACACGAGCTTCCCGCTCCGCAAGGACTTCCTGCTGCCGGACGATTCGGCCCGCTCCCCGGGTGAGGGCGTCCGGCACATGGAGCGACCCTTCGCGCCGGCCGTGGTGGCCGGCGATCCCGCGGACGGCGTTCGGCGGGCGCCGGCGAGCTGAGGACGGAGATGCCGACCCGCCCCGCCCGCAGCACGACCCGCACCACGACCCGCGCCGCGGCTCGCCCCAAGGAGCAGCCAGCCCAGCATCGCTCCGAGGACGACCCGCGCATCATGCTCGACCGCCAGGTCAGCGCGGACCTGTACCAGCCAATCCCGCCCTACCCCACCCGGACCGAACGCGAGGCCGAGTTCTACAGCCTCGGCGACGGCCAGATGTTCCTCAACATCGGCCCTCACCACCCGGCCACGCACGGCGTGCTGCGCCTGGTCGTCAAGCTCTCCGGCGAGCAGGTCGTGGACGTAGATCCCGTCCTCGGCTACCTCCACCGCGGCGTCGAGAAGATCTGCGAGAACTCGGACTACTACCACGTCATCGACCAGGTCGACCCGCTCGAGTACGTCAGCTCGCTCTTCCAGGAGTGGGCCGCGGTGCTCGCCTTCGAGAAGCTCATGGACGTGGAGGTGCCGGCCCGGGCCGAGTACATCCGTGTCCTCTCCGGCGAGCTGCTGCGCGTCGCCAGCCACACCCTCTTCATGGGCTTCCTGGCCCTGGACCTGGGCGGCCTGACGCCGATCCTCTACAGCTTCATCGAGCGCGACGAGATCGTCGAAATGCTGGCGGCGCTCACCGGCGCGCGGATGCTCTTCAACTACTTCCGCATCGGCGGCGTGAACGGCGACCTGAACCACGACTTCATGAGCCGCCTGGGCGACTGGATGAGCCGCGCCGCCAGGCAGACCGAGGCCAACACCGGGCTCCTCAACGAGAACGAGATCTTCGTCCGGCGAGCCCGCGGCGTCGGCGTCATGAACCGCGAGATGGCTCTCCGATTCGGCGTCACGGGCGGCAACCTGCGCGCCTCCGGCATCCCGTTCGACGTCCGGCGAGCCCACCCATACAGCGTCTACCCGGCGCTCGACTTCAACGTCCCGACCCGCCTGGAGGGCGACTCGCTGGCGCGCTACCTGATCCGCATGGACGAGGTCCGCGAGTCGATCAAGATCATCGACCAGTGCCTCCACCAGATGCCCGACGGCCCGGTGATGGCCAGGCTGCCGCGGCTGCTGCGGCCCCGCCCGGGACGCGCCTGGGGCGCGGTCGAGGGCCCGCGCGGGATGCTCGGCGTCTATGCCATCAGCGACGGCAGCGACCAGCCGTTCCGTTTCCGCATCCACGACCCGAGCTTCATGAACCTGGAAGTTGTCTCGCACCTGCTGCCGGGCAACCTCCTGGCGGACACGATGGCCATCGTCGCGTCGCTGGACCCGATCATGGGCGGGATCGACAAGTGAGGGCCGTCCGATGACCTTCGCCGGCCGGACCTGGGGCCGCATGTCCCCGACCGCTCGCCTGACCGCGATCTTCGTGCCACTGGCCCTCCTGCTGGCCATCGCCGCGGTCGTGGCCGTGGTGCTGGTCCTGCCCGCACTTGTGAACTTCCTGGGCGCCAACGTGCCGCTGGTCCGGTTCGTCGTCGCAGTCGTGGCGATCCTGGTCCTGACCATCCCGACGGCCTTCGTCTTGATCTACATGGAGCTCAAGGTCATCGCCCGCGTGAACCTGCGGGTCGGGCCCAACCGGATCGGCCCGTGGGGCACGGCGACGAGCCTGGTCCACGGCTTCAAGGTCCTTTCCAAGGAAGACTTCGCGCCGACCGGAGCGGATATGCCGGTCTTCACCCTGGCGCCGGTCGTCACCTTCCTGGCCAGCGTCATGACCCTGCTGGTCATCCCCTTCGCGCCCGGCATCTTCGGCCAGGACTTCAACATCGGCCTGCTCTTCTTCTTCGCCATGGGCGGCCTCTCCGTGCTGGGCCTGCTGATGGCGGGCTGGGCCAGCTTCAACAAGTACTCGCTCCTGGGCGGGCTGCGCTCGGCCGCCCAGATCGTCAGTTACGAGACCCCGCTGACGATCTCGGTCGTGGGCGTGGTCATCCTGGCCGGCACGATGAGCATGAACCACATCGTCCTGGCGCAGTCGGGCTCGGCCCTCGACTGGTTCGTGTTCAAGCAACCCCTGGCGGTGCTCATCTTCTTCATCGCCGCCACGGCCGAGGCCAACCGCACCCCGTTCGACATGACGGAAGCGGACTCCGAGATCGTGGCCGGCTTCGCCACCGAGTACTCCGGGATGCGCTTCGGGTTCTTCTTCTTCGCCGAGTACGTCAACGTGTTCATCGTCTCGGCGCTGCTGGCGACCATCTTCTTCGGCGGCTGGACGGCCCCGTTCGACTGGCCCTGGCCGTACAACCTCAACTGGCTGGCGGCCTCCAGCATCGGCATCCTCTGGATCCCCATCGCCCTCCTCGCGCTGTTCGTCGGGACCGGCGTGATGGCGGTCGCCGTGCGCTTGATCGGAGGCCGGGAGTGGACCGCGCCGAGCGCCTTCGGTCTCGGCTTCATCATCACCGGGGCGGCCATGACGGCCCTCCTTGGCCTGGCCCTGTTCATCGCCTTCGACTGGGCTCAGGGCATCTTCTGGTTCATGGCCAAGACCTACGCCTTCGTCTTCACCTTCGTCTGGATGCGCGGCACGCTGCCGCGAGTGCGGGTGGATCAGCTGATGGGCTTCGCCTGGAAGTGGCTGCTGCCGGCCTCGCTTCTGAACCTGTTCGTGACGGCCGCCGCCGTCATCATCCTCAACCGGTGAGCGCGCGATGACCTTCATTCCCGGCCTCGGCATTGCGAAGGGCATGGCCCTGACGCTGCGCCGCTTCTTCCTGCCCAAGGCCACGATCCAGTACCCCGAAACCAGGCCGGACGTCGCGGTCCGCTTCCGCGGTCGGCTGCAGCTGCTGTACGACGAGTTCGGCAACATCAAGTGCGAGACCTGCTTCCAGTGCGCCCAGGCCTGCCCGGTCGAATGCATCGACATGGGCGGCCACGACACCAAGAGCCGCTTCTACGCCCACTGGGGGCCGGCCGAGATGTACGCCGAGCGGCGCGAGGAATCGGCCCTGCGGCGCTCCGGCCGGCCCGTGCCGGACCAGGCCTACGTCCACTTCGAGCCGATCGACCTGGTCGCGGTCGAGGAGATCCTCGAGAGGCACGACTACGACCCGCACCCGATGCTGCCGATCCTGGAGGAGGTCCAGGCCGCCTACAGCTATCTGCCGGTCGCGGCGATCAAGCACATCAGCCACGTGACGGGCGCCCCGTACGCGCTCGTGTACGGGACGGCTACCTATTACGGCCACCTCAGCTTCGAGCGACGGACCCGAACCGTCGCGGTCTGCCGCTGCACGAGCTGCCTGCTCGCCGGTGCCGGCCGGATCGCGAACGCCATCGGCGAGGGTCTGGGCACGAAGCTCGGCGGCGGGCCAGCCGGCGGCGGGCCGGCCGGCGGCGTGGCGCTCGAGCAACTCCCGGCGCACATCCCCGGCGCGGCCTCGCCTCTCGTCACGCTGGACGGCGAGCCCCAGGCCGACCTGACCGAGACCGGCGCCGTCGCCTGGGGCCGCGCCCTGGCAGGGAAGACCGTGGCATGACGACCTCGAACCTCCTCGCGACGCCCGAGAAGTGGCCGCACCTGCTGCTGCCCGCCGGCGCCACCGACCCGACGGACCTCGAGGCCGCCGTGGCAGCCGGTGCCTTCAAGGGGCTGACCGCCGCCAGGGACATGTCCGCCGGCGAGATCGTCACCTCGCTGGCCAGCTCCGGGCTTCGCGGCCGCGGCGGCGCCGGCTTCCCCACGAGTGAGAAGTGGCGCGCCTGCGCCCTGGCCCCGGCCGATCGCCGCTACGTCGTCGTTCACGCCTACCAGGCCGATCCCGCCGTCTTCGCCGAGCGCGTCCTCCTCGAGCGCAACCCCTACGCGGTTCTCGAGGGAGCGGCCATCGCCGCCGTCGCCGTGGGCGCCTCCGAGGTCATCGTCGCCCTGCGCGTCGAGGCCACCGAGGCCATCGCCACGCTCGAGACCGCGATCCGCGAGGCGGAGGGCGCGGGCTACCTGGGCGACGACGTCCTCGGCAGCGGCCGCGACATCCACGCCCAGGTCAGGCCGCTGCAGGGCGCATACATGCTCGGCGAGGAGACGGTCCTGCTCAAGGGCATCGAAGGCCGGCGCGGCCAGCCCGAGCAGCAGCCACCCTATCCCACGACGAAGGGGCTGTATGGAAAGCCCACCCTCGTCCACGACCCGCAGACCCTGGCCGTGGTCCCGGGAATCGTCGCCGGCCTCCCCGGCACCTACCTCGATTCCGGCGCGAGCGGCAGTACCGGCACCGTGCTCGTCCAGGTTTCCGGCTCGGTCGTCAACGCCGGCCTGGCCGAGGTACCGCTCGGCACCCCGATCGGCGAGATCGTGGCCCTGGCCGGCGGCGTCCCCGCGCCGCACATCGTGAAGGCGCTCCTGGTCGGCGGCCCGTCCGGCGGCATCCTGCCACCGGACGCGCTCACGACCCCCTACGAGTTCGAGTCCCTGGAGGAGGCGGGCGCCCACATGGGCTCCGGGTCGATCGTCGTCGTCGACGAGCGCAGCTGCCTGGTGGATCTCGCCTCCGTGCTCACCCGCTTCTGCGCCGACCAGGCCTGCGGCAAGACGATCCCGTGCCGGATCGGGCTGCGGCGCCTGGCCGAGATCGGAGCACGAGTCTGCGAGGGTCAGCCCCGCGGCGACGAGATCGCGCGCCTGACGGACCTCTCGGCCGACATCGTGGCCAGCCGCCTGTGCGACCACGAACGCCGCTCCACGCTGCCCCTCCTGAGCCTCGTCCGGTACTTCCGCGACGAGCTCGACGCCCACATCGACCGCAGCACGTGCCCCGCCGGGATCTGCCAGCCGATGGCAGCCTCCCGGGCCGGGACCGCTTCCTGAGGCGTCCCATGCCAAGACCCAACCTCCGCCGCGGCCCGAGCGCCCCGCTCGCGACTGCACCGGCGGGCAAGCCCGCCCTGCCCGCCGGCAGGCCCGCGGCGACTCCGCCCGTCCTGGCCCCGAGACCCCTGCCCGTGCTGCCGCCGGCCCCGTCGGTCAAGGACCTCAAGCCCGCGGCGAACGAGAAGCCGGTCTGGAACCGCCGGGCCGGACGAGTCGATAGCCGCCCGGACTCCAAGGCGCCGCGCGACACGGTCACGCCGCTCGACGATTCGCCGGCGGAGCGCCTGATCACGACCCAGGCCCCGCAGCGGCCGCTCTCGACGCCGACCATCAAGCTCGAGATCGACGGGCGCGAGGTCGTCGGCACCGAGGGCCAGACGATCCTCGAGGTCTGCCGGGCCAACGGCATAGACGTCCCTACGCTCTGCTACGAGCCCAAGCTGCCCGGCTTCGGCGCCTGCCGTATGTGCGTCGTGGAGGTCGAGGGCGAAGACCATCCCGCCATCTCGTGCGCTCGCGAGGCCGCGAACGGCATGGTCGTTCGGACCCAGACCGACCAGGTCCGCCGCCTGCGCCGGACCAACCTGGAGCTGATATTCAGCGACCACAACGCGTACTGCCTGCCGCCCTGCCAGAACAAGTGCCCGAGCCACATCGACATCCCGGGCTTCCTCAAAGCCAACGCCGAGGGCAAGTTCCGCGAGTCGGCGCGCATCTTCAAGCGCACCATTCCGTTCCCCTCGATCCTGGGCCGCGTCTGCCCGGCGCCGTGCGAGGAGCACTGCCGGCGCGACGAGGTGGACGAGGCGATCGCCATCCGCGACAGCCACCGCTATGCCGGCGACGTCGTCCTCAAGGGCCAGGCGGAGGGCGTCGAGCCGCCGCTGCCGTTCGAGACCCGGCCCGGGACGGGCAAGAAGGTCGCGATCGTCGGCTCCGGGCCTGCCGGCATGGCCGGGGCCTACTACTTGCAGCTGGCCGGCCACGACACCACCGTCTTCGAGCGCGAGGCCGCCCCGGGCGGCATGCTCCGCTACGGCATCCCCGAGTATCGCCTGCCCAAGAAGGACGTCCTCGAGCCCGAATACGAGGCCGTCTGGCGCCTGGGCGCGAAGCTGGAGTGCCACCAGGCCCTAGGCCGCGATTTCAGCCTGGACGACCTGCGCGGGCGCGGCTTCGACGCCACGATCGTCGCCACCGGCTGCTACGACACCAACAAGCTCGGCGTTCCCAACGAGAACGCCGCGGGCGTCATCGACGGCCTGGAATACCTGAAGATCGCCACCATCGGCCTGCCCTATCCGGGCCACGCCGGCAGCCGCGTCGTCGTCGTCGGCGGCGGCTTCACGGCGATGGACTGCACTCGTACCTCGATTCGCCAGGGAGCGAAGGACGTCACCCTCGTCTACCGCCGCGACATGAAGGACATGCCTGCCGCCAGCGAGGTCCACGAGGCCCTCGAAGAGGGCGCGAAGATGATCTTCCAGGCCGGCCCGACACGCGTCCTGGTCGATGCCCGCAACCGCGTCACCGGGGTCGAGTTCATCCGCATGCGCCCCGGCGCTCCGGATGCCTCCGGCCGGCGCCGCCCCGAGCCCGCGGCCGGGACCGAGTTCGTCATCAAGTGCGACCGGGTACTGCTGGCCATCGGCCAGGGCCCCGACCTGTCGTGGATCGGGCCCGGCAACGAGGGCCTCCAGGCGGTCAGGTACAGGCTCAAGGCCGACGCGGTTACCTTCGAAACCGGCCGGCCCGGCGTCTTCGGCAGCGGCGACGTGCGCATTGGCGCCGCGACGGTGGTCCAGGCCATCGCCGAAGGGCGGCGCTGCGCCTACGCGGTGGACGCGTTCCTGCGCGGCACCGACCTGTCCGAGCTTCGATCACGCGAGCCCTTCGTCGAATGGGAGCCCGGCTTCCTCTCGATCACGCCCCACACCGACGAGCCCAAGGAGCCCCGCCACCGCCTCAAGGCGACGCCGGCGGAGCAACGCAACACGAGCTACGTCGAGTACGAGATCGCCTACACGCAGGCCGAGGTCATGGCCGAGTCGAGCCGCTGCCTGCAGTGCACCTGCGAGGCCATCGGCTACTGCGACCTGCGCAACCTGGGCATCGAATACGGGACGACGCTCCCGAGCCTGGAGCCCCGCAACGACGAGGGGGCCGGCTTCCGGAGCGTGACCGAGAATCGCTTCACCGGCGCCAACCACGACTACATCCGCGACGACAGCCACGCCTTCATCCTGCGCGAGCCGTCCCGCTGCATCGACTGCGGCCGCTGCGCGGCGGTCTGCGCCGATGTCGTCGGCGCGGCCTGCTACGACTTCATGCGCATCGGCTTCGACACGCTCGTGACGACGCCGCTCGACATGAGCCTCAACGACACGCCGTGCGTCTCCTGCGGCCGCTGCGCCGAGACCTGCCCCACCGGCGCCCTGATGCTCAAGCCGCGCGTCCTGGAGAAGTACGACGTGGACGAGAGCCGCTGCATCCTGTGCGGCATCTGCGTCGACGCCTGCCCGTACGACGCGCTGCGCGGCGGCGCCGACAACGAGCTCGCCCACACGGACCGCTCGGCGCCACTGATCGATCTCATCGGCCTGGCCGCGATGGCCCGGGAAACCGAGGTCACCTACATCCAGCGCGAGCGCGACTGGATGGCACACGCCGTGGCCGACGGCCGCCTCGCGGCCACCGGCACCGCCACTGCTTCCGTGGCCCTGAGCGACGGCAACGGCAACGGCAACGGAGCGCAGCACCAGTGAGCCACGACGAGGAGGTCGGTCAGGCATGCCGATAGGCGACACACTCCCGTTCACGGCGATCCGCTGGGACGACATCCTGTTCGTCGCGCTGGCGGTGACGGTGCTCGGGTCGGCCCTGCTCGTCGTGACGATGCGCGACATCATCCGCTGCGGCCTGGCGATGATCCTGTGCTTCGCCTC
>Ga0187885_10000725_pt1 | contig 39076 bp, 32 predicted proteins | sample June2016WEW_20_1_3_FD_132970 | JGI IMG/M metagenome (GOLD analysis project Ga0187885, IMG submission 132970) | Peatland microbial communities from SPRUCE experiment site at the Marcell Experimental Forest, Minnesota, USA - June2016WEW_20_100 | ecosystem: Environmental > Terrestrial > Soil >...
CAGGCGGCCCTCGACACCGGTCCCGATGATCAGCCGACGGCAGCGCCAGGGCAGGGGCTCCGCGGTCGTCAGCGGGGTGTGGCCGTACCGGTCGCGCTGCGGCTTGGAAGCCTTCTTGCGGCGAGGAGAGACCCGACCGAGCTCGACCAGGACGTCGCGGTCGTAGGTCTGACCGTCGATCTCAACGAGTCCGAAGGTGACCAGGCGGGCCTTCATGATGCCCTCAGTATGCTGATCAGGCTTCTCCACATTCCGTCCACACCACCGCTGGTTTGGTGGACAACTACGGGAGGTGGGCCGCCAGTTCGTGGACAAGTCCATTGTGCGACTGACTTCGAACATTTATTCTAAATCTTGCCCGAAGGGGCCGACAATCACTGTCGAACCGCACCGGGGAGCAATCTCCGGGACGGTCCCGGGAAACCGGACCGATGACCGCAAGGCCGTCGGCAACGGGCCCGGCGGCGGATCGACGATCGCGAGCAATCGCGATCGGCGGTGCGCCAGTCGATGGACCGCCGGTTCCTTTGGGCGCTTCGTTGTCCGCCCCCGACCCGAGAGCACGCATTCGCCTCGTCGCCGCAGAGGCCGACGTTGCCGATCCCAAGCATGAGAGGCTGCGCACCGCCGTCGCCAAGCATGGGGGCTGAGCGGTTTTGGATCGGCGATGCCCACGTGCCGATCGTGATATCGCCCATCGCCCGGCAAGAGCCGGCCCCGCGGTACGTCAGGCCTTCTATCATCCTGGGCGCCGGCCCGAACGACGAAAGGAGACGCATGCCTCTAGCCGAGAAGGTTCGCTGGGGCATCCTCGGCCCTGGCCGGATCGCGGCCCGGTTGATGCAGGATGCCGGTCGGGGGGCCAACTTCAGCGTGGTCGCGGCCGGTAGCAGAAGTCCCGATCGGGCGGCCGAGTTTGCGTCGAGGTTTGGCATCGCCCGCGCCTATGGCTCGTACGAGGCACTGCTGGCCGATCCGGAGGTGGACGCGGTCTACATCGGCGTCCCGAATTCGCTTCACCACCCCATGACGATGCTGGCGATTGCGGCCGGAAAACACGTCCTCGTGGAGAAACCCTACTCGCGCCACCCGGAGCAGGTCGTCGAGGCGTTCGATGCCGCGGAGGCGGCAGGACTGGTGCTGATGGAGGCGTTCATGTGGCGCCACTCGCCGCAGGCGCGCCGCTTCATGGAGCTGCTGCCCGAGGTGGGCGAGCTCCAGTCGATCCGTTCCAGCTTCAGCTTCGTGATGTCGGCCAGGAGCGACGTCCGGCTCGAGCCCGGCCTGGACGGCGGGGCCCTGATGGACGTGGGCTGCTACCCCGTAAGCGGCTCGCGCCTGGTCGCGGGAGCAGAGCCGGTGCGGGTCTTCGGCGAGCAGACCCTCGGATCGTCGGGCGTGGACGTCAACTTCTCGGGCATGCTGCGGTTCCCGTCTGGCGTGATCGCCGAGATTGTCGCGGGCTTCACGTCGATCCAGCGCTCGCTCGAGGCTGTTGGCAGCAAGGGCACCTTGCTGTCGCGCGATCCCTGGCAAGGCGAGCTGGGCGGAATCGAGCTGAACGGCCACGCCGAGCCCGTCGTCCCGAATGACGCCTACCGCCTGGAGATGGAAAACCTCAGCGCCGCGATCCTGGGCCACGGAGGGCCGCGGTTGGGCAGGGCCGACGCGCTCGGTCAGGCACAGACGATCGACGCCCTCTACCGATCGGCGGCCTCGGGCGAGGCAGTTTCGCTGGAGGGCTGACGGGCTGGAAACCTGCTCACTGCATGCTCCCCAAGTGGCGCATTCCAAGCCGCCTTGGTGAGCGTGCGCCATGGGCACGGGCACAGAGCCCACTTCATGCGAGCGTCCACTGGCGGTCAGAAGAGCTCTGGCGTGCGAGTCCGGGCGAGGGCACGAACCTTTCCTACTTCATCGGTTCGAGCACGAACACCGGGATCTGACGGTCGGTCTTCGCCTGGTAGGTCGCGTAGTCGGGCCAGGCTTCGACCGCGCGTTCCCACCAGATCGCCTTCTCGTCGCCGCTGACCTCGCGCGCGGTGTAGTCGCGTTTGGTCGCGCGGTCCTGGAGCTCGACGTGCGGGTTGCGCTTCAGGTTGTAGTACCAGACGGGGTTCTTCGGGGCGCCGCCGAGTGACGCGACGACGGCGTAGACGCCCTCGTGCTCGACGCGCATGAGCGCTGTCTTGCGGAGCTTGCCGGTCTTTGCGCCGACCGAGGTCAGCACGATCACGGGCCTGCCGCGAAGATCGCCACCCTGCTCGCCGTTCGTCGCCTCGTAGAGCTCGGCCTGGTCGCGCGACCATGCGGATGTGCTCGGTTCGTATTGTCCGGTAAGAGGCATATCCCCATTCCTTCGGTGATCCTGGCGGCAGGAAGTATCCCGCTATCACGGCCCTCCCTCCACGGCGCCAACCCGCTTCGGATCGAGCAGCCACCGGAGACGGCCGAGCCACTCCCCGCCTGACTCTGCCGGGACGTCCACCGGCCCGGAGCCACAGATCCCCGCGGGCGGCAGGTCGCCGATCATGCGCCAGGCGAATTCCTCGTCTCTGAGCGCTCTGCCTCGGCGAGAAGCGGAGCCCGATAGGCGGGAAAGAACCCTGGATCGAGGGTTCGGCCGGAAGGCACTTCAGTCAGGCGAGCCTCAAGCAGACCCTGATATGCATCCCGATCAAGGACCCAGCGTCCGACGTGGAACAAGTGTCGCCGAGGCGAAAACTCGCCCTTGAACGACAGGAGCGTGTCCTCGCGCCCGCCACGTCCACCGCCAAGGTGAATAACCGTGTTTCCGCGCTCGCGCGCCCACGATCGAGCGTCGTCCAGCAGGATCTTGAACGGTGACAGCGAGCGAAGGGCGGAGTTCGTTCCAACGAGATGAGCCTGGACGATCCCACCGAATTCCGTGAACAGGCCCGCGGCTCCTACCTCATCGCCCAACTTGGTGACGAGGAGGTGCACGTGATCGGACAGGGCGGCGCGGAGGCGCTCAAAGTCCAACCGATCGAAGAAGTAGTACTCTGCCGCTCCGTTTCGGGCCATCGTCTCGCGGTAGAGATCCGCGAAGGCCGAAAGGTCGCTCCAATCTTCGTCATGGATCGTCACCAACCCGGCCCGGCGACCCGCGGCGATGTGCTGCCGCAGAGCCCGATCGTACTGGGCTCGTGCCTCGTCGTCTCCCAGCGTGCAGTCGACCGACACGGTCGGACCGATGGCGACCACTGACCCATCACCCTCGGTCCCGTCCTGGGGCCAGGAGAGTCCGGAAAGGAGCGACGCATTGTCGAGCAGCGGGTGGAATCGACTGAACGCCGCGATGGCGCCCTGGGCCCGCCAGACATCGACAACCGCGGGCCAGGCCCGTGCAATGAACCGGTCCCCTGGCAGGGTGCCCCACGCGAGCGGGCCGGGATAGCCGTACACGGAGTTGACGTCGGTGGCATCCGAGTCGGCCAGGCCAGGCAAGTCCGCCACCCTGCGCAGCAGGTACGGCCAGGCCATGCCCCGCCGGCCGTCACCGACGACCACGAGATATGGCTCGCCCTGGCCCGATCCTTGCTCGTAGGCGTGATAGCTGGCCGTGTGGAACACATCACGCCGGATGTCGCCCAGCGACTCCTCCCACGCCGGATCGTCGGCGCGATAGAGATTGACCGGCATCACGCCTCTCACCTCGGCCAGGTGTCTCCCTGACCGGACCCTTGTCTGGGGTCCTCCCGCCGAGCGGCATCCGCAGCCGCCTCGGTGAGTGCGTCGGCCACGTACTGGACGTCCTCGTCCGACAGCCGGCTGGAGAACGGGAGGGCTAGCGTGGTCGAGGCTACGCGCTCCGTGACCGGGAAGTCGCCCGGCTTGAACCCGAACGTCGCGCGGTAGAACGGCTGGAGATGGAGGGGCGCGAAGTAGGGCCGGGAGGACACGCCGAGGTCAGCCAGCCGCCCGATGAGCCGGTCGCGATCGATCTCCGAGTCAAGCCGGACGACATAGACAAACCAATCCACTGACTCATCCACTCCGGCGCGCGGGAGCGTCACCCAGTGACGCCCGCCCAGCACGCGCTCATACGCGCGGGCGACTCGCGCCCGGCCGCGGCGCAGTTCGTCCAGTCGCTCAAGCTGGGCGACCCCGACGGCCGCCGAGAGCTCGTCGAGGCGGTAGTTGTACCCGAGCCTGACGTGCCGGAGCCACGTCCCGTCGGTGTCCCGGCCCTGGTTGCGGAGACTGCGCATAACGTCGGCCAGGGTGGAATCGTCGGTCACGACCATGCCGCCCTCACCCGTCGTGATCTGTTTGTTGGGGTAGAAGCCGAAGACGGCCACATCCCCGAAGCTGCCCAATGGTTGCCCGCCGGTCGCCGATCCCAGGCCTTCGCAGGCGTCCTCGATCACAGTCCAGCCGTGCTGCCGGGCGATCCCGGCGAGGGCGCCGATGCGGCAGGGCCGCCCGAACACGTGGACCGGCAGGATCGCGCGGGTCCGGCTGGTAGCCGCGGCCTCCACCAGGTCCGGGTCCATCCCGAGGCTGTCCTCCTCGATGTCGACGAAGCGCGGCACCGCTCGCTCGTACAGCAGGCAGTTGGCCGACGCGACGAAGCTGAAGGGGGTCGTGATGACCTCGTCGCCCTCGCCGATCTCCAGGGCGCGGACGCCGAGGTGGAGCCCCGCGGTGCCGCTGGAGCAGGCGATCGCCTCGCGTCGACCGGCCAGTGCAGCCATCGCCGCCTCGAAGCGCTGAGCGAACGGCCCCAGTGCCAGCACATCGCTGCCGAGGACCTGGGTCACGAGCTCGAGCTCGCGCGGGCCGATGTCCGGCCTCGCGAGCGGAATGCTTCGTCGGCCGAGCGCCTGGACGTCAGCGATGCGAGTTCGGAGAGCTGTCTTCGGCGTCATGGAGCCACTTCCTCGGGACGACGTTCAACAGGCGCCTCAGTGAAGAGGCCTAAGGCCGCTCCTTCCTCTTGGCAAGGCCGCCGCCACGTCCCCGGCTCCTGTTGGTCACGGGCCCGGGCTGCGGGTGACCCAAAGCGGCCCAGCCGCCCGTCGTCAGCCTCATGGCGGCGGAGAGGGTCCGCTGCCATGCCAACTCCGTCGCTGGCCCAGGCGTAATCGAGCAGCGCTGCGGCGAGCTCCGGCTCCCGGTCCCCCGTAGCGAGGGCCAGGATGCGCAGGACCTGCTGGCGGACGTCCAGGGGCGGTGGCGGAGCGATCGCCAGGAGAACCTTGGCGCTGGCCGTCGGCTCGATCTGCTCCGAGTCGTAGAAGAGCTCCTCGTGGAGCTTCTCACCCGGACGGAGGCCGATAGTCTCGATCGGCTGGCTGTCGGGATCGTGGCCGGCGAGACGGACGAGATCGCGGGCGAGGTCGATGACTCGAATCGGCTCGCCCATGTCGAGCACGAACAGATCACCTTCCCGCCCCAGCGCGGCCGCGTCAAGGATCAGCCAGCAGGCCTCTGGGATCGTCATGAAGAAGCGTGTCATGTCGGGATGGGTGATCGTGAGTGGCGCACCGCTTTCCAGCTGCTGCTGGAAGATCGGGACGACGCTCCCGGTGGAGCCCAGGACGTTGCCGAACCGGACCGAGACGTATGGGCGCCCAGTACGCCGGGCCGTGTCGGCCACAAGCATCTCGGCGATCCGCTTGCTCGCGCCCATCACGCTGGACGGACGGACAGCCTTGTCCGTCGAGACGAAGACGAAGCGCTCCACTCCCGCGTCCGCCGCCGCGTCGAGCAGCACGAGCGTCCCCCGGATGTTCACGTGGGCGGCGTCCGAGGGATGGCTCTCCATCATCGGTACGTGCTTGTAGGCCGCTGCGTGAAAGATCACGCTGGGCGCCTCGGCGGCGATGAGGCGGGCCATCGCGGCCTCGCTTGCCACGTTCGCCAGGTGGACGCGCAGTTCGCCGTGGGCGCGCCCGCGCTCGCGGCGCATCTCCAGCTCCCGCTGCACCAGGTAGAGCGAGCTCTCCGCCCGGTCCACGAGGACCAGCCGGCGCGGCCCGATCGCAAACACCTGCCGGGCGAGCTCCGACCCGATGGAGCCGCCGCCCCCCGTGATGACCACCGTGCGGTCGCGGATGATCTCCTCCACCCCGCTGGCCCGTTCCTTGACCGTCTGGCGGCGGAGGAGGTCTTCCACGTGGACCGGCCGGACGCGGTAGGCATCTACGGTCCCGTCCAGAAGATCGGTCATCGAAGGGACGGTGCGCACTTCCAGGTTCAGGGCGAGCGCCGCGTCCACGACCCGGCGGACCGTGCTGCCGGACGCGCTCGGCATGGTAATGAGGAGGGTCCGGGCGCCGGTGACGGCGACCGCCCGGGACATGTAGCTGAGGCCGCCGTGTACGCTGATTCCAGCCACGATCCCGCCGGCAAGCGTCGGGTCGTCGTCGAGGAACCCGACCGGCAGCACGCCGCATCCCGGGTGCTGCCGCGCGAACCGGGCCAGCAGCGAGCCGGTCTGGCCGGCGCCATACAGAAGCGTCGCCCGGGGATCCGCCGCGCGAGCGCGACCGTGGCCGGGCGATGCGTCCGACGCGGCCCGGATCCCGAACCGGATGCCGCCCAGGCCGGCGCAACTCAGGAGCAGCTCAATCACCCAGAACGAACGCGGGAAACCGTCGGCCCAGGTGGTGCCGGCAACGACCGACACCCCGTAGAAGATCGCTATGCTGGCCAGCGATCCGAGGGCCACCGCTCCCACGATTCTCTCGAGCTCCGGGACGCTGGCATAACGCCACCGACGGCTGTAGAGCCCGAACCGGATGTTGACGATGGTGCGGACCGCGAGGAGGACGACGACGACCACCGGGAATGCGGGGACCAGGACCGGCCCATCGATCCGGTCGAAGCGCAGCGCGACCGCGAGGTAGGCGGCGACGGCGATTCCCGCCAGGTCGATGGCGAGCAGATAGCGCCCCCGCAGGCGGCCGGCCAGTTGGGCGAACGAGCGATCGGACGATGCCGATATCGCAACGGACGCTGGCCGCCGAAGCGCGGACGTGACCACGGCGAGCGATGCGGACAGAGGATGAACCGCCAATGCACATCCCCCTGCGCGTCAACCGGACCCCGAACCCGAATTCCGAATTCCGAACCCCGAACCGCGAACCCCGAACCCCGTACCCCGTACCCCGACGCGCGAAACTGAAATTCTAACCAGTCCGGATATGGGCCACTAGTACCATTAGGCTCTGGTCCATCTGTCTGGTGCGTGCAAGCACCAGGATGCGGCCGGGTCGAGGCCGCGACGCAGCTTCGTGGATCCGTCCGCGCGCGGTGCATCCGGACGCCGCAGGACAGGGGCTACTATCATGAGCCGGAGGCCGGAGATGCCCGCTGTTGAGCGCGACTTAGCTGATGCGCCCGCTTGCCCCCTGCTGGGGCTGGCGGCGGATCGCCGCACGCGCTATACGTTCCCGCACCCGGACCACCTGTGCTACGCAACCGCCACTCCCGGCGTCCTCGGGCCCGTGCACCAGGCGGCCTGCTGCCTGAGCCTCAGCTTCATGGCCTGCGACCGCTACCGGTCCTGGCAGGGCGAGACGGGCGCCGTCCCGCAGCCGAACGCCTCCCCGGTGCCCACAACCACCCCCACCGCTCCCCCGAGCCCCATCGCGCCCGCCGAGGCGGTTAAGCCAGGTTGACGCTACCCGGTGATTTCGACGATCTTGGCGATACACATCACGCGAAGCGCCCCGCGGTTCCGGGGCAGAGAGTGAGGGCCCGTGGACCTGCTTCGTCAGATCGCCGTCGTTCGGCGGTGGTTCCCGGTTCTCGCCGCGGGCGTCCTGGTGGCCGCTGCCGCCGCATACCTCGTGAGCATCCAGCTGCCCAAGGTGTACGAGGCGCAAGCGACCCTGGTCGTCGGTCAGTCGCTCTCGGCGGCGAACCCCGACTACAACCAGCTGCTCGTCTCCCAGCAACTGTCCACCACGTACGCCCGCGTCGCGACCACGAGGCCGATTCTGGAAAACGTCATCAAACAGCTCGGCCTCGCGTACACCTCTGACGACCTCGCCCAGCGGGTACAGGCCGAAGCGCAGACGGACAGCACGCTCCTGACGATCACCGTCCAGGACGCCGATCCGTCCCGGGCTGCCGCCATCGCGAACGCTCTCGCGGACCAGCTGATCGCCGCCTCACCGGCAATCCAGGGTCGGCAGACCGACCTCCAGAAGTCGATCGACGCCGACCTGCAGGCCACCCAGGACCAGATCACGGCCGACCAGGCACAGGTGGAGACCCTTACCGCGCTGCCCAACCGGACGGCGCAGCAGGACGTGGATCTCCAGACCCTGGAGAGCCAGCTGATCACCCTCCAGTCGACCTATGCCACGTTGCTCTCCTTCTCGTCTGGCAACGCGTCGAACGTGCTGAGCGTCATCGAGCCGGCCGTGCCGCCGACCTCGCCCGTGTCACCGAAAGTACTCCTCAACACGCTGGTGGCGGCCCTCCTCGGCTTGCTCCTCGCAGCGGCCGTTGCCTTCACCGTGGAGTCCCTCGACGATCGGGTCAAGGACGCCGATGCGGTCCAGGAGGTCGCGGGGCTGGGCACGCTCGGCACCATCGCGCTCATGAGGAGCGGGCGGGGCCAGCGCGAACTCTACCGGCTCGCCGCTCTGCTCTACCCGCGCTCCGGCGTGGCCGAGGCCTACCGGACGCTCCGGACGAACATCGAGTTCGCCTCGGTCGACGCCTCGATCCGGACTCTCCTGGTGACGAGTTCGATCCCCGGCGAAGGGAAGACGGTCACCGCCGCCAACCTGGCGGTGGTCTTCGCCCAGGCCGGCCGACGGGTCCTGCTTGTGGATGCCGACCTGCGGAAGCCAGGCGTTCACCTCATCTTCGACCTGCCGAATGCGCACGGGCTCACGACACTGCTGCGGAGCGACGAGGTGGGTCTCGATGCGATCGCTCACGAAACCGAGCAGGAGAATCTGCGAATCCTCACCACGGGCCCGCTGCCTCCCAACCCGGCCGAACTCCTCGGCTCGCAGCGGATGCGTACGATCATCGAACGACTCAAGAGCGGCAATGACCTGCTCATCTTCGATAGCCCGCCGCTCCAGGTCGTCACCGACTCGGCCATCCTGAGCTCGGTACTGGACGCGACGCTCCTGGTGATCGACGCCAGGCACACCCGTCGGCGCTCCGTCCTCCAGGGGCGGGAGGCGCTCACCAAGGTGGGCGCCACCGTGCTCGGTGCCGTGCTCAATCGCCTCCCGGCAGGACATCGTGCCGACCAGGCCGACTACTACGACGGTTACCCGGCGAAGGGAGCGCGAGGCACCGACGAGTCGCCGAAGCCGGCCTCGCCGTGAACGGAGCGGCCGCATCTCGTCCGCTCGGAGTGGAGACTCGCCCGGCACCGAGGACCGGACCGCGATCCCGCTCGCCGGAGAGCGGAGGGCAACTCACGCCGTCGGAGGCTCTTCGCCCAAGGACGAGGTAGTTGGGCTCACAGACGCCGAGACCGCGGCCAGGTCCGCCAGAGGCCGGCCTTCGACCACCGCCGCAAACGCCTCCCCGAGATGCTCCATGTTGTGCTCACGGACGACATAGGCCCGGCCTGCGGCACCCATTGCCGCCCGTTCTTCGGCGGTTGTGCCGGCCAGCTCGAGGAAGGCGCGGGCGAGGCCCTCCGGGTCATCGGGTGCGACGGTGATGCCCGACCCCGTGGCAGCGACCGGATCGTAGGCACTCTCGGTCGCGAACACGATCGGTCGCTCGGCCGCCATGTACTCGAACAGCTTGTTGAAGCTGATACCGTAGCGGTAGACGGGCGTCGCCGTGGCGTGGACGACCGTGCCGTCCAGGGCGAGGAGGATCGCGGGTACAAACCGCCTGGGGACGGCAGTACCGATCACGACCGCGGGGACGGTCTCCGCGAGGCGCTCCAGGTCAACCCGCTCGGGCCCATCCCCGACGAGAATGACCCCCACGCGCCCGGGTGCCCGTTGCTCGGCGATGGCGGCCGCTCGGATGACTACGTCCAGCCGATTCACCCTTCCGAACGACCCTGTGTACCCGAGAACGAACCGCCCTTCCTCTCTCAGCCGCCGGATCTCCTCCAGCGTGCGCCTGACGGTCTCGGGCGCGCCGGCGTCGGCGTGCGTGTGAGCGTCGAATACGGCCAGGTCGACGCCATTGGGGATGTAGACGACGTGGTCGCTGGGCAGCCGTCGTTCGGCCAGGTAATCGCGCATGCCGGGCAGCAGAGTGATCACCACCGACGCCCGCCGCACGAGGAACGCCTCGAGCTGACGCAGCAGGCGCTCACCAGGCGATCCAACCCGAAGGGCGCCCAGATCGACGAGTGTCTGCGGCCACAGGTCGCGGATCTCGAACACGAACCTGGTGCCGCGCAGTCTGGCTGCCAGCCAGCCCCCAAACGCGGCGAAGGGTTGAACCGTCGAGCCGACGACGACGTCCGGTCGGCGCCAGCGCGTCTGCACCACGACAAACGCCGCGAAGAAGGAGAGCATGTTGAGCTGGCGCCGCCAGGTGTTGCCGCGGTACGGCACCGTCCTCAGCCAGACGAACTGGACACCGTCGAACCACTCGCTGCGGTAGAGGCGCCCGCGGGCGAGCCGCTCTTCGCGACCGGTTTCGTGGCTGAAACCGGCGGAAAAGATCGTGACCCTATGACCCCGCGCCGAGAGGTTTCTCGCCAGATCGAAATGGCGCGACCCCGTCGGCCGATCCGGAGCCGATGCGTAGTGATTAACGATCCAGACGCGGTCGCCGTCGCTCGGCTTTCGGTGAGCCATCGTGTCCCACCTCCACGCTCAACCGAGTTGATAGATCACCAGACCGTCGCATTGGTACACCAGCCAACTCGAAAACGCAGAGGCTGTCCATTGACCTGACCGCCGATCCGCGGCTAAAGGTCCACGGACTGGGTCGTGGTCGGTCGGACCAGGTCCTCGAGCAGGTCGCGATACTGCGCCTGCTGGCGTGCACTGGCGAGGGTGTCGTTATGGTAGAGCACCACTGCATCCCCGCGGTGGCGGCGACAGGCGCCGACGATGATGCGCGTCCTCCGGGCGGCTTCCTCGAGGTCGAGGCCCATGTAGACGAGGAGGCTGCCGTCCATGACTACGAGCGGACGCTCGCGGAGAGCGAGTTGTCGGCGCTCGAGAAGGTCGAAGACCGGGTGCTCACGACATGTGCCCGACCGGAATCCGACCTGCTCGGCAAAGCACAGCGTCGAGTCGTGGGCCAGTCCGGCAGCCTCCTGGTGCCGCCACGTCGCCGGGTTCGCGAACCGCAGGTAGTGCTGGCGAACGCCCCACGACGGCTGGTCGAACCCCGCCTTCCGGCACGCCTCCACGAGGGCGGCGGCCTCGGCCCGGGTCCGCTCGGCGGAGCCGTGACTGACGTAGCTCGCGTGCAGGCCGATCTCGTGGCCTCGCTCGTGGACCTCTCGCAGGATCGGCCGGAAATGTGCGTCGCTCAGGCGGTAGCGAAAGTCCGCGTCGGTCGGCTCGTTCCCGGCCATGAAGTAGAAGGTGCTGTGAAGGCCGTGCAGCTCGCTCATCGTCATAAGGAAGTCGAACGTCGCGAACGGATCCCGATCGACGCGGCCGGCCCGCGCGTCGGCGGCCGCACGCAGGCGTCGGAGGGCGAGCTTCGGCTCCCGCCGGCGGCCGATGTCGGCGCCCAGCGAGCGCGCGATCCGCCAGGCAGGCTGGCCGAGGGCGGCGAACGGCCGGTCGATGTCGTGCGTGAGCCGAAGACGGAACTCCGTCGGCCGGCGCTCGACGCCCGGCCAGAGGGTCCGCAGCGCCGCGAACAGGAGGTCGACGTACTCGTCGACCAGCGGCCGCTCGACGAACCCTTCGGCGTGCGCAACCGAGGCCGTCACCGGGAAGCGATCGTGCCCGTCACGCTCGGTCCGGATGATCTCCTCCATCCGGCTAACGAGAAAGAAGACGCTCCCGATGACGTCCACCGCGAGAGCCAGGCCGCCCGCGGTCTCCCGCCATGCAGAGCCATCCGCCGCCGGCTCGCCGAAGAGCACCGGCAGCGGCATGACGGCTCCGGACCCCGCGGGGCCGGCGTCGTCGCCCGGCATCCGAACCCGAGGAAGGGGTCGACGGGGAAGAGAGCGCTCCGTGAGCCAGGCCTCCGCCGGCGTGGCGAGCAGGATGTCAGGCATCACAAGTGTCTTCCCGGACGGGTCTCCGGCCAGCCGGATCGATAGGTTCCGCTCCCGGCCGGCTTCCAGCACGTGGCGGAGGCCAAGCCATTCCCCGAGCACGAGGTCCAGCGCATAGCGCCGCTCAGGATGCCGGCCCTCGGGGGCCCGGACGACCAGGAGCGGCCCTGCAGCGTCGGGCAGGACGGTCACGGGATCCCCGCCGCGTCGTCGCCGTCGGCATGCGTCGCCACGGGATCGGCCGCCGCCGGAGCCTCCCCGGTGGGCCGGCTGCGGCGAGGCGCTGCCACGATCGCGTACCAGGAGATCAAGCCGTACAGTGAGTAATTGAGGCAACCCGCGGCGCTCAGCAGAACGATCGCGCCGGTCGCGGAGAGGCCAGAGGCCGCGGCCAGGGGCACGGCACCGCCGAGGAGCACCAGGCGCACCACCTCTCGCACGAGTTGAAGGTCGAGCCGCTCCACGACGTAGAGGGTATCTCCCGTGGCCGCGGTCACGAAGGCCACGAAGTACATGGGGGCGAGAATCGCGACGAAGAGCCCGGTCTCGGACCAGTTCGGGCCGAAGACGGGTCCAGCGAGGAGCGGCCCGAGCGCGGCGAGCAGGATCGCGGGTCCGATCGCCATCCGGGCAAGGGAGCGGGTCGTGCGCAGGAAGAGCCCGCGCACCGCAGCAGGCTGGTCGCGGGCGTTCCGCGCGACCTCGGCCAGGTAGACCTGGCCGACGGCGGCCGCCACGAGCGTGAGCGGGATCGCGCACGCGCGGTCGGCCAGCGCGTAGCGCCCGCCGTTCGCGGCCCCGTAGAAAGCGACAACCGAGAGAAGCGGCACCTCGAGCCCAAGGGCGTTCATGAGCGCGGAGGGGCTGGAGAAGGTCGGGAACCACCGGTAGCGCCGGGCAGCGGCGGCGATGCCCGCCCGGGAGACGCGCCGGAACGCGGCCGCGTTCGTCCGCCACGCCGACCGGGCGAGGCGGCTGGAGCCCGAAATCCGCCCGGTCACGTCGCCGAGCATTAGCCCGGCGCTACCCAGCCCAACCACGCCGAGACCGACCTGGACGGTCACCAGCGCCACCGCCTGGATGAGGCGGAAGGCAGCGATCTCCGAGAAGGTCTTGGTCCGCACCGCCCAGTTGACCAGGGTCCCGGCGGCGCCGCCGCCGAGCTGCCCAAGCGTGACCAAGAGGACATACGGGCCCACCGCCGCCGCGCTGAGGAGGGTCAGGATCGATGCGCCGGCGAGTCCCAAGAATACGAAGGAGGCCATGCTCATCCCGAGGTTGACGAGCAAGGCCAGGGCGACCACGTTGGCCGCCGTCTCGTCGGTCGCGGGGAGCAGCACGGCGAACTCGTACCGCAGGCACGTGACGGCGATGAGGATCGTCATGATGGACGTCGCGACGGAGTAGAGGCCGTAGTCCGCCGGCGTGTAGAGCCGGGTCACGATGGGCGAGCTGACGACGACGATGACCTGCGCGATGCCGGTGCCGGCCACGAGAGTGAGCACATTGCGGCTGAACTCGCCTCGCGGGAGGACGCGGCGAAGCAGCTCCGGGGCCGGCATCGGCACCTCCGCCCGCCCTAGGCCCGTGGACCTGGAGCTGCCGCCGCGGCTCGGCGCGCTCGAAGGAGAGGGGCCCGCACCGTGCAGGCCCTCAACTGTGGCCCACGCGGATCTTGCTCCTCAGCCAGCGCCGCTCCAGGGCCCCGCGCTGGGCTGCGGTGAGGACCGTCAGCCCGCGCTTCTCGACCAGGCAGTCGAGAAGCGCGGTGACGGGCACGAACCAGCCGTTCTTGCACGCGAGTCGGCGCATGAGCTCGCGAAAGCGCTGGTTCAATTCTCCGTCGGCCCAGAAGCCCGACGCGAAGTGGGTGTACATGATGCAGGCCCCTCCCTCCGCTTCGAGGCGATCCTGCTCGGCCTCGCCGAGGCAGCGGCAGAAGGCCTCCACGTTGGCCCCCTCGGACGAGGCGAACCAGGCCCGTAAATACGGACGGTCAGGGTCATAGTAGGGCATGACCGGGCAGGCGGCGAGGGTGTTCACGTCGGCGTACGTGAAGTTCCGTACAAATCGGATCCGCTCCCGGCACAGGTCGCCCCAGAACAGGGGGTCGCCTTCGCGGTGGCCGCGGTACTGACCTCGGCGCCGGAAGCCGGTCATGAGGTTGTAGGCGAGCCGCGAGGTCCCGCTGACGCGATCCTCGCCCCAGTAGATCGATTCGCGGCACCCGTAATGGTTGGCCAGGGCGTCAGGGTAGTGCCCGTAGATCTCGCGGAAGCGATTGAGTGAGCGGGCCACGACATCGCGAGGCGACGTCGTCGGGCTGGCCCCGTGCGATCCGATCTCGAAGCCCGCGGCCTGGAGTTCTAGCGTCCAGTCGCGGTAGGCCGGGTCATCGCACGTTGCGCCTCCAATGGAAGGCACGCCGTCGCCAGCGATGGCCCACACAGACTTCGTCGTCCGCAGGCCCAGATCGCGAAGGAATGCGTAAACCGGGCCCACGTTCTCGACCGTAGCCAGGTCGGTGTCGTCGAAGACGGTGAAGGCGAACGCCCGGCCCTCCGGCCACTCGACCCGCCCACTGCCGTCCACTCATCCCTCCCCAAGCCGTGCTTCACCCGGCGTGGCGGGGTCTATGGTTGCGCCGCTGGGTGCCCGCGGCCAGGCGTCGGACCCGCGACCGTCGCCGGGACGGCCAGCGTTCGGCGTACGTGCACGTGAGGCCGCGCGTACATCATACTTGCGTCGTATGTGGACCTGGCGGCGCCGCGGTGGCAGTGGCCGGGACAAATCAGGAGGACGTGGATGGGTGACCTCGCCGATATCGCCCGAGCAGTGAGGGAGCCGGAAGCGCCACGGTCGCTCCCGTCAACATGCTGACCCTCTGTTAGGAGTCGAGCGGCTATTGTGCTCTTTACCTTCGAGAATTACCAACTCCTCCTTGAGACCCTCCTGCGGCGTGGTCTCCAGAACCTGACGATCGCGGACTATCTCGAGACACGGCCCACGGATGACTTCTTCATCCTCCGCCATGATGTCGAGTGGAATCCCGACAAAGCGCTCGACGTGGCGCGGCTCGAGATCAGCCTCGGCCTTCGAGCCAGCTACTACTTCCATGGACCGAACCGGCAACGCGTGTTCAACACGCGAGTGATGGCCGAAATGCAGAAGATGGGTCACGAGATCGGCTATCACTACGAGACACTAGATCGCGCCGGCGGCGACATGCGAGCCGCACGGGAGCTATTCGAGTCTGACATCTCCATGTTCCGCGGGGCTGGGCTGTCACTCAGGACGGTCGCCTATCACGGGAACCCTCGCGTCACGAGAGTAACCTACCAGCACAACGGTGACATGATCAAACGGGATCGCGACATCCTCAGAGCGAATCAGCTTCTGGGAGAAGCTTACCTGTCGATCGACTCGCAGACCATGGAGCACATCTCCGATGTCGGCGTGCAGTTCTCAACCGTGCAAGGTCGTCATGGAGGCGTGCTCGAGTACCTCAAGTCAGCTGAGAGAACGAGGCTGTATGTGCTGACACACCCGGACTACTGGTCGCGGTCAGCAGTCCGAGCATTCGGTCTACAGCGAGCCGCAATGGCGATGCGAGCCTGCAGGCCTGTCGCCAAGGCGGCGTGGGCAATGAAGGATCGGGTCTCCCGGTAGGTAGCTCGGGTCGTGGGCATTGAGAGGATGTGGGATGGTGCCAGTCCCGCGAGCGGCGGATCGTGGGGGCGACCTAGCAGATGCCCACCTTCCACTTCCACCGCTCCCGCTACGGACTGCTGCGCTACGGGCGGTCGGCCGTCCGCAGCCTCTTCCGCGCCCGCCAGGTCCTTGCCGGACGGAGGGCCCGTGACGTGCCCAGGCACGGGCCGGCATGAACATCCTCTCGCTCCGGGAACACCGCGCGGGATCCCCGGAATGGACCCTTCTTGCCCTGTGCTCGGGGATCGCGTCCGGAATCGCGGTGGCGGTTGTGGGCCCGATGGCCGGCGTCGCCCTGATGGTCGGGCTGTTTGTGCTCGCCGGGGCGATCGCCGCTCCAGGGATCGTCCTGGCAGCGTACCTGCTGACCCCGTTCTACAAGGGTGCGCTGCAAGCGTACAGCCCGATCGATATCACGGTCTTCCTGGCGCTCGCCAACGCGATTCAGGTGGTTTCCCTGCTCGTCGACTCGCGCCCCCGGGCAGTGTCGCGCGTCGGCATCGTCCTGTGGCTCTCCCTCGGGCTCCTAGTCCTCGGAGGCGTCCTGTACGCGCCCGACCAGTCTCTCGCGCTTGGGAAGGCCGTGACGTACTGGGCCCTCGTTATCCTGCCGATCGTCCCGGCGGCGATGCGGGTCGGAACGGAGCCGCGGCATGTCAAGCAGTTCCTGTGGACCTTCTTCGCGATGGGGATCGCGACCGTGGCGCTCGGCCTGACCCAGCTGTCGGGCAGCGAGCGGCTCGTGGTCCTCGGGATGAACACTATCCAGGTGAGCCGCGCCGCGCTCCTGGTCCCCCTGCTCGGGATCGCCTACGTCCTGCCCCAGCGGCGGGTCCTCGCGTCGATTGTCGCGGTGGTCCTGATTCCAGCCTCCTTCGTCGTCGCCATCGCCTCCGGGTCGCGCGGGCCCCTGCTCATGCTCGTGCTCATCGGCGCGGCAGGCGCCGTCGGGTACCTGGCTCGACTGCACGCGGTTCGGTGGCGGCTGGTGGGCGGTGTGGCCGGCCTCGCGGTGGCGAGCGTCGTCGTCGTCTCGATCACGGCCCCGTCTCTGCCCGCCCTGTCGCTGGGACGATTCACGAGCCTCGAAGAGTATGTCCAGGTCAGTCTCTCCGGCGACCCGGGCGCTACGGGCGGCGAAACCTCGGCCGCGGCCCGCGTGCAGCTCTTCCAGTTCGCGGTCGAGATGTTCGAGAAGCGGCCACTGATCGGCGCCGGGACGGGAGGGTTCGAGACTCTAAGCCCGGCCGCCCTGGGGCCCGTCGCCGACGCGTACCCGCACAACGCCATCCTCCAGGTCGCCGCCGAGTTAGGTCTACTCGGGCTCGTCCCTTTCCTGGGGGTCGTCTTGATCGGGCTGGTGCGGCCGCTGCCCGGGCGCTACCCAGGATTCGCAATCCGCGCCCTTTTCCTCTTCTTCCTGCTCAACGCGATGGTCAGCGGCGACATCTTTGCCGACCGCGAGACGCTTGGGATTCTCCTCCTGATCCTCGCGATCGAGGCGCCCGTGGCCGTGGCGGCGCTCTCGCCGAGGCAGACCTTCGCGAGCGCAGATGATTCAGAATGATCCCATGACGGATGGACTTCGTGATCGGCATGAGGACCGCGCGCGATTTCACGTGGCCATGGCGTTGTACGGGGATCTAACGTACGACACCCGCGTGCGCAAAGAGGCTCGGACGTTGGCCGGCGACGGCTACCGCGTGACAGTTGTCTGCCTAGCGTCCGAAGACAAGCCACGCGATTTGCCACCCGACGTTCAGGTGCTCGTCTGCAAGCCGGTGGACCAGACGGTCTTACCAGGGCAAGTCAACCCGTTCCGTACATCGACGAGCGGTCGACTGGCATCCTGGGTCCGCGGTGGGGCTTGGCTTCGCGCATACGCGAGCAACCTTCGTGCGTGGGGCAGGTCTGCAGCCCGCGCATGCGGCCCGGTGGACTTCTGGCACGCTAATGACCTCACGGGCCTGGCGGCCGTGGCGCCGGTCGCTGGCAGGAACGTGCCCATCGTCTACGACTCACATGAGCTCTTTCTGGAAGCGGATACGGCCTCGAGACTCCCGATCCCAGCCCGCATGCTCTTGCGGTGGTACGAGCGACACCTCGTATCGGCGGTCTCGGCGGTCATCACCGTGAACGACGAAATTGCCGATGTGCTGCGGCAGCGATATCAGCCGCGGCGCGTCGAAGTCGTCCACAACTGCCCTGACCTGTGGAGTCCTCCCTCAGTTCGCCCTGACCTGCTTCGCGCGGCCGCCGGTATCCCTGGAGATGCTCCAGTTGTTCTCCACCACGGGAGGCTTGGGGCCGGCCGAGGTATCCAAAACCTGATCGAGGCGCTTCGGATGCCCGGACTCGAGAAGGTCCACCTCGTGCTCATGGGCTTTGGGCCAAGCCGCGACACCTTGTTTGAGGCGGCCCGCGATCCGCAGGTGACTCGCGTCCATGTGCTCGATCCCGTGCCCCCCTCTGTGCTCCTGTCGTGGGTCGCATCGGCCGATGTCGGGGCAATGCCCAATCCGGGCTTGACGCTCAACGACCGCTTCTCGACGCCGAATAAGCTCTTCGAATGCTTCGCTGCAGGAGTTCCGGTCGTCGCAAGCGACTTCCCGACGATGAGGAGGATCGTCGTGGACAACCCTGGGGGTCCCCTTGGAGTCGTTTGCGATCCAAGTCGCGCGGAGGAGATCGCAATCGCACTGCGGTCAGTCCTCGAACTTGAAGCCGCCAAGGCGGAGTCGCTGCGCCAGCGCTGCTTGGCGGCCGCCCGCAGTCACTGGAACTGGCAGCTGGAGTCTCGCCGCCTCACGGCGCTCTACGACGAGTTGGCGCACCTCTCAGCATCGCGCGTCTCGAGGACGCCATCTGACCCCACGTGATCTTTCGATCGTGCGCTCCGCAGGCGAAATCCGCGACCCGCTCGGGACGTGACCACGTGCCATGGGTCACTGAGAGATGCGAGATCGATGGCCACACCCGCCGAAGATGGATCTTGCACCCGCCCCTATCCCCACGTATTCCCGCCCCCGTCGACCATAGGCGACTCGATCTCCGCGCCACCCGAGTTGGTCGCGTGGACGTTGCTTATCGTGCCCTGCGTATTCGCGAGCACGACGGAAAGGTTGGCGAAAGTCGTCAACCCCGACGAGTCGATCCTCCAATCGCTAATGCGAACTCCGGTGGCCGTGGTGCTCGAATAGATCGCGTAACTCGCATTCGAGACGTGCCAACCGTTTGCGGTTACGCCCCGAGCGGCCGGCGTGTGACCGATCTGAAGTCCGCCTAGGGTGCGAGCCCCGCCGTCCACGATCCAATCGTTGGCGACCACGTTGCGGGGACCGGCGCCCCCGTCGGTGGACAGGTAGAGCGCCCACGAGTAGCCGGGTTGGCCGGTCGAGTTGCGGACGACCATATTGTTGACCGTGATGTCGTGGCAGTTCCCTAGCCAGATGATCCCGTCCGGTCCCATGCTGAAGCCGTCAAATACCAGACCTTCGATGGTGATGCGCCCCGCTACGCCCCCCAAACCGATGTAGAAGGCCGGCCGGGATCCTCCGGCGAACACGACGGTCGCTCCGGGCGTCGGGCGAATGAGCAGTGGTCGTGTGCGGTCGACGTTCAACCGGATGATGCCCGGACGATAAATCCCGCCCGCCAGTTCGATGACGTCCGTAGTGTTGTCCTGGACGGCCGAGACGAACTGTGCGGCTGTGACACTCGAAGTGAGTTCAACCACTTTGGGCCCCGCGCTTGGCCCCACAGTTGGGACAGGCATCGAGGTCGGATAAGGGGTGGGGCTCCGCAGGACTGGTGCCGTCGGCGTTGACGTCGGGGTCGAGGTCGGGGGCGGCGTCCGGCTCGGCAGGACAGACGCGGCCGCCGTTGGCGCCGGAGTCAAGGCGGTCACCACCGGCGTCGGCGTCGGGGCGGTCACCACCGGCGTCGGCGTCGGGGCGGTCACCACCGGCGTCGGCGTCGGGGCGGCAGTCATAATGGGGGTCGCGGCAGCCGCGGGATCGAGCACCATCACCGTTGCCGACGCGAGGGCCGCGGTCGTGACCGCTGATATCGCACCACGCCCCGACCAGGAAAACGCGCCGGCCCCCACCACGTGCGGACCAGGGGCCGCGTTCGTCGGAATCTCGAGCGACGTCCGGAACGTGCCCTGGCTGGCGGTCAACGCCGTTGGCATCCCCGCAGCCGATCCATCCCACTGCAACTGGATCCAGGTAGTGGCGTTGAACCCGTGGCCAACCACCGTCACCGAGGCACCTGGAAAGGCATTGCCGCCGACGGTGAGCCTCGGCCCGGCAGCGTTTACCGGCCAGAGCGAAACCAGCAGGGCGGGAACGAAGACGACGATCGGGAGCGCCACGAGCCAGACTGGAGGCCGCCGCCGTGGCCCCGGAACCGCCGGAGCTCCCTGCCCGTTGAGAGGTCGCTCATCGACCCAGCGGTCGCCGTTCCAGAACATAGTCTGTCTCCCTCCGCAACCCGGCTGACTACGAGAGCCCCGTGGCTTTGCGGCCCCGCCTCGCGACGGGTGTGCTCTTTCGAGGAGGCCGATCAATCGCGGTCTGCCACGCGCCGACTGCAACGCACCGAGAGGATAGGGTTCCCGAGCCCGCCTGCCAACGGGAGATGGGTACTCGAAGCGGTAACTATTTGACTAAGAACAACCAACCCGGACTGCTCCGAACCTCCCCGCTCCGCCAGTCCGGACGCGTGCCAGACCCCTCCGTTCCGAGAAGGGACGCGTCGATGCACCACGCTTTGCCCACCGGGCTGGGGCAGCGTCGCGGTTGGGCGACGGCGTCAGTTAGCCGGATGTCCGGGCATCGACCTCCCGCTTCTCAGGGTTAGCAGGCCCGATTGACGATCTCGGCAACTCGATCTATGTCCTGCGGGCCGTAGCGTCCGTCGCAGTGTATCGAGAGCATCGTCCGGCTCAGTTCCCTGGCTGTTGGACCAACAGGCAGGATCGTTCGGTCTAGTGGCCACAGCACAGCCGGATACACCCGTTCCTGGATGAGACGCAGGCGGACGCGTTCTCTTCGCTCGGCCGAATCCAGGACGAGAACGCACGAGAATGGCACGCAGGTGCTGTCGGCCGGCATGAGCACGCGTGCCCACGCCAACTGTGCGAGCAGCGAGACCAGCAGCGCGTGGTTCACGGCACGTGCCCGCCTCCAGGAACCGACCGGGAACGACCCGAGCAGCCCGCGCGCCACGTCGCTGATCGCCGACACGCTGGGGACGGCGAGGCCCTTCTCGCCACGCAGCGCAAGGGCCCGGTACGTGGCCTTGTCGACCGGGTGTCCGTCCAGGTACATAGCCTTCAGGATCATGGCGGCGAGCTTGGTGGCAGCGATTCTTGCACGCTGCGGAGTGAGAAGCGGCGCCGGAGGAAGTGCATGGCCCAATGGCGACCACAGGACGCCCCCATCCGAGAGGGGGAGCGTCTTGCGCAACGAGGCGACACAGAAATCCGCCGCGCTCGTTGCCGCCCAATGGGAGCTCGGGTCGTGTGAGTGATCCTCGATGATCTCCACGCCCTCGCGACGTGGTATTCGAACGACGTCTCTCAGGCCGAAGTAGTTGACCACGAGAACCGCGTCACCGGGGCTCGCGTCCGGGAGGTCCGGGGCGCGGCGAAGCGGGTGGTCGAGGTAGGTCAGCAGTTCCAGGTCGGGCCGTACCAGAGCTGCAGCGACGTGCTGGCAGTAGTACTCGGGGACCCAGAGTCGGCGCCAACCCCGTTTGCGCACGCCAATGTCGAGGGCGAGGCGCAGGGCATCGCGTCCCGATGAAACCAGGACGCCGGAAGACCAGGGCACTGCCTGAACGGCGCCGGGCGTCGGCAATCCCGGCCAGTGGAAGTCCGAGCCGTTCTCCCAGCGCTCAGGATGCATCGACATCGAGGGGCCGATCGCCCACGCCTGGCAGGGGGAACCCGACTTTCTCGAGATCCTGAGTCGCCGACACGCCCGTCCGGCGCAGGACCTGGCCCACCGTCAGAGCGAGGATCTTGAGATCGAGCCGGAGACTCCAGTGGTCGACGTACCACACGTCGAGCTTGAGGCGGTCCTCGAACTTGAGGATATGCCGCCCTTTCACTGCCGCCCAACCGGTGATTCCTGGCCGCATGTCATGCCGACGCCGCTCATCGCGCGTGTACTTGTCGAGGTACTCCGTCAGGAGTGGACGGGGTCCCACAAGGCTCATGTCGCCGCGCAGCACATTCCAGAGCTCCGGCAGCTCATCCAGGCTGGTCGAGCGCAAGAAGCGCCCGAGCCGGGAGATCCGCTGCTCGTCCGTCATGTACCACACCTCGCCGCGTCGGGGCGGACGCATCGTCCGGAACTTGTAGAGGATGAAGCGCTTCTCGTGCAGTCCGGGACGTTGGTGGCGGAACAGGATCGGTAAACCCTCTGAAGCGGCCACCGCCACCGCCGTCCATGCGAGCACGGGAGACAGCAGGATCGTCGCCGTCGCGGCCCCCACGAGGTCTACGCCGCGCTTGGCGGCGAGAGCCCACGTCCTTCCCGCCGTCACGCCTGACTCTCCGGGCGAGGATCGCCCTGACGCAGGAGGATCCACCGCGAGTTGAGGTTCGACGCGCCGCAGCCAGGCTTCCCGCCACAGGAAGGGCATCCCGCGGGCGCAGCCGAAGTAGCGGTCGCAGATCGATCCCTCGAGGATGACGGTGTCCCGGACAGGACGAAGCCGGCCCGTGCCCTCGACAATGATGCGATCGACTCGCTTGAGGACCCTAAGCCGCCGGCCACAGTGCTCGTACATGTCGCCGCCGAAGGCCAGCCCCTTGTGCATCCGTTGCGCGTCGAGAGTCTGGAGGATCTCCTCGCGGCTCTTGACCTCGACCCATTCGCCAGGCTGGAGTCCGATCTCCCCATCACTGGGGGCCTTTGCCGCGGAGTGACGCCGGCATACCGAGCTGAGGATCCGCCCCATCTTGCGACCGCCCGGCCGGGCGAACATCGCGAGGAGCTCTGAGGGGGTGAACGTGCGCACCTTCAGCAGACGGAGGTACTGGCCCGGCCGCCAGAATGCCTCTCCCGGCTGGGTCGCTCTGCGCAGCGCCGTCGCCTGGCAGAAGTAGACATCTGGACTCGACTCCCTCGTGGCTCGAAGCGCCGGCGGTGGCTCGTCCTCCACGTGGATCTCGGCAGGACTGCGGGCTGTGACTCTCCTGAGCCAGGTCTCCTTCCAGAAGAACATGCAGCCGAGCTGACAGTCGCCGTGGAGCGAGCCATTGCACCGCAGTCCCTGGAGGGTGACGGAGTTCTGCAGACGACGAAACGGGAACTCCGGAGGATGGACGCACGTCCTCTCCGCCCGCAGCCCAACCCTGAACCTGCGTCCGCAGTACGGCAGCATCTCGGGCATGAACGGCAGCCCCTCGAGGGACTGGTCGCCGTCCAGCGTTTGAAGGATCTCCGACGCCGGCAACACCTCGACCCAGGCGCCGGGCACCAGTGAGCCCCGATGCGGCATCTGGAATTGGCCCGCCGACGCGTGCGTCACGGGTGGGGGCCCACGTCGATCATCATGACCAGCTCGCCCCTTTCCTCGCCCGCGTACGCGTAGCCTAGCGACTCGTAGAGCCGCCTGGCCGCGCGGTTGTTCGAATGCACGCGAAGCCTGACACTCTTGGCCCCGTGTGCTAGGGCCACTTCGTGGAGGTGAGCCATCATCAGTCGCCCGAACCCCCGACGGTGCAAGTCGGTCCTGACCGCTATCCCGAGGTACGGGGTCTCGAAGCCTGCATCCCAACCGCGGAGCATCCCGTATGCAACCGGCCGACCTTCGTCGAACAGGATTGCATACACATCGCGTCCATCAAGGTTCGCGATGCGACGCGCTTCGTCGGCCGTGAACGGGTGGGGTCGGAAAAACCGCTGGTCGATGTCTTTGAACAGATCGGCCAGAGCTTCCGCTTCGTTCGGGCTCACCACTCGGAACTCCAAGCTGGCCTCCACCGATATCGACTTCGTGGCCGTCGGTCCAAGGTTGACGATGCCGGCCAGCGGCGATGACCGTCTTCCGAGAGGGGTGGCGAAACGCAGCACCGCGCTCAGGTGGATCGAAGCGGTATCTCCGGACCGCCAGGTTCTTGGCCACGTCGACGAATCATGGTACCGCCTCTCGACGGAGGCATCCGGATGGGCGTGGCGCCGCCAGAATGCTGTTCACGGAGTGTGAAGGGATCGTCCAGGAACACCTCGTCGCAGCCAATCAGGCGTTGGCCCCAGTTTCACCGTAAAAGGTCCTCATCGACGACGCTTACACGTGGGCGAGGAAACGCGGCAACACGGTCTTTCATCTCGGTGGCGGGCGTGGGGCCTACGAGGATTCACTCTTCGAGTTCAAACGCCGGTTCTCGCCACGGCGACCCCCTGTTCTTCACCGGGCGCTGGATCCTTGATCGACAAGCCTGTCGGGACCTGCTGAAAGCGCGTCTGTCGGCCGCACGGAGACTTGTTGACATCTCCCAGCGATGCCTACCCTCAGGCAGGTGCGCGCTCTGAGTAGTATGCATCGGCACAAGGACTGGAGGATCCATTTCTCGTAGAAGATCCTTAGGATGGCCAGCGCCGGACGCACCGCGCCGCGGCCAACGACGGAGGCGACCGGGTTGAGCGACATCGGGTTTCCGCTCCCCTGGTTCCTGCCCGGGGCCGCGGTCTCGTTCATCCTGAGCCTCATCGCCAGCGGTTTCGTGGGTCGGGCATTGCGTGTGCCCCGGGGCCTTGCCTGGGCACTGGTCCTGAGCCTCGGGATCATCCTGTCGGCCACCTTGACGCCGCTGTCGGAAGCCCTGGCATACGGCGCGACCGGCACCGCGACCTGCGACCTGTCCCGGGTCTTTCTGGCGCCGCTCGGCGACTACCTCAGGGCCGGCGACGAGCGCGGCAACGTCCTGATGTTCGTCCCGCTGGGGGCAACGATCGCCCTGATACCCCGTTCGCAGCGCAGGATGGCCGTGTCCCTCGGCGCGATCCTGCTGCCGTTCGCAATCGAGACGGTCCAGCTGCTGATGCCGGTCCTGCACCGGGCGTGCCAGAGCGCGGACATCGTCGACAACCTGGCGGGACTGGTGCTGGGACTGGCCCTCGGAGCGGGCGCGGGATGGCTGGTGAGCGCACGGCGTCGAGGCGACCGGCCGCACGATGACGAAGCGTGACGCGGTCGCCCTGGCCAGTAGACTCCGTAATCGCGGCGAACGCGACCGTGAGCCGGCAGCTCGGGAAGCTCGACCTCCCGGCAAGATCCTCCGGGATTCGGCCCGGCCTGGGCCAGAGCTGTCTCCATGCGGCCACTATTGAGGCCGCGGGCCGGCCAGGCTAATAGCGGAGCCTCCCGAGCGGGAATAACTCAGCTGGCAGAGTGTCTGCTTCCCAAGCGAAGCGTGGCCCCAGGAAGCTCCCGATCCCCTGCGTCCGCTGGGCCGACGTTCAACGCGCCTTCCTCTTGCGATTGTTGCCTCTCCCTGCTTCACCACCGGCTTCGTGGTGCGGCGGCACCCGGCACCCGGCACCCGGATCCCCCACGTGTCGCGAGTGCATGGCGCCGCGAGCGTCAGGGAGCCGTGCGCTCCCCGAAGCCGGCGAAGCGACCGGCTGCGTCGCGCAGGACGGGGCGCACGCCGCGGACGGCGTCTCGTCGGAGCGGCCCGTAGACGTGCGGGTAGCGGCCGCCCGGGCCGTCGTAGCGCCACGGGGCGCCGGCCAGGGCCAGGTCGAGGTCGAGGACGACGAAGGCATCCGGATCGCCGGCGTGGAGCCGGTTCGCCACGGCGAGCGTCTCGACGTCGCCGTCCGTGCAATGGACGAAGCCCTCTTGTTCGAACCCGACGGGCGAGTAGCGAGCCGACGGGTCCGCATCGGCCCGCCAGACCTCCCAGCGCGCGGCAGGAAGCAGGTGGAGCGTTACGTGGCCGCCGGCGTTCCCGGGCAGATCGCGGAAGATGAGGCGGCGGGCGTTACCCGCATACACGAGCCGGAGCACCTCCGGGGGCAGCCCCAGACCGTGGACCTCCCAGCGGCCCTGGCTCCCGGGCCCGCCCTCGGGGTCGTAGGGGAAGCTTTCATCGCGCGTCTCGAGGAACCGAAAGGCGGCCGACCACGCGGCCGGGTCCGGGCCGGCGTCCGTCCCGAACAGCACGCGATCGGCCCAGCGGACGACGAGATCCCGGGCGGTGTATGGCTGCCGGCCGAGCTCCGCGATCCGCGCCGCCAGGTCGACATGCCAGTTGGGATGCGCCGCGAGCATCGCTCCGACCCGGGCGAGATCCTCGGCGGCGCAGCCCACGTGAGCCCCGATGAAGGTCGTTCCGGGATGGCGGGCCACCACCGTCTCCAGCCCATCGATCAGCTCGTCGAACGGCGGGAAGCCGTCGGCTCCCGGCCGACCTCGCGGACGTGTCGGCCAGAAGTGCCAGTCCGGGTGATCGTGCAGCTCCTCCCATCGCTCGTTGGTCGCGCCGAGCGGCCGGAAGAACGCGATCGGGTCGGCAACGTGGATCGTGACCGGAAGGCCGAGCTCGCCGGCCGCGGCCCAGAGCGGGTTGAGGCGCGGGTCGTCGACCGCGACGAGACGGCCGGCCGGGTCGCGCGCCCGGAGCCCCAGCAGCTTCCAGACCTTCAGCCCCCGGGCGCCGGCGCCGGCCGCGGCACGGAGCCGGCGTGCCTCCTCCTCGCCGAAGTCCGGGCGCTCCGCCCACATGCCATAGTCCAGGCCGCCGAAGACAGCCACCCGAGAACCGAGCGCCGACCACCGCGCCACCTCGCCGCGTAGCGCCTCACCCTGTCCGCCGTCGAGATCGACGATGGCCGCGATCCCCGACGCCTCCATGGCGGCTCCGAGGGCGGCGGCGTCGCGCCCGGCCCAGTCCGCGGAGAACGGGGTGGGGCCGAGGTGGTTGTGGGCGTCGATGGCAGCGAAGGCGGGGCGCGAGGGTGCGCCGACCCGGCGGACGCGCAGCTCGGAGCGCGGCCGGTAGTCGACGAGCCGAAGGTCGTCGGGCGCCGGCCGGGCAGACTCAGCCACGGCCGTCCCGTCTAGCCCTTGAGCCCGGAGATCGCGATCCCGCGGACGAAGTATTTCTGGGCGATCAGGAACAGGATGATCATGGGCAGCAGGCTGACGAGCGCCCCGGCCATCATCGCCGGCCAGTTGCCGATGTACTCGCCCTGGAAGAACGCGAGGCCGACAGTGGTCGTGTAGGTGGGCAGGTCGCGCAGGTAGATGAGCGGGTCCAGCAGGTCGTTCCAGCTCCACATGAACTGGAAGATGGCCAGGGTCGCCAGGGCCGGCCGGGACAGCGGGACGTAGATCCGCAGGAAGATCTGCCAGGGGTTGGCGCCGTCGACGCGCGCGGCGTCGGCCAGGTCGCTGGGAATCGTCAGGAAGAACTGGCGCAGCAGGAAGGTCCCGAAGGCACCGCCGAAGAAGGCCCAGACCCAGAGCGGAAGGTTCGTGCCGATCCAGTTGCCGCTGTCGCTGAAGGGCCAGGGCAGGTACCGGTACAGCACGAAGTTGGGCACCAGAACCACCTGGAACGGAATGATAAGGGTCGCCAGGATCAGAGCGAACAGGATGTGCCTGCCTCGGAATTCCAGTACGGCGAACGCGTAGGCCGCCATCGAGCAGGTGATGAGCTGGCCGATGGTCGCCATCGAGGCGATGAAAAGGGAGTTCTGGAAGAAGGTCCCGAAGGTCACGCCGGGCAGGGCGAACCACATGTTGGTGTAGTTCTCCCAGTGGAGGCCGGTCGGGAACGAGAACGGCGCGCTGGAGAAGACCTCGACGCGTGTCTTCAGAGACGTCGACAGCATCCACAGGAATGGGATCATCATCGCCAGCCCGCCAGCGATCAGCGTCGCGTATTGGGCGGTACGCCGAACCAGCCTCCAGGCGCGGCGGCGCTGTTTCCGTCTGCGTGCGCCGGCAGGAGGACGCGCGACAGACACGGTTGGGGCGCTCATCGACAAAGCCTCATTGGTAGTGCACCCATCTGTTCTGGGTCCGGAAGTAGAGGATCGTGAAGACGGCGACGATGAGGAACAGGATCCACGAGGCCGCGCCGGCAAGGCCCATGTGGAAGTTGCGGAAGCCACTCTCGTAGATGAAGTAGACGAGAGTTATGGTCGCCCCGCCGGGCTTGCCCGGATTGGCCATGACGTAGATCTGGTCGAAGACCTGGAAGGCTCCGATGAGCGCCAGGATGCCGGTGAAGAAGATCGAGGGCGTGAGGAGAGGCAGCGTCACGTACCGGAAGCGGGCGAGCCGGCCCGCCCCGTCGACACTGGCCGCGTCGTAGTAATCGGATGGAATCCCCTGCAGGCCAGCCAGGAAGATGATTACGTTGACCGGCAGCTCCTGCCAGGTGGCCATGGCGATAATCGAAGGCATCGCCAGTGTCGGATCGGTGACCCACCGCTGGGGCGAGATACCCAACACGGCCACGGCGTGATTGAGAAGGCCCGTCGGGCTGTAGATCCACAGCCAGACGATGGCGATGGCGGTCGAGGACGTCACCAGCGGAAGGAAGTACATGGTGCGGATCACGGCGATGCCGCGGATGTGCTGGTTGACCGCCACGGCGAGACCGAGAGCCAGGACCAGTCCGAGCGGCACGGAGACCGCCGTAAAGAAGAAGGTGTTGCGAAGTGCCGTGAGAAACCGCGCGTCGCCGAGCAGGTTGACGTAGTTGTCGAGCCCCACGAGCTTGGGCGGGGTCAGCATGTCCCAGCTGGTCAGGCTGATCGCGAGCGTGGCCAGGATCGGCCCGGCGGAGAGGACCGCCAGGCCGATCAGGGTCGGGGCCAGGAACAGGAGCGCCCAGCGGGCCTCTCCCGCTCGCGGCCCGCGGCGCGGGTGCGCTCTGGTGACCGAGCTCACACCCGCCCGACGGATGCCCGGGAGGGCGGACCCGAGGCGGGCCACGGCCAAGCGGACCGGCTTGACCGTGTTACTGGCCAAGGAGCTTCTCGAGGTCTGGCGTGATCTCGTCGAGAGCCGCTTTCGCCGTCAGCTGGTTGTCGTTGAAGACCTTGGAATCGAGCTCGTCCTGTAGAGCGGTGGTGAACTCGTTGTAACCGCGGAACGATGGCTTGAGGTGGGCGTAGGCGAGCGCGTCGGCGAAAGTCTTCGCGCCGTCGAACGAGGTCGCGTACGTGCTCGCCAGCACCTGCTTGTTGGCCGGCATGGAGGCCTTGAGGTTCGCCACCATGGTCTGCATCTCGGGGCCCGTGTAGCACTTCACGAACTCCCAGGCCGCATCAGGATTCTTAGTCCCCTTGTACACGACCACGCCGCTGGGGTTGACCGAGGTCGCCTGACCGGCCGGCCCCTTCGGGAGCGGCGCAACGCCGAAATCGATGCCGGCATCCAGATGGCTCGGGACGAGCCAGGAGCCGTTGGCCTCCATCGCGGCCTGGCCATTCTCGAATAGATCGCCGCTGCCGCCGGGCGTGGGCTGAGCCATGACCTTGTACTTGTAGATGAGATCCTGGAGGAACTGGATCCCGGCCGCCGCCTGGTCGGTATCGATCACGACGCTCTTCTTGTCGGCGCTCAGGATGTCCCCGCCCGCCTGCCAGACCAGGGAGGACCAGTAGTTCTCCATGTCCGACGTCTCTGTATAGAAGCCCCACTGAGTGGCGCCACCGGAGGTCTTCGTCAGCTGCGTGGCCACCTGGACCAGCTTGTTCCAGTCCCAGGTGTCGTCGGGGTACGGGATGCCGGCCGCATCGAACATCTTCTTGTTGTAGTAGAGGGCGATGGTGCTCAGGTCGCGCGGCAGCCCGTACAGGTCGCCGTCGGCGGCCGTGAAGTCCTTCACGCCCAGGTCCGCCAGCTGGCTGGTGTCGAAGCCGTCGCGGGCGATCAGCGGACTGAGGTCGAGCAGCTGGTCACGTGTCTGGTAGTCCGGGAAGAGCGGGCCGTCCATGACGAACACGTCGGGGGCGTTGCCGCCGGCTAGAGACGTCTGCAGCTTGTCCCAGTAGGTGTCCCAGTCGGCGACGGTGACCTTGACTTTGATTGTGGGGTTCTTCGCCATGAAGGCGTCGACGATCTTCTGCTGATTGGCGAGCTCGGTGGTGTCGCCCCAGATCGCGTAGCTGATCGTCGCCGCCGGCCCGGTGTAGTGACCGCATTCGGCCGCGGGGTTGGCCGTGGCGGTCGCGGAGGCACTCGAAGCCGTCGAGGCCGTCTCGACGGGCGACGGGGTCGGGGCGGGGGTCGGGGCCGGGCTGGGTGTGGGGCTCGCCGAGCTGCAGCCGGCCAGGAACAGGCTCGCGATGGCGATCGCGGCCATATGCCGCGGCCCGCGAAAAGGTCGATACGCACGCATTGCCAATCCTCCTTCGTCAGCCCAGCGGGTCCGGTGCGTTGCCCCCAAGCCAGCCGGGCAGCCATTCCGCCTCTGCGGAGATCAGTTCGTCTGTCAGGCGCCAGGCATCGTCGAGCGAGAGCGCGGCCTGGACCTGCGGGTCGGTGAGAACGGCGTGGTAGACGAGGTCACGGTCCTCCTCGAGGGCGGCGGCGACCGTGAGCTCCTGGCAGTCGACGGCCGGGCGCGTGTACGCCGCGCACTGCGGCGGCAGCGGCCCGACGCCGACGGGGTGTACGCCCAAGCCATCCACGAGGGCCGGGACTTCGACGCAGGCGTCGGCGGGCAGATTCGAGATGAACGAGCCGCCGCCGAAGCCGCCCGCATCGACGTTGTTCATGACGTTGGCGACGATCCGGGCCGGTTCGCCGGTCGTCATCGCGTGGACGATCACCGGCGCGTACTCGCCACTGCGCTCAATCTCGAAGGGCTCGCCGGCGTCGAGACGGCGCTTGGTTGCCGCGTACTCGGCCTGGTTGTTCTCAACGCGCGAGAGATACTCCCCGATCGGTATGTGGAGCGCCTCGACCTGGCCCTTGGGAATGAACCAGGGGCTGTACTCGGCGTGGTGCTCGGACGACTCCGTCGGATAGAAGCCGAAGCGGCGGAACAGGTCGGCCCGCACGAGGTCGTCGTCCGGCACACGCCCCGATTCCACGAAGTCACGTAGCGCGGGGTAGAGGTCGGTGCCGTGGTGCTCGAGGCGGAGGATCCAGGCCAGGTGGTTGACGCCGCCGGAGAGAGAGTCGACCTCCGCGAAGGGAAGGCCGAGGTACTCCGCCAGGGAATGGACGGTCCAGTAGACAGAGTGGCAGAGGCCGACCGCCGGGACCCCGATCCCCTCCTCTACCGCCTTCACCAGCATGCCCATCGGGTTGGTGTAGTTGAGCAAGAGCGCCTGGGGACAGACGTCGGACATGTCGGCGGCGATTCCGAGGGCCACCGGGATCGTGCGCAGGCCACGGAAGACGCCGCCGACGTTGATCGTGTCGTTGATCGTGTAGCGAAGCCCGAAGCGCGCCGGGACGTCGAAGTCGATCTGGGTCGCGCGGGCGCCTCCGACCTGGATCACGTTGATGACGAAGTCGGCCCCGGCGAGCGCCTCACGCCTGTCGAGGCTGCCGCGAATCGTGGGTGCCGCCCCGAGCGCATCAGCGGTCCAGCGCGCCATCCGCTGGGCGGTCGCCAGGCGGTCGTCGTCGATATCGTGAAGAACGATCTCCGCTTCCCGCAACTCCGGGCTAGAGAGGAAATCACCAAGCAGGTTGCGCGTGAACTCGACGCTGCCGGCTCCGACGAGGACGATACGCGTCATCTTTAGCCCTCCGCGGTGCTGTCGACGCCAACGATGTGGCGCAGGCCCTGGCTGTGGTAGCGATCCACCCATTCCGGCCGATCTGGGTCCAAGCCGCGCCGCCGGGCGAGGACGAAGGCGAACAGGGCTACCGGGGCGACCGCGACGAGCGGCGCGTAGTCCTCCGCTGCGGTCGCGGGCAGCGGCAGGTGGTCCGCGCCTTCGATCTCCGGTTCCTCGCCCGGCCCGACCTCGACGATCCGCGCTCCCCACCGGGCGGCATGACGAGCTAGATCGAGCGTGGCCTCGCGACCCGGCCCCGCCGGCGCGAGCGCGATGACGACGCTGCCCGGTCCAACGATCGTGCCGGCGCCCGTGGCCATCTCCCACGACTCGGCGCCCTCGGCGTGGACCAGTGCCGTCTCTTTCAGCTTGAGAGCGGCCTCGAAAGCGGCCGCGGTCGCGTTGCCGCTGCCCACGACAAAGATGTGCTCCACCGTGGCCAGCTCGTCCGCCAGAGCCCCCACGCGCGGCGCGGCCACGGCCACGGCCGCCTCCACGTCGTCGGCGGCCGCCGCGAGGGCGGCCCGGACGCCCTGAGCGCGCGCGCCGCCGAGCAACTCCCCGAGGACCAGGTGAGTGGCGGCCAGCGTGGCTACGAACGTTTTCGTCATGATCGGGACGCCACTAGTGCCGCCGTACGAGCGAACAGCGTGGGCCGCTGTCCGGTCCAGGGTGCTGCCCGGCACATGGACGATGCCGACCGTCGGGATGCGGTCCCGCAGCTCGTCGACAACCACCAGGACGTCGCGGAACTCACCGGAGGCCGAGATCCCGATCACGGCATCACACCGGTCGAGACCCGGCAGGTAGTTGCGGAATTCACCAGCGTCGAGGGCGATGACCGTGGGGTCGCCGGCGGCCGCAAGGCGGCGGTACAGAGTCGCCGCCGCCATCGAGGAGTGGTACGAGGTGCCGTTGCCGATCACGTGGATCCGCCGCACCCCGGCCGCCCGGAGCGCCTCGGCGGCCGCCTGAGCCGCGCGCAGGCTTCCGGCCAGCGTGGCCCGGATGGCCTCGCCCTCGGCGCGGATCTCGGCCGGAACGATGCCTTCGATCATCGGATCCTGACTCCTCTCTGGGCGAGCGCTAGCGGGCCACGATCACGCGGACTTGGTGGGCCTGAAGGGCAGCGATGTCGGCCGGGTCTACTCCCGGGTCGGTGACCACCGTGTCGACCTCGTCGAGGCCGAAGACGAAGGCGGGCGCCACCTGCCAGAACTTGGACGAGTCGGCCAGCACGACGCAATTCCGGCAGCTGCGGCGGAGCGCCCGGTCGGTGAGGATCTCCGGGATGGAGTCATTCATGAGCCCGCGCTCAGGGTCGATGGCGCCGATCCCCATGAAGAGCGTATCGGCCCGCAGTTGCCCTAGGGCGAGCTCGGCCAGGTGGCCGAGCATCGAGTGCATGCGCGGACGGACGACGCCCCCGAGGACCACGAGCTCGATCCCATCGCGGTCCATGAGGACGCTGGCCACGTCGAGGGCGTTGGTGATGACCGTCAGGCGGCGCTCGACCAGCCGGCGGGCCAGCTCCAGGGTCGTCGAACCACTCGAGATCGCGATCGTCTGGCCATCCTCGACGAGGGCGGCCGCGGCGGCCGCGATGGCCCTCTTCGCCTCGATGGCACGATCGCTGCCCGGAGGCGCAACCGCACCCGGGAGCGCCGCGCCGCCATAAGTCCGGACAACGGCGCCGTCGACTGCGAGCCGGGCCAGGTCGCGCCGGATCGTCGAGGGTGTGACGCCGAGATCCTGAGCAAGCGCCGCGACGCTCGCCCGGCCGTCCTCGCGCAGGCGGAGGACCAGGGAGCTTCGACGGTCGTTGCGCGGCACGTGCGCATGCTGTGACGCGCATTGCGCGTTGTCAAGGCAATTCTTGCGTGGATCGCGCACACTCAGCGTTGTTCGGGCTGCGCACGCGGCGTATGATCCGCGCGAGCTGCACGAGGTGCTCCATGCCGTACCTGCTCGGCACGCGCCGCGGCCTGGGGGCATGCGCCTCCCCCCGCGGCACCTTCGCCATCCTCGCCCTGGACCACCGCCAGAACCTGCGACGGGAACTCCACCCGGAGGACCCCGCGGCCACGACGTACGCCGAGATGATCGACTTCAAGCGGGCTGTCGTCCGGGCGCTGGCGGAGACGGCCACCGGGACGCTTCTCGACCCGGAGATCGGCGCGGCGCAATGCATCGCCGACGGCTCCCTCCCGGCCTCCGCGGGGCTCATCGTTGCCATCGAGGCGACCGGCTACGAGGGGCCGGCCAGCGCGCGGGTCAGCCGAGTCCTCCCGGGCTGGTCGGTCCAGCAGGCCAAGCGGATGGGCGCATCGGCGGCGAAACTTCTCGTGTACTACCACCCGAATGCGGCGAACGCGGCCGACCAGGAGCAGCTCGTGGCCACGGTGGCGGCAGACTGCAGGGCCGCGGATCTAGCGCTCTTCGTGGAGCCGCTTTCGTTCGACCCCGCGACCGGCGGGAAGCTCGTCGGAGAAGCCCGCAGACGCTGTGTCGTCGAGACCGCCCGGCGATTGATGGCGCTCGGCGGCGACGTCCTGAAGGCAGAGTTTCCGTACGACCCGGACGTGACCGACGAGGCGGCCTGGGCCGACGCCTGCGCCGAGCTGGACGCGGCCTCTCCGTCGCCCTGGGTCCTCCTCTCCGCCGGCGTGGAAGACGCGACCTTCGCCCGGCAGGTGGCCGTCGCCTGCAACGCCGGAGCATCCGGCGTGCTCGCGGGGCGCTCCGTCTGGGCTCCGGCCGCGACGCTGCAGCCGGGCGAGCGGGACGCGTGGCTGGCGACTGAGGGACGACCGCGGCTGGAGCGTCTCGCCCGCCTCGTCGATGCGGCCGGGGTGCCATGGTACGCGCGCCACGGCACACTGGCGGTGGCATCGTCGCCCGGCGAAGGCTGGTACCGGGATTACTGAGCGACGATGGACCCGCTGATGCCGGCGGCCTCGCTCTCCCCTCCGGGCGTCCGCGACCTCGACCTGCTCGTCGTCGGCGAAGTCAACGCGGACGTCGTCGTTCGGGCGGCCGACCCGCGTCCGGTCTTCGGTCAGGTGGAGCACTGGGTGGACGGAGTGGACCTGGTTATGGGCAGCTCGTCCGTGATCTTCGCATGCGGCGCTGCTCGCCTGGGGCTGCGGACCGCGATGGCCGGCGTCGTCGGCGACGATGCCATCGGCAGGTTCATGCTCGCGTCGATGGCTGAGCGCGGCCTCGACACATCCGCGATCCGCGTCGACCCGCGCGTACCGACCGGGGCGAGCGTCATCCTGGCGTCACCCACGGACCGGGCGATCCTCACCGCCCCCGGAACGACGCCGCTCCTCCGGGTCGCCGATGTGCCGCCGTCTCTGGTCCGGCGGGCGCGCCACGTCCACGCCGGGAGCGTCTTCCTCCTCGACGCCGCCAGGCCCGATCTGCCGGCCCTCTTCCGGGCCGCGCGAGCGGTCGGCGCGACCACGTCGTTCGACACCAACTGGGACCCGCGAGACGCCTGGGACGGCGGGGTGCGTGCCCTTCTCGCCGAGACCGACGTCTTCCTGCCGAACGCGGCGGAGGCGACCCGCATCGCCGACGAGGCTGATGCCGAGGTCGCGGCCCGTGCGCTCGTCGCCCTGGGCGCGCGGGTCGTGGCCGTCAAGCTCGGCGCCGAGGGCGCTCTGGCCACCAGAGCCGATGGCCGGACCGCCCGCTGCCCGGCGCTGCCGGTCGAGCCGATCGACACGACGGGCGCAGGTGACGCGTTCGATGCGGGGTTCCTGGCCGGATGGCTGGCCGGCCGTTCGCTCGAGGCCTGCCTGGCGCTCGGCGTGGCCTGCGGCTCGCTCTCGACGCGCGGCGTCGGCGGCACGGCCGCCCAGCCCACGCTTCCAGAGGCGGAGGCCGCCGCGCGGGCCGCGGGGCTGCTGCCGTGACCGTTGCGATGCCCGACACGAAGCCTGGCGCGCCCTGGCCCCGGCGGCTTGTCTGCGTCTCGGTGAACGCGGCCATAGACAAGACCGCCGTTGTCCCGCACCTCGTACCGGGCGAGATCCACCGGCCGCAGATGCTCGCCGTCCTGCCGGGCGGCAAGGCGCTCAACGTCGCCAGGGCCGCCCGGACGCTCGGCCTGGAAGCGTCGGTCATCGCGGTACTCGGCGGCCATGCGGGCGACTGGATGGAGGGTGCGCTCGCAGCTCGGGGGATCCGGACGCGCGCGGTCCGAGCCGCGGGTGAGACACGGACCTGCCTTTCGATCCTCGACCGCGCGACCGGCGCGCTGACGGAGTTCTACGAGGCAGGTCTGGCGCTCGATGCGGAGGGCTGGAGCGCGGTCGAAGCCGAGATTGCCGCCGAACTCGCCGACGATCCGACCGGCGCGCTCGTCGTCGTGGCGGGCAGCCTGCCACCTGGTGCGCAGGAGGACGGGTACGGCCGACTGACAGCGCTGACGGCGGCGGCCGGCGCACGGGCGGCGATCGACGTCGGCGGAGCGCACCTTGCAGCGGCCCTCCCGGCAGGGCCCTGGCTGGTCAAGGTCAACGCGCGCGAGGCGGCCGCTGCCCTGGGGTTCCCGGCCACGGACGAGGCCGGTGCCGTGGCAGCGGCGCGGCAGCTGACAGGTCGGGGAGCGACCATCGCAATCGTCACCCGCGGGACTGCTGGGGCCATCCTCCGGGACGAACGCGGAAGAGCCTGGCGGATCGGGCCGCCGCCCGAGCTCGGGCCATACGCGGTAGGTAGCGGCGACGCGCTTCTCGCCGGCCTGGCGGCGGCGCTCGCCCGCGGCACGACGCTTCCGGAGGCGGCCCGGCACGGATGCGCAGCCGCCTGTGCGAATGCCATCCGGCCCGGTCAGGGCGAGCTCGACCCTGCCGACGCGACTCGCCTCCTGCCCGGGATCAGCCTCGAGGAACTCCCAGGGAGCTGAGCCAGCTGGTCCGCCTCGTCCCACCGCGATCGGTCGCATCGGCCGGGCCGTAGACGCGGACGATGGGCTTGCCGTCGCCATGGCGGAGCGCGGCCAGGGCCGCGAGCAGCCAGTCCGTCAGACAGTGGACGCGCGTATGGATGCGGTCGAGCCCGACCCGTTCGATGTGCCGCAGGCCGATCTCGACCGCGGGCAGCGAGAGGTAGTCGAGGGTCCCGTCTTCGAAGGCCTGCGCGCCCTCGGCTGCGACGCCCCTGTCCCTACCCCACTCAAAGCCTGATCTGCTATAACTACCCCCTGCTCCGAGCGGGAGTAACTCAGCTGGCAGAGTGTCTGCTTCCCAAGCGAAGCGTGACCCGCCCCCACCCCCTCCAGGTCTGACCGCTGTTCGCCTGCGTCCTTATCCGGAAGGCTAACCTTCCGGATCGCCGGAAGGGAAAGACGAGGTATCCGCGGGCCTCTGTTCGCCGTGACAAGCTAGCTGCCAGTCCGGGTCTTCAAGCTCGCTTCAATGGGTAACCTACTGGTAGCCGCAAAGGCTGAGCAGGTCGCTCGACTTATCGACGCTGCTCGCGATGCCGATGAAGGTGACCTGTAGACCCGCGGGCTGTAGACGGCAGGTCCGAAAACCGCCTAGTCTCACCCCGACGCCGTAGGCCACGAGGGCCAAGGCGCATCGAGTTGATGGAGGTGCCAGTTCCCCAAGGTCCATGCCCCTGTCGGGTTGTCCCAGTCGGGGACGCTCGAAAGGTGGTCAAGCGTGCGAGGCGCGCTCAGGTGATCACCCACAAGGCAGGACCGAAAGGGAAACTGGCATGGATGCCTCGCTCGCTACCCGCACCGTCACCGCTGCCCAGGCGCAGGTCGCGCCCGCCCTGGTGCCGCTCCTGGTCCCCATCGACAGCGTCGAACTACACCCCCGGAACCCTCGCCTGGGCGCGGTCGAGGCGGTCGCGGCGAGCCTGCGCCGCTTCGGCCAGCAGAAGCCCATAGTTGTCCAGGCCAGCACCCGCTGGACCGTAGCCGGCAACCATCTGCTCCGGGCGGCCCGCTCGCTCGGCTGGACAGCGATCGCGGCCAACATCGTCGAGCTCGATGACGCGAGCGCTACCGCGTTCATGCTCGCTGACAACCGCACCAGCGACATCGGCGGATACGATGAGGCTCTCCTCGCCGCGATCCTGGGGGAGCAGCAGGCGGCCGCCAACCTGGCCGCGACCGGATACGACGCCGATGCGGTGGCGGCCATCCTGGCCGCGGCGCACATCGCAGAGACGCGCGATCCCGATGCGGTCCCAGCGCTGCCCGAGCCTGCCGCGCTGTACGTCAAACCCGGGCAGCTGTGGGCGCTCGGCCGGCACCTCATCTTCGTGGGTGACTCGACCCGGCCGGAGGACGTCGCCCGCCTGACCGGCGGCGAGACCATGGATTGCGTCTGGACCGATCCACCTTACGGGTGCGGCTACGTCGGCAAGACGGCCCGGGCTCTGCGGATCGCCAACGACAACCTGGGCGTCGAGGGCACCCGGACCCTGGTGCGCGATGCCCTCGCTCTCGCGCCGCTGCGCCCGGGCGGCTCCTTCTATGTCGCCTCACCGGCCGGTCCCGACCTGCACCTCGCGTTCCTGCTCGCCATCGCCGATGCCGGCCTGGCCGCCCACCAGACGCTGGTCTGGGTCAAGGATCGGATGGTGATTGGGCACTCCGACTATTCCTACCGCCACGAGAACCTTATCTACGGCTGGCGGCCCGGGGCGGCCCATCGTTTCCGGGGCGACCGACGCCAGGACAGCATCTGGGAGATAGCGCGGCCGGCGCGCAACGAGCTCCACCCCACGGTCAAGCCAGTCGAACTAGTGACCCGGGCTCTGCGCAACAGCACCGCGCCCGACGAGCTCGTGTTCGATCCGTTCGGGGGCTCGGGCACGACCATCATCGCCGCGGAGCAGACCGGCAGGATCGCCCGGGCGATGGAGATCGATCCCCGTTACGCCCAGGTCAGCATCGAGCGCTGGGCGGCCTTCACCGGCAAGGCGCCGGCTGAGGTGGCCTAGCCATGGCGCCACAGATGGAGGGCCCCGCCCCGCGGGCTCCCAAGACTTCCGGTGTCCGTGGTCGCCGCAGCGAGCAGGACCTGGCCCAGCTGCGCGAGCGGATCGAGACCCTCATGGTCAGCGGCCTCACCGCTCCGGCCATCCACCGCGCCCTGACGGGCTCGGAGAACCCCTCGCCTATCGCGCTCAGCGAGCGGGCCGTGCGGGGCCACATCAGGGCCATCAAACGCAGCTGGGCGAGGCGGGCGGGCGCCGAGGCCCTCGAGGCCGACCGGGCGCGGGGCATCGCGGAGGTCGAGGAGATGAGGCGCACGGCGTTGCGCCGGTCTGCCCTCAACGCCAACTCCAACGTGGGCGTGGGCTGGGCCAACGTCTATCTCAAGTCCACCGACCAGTGGATCACCCTGCGCGGTCTCGCTGCTCCTGGCCGGACCGAGATCAGCGGCCCCGG
>Ga0187885_10000728_pt1 | contig 38995 bp, 29 predicted proteins | sample June2016WEW_20_1_3_FD_132970 | JGI IMG/M metagenome (GOLD analysis project Ga0187885, IMG submission 132970) | Peatland microbial communities from SPRUCE experiment site at the Marcell Experimental Forest, Minnesota, USA - June2016WEW_20_100 | ecosystem: Environmental > Terrestrial > Soil >...
CCCGATCCGCGGCGGCAGGCCGGCCGTCGGGACCAAGTGACGCACAAGTGACGCCGGAGCGTTTGACCGTCGGATCCGAGGCGGTGGGTGAAGGCGCCGGCTGGGCCGGCGCCGCCACCTCCCAACACCCGACCGAGCCGCGTCCGGCGCCGGTCGAGGCGGGCCGAGAGAAGTCAGCCGGCGGGATTGGCCGCGGCCTTCTCGTCGATCCGCGCGAGCAGGGATTGCCAGGCGCGCACGAAGGCGTCGACGCCCTGGTCCTGGAGACGTTGCGCGAGCCCGGCCAGGTCCACGGCCTGTGCCTGGAACTGAGCCAGGAGAGCGTCGTTTCGCGGGTCGGGGCCGGCGGCCAGCGTTCCGGCGACGGCACCGTGGTCGGCGAACGCGAGCAGCGTCTCCTCCGGCATCGTGTTCACGGTGAATGGCGCTGCCAGCGCCTCGATGTAGTAGACGTCCGAGGCGTTCGGATCCTTCGTGCCGGTGCTCGCCCAGAGGAGCCGCTGCGGCCGGGCGCCCTCGTTGAGGAGTCTCTGCCAGCGATCGCTGTCGAGGAACTCCCGGTAGGCGGCGTACGTCCTGCGGGCCGTCGCCAGGCCCAGCTGCAGATGGAGATCGGCCGGCAGATCGCCGGCGAGGCCCCCGTCCCAGCGGCTGACGAACACTGACGCGACCGAGGCGACGTAGGGGTCGAGCCCGGCCTCGACGCGACGCTCGATCGCCCGCGTGTAGGCGTCCGCGGCGACCAGGTACTGGCCGGCGGAGAAGAGCAGGGTAACGTTCACCGGGACGCCGGCGAAGACCGTCTCCTCGATGGCCTCGAGGCCGGCAGGCGTGCCCGGGATCTTGATGAACAGGTTCGGACGGCCGCACAGGGCATGCAGGCGGCGTGCCTCGCCGATGGTCGCCGCGGCGTCGTGGGCCAGGAGCGGCGAGACTTCCAGCGAGACGAACCCGTCGACACCGCCGGTCCGGCGGTGGATCGGCAGGAACAGATCGGCGGCCCTGCCCAGGTCGTCGAGCGCCAGCTTGAAGAAGATGCCCTGGTTGCCCGAGCCTGTCGCGCGGAGTCGTTCGATCGCCTTGTCGTAGGCGGCGGAGCCGCCGATCGCCTTGTCGTAGATCGACGGGTTGGACGTCAGGCCGGTCACGCACAGCTCCGCGATGTAGCGTTCGAGCGTCCCGCTCGTGAGCAGGTCGCGCGTGACGTTGTCGAGCCAGATGCTCTGCCCAACCCGGCTGAGCTGCGTGGTCCCGTACATGGTGCCTCCAGCCTGGTCAATTGCCTCAGCCGTTGAGGATATCCCCGCGGAACGCCGCGGCGTCCTCCAGCCTGCGGCGAAGCGCATTGAGGAACCGGGCCGCAAGTTCGCCGTCGACGAGCCGATGGTCAGCTGTCAGGGTGAGCTTCATGAGCTGCCGGATGCCGATTCCGTCGCCTACGGCGACCGGCGTTGGGACCACGCTCGAGACGGCGAGGATCGCCGACTCACCGGGATTGATGATCGCGCAGAACTCGTCGACGCCGAACATGCCGAGGTTCGAGATCGTGAACGTGCTGCCGGTCATGTCGTCCGGCGGAAGCGTCCCGTTGCGCGCCGCCTCGGCGAGCTCCGTGGCCCGGGCGTGCAGGTCGGTGAGTGACCGACGGTCGGCGTCGCGGATCACGGGCACGACCAGTCCGTCGGGCACCGACACGGCCAGCCCGACGTGGACGCGCCGGCGTGGCCAGACCGAGACCCCATCTGTCCGCGAGTTCACGGTTGGGAACTCGACCAGGGCCTGCGCCGCGGCCGAGACTATGAAATCGGTGACGCTGAGGCCGGTGCCGGCCGCTTTGAGCTCGGTCCGAAGGGCGAGCAGTCGGGTCATGTCGACCGCAACCGTGACCGTGAACTGGGGGACGGTCGTCGCGCTGAGCGTGAGCCGCTCGGCGATGACTCGTCTCATCCGACTCATCTGCTGCGGCGCCGCCTCGTCGGCGGCCGGGGTCGCGGGCGCGGGACTCGGGGCGGCCGGCGCCGCGCGCGCGGTGGCGGCCGCGGCGGGCGCCGCTACGGTCGCTGCCGCTGCCGGGGCAGCTTCCAGGGCGGCGCGAACGTCCCGCTCGGTGATCCGACCCTCGGGACCGGTGTCGCTGATCGTGCGCGGGTCAATGCCCGAATCGGCCGCGAGCCGGCTGGCTCGGGGGCTGATTCGAAGGTGGCCGGCCGCGTCGGCACGCGGCGGTGCCGGCGCCGCGGCTGCCGTGGCCGCAGCCGGTACGGCGGGCGCGGGGACGGGCGGATGGGACACCGGGGCCGGCGCTCGCTCCGACTCGGCAGCCCCGCCCGGCAGGTCGGCACTCGGAACGGGCAGCGCGTCGGGGACGGCCTCGCCGGGCTCGCCGACGTAGGCGCAGACGGCGTTGACCGGAACGGTCTGGCCTTCCTCCACGAGGCGACGGAGAAGCACGCCCTCCTCGAACGCCTCGACGTCCATGTTCGATTTGTCGGTTTCGATCTCGAAGAGCACGTCGCCCTTCTTGACCGTGTCGCCCTCGCGCTTGTGCCAGGCGACGAGGACGCACTCCTCAGTCATCTGGCCGGGCTTCGGCATGAGGATCGGATGCGCCATGGTGTCCCTCGTCAAGTCGGCGATCGGCCGGGCTCTACAGTATCGCGGCTACCGCCGCGTGGATGTCGCTGGCGTTCGGGAGAAAGGCCCGCTCGAGGCCCTCCGCCTGGGGCGAGATGCCGTTGGCCGCGCCGACTCGTCCCACCGGCGCGTCGAGGTAGTCGAAGGCTTCTGACTGGATGCGGGCGACGATCTCGTTGACGAAGCTGCCGATGAGGACGGCCTGGCTGGCGACGACGCAACGGCCGGTCTTGCGAACGGAGGCCAGGACGGTCTCCATGTCGAGCGGGACCAGGCTGCGCAGGTCGATGACCTCGGTTTCGACGCCCTGCTCGCCCTTCAACCGCTCGGCTGCCGCCAGTGCGTCGAGGACGGCCGGACCCCAGGCCACGATGGTGGCGTCGGCGCCTTCGCGGACGACCCTGGCGACGCCGAGCGGCTCCAGGTAGTCGTTCTCGGGCACGATGCCCTTGGTGCCGTAGAGGCCCTGGCTCTCGACGAAGAGGACCGGGTTGTTCGTACGGATCGCGGACTTGAGCAACCCCTTCGCGTCGGCGGGCGTGGCCGGGTAAACGACGTATAGCCCGGGGATGTGGGTGAAGACGCTCTCGAGCGACTGGGAGTGCTGACCGCCGTAGCCCTTGCCGGCGCCGACGGAGGCGCGGATGACGAGCGGCACCTCGGTCTGGGCACCCGACATGTAGTGCCACTTGCCGGCCTGATTCGCGATCTGGTCGGAGGCCATCAGCGCGAAGTCCATGTACATGAGCTCGACCACCGGTCGCAGGCCGGCCATCGACGCGCCGACCGCCGTGCCGCAGATGCAGGCCTCCGAGATCGGCGTGTTGAAGACGCGCTCGCGACCGAACGCTTCGAGCAGGTCCTTGGTGAGCTTGAAGGCCCCGCCGTAGTCCGCGACGTCCTCGCCGTAGAGCACGACCCGCCGGTCGCGCAGCATCTCCTCGACGAGCGCCTCGCGAAGCGCGTCCTTGTACGTGATCGCGCCATTGGCGCGCTTGGCGACGGGCGGCTTGGCGTAGGTGACGATGTCGCCCTCCGAGTCGGGGACGACGTCGGCGGCGGTGTCGGTGTAGAGGTACTTGAGCAGGTCGGCCGGGTCCGGGTCGGTGGCCTGCGAGGCCCGGATGGCTGCCCGCGCGTTTCGTTCGTGAGCCCGCGACTCGATCTCCGCGAGAGCGGCCGCGTCGGCGATGCCGGCCGCGATGAGCTGGCCCTTGAGCCGCTCGATCGGGTCGACCGCGCGCCAGGCTGCCTCCTCGTCCCGCGTCCGATACTCGTTGCGCGGGTCGGAGAGGGAGTGGCCGTAGTAGCGGTACGTGCTCGCCTCGATCAGGACCGGACCACGCCCCTCGCGACAGATCGCGGCGGCCCGCTCGATCGCGTCGCGAACGGCCAGGACGTCCATGCCGTTGACAACCTCGCCGTGCATGTTGTTCTGGGCGAAGCCGGCGCCGCGGCGGGCCAGGTGCTTGACGCCCATCACTTCCTCGTCGGTCCGATGGGTCATCCCGTAGTGGTTGTTGACGATCAGGTAGATGACCGGCAGGCCAGCGGCGCGCGCCCCGGCCAGGTGGTTCGTCCACTGCTCCTGCGAGGCCCAGTTGAGCGATTCCAGGACGACCCCGTTAGCGTAGGCCCCGTCGCCGGCGAAGCAGCAGACGACCCGATCGGAGCCGCGGTAGCGGAGCGCCATCGCCGCGCCCGTGGCGATCGGGACACTGCCGCCGACGATCGCGTTCGCGCCGAGGTGGCCGGTCGAGAAGTCGCCGATGTGCATCCCGCCGCCGCGCCCTCGGCAGTAGCCCTCCTCCTTGCCGAAGAGCTCCGCGATCGTCCGATACACGTGTTCCTCGAGTGCGTCCGCGAGCAGGCCTTCCTGGCTCGACGCCTTCGACCAGGGCGCGCGGGCCCGGAGGGCGTCGGCGGACATCGCCCGGACCGCGGCGAAGCCCTTGGCGATGGCGTCGCCGTGGCCGCGGTGCGAGCTGGTGATGTGGTCGTCGGGGCGGAGGGCGCCGCAGGCGCCGACCGAGGTCGCCTCCTGGCCGATCGAGACGTGAGTGGGGCCACGGTAGTCGTAGCCCGGCAGCGGATCGTAGCCCCCGGAGCGAAGGCGGACGATCATCTCCTCGAGCTCTCGGACCGCGAGCATGTCGTCGAGCAGGTCGAGCGTGGCCGCGGCGGTGAGCCGCCCCGCGGCGATCTCGGAGCCGGCGTCGCCGGCGAAATCGAAGCCGCGGATCGAGCCCAGGGACTCCTCGAACGGCGCGAAGTCGGGTCGAGTGTCGCTCCGGTAGGCCGGCTCCGTGACCATTGTGTTCACCTCTGGCTTTGAGCTTGCTGTCGTTGCCTTCATGTGCCTTGCCGTGGTCGCCTTCATGGGTCGAGGAGCAGGCTGGCTGCCTCCTCATCGGTGATCAATCGATGGATGAGCCCGCTTCGGAGGGCTGCGAGGATCGCGGGCGCCTTCGCGGCCCCGCCGGCGATCGCCACGACGTCCGGGACGGCTCGCAGCTGCTCCGGGCTGATGGCGATGAAGCGGCTGGGCAATCCATCCGCTCGTATCTCGCGGCCGCTCGCGTCGAGGACGGTCGAGCAGATGTCCGCCACGGCGCCGGCCGCGTCGAGCTGTGCGGCCAGCTCCTCGGGCAACGCCGCTCGAACGGTCGACCCGCTGGCCGTCCATGCGCCGATGCCAACGACCGCCCTTGTGAGCCGATCGAACATGGCGATGGTCTTGTGGACATGCGGGTCGCTTCGGAGCGCGGCGGCCATCTCGGGACTATCGACGAGCAACGGCACATGGAGGGGGAACACCGGGCCGCCGGCGCAGTCGGCCACCCGCCGCACGAGCTCCATGGAGTTGACATCGAGCTCGAGGGTCGGGACGCCGCCCACGATCTGGACGACCGTGCAGCCGGGCAGACGGGACAGGTGCCCGACCATCGAGTGAAGGGTCCGTCCCCAGGAGATACCCACGACGTCGCTCGCCGCCAGCGTTTGGGTCAGCAGCTCCGCGCACGCCCGGCCGAGCTGCTCCCTCTTGAACTCATCGGGTCCATCCATCGTTCGCACGACCAGCGCGTCCCGCAATCCGTGACGCGCCGCGAGCTGGCTCGAGAGCTCCATGTCGATCTCCGACGGCGCTCCGATCTCGATGCGAACGATCCCGTCCCGGCGTGCGGCGTCGAGCAGGCGGGCGACCTTGAAGCGCGAGATCCCGAGCTCCTGGGCGATCTCGCTCTTGCTCGCGCCGTCAAGGAAGTAGCGGCGAGCGGCGAGCACGGTGTTGACCACGTGAAGGCGCGCGCCATGTCCCTCGGGTCGCACCAACGAATTCATCGTTCCTCGTTTGCACCAGCTGGCGGCACCGGGAGGTTCCAGGAGCCGCGTCTGCAGGCGTGAACTCTGGCATGGTAGCATCCTCACATGTGAGCGGCAATCGCTCAAACGAGCGCAGCGGCGATTGCGATCTGCGTCCGCGCCGACTGATAAGTCCGGCGTCCGGGTCAGCTGGGCGAGTCTCGGGATTACGATCAGTTTCGATCGCTGGCAGAATGGCCGACCGATCGGGCACGTGATCACGTATGATGAGAGCTACCAGCAACTAATCGAAAAGATCCGAAACACATCGCGCGCAGCCCGAGGCAGGTTCGCCCTGTGTCGGGCTCAAAGGCGGCGAGCATCACAGGCGGCAGCGGTCTAGAGGAAGGCATGGGCGACGGCGATCGTCTCACTGGTGACTCGGACATGGGATCGGGCCGGCCGATTGTCAATACCCACGTGCACCTGCCGCCGAACTTCTCCGCGTTCGACACGGTGGAGCAGGCGGTCCGCGTAGCCGCAACCGAGGGAGTCGCGGCGGTCGGTACCTCGAACTACCACGACTTCGGTGTCTATCCTCGTTTCGTGACGGCCGCGGCCGAGGCAGGCGTTGTGCCGCTCCTGGGGATGGAGATCATCACGCTGGTCGACGACCTGCCGGGCGGCGGCACGCTCGTCAACGATCCGACGAATGTGAACCGCATGTACCTGTGCGGCAAGGCGATCACCCGTCTCGACCCGCCCATCCCTGCCGCGGCACGCCGAATGGCCACGATGCGGGCGGCGAACGACGACCGAATGCGGCGGATGACGGCGCTCGTGGCGAACCGCTTCGCGCAAGTCGGGCTGGATGGCGTTGTGACGCACGACCAGATCGCAGCATCGGTTGCCCAGCGATGCGGCGTCCCGATCGAATGGGTGGCACTGCAGGAGCGTCACGTCGCGCAGGTGTTCCAGGAGTTGCTCTTTCGCGAGGTCGCGCTGGACGCCCGGGCTGACGTGCTCGGCCGGGTGTTCCAGGCGCCGACGAGCGTGGACGCGACCGATGCCGTGGCGGTCCAGGAGGCGATCCGTTCGAGCCTGATGAAGGCCGGCAGACCGGCCTTTGTGCCCGAGGCTGCCATCCCGTTCGAGGACGCGTACCGGCTCATCCTCGAGCTCGGCGGCCTCCCTTGCTACCCGATCCTGGCCGACGGCGCGTCCCCGATCTGCCCCTTCGAGGACCCGCCCGAGGCGCTCGTGGAGCGCCTGCTGGGTCGCGGGATCTACTGTGCCGAGTTGATCCCCGGGCGCAACCGCCGCCAGGTCGTCGATCGCTATGTAGCCGTGCTCCGTCGCGCCGGCATCGTCGTTATGGCAGGCACCGAACACAACACCAGGCGCATGATCCCTCTCCAGCCGACTGCGCTCGGCGGTGAACCGCTGTCCGACCTGTCGCGCGAGGCATTCTGGGAGGGCACTTGCGTGGTGGCGGCGCATCAGGAGCGGTCTGCGTCCGGCGAGCCGGGCTACGTGGCTGGCGATGGCCGGCCGAACGCGGGATTCCGTGACGGCGAAGCGCGCATCCAATGGTTTGGCCGGATGGGCGCCGATCTGATCGCCGGCCGGTCTGCCGCAAAGGTCCAGGCGTGACCACGCAGTCGCCGCCGCCGGGGCGGCCCATCGTCAAGGGCCTTCTGCTCGAGCTGGCCGCGCTGTCGCGCCGGTTCGGCGAGGACCCGGAGTTCGCTCGCGGCGGCGGCGGCAACAGCTCGGTCAAGGTCGACGGCGTCCTGTACATAAAGCCGAGCGGGACCTCGCTCGCTGCGCTCGCCCCCGAATCGGTCATCGCACTCGACATCGGGCGGATGATGACGCTCCTCGACATGTCGCCCGATCGACTCGTCGTCGGCGGCTCGGACGAGGTCATGCGGGTCGCCCGCGAGGCCCGTATCGGCGTGCCCGACGACCGGCGCCCGTCTGTCGAATGCCTGTTCCACGCGCTCCTGCCGGAGCGATTCGTCCTGCACACGCATCCCACGACGGTGAATGCGCTCACCTGCGCGAGCCGGGGAGCAGAGATCGCGGAACGGCTTTTTGGCTCGAGCGTCTTGTGGGTCCCGTACACGGATCCCGGACTGCCCCTCGCTCGCGCGATCCGCGACGCGAGGCGAGGCTACGAGGAGCGCACGCGGACGGCCGCTCCACGCACGCTGCTTCTTGCGAACCACGGCCTCGTCGTGACCGGCGACTCGACGACCGAAGTCGAGGAAACCTGCACCCGGCTGGTGGACGCGATCCGGTCCTACCTGGCGGGCCTGCCGGCCATGTCGTGGGGCGACGTCGAGCGATTCGGGGCCGACCGGGCCCGATCGACGTTGCATGCCGTCGGTCCTGCGCTGCGCGCGCTCCTGGCGACAGGCCCTCGACTCAAGGTGGTGACCTTCGATGACTCGCCGCTCGCAGTCTCACTCGCGGGCTCGGCGGTGGGGCGGGAGCTGGCGCTCGCTGGCCCGCTGACCCCCGATCAGATCGTGTACGCGGGCTCGTTCCCGCTTTTCGTGACGACGCGCGAGGGCGCGTCGCCGGAAGAGATCCTCGATACTCTGAAGAGCGCGATCGACGCGCGGGTTGCCACCGGGGCGGAGGCACCCGCCGTCATCATCGTGGCGGGGCTGGGTCTGTTTACGGCCGGCGATTCGTATGCACAAGCCGAGACGGTGCGACAGGTCTACCTCGACGCGGCCGGAGTTTCCACTGAGGCGCATCGCCTGGGCGGTGTCCGCCCGCTCGCGGAGGCGGAGCGGCAGTTCATAGAGCGCTGGGAGGCCGAGGCGTATCGCCGCGCCGTGGCCGCCGGAGCGGCGATCGCCGGCCGGGCTCGCGGCCTCGTCATCGTGGTCACCGGCGCCGCCCAGGGATTCGGGCATGCGATCGCGGCCGACCTCGCCGCCCAGGGCGGTCACGTGGTGCTGGCCGACATCAATGCCGAGCTGGCAGGACGCCAGGCGCAGGCGCTGGCTTCCGAGTTCGGCCCCGGGCGGGCCGTCGGCGCTGCGCTCGACGTCACCGACGATGCATCGGTGGCGGCCGCCTTCGATGAGATAGTCCGCCGCTACGGGGGCCTCGATCTGCTCGTTTCGAACGCCGGCATACTCCGGGCCGGCAGCGTTACGACCCAGCCCGTGGCGGAGTTCGACGCCGTTACGCGCGTCAACTACCGGGGCTACTTCCTGTGCGTCCGACACGCCGCCCCCATCCTTGCCCGTCAGCATCGGGCGCGGCCCGACTACTGGGGCGACATCGTCGAGATCAACTCGAAGTCGGGGCTCGCCGGCTCGAGCCGCAACAGCGCTTATGCCGGCAGCAAGTTCGGCGGGATCGGTCTCACTCAGTCGTTCGCCCTCGAGCTGGTCGCCGACGGCATCAAGGTCAACGCCATCTGCCCCGGCAACTTCCTCGATGGGCCGCTCTGGTCCGATCCCGACAACGGCCTCTTCGTGCAGTACCTGCGCGAGGGCAAGGTGCCCGGCGCGCAGACCGTGGAGGACGTGCGCAGGTTCTACGAAGCCAAGGTGCCGATGGGTCGGGGCTGCACGCCGACCGATGTCCTCGAGGCCCTCTACTATGTGGTCGCCCAGCGCTACGAGACCGGCCAGGCCATCGCGGTCACTGGCGGCCAGGTGATGCTGAAGTAGCGAGGAGCCCAGACGTGGACGGAGGGGCACCGAGCGCGCGGCCAATTCCCGACATCCAGCACGCGATCCAGATCGTCGACGCTGGCCGGATCGTCCACAACCGTGAGAAAGCGGTGCCGCAGCCGGGGCCGTACCAGATCCTCGTGCGGATGGAGGCGGTCGGGATCTGCTTCTCCGACACGAAGCTCCTCCACGCGTTCGCGAGCCATCCCCGAAAGAGCGAGGTCCTCTCGGGCCTCGATGCGACCGTGCTGGCCGAAATACCCTCGTACGTGCCGGATCGGTTGCCGACGGTCCCCGGGCACGAGCCCGTTGGGCGCATCGTCGCGGTGGGCGACCAGGTGCGCCGCCATCGTGTCGGCGAGCGCTGCCTCATCCAGACGGACTACCGGCACCTCGCGACGGCGGCCTCGAACGCGGCCTTTGGTTACAACTTCGAGGGCGGGCTCCAGGAGTACGTCCTGCTGGATGAGAGGATGATCATCGAGCCCAATAGCGGCGAAAGGTTCCTGATACCGGTCGGCGAGGTGCCGAGCGCGTCGGCGGTCGCCCTGATCGAGCCCTGGGCGTGCGTCGAAGCGTCCTACGTCTACAGCGAGCGTCGCCGGCCGCTCCCCGCGGGTCGCCTGCTCGTCGTGGCGGACGCGGGTCACGCGATCCGTGGCATCGCGGAGCTGCTCGAACAGGCCCGGCCGGCCCAGCTGACCGCTCTCGTAGCCGATGCCGACCAGCGGCAGGCGCTCGAGGCATCGCGGTTCGCAATCACGAGCGTGGCCGATCTCACCGATGTCCCCCGGGAGGCGTTCGACGACATCGTGTATTTAGGGGCCGATGCCGGCAGGATCGAAGTGCTTCAGGACTGCCTGGCGGGGCGGGGCCTCATCAACATCGTGACCGGCGGGGTTTCGATGGATCGCGCCGTCGCGCTCGACGTAGGCCGCGTGCATTACGACCTGACCCGCTGGACGGGGACCTCGGGCGCGTCCGCCGGCGAGGGCTACGTGGCGATCCCGGCCGACGGCGAGCTTCGATCCGGGGATCGCGTGGCGGTGATCGGGGCCGCCGGTCCCATGGGCCTGATGCACGTCGTCCGGGCGGCGTCGGCGGGCTGGAAGGATCTCTCCATCGCGGCGGTCGATATAGACGACGCTCGCCTCGAGCGTCTCGAGAGGGCAGCCGGGCCGATTGCGACATCTCGCGGTGTCGAGCTCACGGTGATCAACTCTCGGAACACCGAGCTCGCGCCGGGCTTCAGCTACATCGCGCTGATGGTGCCGGCGCCGCCACTGGTCGGTCAGGCGGTCGCGCTGGCAGGTTCCGGATGCCGGATCAACATCTTTGCCGGTTTCGCCAACCGCACCCGGGTGGACGTTGACCTCGACCGCTACATCGAGCGGCACTGCTACTTCCTGGGCACGAGCGGCTCTCTGATCCCCGACATGAAGGCCGTGCTCCGCAAGGTCGAGAGTGGCGGGCTCGACACGAACATTTCGCTCGACGCGGTCGCCGGCTTCGAGGGAGTCGCCGATGCCCTCGCGGCGGTCGAGTCGCGGACCTCGGTGGGCAAGATCATGGTCTACCCGTCTCTGCCCGACCTGGGCCTCGTCCGCCTCTCCGAGCTGGGCGAGCGATTCCCCACCGTGGCAGCCGCGCTCGGGGACGGCCGCTGGACTAAGGCGGCCGAGCAGGAGCTGCTGCGGGTGGCCGGCCGGTCGGAGGCGTCGGCATGAAGTCGCTTCGGTTGCATGGGCCGGGCGATCTCCGACTCGTGGATGAGGCTCCGCCCGTTCCCGGCCCGGGCGACGAACTAGTTCGCGCGACCGCGGTTGGCATCTGCGGTTCCGATCTCCACTGGTACGCCGAGTCGGGGATCGGAGACGCGAAGCTTTCCCGGCCGCTCGTGCTGGGTCACGAAGCGGGCGGCGTGATCGAATCGGGGCCGCGCCGCGGCGAGCGGGTGGCGATCGATCCGGCCATCGGGTGCGAGGAATGCGAGCAGTGTCTGGCCGGGCACGTCCATCTCTGCCTGAAGATTCGGTTCGCGGGTCACGGCGCAACGGACGGGGCGCTGCGCGAGCTCGTCGCCTGGCCCGGCAGGTGTCTCGTTCCCGTGCCCGACAGCCTGAGCGACGCGGACGTGGCGATGCTCGAGCCGCTCGGGGTCGCCCTTCATGCCGTCAGGCTGGCGCACATCCGGCCGGGCGCACGGGTGGGCGTCTTCGGCTGCGGCCCGATCGGGCTGTTCCTCGTCCAGCTCGCTCGCGTGTCCGGGGCCACGACGATCGTTGCCACCGACGTGCTGCCTCATCGCGTCGCTGCCGCCCGCGAGGCCGGCGCGAGCACCGCAGCGCTGGTGGCCGGCGGGTCGGAGCGTGGCCAGCTCATGGCGGCGACTGGCGGGCACGGCGTTGATGTCGCCTTCGAGGCCGCCGGCGAGGACGACGCCGTGGAAACGGCGATCTCGCTCGCGGCCCCGGCCGGAACGGTCGTCATCGCCGGCATCCCGTCGAAGGACCAGGTGGCTTTCACGGCGTCCACTGCTCGCCGCAAGGGCCTGACGATCAAGCTCTCGCGCCGCATGAACCGTGTCTACCCGGAGGTCATCCGGCTCGTCGAGGCGGGGTTCGTGGACGTTCGATCGGTCGTGACGGCGAGCTACCCACTGAGCGAGTTCAGAGCCGCCTTCGCCGCGGCCTCTGCCCGTGAGGGATTGAAGGTCATCGTGCGGCCGTCGTAACAGCCGCGCCGGTCCCCGGCTGCGCGGTCTCGCACCCACGCAGCAAATCTGGTTTGCGGCCGGGCCGTCCGGTCCGTAGAATTGGAAAAACCCCCGGAGGAGCGTGAGCCAGATGGCGAAGTATGTCTTTGTGACCGGAGGGGTCACATCATCTCTGGGGAAGGGGATCACCGCCGCCAGCATCGGCCGCCTCCTGAAGGCCCGCGGCCTGGCTGTCTCCGTCCTGAAGCTCGACCCGTACATCAACGTCGACCCGGGCACGATGTCGCCGTACCAGCACGGCGAGGTCTTCGTCACCGACGATGGCGCCGAGACGGACCTGGACCTGGGCCACTACGAGCGGTTCATCGACGAGAACCTCTCTCAGCTCTCCAACGTCACGACCGGCCGCATCTACCAGGCCGTCATCGGCAAGGAGCGTCGCGGCGACTACCTGGGGGGCACAGTCCAGGTCATCCCGCACATCACGAACGAGATCAAGGAGCGGATCCAGCGCCTGGCTCGCGACGGCCGCGCCGATGTGATCATCGTCGAGGTCGGAGGCACGGTCGGCGACATCGAGTCGCTGCCGTTTCTGGAGGCCATCCGCCAGATGCGCAAGGACGTTGGCCGGCGCAACGTTATCTACGTCCACGTGACGCTCCTGCCCGCCCTGGCCGCGACGGGCGAGCTCAAGACCAAGCCGACCCAGCACTCCGTAAAGGAGCTGCGCGGCATCGGCATCCAGCCGGACATCATCGTCCTGCGCTCGGACCACCCGGTCAGCCAGGAGATCCGAGACAAGATCGCCCTGTTCACGGACGTGGCCAGCGAAGCCGTCATTCCCGCGGAGACGGCCTCGACGATCTACGAGGTGCCGCTCCTCTTCGAAGAGTCGGGCCTCGGCTCGTTGCTGGTGCGCGAGCTGGGCCTGGAGGCCTCGGCCCAGGAGCCCGACCTCGACTCCTGGCGCAGCCTGGTGGAGCGGATCAAGCGCCCCAAGCCGTCCCTGGAGGTCGCCCTCGTCGGCAAGTACATCGAGCTGCCCGATGCGTACCTCTCCGTGACCGAGTCACTCAAGCACGCCGCCTGGGCGCACGACGTCGACGTCAAGGTCCGCTGGATCGACTCGGAGCTGCTGACCAGGGATTCGGTCGACCAACTCCTCGACGGGGTTCGCGGCATTGTCGTCCCGGGCGGTTTCGGCCATCGCGGCATCGAGGGCAAGATCATCGCCGCCAGGTATGCCCGCGAGCGGCGGTTGCCGTACCTCGGGCTGTGCCTGGGGCTGCAGTGTGCCGTCATCGAGTTCGCGCGCGACGTGCTCGGCACCGAAGACGCCAACTCGACCGAGTTCGACATGTTCACCGAGCATCCGGTCATCGACTTCATGCCGGACCAGCGGGACATGGAGGAGAAGGGCGGGACGATGCGCCTGGGTCTGTACCCGGCCCGCCTGACGCCCGGCTCGAAGGCCAACGCGGTTTACGGGACCGAACTCATCTACGAGCGCCATCGCCACCGCTTCGAGGTCAACAACCGCTACCGGCCCCTGCTCGAGGCGGCCGGCATGGTCCTCTCCGGCCAGTCGCCCGACGGCCGCCTGGTGGAGATCATCGAGCTGCGCGACCACCCCTGGTTCGTGGCCAGCCAGTTCCATCCCGAGTTCCGCAGCCGGCCGGACAGGCCGCACCCGCTCTTCGACGGCTTCGTGGGCGCCGCGGTCGCCCTTTCGGAAGGTCGCGAACCAGTATTCCGAGCCCCGGCTCCCGCGGCAGCGGCGACCGCGGCCCTTCTGGGCAACGCGACCACGGAACCCCAGTTCTCCTGAGCCCGGCGCTCGTCCGGCGTGCGCCTGGACGGTGAAGCGGTCGGGCGCGCCGGAAGTAGTGTCGCTGGGCGGTCTGGGGTGCGCCGTCCTCCTGCGTGGCCTGAGCATCGGCGCTGCGGTGATACGATTCCCGCCTGCATCGACCTGGCGCGAGGGCTCCCGCGACGACCGGGATCCCATATGTGCGTCGTTTCGCTGTTGGGACTGCTGGATGAAGATCTTCCTCGACACCGCAGGAGACAAGGGGATGGCGCACTTGCGCAGGACTGGTACGACGTCCGCAAGGCGGCGGCCGCGTGGGCGGCCGCCTAGCCATTACCTGTCGACGCTGTAGCGGCCGGTGTCCGTCGCGGAGTCCGCGGGGGTTGGGACGGCGCCGCGAGTGCCAGGCTCGCGGCTGGACGGCGTCCCGCCCGAGCTGCTGATCCTGGCGGGAACGATCTCCGTCCAGTTCGGCGGCGGGCTGGCCACGAACCTGATCCGCGAATACGGGCCGCTCCCCGTGGTAACGATGCGGATCGCCTTCGGGGCGATCATGCTGCTGGCATTCCAACGGGCGCGCGTCAGGGGCGTCGAGCGCTCCGCCCTGCTGAGCTGCCTGGCCCTGGGGATCGTCGTGGCCGCCATGAACTCGCTCTTCTACGTGGCGTTGTCGCGCATCCCGCTCGGGGTTGCCGTGACGATCGAGTTCTGGGGTCCGCTGACGGTCGCCGTGCTGGGTTCGCGCCGCCCGCTCGACCTGGTGTGGGTCGCGCTGGCGGCAGCCGGCATCTACGTCCTGGCCGGCGGTCGCCTGGAAGCGGACGACGCCGTCGGCGTGGTGGCGGCCCTCGGAGCGGGATCCTGCTGGGCGCTGTACATCGGCGTCGGCGGCCGCGTCGCTCGCGAGTGGCCCGACGGCCGCGGCCTGACGCTGGCAATGCTGGTGGCGACGGCGGCGATCGTGCCGGTGAGCCTGACCCTCTCGGACCTCCGGCCGGTCCTGGCGGCGCCGGCGGTTCTGGCCGGCGGGGTCGCCATCGCTCTCTTCAGCAGCGCCCTGCCATACACATTCGAGATCGCGGCCCTGCGACGACTTCCCGCCGCCACCTTCGGCGTCCTGATGAGCCTGGAACCGGCGATCGCCGCGGCGGTCGGATTCGTGCTGCTGCGACAGGTTCTGGCCGTCCAGGATCTCGTGGCGATAGCCTTCGTGGCGCTGGCCAGCGCCGGCGCCAGCCTCTCGGCCCGCCGCCTCGCCACCGCTCCCGGGGAGCTCGAATCGGCATAGGCCCGGCATGGGTCGCGCGGGCCACCGGCGGATCGCCCGGGGCCTTTTCGGCTCATCCGGTCACTCCCGATTGACGCAACTCGCCGGGACGGGTATTCTCCGCGTCGCCCCGACCGTGCGCCCGCTGCGGCAACGATTCCGCGCGATTGGCCCGCACGGCACCCTCCCCAAATGAGCTCTGCCTTCATGCCTGTCAACGGTCCTGACCAGCGTTCTCGCAATCGCCGACCTCGCCGCCGCCCGGCCGGCCGCGCGCCCATGGGCGACTACGACGATTACCAGGAGAGCGACACTCGCGATCTCGACATCACCGAGCTCAGCGAGATGAACGTCAACGAGCTCCAGACCATCGGCCGCGACCTCGAGATGGAGGCCGCTGGCGCCGGCAAGGAAGAGCTGGTCGACCGCATCCTGGCCCGACAGAGCGAGCTGGCCGGCCACGCCTACGCCACCGGCATCTTGGACGTCGTCGACGAGGGCTTCGGCTTCATGCGGCGGCATGGCCTGATGCCGACGCCCGACGACGTCTACGTCTCGTCCAGCCAGATCCGCCGCTTCGGCCTCCGGATCGGCGACCGGATCAGCGGCTCCGTCCGCGCCCCCCGCGAGGGCGAGAAGTACTGGGGCATGATCCGGGTCGATCGCGTCAACGGCGTGGACCCCGAGACGGCACGCCGCCGCCCCAAGTTCGAGGATCTGACGCCGGTCCACCCCGACGTCCTCATCAATCTGGAGACCGACCCCAAGAACCTGAGCCAGCGCCTGATCAACCTGGTCAACCCGATCGGCAAGGGCCAGCGCGCCCTCATCGTCAGCCCGCCTAAGGCCGGTAAGACGATGCTCCTCAAGCACATCGCCAACGGGATCAGCACCAACTACCCCGAGATCCTGCTCATGGTTGCGCTCATCGGCGAGCGGCCTGAGGAAGTCACGGACATGCGTCGCTCGGTCAAGGGCGAAGTCATCAGCTCCACGTTCGACGAGCCGACCGAGAACCACACCCACGTCGCAGAGATGGCCCTCGAGATCGCCAAGCGCCAGGTGGAAACCGGCCGCGACGTGGTCATCCTGCTCGACTCGATCACCCGCCTCGCGCGCGCGTACAACCTGGCTCTGCCGCCGTCCGGTCGAACCCTCTCCGGTGGCCTCGATCCGATCGCGCTCTATCCGCCCAAGCGCTTCTTCGGTGCCGCCCGCAACATCGAGGAGGGCGGCTCGCTCACGATCGTCGGCACTTGCCTGGTCGACACCGGTTCCCGCATGGACGATGTCATCTACGAGGAGTTCAAGGGCACCGGCAACAGCGAGCTCATCCTCGACCGCAAGCTGGCCGAGAAGCGGGTCTTTCCGGCCATCGACGTCCAGCGCTCTGGGACCCGCCGCGAGGAGCTCCTCCTCGAGGAGCCAGTGCTCAAGATGGTCTGGACGATGCGCCGGATGCTCTCCGCGGTCGGTACGAACGAAGGCATCGAGCTGTTGCTCAATCGTCTCTCCAAGACCGACAACAACGTTTCGTTCCTGGCCACGCTGACAAAGAGTCTCGACGCCTGAACGAGGCCGAGCCGACCGGCCGGTTGCGGACGGGCGGACTGCGGCCCGGCTGCGCGTCGCCCAGGCCAGCCAGCCCTTCGATTGCACGGCTACACCTCGTCTGGTAGGGTGTGCCGGCGCCCCGTCCCGATCAGGAGCAGTCATTGCCTTCACCCGCGAGTCCTGCGCTTCGAGTTCTGCGCCGGTTGGTCGCGCGCAATCCTGAGACGCCGATTCGCCTGGAGTTCAGCCGAACGCGCGCCTCGGTGGCGGCTTCGCTGCGCGGCCTGACCCGAACCGCGGTCGCTCCGGTAAACGAGATCCTGGGAGACACCCCGGACGTGCCCTCGAGGCTTCCCGGCCCGCCCGCCGTCGAGACGGCAGCGGCCGGCGCCGCCCAGGACTCGTTCAGCCGGCGCCTGGCTCCGCTCACCAGACACCGCCGCCTTCTGCCCCTGGGTTCATGCCTGCTCCTGCTGGTGATCGCGGCGGGCAGTGCCCTGGCACCCGTGTCGGCCGCCAGCGGCGGTCAACAGCAGCCCGGCCCGAGCCCGGTCGCGAGCGCCGGCGGCGGCGTTTCCGGCCTGGGGAACACCACTGTCGACCAGACACAGCCTGATTCGGGTGGCTACACGTACGACGGCGACGGCTCGATCTACAACGTCATGCAGGCGGTGGAGATCCCCGCCGGCTCCAGCGGCTTCCAGACCTATGTGGTCAAGGGCGGCGATAGCCTCTCGAAGATCGCGGCCAAGTTCGGACTTGCCTACACGACGATCTACTGGGCCAACACGAGCCGCCTTCCCAACCCCTCCTCGATCGGCGTCGGGCTCAAGTTGCTGATCCCGCCGGTCGACGGCGTCCTGGTGTCCGTCAAGGCCAAGGACACCCTGAGCTCGCTCGCGTCCAAGTACCACTCGTCGGTGGCGAAGATCATCAGCGCCAACGATCTTTCCGGGTCCATGGTCACGGTGGGCCAGACCTTGATCATCCCCTGCACGCCGCCGGCCATCCCGGCGCCCCCCACTCCCAGGCCCGGTTGCCAGGCGGGCTGCGGCTCCACGGTCTGGAACGGCGGCAGGTTGACGTGGCCGGTGCCCGGCCAAAGGCGGATCACCCAGCGGTTCGGCTGCACGGGCTTCGCCTCAGAGCCGCGCTACGGCAGCTGCGCCCATTTCCATGACGCCATCGACATAGGAGCGCCGGAGGGCTCTCCGGTCGTGGCTGCGGCCGGCGGAACCGTGATCTTCGCCGGCTGGAAGTATGCCGGCTCGGCCGGCTACGGCGGTGGCCTCGTCGTCTGGATCTCGCATGGCGGCAAGCTGTGGACGACCTACAACCATCTCTCCGCCGAGTTCGTGCACGTAGGACAGGTGGTGGCGGCCGGGCAGCGAATCGGCAACGTCGGCATGACCGGCAACGCCACCGGGCCGCATCTCCACTTCGAGGTCTGGGCCTGCTATCCCTGGACGGGCGGCACGCTGGCCTGCGCCCGGAACCCGCTCAACTACCTGTGAGCCGGACCTGACCCAGGCCTGGGCCGCCGCGAAGCTCGCCGGCCGGAATGCGTCGCGGTCGCGCCCCAGCCGCATGCGAGAATTGCCTCATGTTCCTCGACTTCGTTCGAATCTGGACCCGTGCCGGCGACGGCGGCGACGGAGCCGCGACCTTCCGGCACGAGGCCCATGTGCCCCGCGGCGGCCCCGACGGCGGTGACGGCGGCCGGGGCGGCTCCATCTACCTGACGGTCGATCCAGGCGAGACGAACCTGCGCGACTATCGCCACAGGCACCACTTCACGGCCTCCGCCGGGGGGCGGGGCAGCGGCCAGCGCAAGCATGGCAAGGCGGGCGAGGATCTGATTCTCATGGTGCCACCCGGGACGGGCGTGTTCGACGATCGGTCCGGGGAGTTGATCGGCGATCTGGTGGCCTCCGAGCAGACGCTGATGATCGCCCGCGGCGGCCGTGGCGGGCTCGGCAACGTTCACTTCGCGACCGCCACGCACCAGGCGCCCAAGCATGCGCAGAAGGGCGAGCCCGGCGAGGAGCGTCAGCTGCGCCTCGAGCTCCGGCTCATCGCCGATGTCGGCCTGGTGGGGCTCCCCAACGCGGGCAAGTCCACGCTGCTGGCGGCGCTGACGGCCGCCCAGCCCAAGATCGCCGATTACCCCTTCACGACCCTCGAGCCGAACCTGGGCGTGCTCGACCTGGGCGACCAGGACCGCCGCCGGCCGACGATCGCCGACGTGCCGGGCTTGATCGAGGGGGCCAGCTCGGGGGCGGGCCTGGGCCACGCCTTCCTGCGCCACGTCGAGCGCACGCGCGTCATCGTCCACGTCGTCGACGGGTGCGATCGCGATCCGGAGTGGAGCTACGACGTCATCCGCGACGAGCTTGGGGCCCACGACCCGGCGCTGCTCGCAAAGCCCACGCTGGTGGCCTTCAACAAGATGGATCAGCCGGAGGCGGCAGCGGCCTGGCCCGCCTTCCGCGACGCTCGCCTGGCGCAGCGGGTCGCCGCTGCGGCGATCTCCGCCCAGACGGGCGACGGGCTGGTGGGGCTGCGGGACCTGATCTCCGACCTGCTGCCCTCTTTCGAAGAGCTGGCCGAGCCGGCGGAACCCGCCGGGATCGTCGTGCATCGCCTCGAGTCGGCCGGGAACGCGTTCACAGTCGCTCGCGAGGATGGCACGCTGGTGGTCCACGGCCGTAAGATCGAGCGGCTCGCCGCCCAGACCAACTTCGACAACGAAGAGTCGGCCGAACGCTTCCAGGAGGATCTGATTCGCCTCGGGATAGACCACGAGCTGCGGCGGCAGGGAGTGGCGTCCGGAGAAACCGTTCGCATCGGGGCCGGCGAGTTCGAATGGGAAGCCGACGAGTGGGACGAGCCGTGACCGGAGCCGCGAGCGGACTATCGGGCGCCGATGGAGGCTCCGTCCTTGCGCCAACCGATCGTCGAGTCGGGATCCTTGGTGGCACCTTCGATCCCGTCCACTACGCCCACCTGGCCATCGCCGAGGAGGTGCGCGAGGCGCTCACGCTGGACCGCGTCGTCTTCATTCCGGCTGCCATCCCGCCCCACAAGATCGGGCTGGCGATCACGCCCGCTCGCCACCGGGCGGCGATGGTGGAGCTGGCGGTGGCCGGCAATTCGAGCTTCGCGGTCAGCCTCATGGAGCTGGAGCGCGAGGGGCCCTCGTACACCGTGGACACTCTCGACGCTCTCACCGGCGAGGCGGCTCGACAGGGCGTGGCGCGGGAGCTCTTCCTCATCCTCTCGTCCGAGGCGCTGGCGGGCTTGCCGGGCTGGCACGACCCGGATCGCATCCTGTCGCTTTGCCGGCTGGCCGTGGTGCGGCGCCCCGGTACACCGCTGCCATCCGAGTCGGAGCTCGTTGCCCGCTTTGGCGACTCCGCCGGCCGGATCATTCCGGTCGAGACCGTGCCGCTGACCCACTCCGCCTCCGCCGTGCGTGCCCGCGCCGCCGCCGGTCGCTCGATTCGCTACCTCGTCCCCCCGGCCGTCGAGGCCTACATCTGCGACCATCAGCTATATCGTTCGCAAGACTCTTCGGAGGATCGCCCCAAGTGACCGATTCCGTGCCTTCGACAAACGCGATACCCCGCCCCGACGGCCTCCCGCGACGGCGCAAGCCACTGGCCCGGTCGGCCTCGGTGTCCGCGGCCGAGGACGCGCTGGTCGAGCTCGAGGCTGCCGCCTACGAGGCGGACGAGGCGGCCCAGGCGGCGGCACGGGCAGACGCCGAAGAGGACGCGGCCGGGCCCCAGATCGAAGAATCGCTCCGCCAGAGAGGCCTGCGCCTGAGCTCGCTCGACGTCGCCCGCAAGATAGTGGACGCGGCCGAGGACAAGAAGGCCGCCGACATCGTCCTGCTCGACGTCTCGGAGCTGACCTCGATGGCGGACTACTTCGTCATCTGTTCGGGCGGTTCGGAGCGCCAGCTGGGGGCCATCGGCGACGGCATCGCCGAGAAGTTGCGCGACGAAGGCGTCCGGCCGATCGGTCGCGAGGGCGGGTCCAGCTCGCACTGGACGCTGCTCGACTTCGGCGCCGTGATCGTCCACATCTTCGCCCCGCCGGAGCGCGACTACTACCAGCTCGAACGCCACTGGTCCAGGGCGAAGACCGTTCTGCGCCTCCAGTAGGGCCGCGCGGAGGTTCGTGCACCGAATCCGGAGTCGCGCCGCGAGCCGACTGGGGCGCGAGATGTGAACCGATTCGATCAGCAATCTGCGGCCCGGCGCCCGATTCCGTAAACTTCACGAGCCGGCATCGCGCAGCATGTCGCACCGCCTCTGGAGATCCAGCCACGACTACGCTCTACGTCCCCGAACGACGGCCGCACCGCGCGCCCACCATCATCGACTTCGTCAACATCCGCTGGGTCGACGAGTGGTGCAAGCGCTGCAACATCTGCGTGGAGATCTGCCCCAAGGGCTCGCTCGTCCTGACGCACGACGCGATCATCGAAGCCATGGATTGCATCCGCTGCGGCCTGTGCGAGCGCTACTGCCCGGACCTCGCCATCGAGGTTCTGCCCAAGCGGGACGAGACCGGCAGGCTGCCGCGCGAGGTGGAGGCCGAGCAGGCTGCCTCTGCGCGCCACGGCGCTCCGCAGCACGTCCCGGACGTCGCCCGCGGACCGGCCGTCGCCGGCACCGATCCACATCGCGGCATCACCGACGCGGAGAGCGCTCTCGACGTCGACCGCGACAACCAGACCTGATCCGACAGGACACACGATGACCAAGCGACTCGTCCAGGGAAACGAGGCCGTGCTCCTCGGCGCCGTGAAGGCCGGAGCCACGTATTTCGCCGGCTATCCGATCAGCCCGTCGTCGGAGATCCTGGCCCAGGCGTCGGTGTACGCGGCGCAACATCCTGAGTTCCGCTTCCTGCAGGAAGAGGACGAGATCGCGAGCGCCAACGCGATCATGGGTGGGAGCCTGGCCGGCGCCAAGTCGTTCACGGCCACTTCCGGGCCCGGCTTCAGCTTGATGCAGGAGGCGATCGGCTACGGCCACAAGGTCGGCATCCCGTGCGTGATCGTGAACGTCATGCGCGTGGGGCCGGCGACCGGCATGCCCACCATGCCCGGCCAGGGCGACCTGAATCAGACTCGCTACGGCTCCACGGGCGACTACACGAGCATCGTCTTCTATCCGTCCAGCGTCGCCGAGTGCTACGAGTACACGATCCAGGCCTTCAACGCGGCGGAGGAGAGCCGGAGCCCGGTCATTCTGCTGTCCGACGCGTTCCTGGGCCACCTGAACGAGGTGGCGGATCTGGACGCGATCGACGTGCCGATCGTTCCGCGGACGCTCGAGCCTCTCGCCTCGGGCGGCACCAGGCTCTTCTCGGGCGTGGCCACATACCCCGACGGTGAGCCGGCCACGGCCGACGCGGACGAGTTCATCCGCCAGTACCACGAGTCCCGGGCCCAGCGCGTCGAGGTGGCGGAGCGATACGCGTTCTACGAGTACGGTTGGAACAAGGACGCCGAGACGCTGGTCATCGCCTTCGGCATCACCCGCCGGATCGCCCAGCCGCTGGCTCCCCATTTCGCGCTCTTCCGGCCGATCCGGATCTGGCCGACCCTGGACAAGGAGCTGACCGAGATCGCCGCGCGCTACAAGAAGATCATCGTCATCGAAGGCAGCGATGGGCAGTACGCCAACGTCGTGGAGCGCATGCTCTTCCGACGTGTCGAGCGCGTGCCGCTGCTGGGCGGCCGCATGAGCCTCGAGGCCATCCGCGAAGGCCTGGCCGAGATCGGCATGCTGCCCGCAGAACCCACGCCTTCCGGTTCGGCGTCGCCGGCCCGGGTCGGCTGACCCGCGTCCCCGCAGAGGTTTCACCGCCATGGCAGTCAAGGACAAGCTCAAGACCGATCTCTTCCCCACCATCTGGTGCCCGGGCTGCGGGATAGGCCTGATCATGCAGCAGCTGGCCACGGTGATGGACGAGCTCGGCCTGGACAAGACCAACACCGTCATCGTCACCGGGATCGGCTGCACCGGCCGAATGGGCGCCTACATGAACTTCGAGTCCGTTTACACGCTCCACGGTCGAACGCTGCCGGTGGCCGAGGCGATCAAGATGGTGCGGCCCGAGCTGAACGTCCTGGTCGTCTCCGGCGACGGCGATCTTGCCTCCATCGGCGGCAACCACCTGCTGCACTCGATCCGGCGCAACCCCAACGTCACGGTCCTCTGCAACAACAACGAGATCTACGGCCTGACCGGCGGCCAGACCGGGCCCACCACTCCCCAGGGCACGAGCACGATCTCGTCGCCGGCAGGCGCGACCTACACGCCGATCAACCTGCAGGGCGTCGTCAATACCAACCCGAACGCGTACTACGCCAAGACAACCGTCTACCACCAGGGGCCGATGAGGAAGGCCATCCGGGAAGCGATCGCGTGGCCGGGCTTCGCCTTCGTCGATATCGCCAGCCAGTGCATCGAGAACAACGGCCGGCGGATCGGGTTTGCCAGCGCCAACGACATGCTGCAGCACTACCGCACCGAGTACAAGACGGCGCCTCCCGGCTCGAAGCACCTGGAGCCGCACCAGCTGGGCATCGTCAAGGGCGAGCCCGCGACCGTGGCGGGTTCGGCCGGGCCCGCCCAGGGTGCGGGCGAGTAAGCGCAGGGCGGAGGAGGATCGGATGGCAGCCAAGACCATCGTCATCGACGGCGTTGGGGGACAGGGCGTCCGCGTCATCGGCAACACCATGGCCAGCCTCCTGGCGGTCATGGGTTACGAAGTCACGCTCCTGTTCGACTACGACTCGTCGGTCCGCGGCGGCATGAGCGAGGCCTTCCTGGCCTATGACCGCGAGCCGATCTCCAACTTCGTGGTCGAATGCGCGGACGTGGTCCTGCGCCTGGCCGATCGCGGGCCCAAGCACCTCAGCACCGACTACCTGATTGCCGACGTCGGCCTGACCAGGCCCGGGGAGCGCGGCGAGGAGATTCCCTTCCTGCAGCTGGGCGTCGAGAAGTTCGGGCGCGACCTCTTCGGGAACATGATCGCCCTTGGCCGGCTGCTGTGCGTGTGCGACGTGGACTTCACCGACCGGCACCTGCGCGAGGCGCTGCCGAAGAAGTACGTCGACGAGAACATAGCGGCGATCAAGTACGGTTACGGGCTGGACCGGGACTCGATCAAGGCCATCGTGCCCGAGCAGGCCGCCAGCAGCTTCGCCGAGCGCTATGCCCAGCGTGTTCTGGCCGGTGTGGCGCCCACCGAGGCTGCCGAGCAGGCCGCGGCGCGCAGCTGATGAGCCCGCGACGCCGGGGCCGCGGCCGGCACGGCAGCGCCAGCGGCGCGACAGGCGGTGCCGCGGGCGGGTCGAGCGAACAGGTCCGTGGCGCCGGTTCCGGGGACGCTGGTTCGAGGGTCGCCGGCTCCGGGGCTACGCTGGCCGAACGGCCCGCGGACGGGAGCGCCGAAGGTTCGCACGACCGGGCTATGCATCAGAACGGCAACCAACCGAATGGCGTGGGCGTCGGCCCGGCCATAGGCCAGCCGGGCGGGCAGCGACGCCGGCCGATGGGTCGCGCTCCGGAGCGCGTGGCAGGTCCCGCACGGACGCCGGCGTCTGCCGTTTCGGCGAGTGCGGCAGGCGAGGATGTCGAGCCTCTTCCGGGCAAGCGTCCCTCGTGCACGCTTGCCCAGATGCGCCGCTTCATCAAGAGCCGCCCTTACGTGCCCGTCCATGAGCTTCGCCGCCGCTTCGAGATCGGGGGGGTAGAGGACGAGGTCAGCCCCGTGGCCACGGAGCGCGGAACGATCTACGTCGGCCTCCCACCGGAGCAGGCGCAGTTCCTGGGCGACCTGATCAAGGCCGGCGAAGTCGGCTGCGAGTTGTTGCTGGATCCGGATAGCCCCGCCGTGGTGGGCGTCTTCCCGATGAGGCCGGTGGCCCGGCAGTAGTGCCCGTCGGACTGCCCCGACTCCGCCGGGCAGCTCCGCGACATGAGAAGGGTGTTCGAAGATGAGGAAGCCGTCGATCGTCTGCGCCGGCATGTGCAACACGAAGAGCGCCGAGATCAAGTACCTGGCCGAGCAGGTCGCAGAGCACGGCGGCGAGCCGATCATCATGGACCTCAGTCTCGGTGGCGCAGTCGACTGGGCAGATGTCCGCCTGGAGGAGATCCTGGCCTGCACCGGCACCCGCATCGAAGACGTGTTTGCGGCGCCAAGGGCGATGGCGATCGACCTGGTCGGTCACGCCGGCGCCGTGAAGATCGTCGAGCTCCACGCCGCGGGCAGGTGTGACGGCATCATCTCGTGGGCGGGATCGGTCGGCACCAGCACCGCCACCCGGGTCATGCGAGCGCTGCCCTTCGGCGTGCCGAAGATCATGCTCACCGACATGGCGTCGAGCGACGTCAGCATGTGGCTGGGCAACAAGGACATCTACATCGTCAATCCCACCGCGGAACAGGGGATCAACGTCGTCACACGCAAGGCGGTGGCGAACGCCACCGCGGCCGTCGTCGCGATGGCTCTCGAGCCCGACATCCCGCGAGGCTCCAGGCCGCTGGTCGCGATCACCTCCTACGGCACCACGACGCCGACCGTCCTGCGGTGCGCGGAGTTCATGGAGAGCAAGGGCTGGGATGCGAGCATCTTCCACGCCGTGGGCGTCGGCGCCACGATGGAGGATCTCATCCGATCCGGGCTCATCACGGCGATCATCGACATCACGCCCGGTGAGCTCACGAACAACCTGTACAACAGCGTGTACGGAACCCCCAAGACGTGGGAAGGGGAACGCCTGACGGCAGCCAGCGAGATGGGAATCCCCCAGGTCGTGGTCCCGGGCGGCCTCGATCAGGCTGCACTCGGGCCACTCCACAGCGTGCCCCAGGCGTACCTCGACGACTTCAAGACGGAGCGACGGAAGTCGTACAAGGGCAGTGGTCTGCCGTATCAGCACAATTCCTCGGTGACGATCATGGTGCCGACGCTCGAGGAGGTGGAGCAGGTTTCACGGGACATCGCCGGCAAGCTGAACGACACGCGCGGGCCGACGGCGTTCGTCATCCCGATGCGGGGCTGGTCCGCATACGATCAGAGCGAGGAGCTCGCCACCCGAGAGCGGGGCTGGGCCGAGGGCAACGGCGACGGGCCCAACTGGCTGCCCGATCCGTCGCATCCGACCTGGTCTTGGCGCGCCACGCTCATGCTGTCGGTGCTGCAAGAGCGCCTGGACCGCGACAACCCGAACCTCGACCTCGTGGCCTGCGACATGCACATCCTGGACCCGGAGCTGGCCGACCTCCTGAACAAGTGCATGAGCGACATGCTCGACCACACCTGGCACAAAGGCATGTATCGGGATATCGAGAGGGTGATCGCCTGACCCGGCGATCGAAGCTGTGGCTGGGGCCGGCTGTAGCTGGAGCCGCTGGCGGCGGTTGGACCTGCCATCAGCGGCCCGATGCTATGCTTGGCCACCCGGCATGGAATGCGGAGGGACGAGCATGACTGGCTCCGCCCAGATCGTCGTGAATGGGGTTGCGCGCGAGCTGGCGCTCGAGCCGGATCGGGATCTGCTCCACGTGCTCCGCGAGGAATTCGGGCTGACCGGGGCTAAGCCCGGTTGCGGCGAGGGTGCATGCGGCGCCTGCACCGTGCTCCTCGACGGTGCACCCGTGCGGGCCTGCCAGGCGCACATCTCGGACGTTGCCGGCCGCGCCGTCACCACCGTCGAAGGGCTGGCGAGGGACGGCCGCCTGCATCCGGTGCAGCGCGCCTTCGTCGAGGTCGGCGCCTTCCAGTGCGGCTACTGCACGGGCGGCATGATCATGAGCACGGTCGCGCTGCTGGAGCGGGACGCTGATCCGGACGACGCGCAGATCAAGACGGCCCTGGCGGGCAACGTCTGCCGCTGCTGCACGTACCCCCGCATCCTGCGCGCGGTGCGCCGCGCGGCCGAGCTGGCGCGGAATGCGGACGTCTGGACCGGGCTCGAGCCGCTCGTGGTCGGCGCCGCCCCGCTGGCCGGGTGGGCCCGGCCCCGGCAACCGTGGGACCTGACCCGCGCTGAGCAGCGGGACTACTTCGATGTCCTGCCCGAGGGGCTGGTCGTGGTTCGGGAGCCAGGCCAGTCGCCGCGCCGCCCGGAGGCATCGGGCGGCTGGACGACCAGTGCGGGTGCCTGGCTCCACGTCGGCGCCGACGGAACGGTGACGGCCTTCACGGGCAAGGTCGACGTCGGGCAGGACAACCGGACTGCGCTCTCCCTGAGGGTCGCGGAGGAGCTGCGCGTTCCGCTCGCCGCAGTCCGGCTCGTGATGGGAGACACCGACATCTGCCCCTTCGATGTCGGCACGTTCGGCAGCCGCTCCATGCCCGATGCGGGCGAGCTCCTGCGGCAGGTGGCCGCCTCCGCGCGCGAGTGCCTGCTCGGCCTCGCCGCTGCCCAATGGAACGTCGCACCCGCGGAGCTCGTGGCATCCGACGGCTGCATTCGGGAATCCGACGGCGGCCGCTCCGTCACCTACGGGGAGCTCGTGCGTGGCATGCGGCGCGTGGAGGTCACCTCCTCCGGCGCGGCCCTGACGCCGGGGCCGGCGGAGCGGGTTGTTGGACGCCCGACCGCGCGCCTCACCGGGCCGGAGATCGTGACGGGCGCCAAGCGCTACCCCTCCGACCTGTCCCGTCCCGGCATGCTCCACGGGCGGGTGCTCCGACCGCCGGCCTTCGGCGCGACCCTCCGCTCGGTCGATGTCGCGAGGGCCGGGGCGGTGCCGGGCGTGACCGTCGTGCACGAGGGCTCGTTCGTGGGGGTGGCCGCCCCCGACCCGCTCACTGCGAGACGCGCGCTTCACCTGATCGAGGCGCAGTGGGACCTCGTGCCGCAGCCATCCGAGACCGAGCTGAGCGGCCATCTGCGCACCCATCCGGTGGAGCAGGAGGGCTGGGAAGGGGCGTTCCATCACGAGGTCGGTGACCCCGACGCGGTGCAGGCCGCGGCGCCGGTCAGGCTTGCCGCTACATACACCACCGCGTACATCGCCCACGTACCGCTCGAGACGCACGCGGCGCTGGCAGAGTGGGACGGTGTCCGCCTGACCGCGTGGTGCGGGACGCAGCAGCCCTTCGGTGCGCGGCGCGAGCTTGCCGAGGCGCTCCGCGTCTCCGAAGCGCAGGTGCGCGTAATCGTGCCCGACACGGGCGGCGGCTTCGGCGGCAAGCATGGAGATGAGGTCGCGGAGGAGGCTGCGCGGCTGTCGCGCGCCACCGGCCGCCCCGTCAAGGTGCGCTGGAGCCGCGAGGAGGAGTTCACCCGCGGCCACCTTCGACCGGCGGCGTTGATCGACGTCCGCAGCGGCGCGAACCGGGATGGCACCATCACGGCGTTGGAACTGCGCAACACGAACTCCGGCGTGTTCGGCGCCGTAGGTCCCTACGAGATACCCAACCAGCGCATCGACTTCCAGCCCGCCGACTCGCCACTGCCCCAGGGCCCGTATCGGTCCCTGGCAGCGGCGGCGAACCACTTCGCCCGCGAATCCCACATGGACGAGCTGGCGGACGCGCTGGGTGTCGACCCACTCGAGCTCCGCCTCAGGCACCTCCGCGACGAACGGCTCGCGGAAGTCTTCCGCGTCTCGGCCGAGCGCATGGACTGGGCGCGCCGGCCGCGTCAGCCCGGTTTCGGGCTGGGCATCGCCGGCGGCGTGGAGAAGGGCGCCCGCGTCGCCACCTGCGTGGCGGTGCGCGTCGGCGACGACCGGCGCCTCGAGATCCTCCGGATCGTGACTGCCTTCGAGTGCGGCGCGATCGTCAACCCCGACGGCCTGACGAACCAGGTCGAGGGCGCGACCGTCATGGGCCTCGGCGCCGCACTCTTCGAGGCCATCCACTTCGAGGCCGGCAAGATCCAGAACGCGTCCATGTCGGACTACCGCGTCCCGCGCATCGACGATGTTCCGCCCATTGAGGTGGTGCTCCTCGATCGACGGGATCTCGCCTCGGCCGGAGGCGGCGAGACGCCGATCGTTGCGATCGCCCCGGCGCTCGCCAACGCGATCTTCGCCGCGACGGGGGTGCGGTTGCGCTCGCTGCCGCTGGTGCCGGACGGCGTCATCCCCCTGGCGATCTCGTAGGCTGCTGCAGGCTCCATCGACGCGGCCACGACGCAGACACCGCTGGCGCGAGCGGGCCCCGAGGGTCAGGCGCGCTCGAGAACCGGCTTGACCTCGGTCACGAGCCTGGTCATGGATTCCTCGTCGTACGGGGATGGGAACCCGGCCACGAGGTGGCGGTAGCCGATCTCGAGGTAAGGGGCCAGCTGCTCGGCCACGTCCTCGGGCGTCCCGACGGGCTGGTCCTGCCAGAGCCGCGCCCGGCCGTTGCGCTCGAAGATAGAGCGGAACACCCGCTCGGCCTCCTCTCGCGAGTCGCGGATCACGGGCACGCCGATCCCGGTCGTGCGCTCGATTTCGCGCTCGTCGCGCCCCACGTCTGCGCAGTGCTGCCGGAGCACTGCCTCCTTCTGCCGGACGTTGGCGATGCCGCCGCCGATGTTGCAGGCGTCCGCATACTTCGCCACGAGCTTGAGCGTCACCTTCTCCCCGTCGCCGCCGACGAGTATCGGCAGTGCCGGCTGGATCGGCAGCGGGTCGTTGCGGACCTGCCTGGCGTGGTATCGGTCGCCGCGCGCCGTTGGCTCCTCCCCGCGAAGCATGCCGCGGATCACCGGCAGGGCCTCTCCCATCCACCGGAGACGCTCCGGGAACCCGCTCCCGAACGGGAAGCCGAAGGCGAGGTGCTCGGTCTCGAACCAGGCCGCGCCGATCCCAAGAATGGCTCGCCCGTTGCTGATGTGGTCGAGCGTGGTCGCCATCTTCGCCACGAGGGCCGGCTCACGGAACGTGTTGGCCCCGACCATCAGACCGATCCGGACGTCCTCCGTCGCCATCGCCCACGCCGTGATCGTGAGCCAGGCCTCGAACATCGGGCCATCGTCCGAGCCGACGATGGGGTAGACGTGGTCCCACGTCCACAGGGTGTCGTAGCCGAGCCGGTCGGCACGTTTCCCGGCCTCGAGCAGCGACGGCCAGTCTGTGTACTGGTTCCAGCAGAGGGCTCCGAGCTTTACGTCGTTCATCCGTTGCTCCTATGTCAAGCGGCCGCAGCGAGGGAGTCTAGCGCGCCCCTCGAGGTTGAGGCCCTGGGGCTGGTGGTATCACCAGCCACCCTCGCGCACATCCTCGCACGATCACCACGACAGCTCAGCGTCAAGGGAACCTGAGGCCGGGTGAGTTCTGCGGGTCGACGACCGATCGTATCGGTCCCGGGCCTTTCCTACTCGCTCCTTGTCGTTAGCACCGCGGCGCCGCGGATCCGTCCGGCGGCAAGTGCTTGCAGGGCATCATTGCCGGCCTCGAGCGGGAAGACGTCTACCGTCGTCCGGATCGGGATCGACGCTGCGAGCGCCATGAACTCGGCGGCGTCGCGGCGAGTGACGTTGGCGACGCTGCGGATCTGGCGCTCCCACCACAACCAGTCGTACGGAAACTCCGGCACTCGGTCCAGGTGGATCGCGTTGACGGCGACGATGCCGCCGCGGTCGACTGCGCGCAAAGCGGCCACGACCACGTCCCCGGCCGGGGCCGTGGTGATCGCAGCGTCCAGGGGCGGCGCGGGATCGCCGTAGTCGCCGACCGACGCTGCGCCCAGCTCCAACGCCCGCTGCCGCTCGGTTTCGGACCGGGCCCTAACGTGGACCTCGCAGCCCCAATGGCGGGCGACCTGGATGCACAGCAGCGCCGACGCACCGAAGCCGTACAGGCCGAGCCGGCCGCCCGGCTCGAGGCCGGAGACGCGCAGGGCTCGATAGCCGATGACTCCGCCGCAGAGCAGGGGAGCGGCATCCAGGTCGGCGAACTCGTCGGGGATCCGCACCGCGACGTCCGCCCGAACCACCATGGCCTCGGCGAAGCCGCCGTCGCGGTCCCAGCCGGTGAACTCGGCCGCGCGGCACAGGTTCTCACGCCCGCTCTGGCAGAAGCGGCATGACCCGTCCGTGCCGAAGAGCCAGTACGCGCCGGCCCGATCGCCGATCGACCAGCCGGTCACTCCCGAGCCGATGGCGGCCACTCGTCCCACCGCCTGGTGGCCGGGCACGATCGGCAGGCGCCTGGCCGCCAGGTCGCCTTCGACCAGCTGGAGATCGGTCCGGCACACGGCGCACGCCGCGACGCGCAGCAGCAACTCGCCCGGACCGGGCGCAGGCTCCGCCCTTTCGGTCAGCCGAAGCGGCATTTCGGCTGCCGGCGCCGGACGCAGGAGCTCGAGGGCTCGCATGGCGCCAGGTTAGCGTGCCCCCGAGAACCTGGCCCCGTGGAGCCCGCCCGCCACGACCGACGGCTGCCAGATGCGGATACCGGCGCCCCGAAGCTTCAGTGGCGCAGCGTAGTGCCTTCGAGGGCGAGCAACTGGCGCTTGACGGCCAGGGCTGCCTGGCGGTCGGCGTAGGTCGAGCCGCCGTAGCCGCCGAGGCTGCCGTCGCCGGCGATTACGCGATGGCACGGGATCACGAGGGGGACGGGGTTGCGGCTCATCGAGCCGCCCACGGCCCGCGCCGCGCCCGGCCTGCCGACGCGCCGCGCGAGCTCGCCGTAGCCGACCGTTTCGCCGTAACGGAGCCGGCCCGCGCCGGTCAGCACCAGGCGGTCCCAGTCGGAGACCCGCAGGTCGATCGGCAGCTCGAAGGCCGTGCGCCTCCCGGCGAACCACTCGCCGATCTGTCCCGCCGCCGCGTTCAGGGTCGTTCGCAGTTCCGCCGGGACCTCGCCGTCCTCCGCGGGAAGCACCCGGCCGTGGAGCCGCCGTGCGAGCCCGTCGACGAAGTCCGGGGTCTCCGAGCCCAGGTCAACGGCAACGATGCCGGCGGCAGTCGCGGCGACGTGCAGCGGTCCCCAGGGAGCGGGGGTCATCGTGAAGGCGGCTACGATCCCGGTCACGACTGCAGTGTACGCGCCGGCGGGCGCCCACCGGGTTCGGCTCGTTGTCGGATTCGGCCCGTGGCCATATACTCCCCGGGAGTATGCAGATAGCGCAAGCCACCGCCCCCAACGTTCCCACCGCGCCATCGGGCCCACCCTCCGCCGAGATCCAGCTGCCAATCGAGGGCATGAGCTGCGCCTCGTGCGTGAGCCGCATCGAGCGCTTCCTGCGCAAAACGCCGGGCGTGGCCGAGGCCAACGTCAATCTCGCGACCGAGGTCGCGACGGTTCGGTATCTGCCCGAGCTGGCAGGGATGGACGAGATCGCGCGGGCCATCGAGGCGGCCGGCTACGAGATACGCCAGCTGCCCGAGCATGCCGGCGGCGGCCGGGCCACCCTGCTCGAGGAGGCCGACGCCGAGGCGACCGTTCGAGCGCGCGAGCAGCGAACCCTCGGGCTGACCGCCGCTATCTCGCTCGCCGTGGCGGCGCTGGCGATGGTGGTGATGTATCTGCCCAACGCGCCCTGGACGATGGAGCAGGCCGCGTGGCTGCTGATCGGCCCCGCCACGGCCGTGCAGTTCCTGGCCGGCCGCCGCTTCTACCGCGCGGCCCTGCGGGCCGCGCGCCACGGAACGACGAGCATGGACACGCTCGTGGTCGTCGGCACGAGCGCGGCGTGGGCATTCAGCGTCCTGGTGACGATCGCCCCGGCCCTGCTCCGCTCGGCCGGCATCGCGCCACAGACCTACTTCGACAGCTCGACCGCGATCATCGGGCTCATCCTGACGGGCCGCTGGCTCGAGGCTCGAGCGAAGGGTCAGACCGTAGGCGCCGTCAAGGCGCTGATCGGGCTGCAGGCTCGATCGGCTCGGATCGTGCGGGCCGGTACCGAAACCGACGTGCCGCTCGAGGAAGTGCGCGTCGGCGACCTGGTGCGCGTGCGCCCGGGCGAGCGCGTGCCGGTGGATGGGCGAGTCGTCGATGGCGCCTCGGCGGTCGACGAGTCGATGCTCACCGGCGAGCCCATCCCGGCCGAGAAAGGCCCCGGCGCCGAGGTGATCGGCGGGACGATCAACGGCCACGGCACCTTCCTTTTCCGGGCGACACGCGTCGGGCGCGACACGGCCCTGGCGCAGATCGTGGATCTCGTGCGGCGCGCGCAGGGGTCCAAGGCGCCGATCCAGCGGCTGGCCGACCGGATCGCGGCCGTCTTCGTGCCCTTCGTGCTGGCCGTGGGAGCCGGAACCTTCGCCCTCTGGTACGTCCTGGGCCCGGAGCCCCGCCTCACGCACGCCCTGGTAGCGTTCATCACCGTCGTCGTTATCGCCTGCCCGTGCGCCATGGGCCTGGCCACGCCGACGGCGATCATGGTCGGGACCGGCAACGGCGCGGAGGCCGGCATCCTGATCCGCGGTGGCGAGGCGCTGGAGCTGGCCGCTCGCATCGACGCCGTCGTCTTCGACAAGACGGGCACGTTGACTCGCGGTCGGCCCTCGCTGGGAGAGGTCGGAGCGGCCCCGGGCTTCAGCCCCGAAGAGGTCCTGGATCTCGCCGCGTCGGTGGAGCGGGGCAGCGAGCACCCGCTGGCCGCGGCCATCCTTTCGGCCGCCGGCGAAAAGGGCCTCGGCCAGCGTCCCGTGGAAGGCTTCGAGGCGATCGCCGGGCGCGGCGTTCGAGGCCGGGTCGACGGCCGCAAGGTCCTCGTCGGAACCGCGGCGTTCCTGGCCTCCGAAGACGTCCGGCTGGACGCGCTGGCAGCCTCGGCCGATCCCCTGGCCGCGATCACCTGGGTCGCGGTCGACGGTCGGGCCGCCGGCCTGCTGCCCGCGATCGACGAGATCAAGCCCGAGTCCGAACGCGCGGTGAGCGAGCTTTCGGGCTCTGGGGTCGAGGTCTGGCTGGTAACGGGCGATCAGGCTGCGACCGCCCGAGCCGTGGCGACGGCGGTCGGCATTGCGCCCGAGCGCGTCATGGCCGAGGTGATGCCGGCCGGCAAGGCCGCGGCCGTGGCCTCGCTGCAGGCGCGCGGCCTGCGAGTCGCGATGGTCGGCGACGGGATCAACGATGCTCCCGCGCTCGCCCAGGCGGACGTGGGGATCGCCATCGGGACCGGGGCAGACGTGGCCCTGGAAGCCTCCGACGTGACGCTCGTGGGTGGCGATCCGCGCAGCGTCGCGGCGGCGATCAGGCTCTCACGTCAGACGCTGCGGGTCATCCGTCAGAATCTGGCCTGGGCTTTCGGCTACAACGTGGTCCTCATCCCCGTGGCGATGGGCGTGCTGTACCCGGTGGCCGGCGTCACGCTTGATCCGGCCATGGCCGCCGGAGCGATGGCCCTCTCGTCGGTGAGCGTGGTCACGAACTCGCTGCGGCTCCGCCGCGGGCGCGGCCGCGCCGTGGCGCGCGCTGCCGCCCTGGCGGCGGCCTGACCGCCTGATTCGGGCTCAGCCGACGTACGGCCAGACGAGGGCGATCGCGAGGGCGGCGACGGCCCCTCCCAATGAAGCCAGCAATCCGGCCGTACGACCGAATCCGTGCTCGGAGACCAGCTGGGCCGCGGCGATCCCCGCGACCGCGACGGGGATGGCCAGCACCGCCGACACCACGCCCAGCGGCAGGGCGCGCGACAGGAAGTGAACGGCGATCAGCTGGCGCGAGACGAACGAGACCGCCATCAGCAGGTCCGCCGCGACCAGGAACCCGGTCAGCGCTCCGAATATCGCCTCGCTGCGGGTGGCGGCCATGAAGATGGGGAGGCTGACCGCCAGGACGCCGAGGGCGAGCAGCGCGGGGACCAGGATGAGCGAACCGTCGACGCCATGCGGCAGTGCCACGCGCGGGGCGGGGCGGCTCAGCTGGAAGGCGAGCAGCGTGCCTCCGGACAGGAGTGCCCCAAGGGCGCCGGCCTGGAATCCACGCCGCAGCCATGGGGGTAACAGTCGGCGGCGCTCCACTCGATCATCGTACACGGTCGCGCTCGCAGCCCCGCCGGGCACGCACCCAGGACCAGGGGGTAGCGAGTGCGGGCGCCTCCGATCGGGCGCCTCCGATCGCGCCCCTACTAGAGGTGGAAGCGGCGGAAGACCGCGACCGCGTTCTGGCCGCCGAACCCAAAGCCGTTGATGATCGCGGTGTCGACCCTCATGACGCGCTTCACGTTGGGGACGTAGTCGAGGTCGCACTCCGGGTCCGGGTTTTCCTGGTTGATCGTCGGCGGGATCACGCCTTCGCGAATGGCCCCGATGGCCGCCAGGCCGCTCACCGCGCCGGCCGCGCCGAGGAGGTGGCCCACCATCGACTTGGGCGAGCTGATCGCGACCTTGTGCGCGTGATCGCCGAAGGCGGTCTTGATGGCTCGCGTCTCGGTCGCGTCGTTGAGCGGTGTGGAGGTGCCGTGGGCGACGATGTAATCGATCTCGTCGGGCGCGACGTCCGACCGGCGGAGAGCCTTCGTCATGGCCGCGGCGGCGCCCCGCCCGGTCGGCTCGGGAGCGCTGATGTGGAAGGCGTCCGCAGTGAGGCCGCCGCCCAGGACCTCGCACTGGATCTTGGCCCCGCGGGCCAGGGCGTGCTCGGCCGATTCGAGGACCACGACCGCCGCGCCCTCGCCGAAGACGAAGCCGTCGCGATCCTTGTCGAACGGTCGGGAGGCGCGGGTCGGGTCGTCGTTGCGGCGCGAGAGGGCGCCCATATTGCCGAGCGCCGCGAAGGCAATGGGCACCAGGTTCCCTTCCGCACCGCCCACGATCACCACGTCGACCTCTCCGGACTCGATCAGCCGCTGCCCATCGATGAAGGCGATGACGCTGCTGGCGCAGGCCGCGACCTGGGTCGTGACCGGGCCCGTGATGCCGTACTTGATGGAGACCTGGCAGGCTGCCATCGAACCCGAGAGGGCCGGGATCGCGAACGGCGAAACCTGGCCGTTGCCCTTCTCGGCGAGGACCTTGGTGCCCTCGATCACCTGCTCGATCCCGCCGCCGCCGGTGTTGATGGTGACCGCGACGCGGTCGCGCTGCTCCTGCGTGTAGGCCGAGAAATCGATGCCGGCATCCTCGACGGCCTCGGTCGCGGCGCCCATGGCGAACTGGACGAAGCGGCTCATCCGGCGGGCCATCTTGCGATCCATGCCGACGGTCGGGTCGAAATCCTTGACCTCGGCCGCGATGCGCACGTCGAGCCCGGAAGGATCCCAGTGGCGGATCGTGTCGACGCCCGAAACGCCGGCGATCAGGTTCTCCCAGTAGGTGCGGGCGGTGAGGCCGATCGGGGTGACGGCCCCGAGACCGGTTACGACAGTGCGGCGGGCGAGATCCTTGGTGGGCACGACCATCTCCTACGACGTGTCAGCTTGCAGGGCGCTGCCGCAGCGTCGTGCGCTCCGGCTCGTCGGACCTGGCGGGTGGGCACGGGTACCCTCCAGCGGGACGGCGTTCGGGCGGTCGCGGGCGAGATCGCCGTGCGACTGCTCAGCGGATTGTACCGGCTCGGGGCGGATCGGCGGGCGGCGAGGACTCCGCAAGGGCGTCCTGCCCGGCTTCGCGCATGAGGTCTATGACCCGGCGCAGGAAGAGGCGAACGGCCGCTCGCTCGCTTTCGGACAGCGGCTCCAGGGCGCGTGAGACTGCCTCCCCTCGCCAGGCGTACGCTCGCTCGACCTGCTCGAGCGCGGCCTCGTCGAGCCGGACGCGGACGACCCGGCGGTCGGAGGCATCGCGCTCGCGGATGACGTAATGCGCCGCCTCCAGCTCCTCCACGACGCGGCTGGCCCAGCCGTACGAGATCCCCAGGCCCGAGGAGATCTGGCCGACCGTGCGCTCGCCGTGCTGGTAGACATGGATGGCCGCCCGAACCGCATGCTCGGACATGCCCCCGCCTCCGGGCCCGGCTTCCCCGGGATGGGCGCTTGCGCCCGAATCGGGCTCCTGTGCGCCGGCCAGGGGCTTGCGCCGCGTGGCGTAGGTGGCATGCAGGAACTCGACAAGGAGCTTGCTGGTCTCCAGCGCCTCGTCGGAGATGCGGGCCCTCAACGGAGTCCCCTTTGGCACCGACCGCTTGCCAATCATGTCTTCTCTATATCATAATTGCTTTACTGATAATTGCCCTAGACAAGGAATACGCGCACCGTGACCGCCAACCCGATTTCCCCAACCGATCCCAGGCGCCGCTGGTTGGGGCTGGCAATGCTGAGCGTCGGCGTCGCCATGATCATCGTCGATGCGACGATCGTGAACGTCGCCGTTCCGTCCATCGCCCGCGACCTGGGCCTGTCCGGCACCGGGACCGAGTGGGTCAACACGATCTACGCCCTCGTCTTCGCGGCCTTCCTCGTGACGCTGGGCCGCATCGGCGACCGGATGGGGCGGCGCCGGACGTACGTGGCGGGGCTGATCCTGTTCCTGTTAGCCTCGGCGCTCGCAGGCTTTGCCCAGTCGGGCGAGGAGCTCATCGGGGCCCGCTTCCTGCAGGGGCTCGGTGGCGCGGCGATCCTGCCGGCCACCCAGTCCATCCTGAACAGCAACTTCCGCGGCCGCGATCGGGCCATAGCCTTCGGCATCTGGGGTTCCGTGATCGGCGGCATGGCGGCCCTGGGACCGCTCCTCGGCGGGTGGCTGACGACCAACCTGTCGTGGCGGTGGGCCTTCTACGTCAACATCCCGTGGGGCCTCCTGGCGATCTTCGGCACGCTGGCCTGGATCGACGAGTCCCGCGACGAGAACGCCAGGGCGGGCTTCGACCCGTTCGGCTTCCTGTTCATCACCGTCGGCCTGTCCTCCTTCGTCTTCGCCCTCATCGAGGGCTACACATACGGCTGGACCGCGCCTTCGCAGCCGTTCGGGCTCTTCGGCTGGCAATGGCCGCTCGACTCGATCTCGATCATCCCGTTCGCCTTCGCGCTGAGTCTCGTGTGCCTGGTGGGATTCACGGTCGTGGAGATACGGCGCGAGCGCGCCGGCAAGTTCTTCCTCTTCGACTTCGCGCTGTGGCGATATCCGGCGTTCCGGTTCGGCAACATGGCCGGGACGATCGTGTCTCTCGGCGAGTTCGGCCTTCTGTTCGTGCTGCCGCTCTTCCTGCAGGCGGTCCTGGGGATGTCCGCGTTCGAGGTTGGGCTCCTGCTCATGGCGCTGGCGATCGGGGCCTTCTTCGCCGCGCCGGTCGCCGCGGGGATTGCCCGCCGCTACGGCCCGCGCCGCGTGGTGACGCTCGGCATGGGCCTGGAGGCCGTCGGCATCTTCGCCACGGCGACGCTGATCTCACAGGATCTCAACGTCCTGCTGCTGGTGCCGCCGCTTTTCATATACGGGCTGGGCGTCGGCTTCGCGACGTCGCAACTGACGAGCGTGGTTCTGTCCGATATACCGGCGGAGGTCTCCGGCCTGGCCTCCGGCACGAACTCCATGATGCGACAGATCGGCTCGGCGCTCGGCATCGCGGTCCTGGGCTCGGTGCTGTTCGTATCCCTCGGCGTCGGCACCGCCAATCGGCTGGCTCAGATCCCGGGCATGCCGCCGGCCGCCCAGACGGCCGTCCGCCAGGCGATCGAGCAATCGGCCGGCCAGGCTCTGATCGGGTTCCGGACCGGGCAGGTGGACCCGTCGATGGCCTCGCAGCTCGGCGGCAAGCTCGACCCCCAGCAGCTCGCCGTCTTCGGCAAGCAGGTGGCGCCTCCGATCGAGGACGCCTTCGTCGAGGCCGCTCATCTGGCGGGCTACGCGGCAACGGGCTTCGTACTGCTCGGCCTGCTGTTCTCCCTGCTGCTGCCCAGGACGAAGCCGCAGACATCGGTTGAGCAAGAGGCGACCGCCGGGTCGGAGAGAGCCGCGAAACGGGCCGGCTCCGATGCTGCGGTTGCGAGAGCCGGCGGGGGAGCGTCGGGCGTCTAGCTGTTCTTCCCCGTCAGGTTGTTGACGGGCGTCCGGCTGATCGGCGGCTGGCCGGCCAGTGACCAGTGTGGCCGAGCGGTGTTGTAGAAGTCCAGGAATCTGGACAGCGCATCGATCCGATCGG
>Ga0187885_10000735_pt1 | contig 38854 bp, 53 predicted proteins | sample June2016WEW_20_1_3_FD_132970 | JGI IMG/M metagenome (GOLD analysis project Ga0187885, IMG submission 132970) | Peatland microbial communities from SPRUCE experiment site at the Marcell Experimental Forest, Minnesota, USA - June2016WEW_20_100 | ecosystem: Environmental > Terrestrial > Soil >...
CGTCGACATGACGGTCGAGCTCATCACCCCCATCGCCCTCGAGATCCAGCAGCGCTTCGCCATCCGCGAGGGCGGCCGCACCGTCGGGGCCGGGGCAATCACCTCGATCATCGAGTAGACGGAGTCTGTGATGGCAAGGCAGCGGATCAGGATCCGCCTCAAGGCTTACGACCACCGACTGCTCGACCAGTCGGCGGCGCAGATCGTGGAGACGGCCCAGCGTACCGGCGCGGATGTCGTCGGTCCCGTTCCGCTGCCGACGCGCATCGAGAAGTTCACAGTCCTGCGCTCACCGTTCATCGACAAGGACAGCCGGGAGCAGTTCGAGATCCGCACTCACAAGCGGCTGGTCGACATCCTGGAGCCCTCATCCAAGACGGTTGACGCCCTGATGCGACTCTCGCTGGCGGCGGGCGTCGACATCGAAATCAAGATGTGACCCGATGAGCATCGGATTGATCGGCCGCAAGGTCGGCATGACGCAGATCTTCCAGGCGGACGGAACGATGGTCCCCGTGAGCGTCGTCGCCGTCGAGCCGAACACCGTCACCCGTCTCCGGACGGCGGAGCGTGATGGCTACGCGGCCGTGCAGCTGGGCATCGAGGAGTCGGGCAAGCTCACCAAGCCGGAGATTGGGCAGCTCAAGAACCTGCCCAAGGTTTCGGTCGTGCGTGAGTTCCGTCTCGACGACAACAGCGCCGAGGCGTACACCGTCGGCCAGAAGCTGGACGTGACCCTGTTCGCCGCCGGCGACTTCGTCAACGTGACCGGCGTCAGCAAGGGCAAGGGCTTCAGCGGTCATATAAAGCGCCACCACTTCAAGCGCGGTCCCAAGACCCACGGTTCCGACGACCACCGCGCCCCCGGGTCGATCGGCCCCGGCACCACGCCGGGCCGCGTCTACAAGGGCATGCGCATGGCCGGCCACATGGGCGATGCGCGCGCCACGGTCAAGAAGCTGCGGGTCGTCCGCGCGGACGCCGAGCGCAACCTGCTGCTCGTCAAGGGATCCGTTCCCGGTTCCCCCAACGGGCTGATCCTCGTGAAGAAGGTCTAGCGATGCCGAAGACGACCCTCTATGCGAGGACGGGCGAGGCGATCGGCGAGGTGGAGCTCCCCGAGGAGCTCTTCGCCGCTCCGATCAACGCCGCCGTCCTCCACCAGGTGGTGACCGCCCAGCTGGCCGGTCGCCATCTCGGAACGCACGACACCAAGAAGCGCGGCGAGGTTTCCGGCAGTGGCAAGAAGCCCTACCGCCAGAAGGGGACCGGCCGGGCTCGCCAGGGTTCCCGACGAGCGCCGCAATACACCGGCGGCGGCGTGGTCTTCGGACCACACCCGCGCTCGTACGCCCAGCGCCTGCCGCGCCAGATGAAGCGCCTCGCCCTGTGCGGCGCGCTGACCGCCAAGCTCGACGACGACGCCATCCGCGTCGTGGACGGGCTCGGCCTCGAGACGCCCAGGACCCGCGACCTGGTCGAGGTTCTCGACAACCTGGGGCGCGCCCAGGGCCGGGTCCTGATCGTCGCGCCGGGTTCGGACGAGACGTTGGTCCTCTCCGCGCGCAACCTGCCGGGCGTCGAGGTCATTCGCGCCGACTCGCTCAACGTGGTGGCTCTGATCAACGCGGACACCGTCCTCATCGAGCAGCCCGCCCTGGCCAGGATGGAAGAGGTGTACGCGTGAGCCTGACAGCGCAGGACATCGTCATCCATCCCGTCATCAGCGAAAAGTCGATGGACGAGGCGCAGCATGGCAAGTACACGTTCGCGGTCCACGAGGATGCCAACAAGCTCCAGATCGCCGCGGCGATCGAGGAGCTCTTCAAGGTCCAGGTGCTGGGAGTGAACGTTCTCACCACCAAGGCGAAGGTGAAGCGGTCGCGCTCCGGCCGAAGCCGCAAGGGCGGCCTCTCGACTCCCTGGCGCAAGGCCACCGTGACGCTGGCCCCCGGCCAGAAGATCGAATTCTTTGAGGCTGTCTGAGATGCCCCTGCGCAGCTACAAGCCGACCTCGGCGGGCCGCCGGTTCATGACCCGGTCCACCTTCGAGGAGGTCACCACCAGCGAGCCCTACAAGCCGCTGCTGGAAGCGCAGAAGCGTGGCTCCGGCCGCAACAGCCAGGGCCGGCTCACCGTTCGCCATCGAGGGGGCGGCGAGAAGCAGCACTATCGCCTCATCGACTTCAAGCGCGACAAGGTCGGCGTCCCGGCGAAGCTGGCCACGATCGAGTACGACCCGAACCGGTCGGCTCGGATCGGCCTGCTCCACTACAAGGATGGCGAGAAGCGCTACATGCTCCTGCCGCACGGCCTGAAGGTGGGCGACGTCGTCGTCGCCGGTCCCGAAGCCGAGGCGCGGGTCGGCAACGCGCTGCCGCTCGCCAACATCCCGCTCGGCACGACGATCCACAACATCGAACTCGTCGCGGGTCGGGGGGGCCAGATCGTCCGCTCGGCGGGCGCCGCGGCCCAGCTCCTCGCCAAAGAGGGCGATTTCGCCGCGGTCCGGCTGCCCTCCGGGGAGGTTCGCCGCGTCAGCCTGAAGTGCATGGCCACCGTCGGCCAGGTCTCGAACCTGGACCACGAGAACCAGAGCCTGGGCAAGGCCGGACGGGCACGGCACATGGGCCAGCGACCCGAGGTCCGTGGTGTCGTCATGAACCCGCGCGACCATCCGCACGGCGGCGGCGAAGGCAAGTCGCCGACGGGCATGCCCCCCAAGACGCCGTGGGGCAAGCCGGCCATGGGTTATCGGACGCGCCTCGGCAAGAAGCCCTCGAGCAGGCTCATCGTCCGCTCGCGGCACCGCAAGGCATAAGGCAGAGGAGAGAGAGGCATGTCGCGTTCGGTCAAGAAGGGACCGTTCGTCGAGTCGCGGCTCCTCGGCCGCGTCCAAACGATGAACAAGCGCAGCGAGAAGAAGGTCGTCAAGACCTGGTCTCGGGCGTCGGTCATCTTCCCGGATTTCATCGGGCATACGGTCGCCGTCTACAACGGCAAGAAGCACATCCCGGTCTACGTGACCGAGAACATGGTTGGCCACCGTCTCGGCGAGTTCTCCCCGACCCGCACCTTCCGCGGCCACGGGAAGCACACCGAGCGATCCACCGCCCTGAAATAGGAGCCCGGACGTGCGCGTTTCCGCCACAGCCAAGTACCTGAAGGGCTCCTCGCGAAAGGCCCGCCTCGTCACCGAGGCTATCAAGGGCAAGCGGGTCGAGGAGGCCACCGCGCTGCTGCAGTTCATGCCGCAGGCGGCCGCCCGCGACGTCGCCCGCGTTCTCAAGAGCGCGACGGCAAATGCTGAGAACAACCACAACCTGTCCGCCGGGGACCTGGTCGTGGCCGACGCTCAGGCGAACATGGGCCCCGGCCTGCTCAAGCGCTGGCAGCCCCGGGCCCAGGGTCGGGCTTTCCCGATCCACAAGCCTATGACCCACATCACCATCGTCGTCGAAGACCGGGAGGCCTAGATGGGTCACAAGGTTCACCCGTACGGCTTCCGGCTGGGTGTCTCCCGCACCTGGACGGCGAAGTGGTACGCGGACAAGGACTACACCGATCTCCTCAAGGAGGACATCTCGATCCGCCAGCTGGTGGTCAAGCGGCTGGCCAGCGCGAGCGTCAGCGGCGTCGAGATCGAGCGTGGCATCAACCACGTCACGGTCACGATCCACACCGCCAAGCCGGGCATCGTGATCGGCAAGGGCGGCGCCAACGTCGAGCTGCTGCGCCAGCAGGTCGGCGCCCTGACCAAGCGCAAGGTCAAGCTGGAGGTCAAGGAGATCCGCCAGCCGGAGCTCGACGCCTACCTCGTCGCGACCAACATCAGCCAGCAGCTGGCTCGCCGCATCGCCTTCAAGAAGGCCATGAAGCAAGCCGTGCAGCGGACGATGAAGGCCGGCGCAAAGGGCGTAAAGATCGCCGTCGCGGGTCGTCTCGGCGGCTCGGAGATGGCCCGTCGCGAGTGGGACAAGGAAGGCCGAATTCCGCTTGGCACGCTTCGCGCCGACATCAGCTACGCCCAGGTTCACGCCCTGACGACTTACGGCCGGATCGGCGTCAAGGTCTGGATCTACCGTGGCGAGATCTCCGCCGACAAGCCTCGCCGTGAGCCCGTCATGGCTCCGACCGCCGTCGGGCAGGGGGCGTAGCCATGTTGATGCCCCGTCGAGTCAAGCACCGCAAGGTCCAGCGCGGCCGGATGTCCGGGCCCGCCAAGGGCGGCACGGCCATCGCCTTCGGCGAGTTCGGCTTGGCCACTCTCGAGCCGGCCTGGATCACCAGCCGCCAGATCGAAGCCGCCCGACGCGCCATGACCCGCTCGGTCAAGCGCGGCGGCAAGATCTGGATCCGAGTCTTCCCCGACAAGCCCGCGACCAAGAAGCCGGCCGAGACCCGAATGGGTTCGGGCAAGGGCGCCCCCGACCACTGGGTGGCCGTGGTCAGGCCCGGCCGCATCCTCTTCGAGATGGCCGGTGTCGATCGGGCCGAGGCAGTCGAGGCGATGCGTCTTGCCGGCCACAAGCTTCCGGTCGCCACCCGAGTCATCCTCAAGGAAGGCCTCGCAGATGGACATTGACAAGGTTCGAGGCTTCTCTGACGGAGAGCTCGAGGAGCAGCTGCGCCAGGCCAAGCAGGACCTCTGGCAGGCGCGCTTCGCGCTCACGACCCGCCAGCTGAAGGACTACAGCACGATCCCCCAGACCAGACGAACGATCGCGCGGATCCTCACCGTGCAGCGCGAGCGCCGCGACGAGCGCTCCCGGACGGCGTAGGAGATCACGCGATGGCAGGAGCAGCAGTGCAGGGTAAGCGGAAGACCAAGGTCGGCCGCGTCGTCAGCGACAAGATGGACAAGACCATCGTCGTGTCCGTGGAGCGCCTGGCGCGGCACCCCTTGTACAAGCGGGTCATCCGCTTGACAACCAGGTTCAAGGCCCACGACGAGGACAACGAAGCGCACGTGGGCGATACAGTCCTGATCGAGGAGTCGCGTCCTCTGTCGGCAACCAAGAGGTGGCGGCTGATCAGCATCGTCGCTCGTGCCGGTGAGGGTGCCATGCCCGAGCCCGTGGTCGACGATGAGGCGGTCGACGAGGCCATCCACGGTGCGGCCCACCCGGGCAAGCACGTGCATGAGCACGAGGCCGCCCAATGATCCAGCAGTACACCCGCCTGCGCGTCGCCGACAACACCGGCGCGCGCACCATCCAGTGCATTCGGGTCATGGGCCGCTCGCAGAAGACGACCGCCGGCGTGGGCGACGTGATCATCGCCAGCGTCAAGCAGGCGATCCCCAACGCACCCGTGAAGAAGGGCGACGTCGTCCGCGCGGTGATCGTTCGAACGGCCAAGGAGTACGGCCGGCCGGACGGCAGTTACATCCGCTTCGACGAGAACGCGGCAGTGCTTATCAACAACCAGGGCAACCCTCGCGGTACTCGCATCTTCGGCCCCGTCGCCCGGGAGCTGCGCGACCGCAACTACATGAAGATCGTTTCGCTCGCGCCGGAGGTGCTCTGATGGCGCCTCAGAAGAACGCGCCTTCCAACAAGGTGCCCGAGATCCGGGCCGGCGACACTGTCGTCGTGATGCACGGCAAGGACGCCGGCAAGCGCGGCAAGGTGGAGCGGGTCCTTCGTAACCCGATGGCGGAACGCAAGGTCAAGTCCTTCTGGAAACGGACCGCTACGCGTCCGGTGTCGGTGGTCATCTCCGGGATCAACATCGCCAAGCGCCATACCAAGCCGCGCCAGAAGATGCGTAACGATCGCACACCGGAGATCCAGCAGGGCGGCATCGTCGACAAGCCGATGCCGATCGACGCCAGCAACGTGATGCTGGTCTGCCCTCGCTGCGACCGGGTCACGCGCGTCAAGCACCAGCCGCTGAGCACCGGCAAGAGCGCACGCGTGTGCGGGCACTGCAACGAGCAGCTGGAGGTGGGCGCGTGAGCGGTAACCTTCGCCGGCGCTACGCGGACGAGGCCGTCCCGGCGCTGCAGAAGCAGTTCAGCTATGGCAACCCGATGCAGGTCCCACGCCTGTCCAAGATCGTGGTCAACATCGGTCTGGGTGAGGCTCTTTCGAACCCCAAGGCGGTCGACGCCGCCGTCGCCGATCTTGCCGCGATCACCGGCCAGAAGCCGGTCACGACCAAGGCGAAGCGATCGATCGCGCAGTTCCGGCTGCGGACCGGCAACACGATCGGGGCGCGGGTAACCCTGCGCGGCGAGCGGATGTGGGACTTCCTGGAGCGCCTCACTCGCATCGCGCTGCCTCGTATCCGCGACTTCCACGGGGTTCCGGCGAAGTCGTTCGACGGGCGCGGCAACTACTCACTGGGGCTCCGTGAGCAACTCGCGTTTCCGGAGATCGACTACGACAAGGTGGACCGTCTCCGCGGGCTGGAGATCAGCATCGTGACGACGGCGAAGACCGACGAGGAATCGAAGCGTCTGCTCGAGCTCCTCGGCATGCCCTTCGCCGGCTAGGCGCGGGGAGGGAGAAGCCATGGCCAAGAAATCGATGATCGCCAAGGCCAAGCGACCGCACCGGTTCAAGGTTCAGGCCTACCACCGTTGCTTCGTCTGCGGCCGCCCCCGCGGCTACATGCGGCGGTTTGCGTTGTGCCGTATCTGCTTCCGCGAACGGGCGCTGCTCGGCGAGCTGCCCGGCGTGACCAAGTCGAGCTGGTAGGTAACCGATGAACGTCTCCGATCCGATTGCGGACATGCTGACCCGCATCCGCAACGCGTCGCGGGCGCGGCACGCGGACGTCGTCGTCCCGGCCTCGCGGACCAAGCGGGAGATCGCCCGAATCCTTCTGGAGGAGGGCTTCATCGCCGACGTTCGCGAGGAGCACGAAGGCGCTCGCCAGGTGCTGCGCGTCACGCTCAAGTACGTCGATGGCAAGGCCCCGGTAGTCTCGGGGCTGAAACGCATCAGCAAGCCCGGTTTGCGCGTGTATGCGCGCAAGACCGAGATCCCCAGGGTGCTCGGGGGACTCGGCCTCGTCATCGTCAGCACCAGCCAGGGCATCATGACCGGCGCGCAGGCTCACAAGGCCCAGCTCGGCGGCGAAGTCCTGGCGTACGTCTGGTAGGCCGGCGATGTCGCGAATCGGTCGGCTGCCGATCCAGGTCCCGCCGAGCGTCGACGTTTCGATCGTCGGCAGGGACATCACCGTCAAGGGCCCCAAGGGCTCGCTTCATCGCGCGCTCCATCCGGACATGCGCGTCACGATGGAGGGCTCGACCCTCCTGGTGGAGCGGCCCAGCGAGGCGAAGTACCACAGACAGCTCCACGGCCTGACCCGAACGCTGGTCGCCAACATGGTGACCGGCGTCACGGACGGCTACCGCAAGTCGCTCGAGATCGCCGGCGTCGGCTACCGCGCCGCCAAGGTCGGCGACAAGCTGCAGCTGAACCTCGGCTACAGCCACCCGATCGAGATCGAGCCGCCGGCCGGCATCGTCTTCGAAGTCGAGAACCCGGTCCGCCTCACGGTGGTCGGGATCGACAAGGAGCTGGTCGGCCAGGTGGCGGCCCAGGTTCGAGCAGCCCGTAAGCCGGAGCCGTACAAGGGCAAGGGCGTGCACTACCTCGGCGAGCACATCCGCCGCAAGGCCGGCAAGGCCGGCAAGATCGGCGCCAAGAAGTGAGCCCGGCGATGACGAAGGGATCAGCACGATGACGCAGGTCGCCAACCGCGGGGCCGCGCGCCAGAAGAGGCACGAGCGGATCAGGCTTCGCCTCTCGGGTTCGCCCGAGCGCCCGCGCCTGGCCGTGTTCCGCAGCAACAATCACATCTCTGCCCAGGTTATCGACGACACGTCCGGCAGGACGCTGGCCGCCGCCTCGAGCCTCGAGAAGGAGCTCCGGGCCGCAGCTCAGAAGAAGACGGATGAGGCCAAGACGGTCGGCCGCCTGATCGCCGAGCGCGCCCGGAGCGCGGGCAACGATCGGGTCGTCTTCGATCGAGCCGGGTTCCGGTATCACGGGCGGATCAAGTCGCTGGCCGACGCCGCTCGCGAAGCCGGCCTCGAGTTCTGACGCGAAGGAGCTGATCACTTGGCCAGGATCGATCCCAACAAGCTGACGCTCGAAGAGCGCGTCGTCCAGATCAACCGCGTGGCAAAGGTCGTCAAGGGCGGCCGGCGCTTCAGCTTCAGCGCGATCGTCGTGGTCGGTGACGGCGCCGGTCACGTCGGCGTTGGCCTGGGTAAGGCCGGCGAGGTGCCAGAGTCCATCCGCAAGGGCGTCGAGGACGCCAAGAAGCACCTGATCCACATTCCCACGGTCGGGACTACGATCCCGCACGAGGTCCGCCAGGACTTCGGGGCATCGAGGATCCTGCTGAAGCCGGCCTCCCAGGGTACCGGCGTCATCGCCGGCGGCGCCGTCCGCGCCGTCGTCGAGGCCGCTGGCATCAGGGACATCCTGGCCAAGGTCTTCGGCAGCACCAACCCCGTCAACGTAACGCGAGCGACTCTCGAGGCCCTCAAGAGCCTGCACTCGGCCGAAGAGCTGAGCGCTCGCCGCGGCGTTCGAGTGCATGCCAACGTTGCCGGCCAGCCTGCCGCGGAGGTGGCCAATGGCCGGTAAGCTGCGCGTCACTCAGACCAGGAGCACCATCAGCCACATCGCCCGCAACCGCGGGACGATACGGGCGCTGGGCCTGCACGGAATCGGGGACACGGTCGAGGTGCCCGACAACGAGGCCACGCGTGGCATGGTGCGGCAGGTCCGTTTCCTCGTCGAGGTCCAGGAGCTGCCCGAGGAGAAGCGATGAAGCTACACGACCTGCGCCCCGCGGACGGGTCCCGCAAGCCGCGCACGCGCGTCGGGCGGGGCATCGCGGCGGGCAAGGGCAAAACCGCGGGACGCGGCACCAAGGGCCAGAAGGCGCGCACCGGCGGGACGATTCAGCCGTGGTTCGAGGGCGGCCAAACCCCCATCCACGTCCGCATCCCCAAGCTGCGCGGCTTCCGAAACCCGTTCCGCGTCGAGTACGAGATCGTTAACGTCGGCCGCATCAACGAGCTGGCCGAAACCGGCATCCTCGATGCCCCCGAGCCGGCGGTCGCCGCCGACACCGCCAAGAGCCCGGCGAAGGCCGCCAAGGCCGCTCCGGTGACCGTCACCTCGGACATGCTCGCCGCGGTCGGCCTGGTCCGATCGCTGGACAAGCCGCTCAAGGTCCTCGGCCATGGCGACGTGACCCGGTCGCTCTTCGTCGTCGCCGATGCGTTCAGCAGGAGCGCCGCGGCCAAGATCGAGGCTGCCGGCGGCACGGCGCACGTGCTCGAGTTCCCCGGCCCGTCCGAGTCGGACGACGCGGCCGAGACGGTGGCGCCGGCGGCGGCCGAGGCCGTGGCGCCGGCGGCGGCCGAGGCACCAGGTTCCGATCCAGAGAAGGACGCCTAGGCCATGCTCGAGTCGATGCTGAATGCCTTCCGGGCCCCGGACATCCGACGCCGGCTCCTGTTCGTGGCGTTCATCCTGATCGTGTATCGGGCTCTGGCACACGTCCTGATTCCCGGGATCAACCCGACGGACCTTACCGCCGGCGGCACCGACAACAGCGTCTTCGGTCTGTTGTCGCTTTTCTCCGGCGGCGACATCCGCCGCATGTCGATCGTCGGCCTGGGCCTGAACCCGTACATCAACGCGACGATCATCATGCAGATCCTGCAGACGACGATCCCGTCGCTCCAGGCGCTCTCGCGCGAGGGTGAGTACGGCCGTAACAAGATCACCAGCTACTCCCGCTGGCTGTCCGTGCCCCTCGCGGCTCTGCAGGCATACGGCATCCTCGCCTTCCTCCAGGCAGACCTCGCCAGCCAGGGCATCACGGCCTACACGACGCCGTTCAGCTTCGAGACCTACCAGTCCTGGACGCAGATCATCGCCCTCACCACCGGTTCGATCGTGCTGATGTGGCTGGGCGAGTTGATCACCGAGAAGGGGATCGGCAACGGCATCAGCTTCATCATCTTCGCCGGCATCGTGTCGCGGGTTCCGGCCACGATCGGGACCTTCCTGCAGAGCCCGGACTGGCTGGAGCTCATCGTATTCGGCCTGGTCGGCATCGTGATCATCTTCACGATCATCGTCGTCCAGGAAGGCCAGCGCCGGATCCCGATCCAGTATGCCAACAGGGTTCGCGGTCACCGCATCTACCAGGGCGGCTCCACGTTCCTGCCGCTGCGAGTGAACATGTCGGGCGTCATCCCGATCATCTTCGCCATCAGCATCCTGCTGTTCCCGCTGCAGATCGCGACCTACTTCTCGGCCTCGAGCGTAGGCTGGGTCAAGGACATCTCGGTCGGCGTCCAGAGCTGGCTGAGCACGAGGGGTCCGCTCTACCTGATCCTCTACTTCCTGCTGACCCTGGGCTTCGGCTTCTTCTACACCTTCATCGTCTTCAAGCCGGACGAGACGGCCAACAACCTGCGCAAGTCGGGCGGCTTCATCCCGGGTATCCGGCCCGGACAGCCGACGGAGGACTACCTGCGCCGCGTGGCATTCCGCATCACCCTGGCTGGCGCCACGTTCATCGCCTTCATCGCCGTCCTGCCGATGGTCATCGCCGCCCTGCCGATGTTCACCAACCTGAACTCGGTGGGCGTCGGCCTCGGCGGCACGAGCGTGCTCATCGTCGTCAGCGTTGTCGTGGAGACGATGAAGCAGCTCGAGGCGCAGCTGATGATGCGCAGCTACGAGGGCTTCATCCGGTGATCGGGACCGTCCGGTGATCGGGACCGTCGTCGTCCTGCTCGGCGCCCCGGGCGCAGGCAAGGGGACGCAGGCCCAGATCCTCGCCCAGCGGCTCGGCCTGGCTCATGTCGCCACTGGCGACCTGTTCCGGGCCGCCGTCCGCGAAGGGACGCCGCTTGGCCTCATCGCCAAGGGGTACATGGATCGGGGCGAGCTGGTGCCCGACTCGGTGACCATCGACATGCTCTTCGAGCGCCTCGCCCGGCCGGACGCCGCCAGGGGCATCCTGCTCGATGGTTTTCCGCGCAACACCGCGCAGGCCGAAGTGCTGGACAAAGCCCTTGCGGACTGGGGTGGCAGGGTGAACGTGGCCTCGTACATCGAGGTCCCGGAGGCCGACCTGGTGGCCCGCCTGGGCGGCCGCTGGATCTGTCGCGCCCAGGGTCATCCCTACCACGAGCAAACCAGGCCGCCGCTCGTTCAGGGTGTCTGCGACGTCGACGGGTCCGAGCTCTACCAGCGCTCCGATGACCAGCCGGCCACGGTGCAGGCTCGGCTCCGCCAGCAGCTCGGCGCCCTCGACCAGGTCGTCGGGCACTATCGAACCCATGGCGTTCTGGCGACGGTCGACGGCAGCCAGCCGATCGATCGCGTCACCGACGGCCTGCTCGCGGCTATCGCTGCCGCGATGGACCGGCCGGGCTGAGGCACGCATGGCGGCCGTCGTCCGTAGATCGCGCGAGGAGATCGCGCTGATGCGCCGCGCCGGCCGCATCGTGGCCGAGGTCCTCGCCGCCGTGGAGGAGGCGATGAAGCCGGGGGTCACCACGGCCGCGCTGGACGCCGTTGCCGAGAGTTACATCCGGAAAGCCGGGGCTCGGCCATCCTTCAAGGGCTACCGGGGCTTCCCGGCCTGCATCTGCGTGTCGATCGATTCGGAAGTGGTCCACGGCATCCCCGGCAAGCGGGTGATCGAGGAAGGTCAGGTCGTTTCGATCGACGCCGGCGCCATCTGGAAGGGCTATCACGGAGACGGGGCTCGGACGTTCTATATCGGCACGCCGCCGGAGGACGTGGACCGGCTCATCGGGACCACCCGGCTGGCACTGATGGCCGGCATCGCGGCCGCGGTTCCCGGCAACCACATCGACGACATCTCGGGCGCCGTCGAGGACGTAGCCGTCGAAGGCCACTTCGGAATAGTCCGGCAGTACGTTGGCCACGGCATCGGAACGCGCATGCACGAGGATCTGCAGGTCCCGAACTACCGGACCGACAACGTCGGCATCGAGTTGCTGCCGGGAGTCTGCATCGCCATCGAGCCGATGCTCACCCTGGGCCGGGCAGACGTGCACACGCTGGCCGATGACTGGACCGTCGTGACAACGGACCACTCACTGGCGGCGCATTTCGAGCACACGATCGCCGTGACCGACGACGGCCCGGAGATCCTGACAACGGTATGAAGAGCGTCGGACAAGCCGGGAGCGCCGCGTGTGCGTCCGGCCGCGGCGCCGGCCAGCGGGCCCCAGAGATCTTTCGGTTGCCGGGGCCGGCGATCTTTGGTAACCTATTCGTTCGTGTGTCGGCCGTGGTCGGCCGGCATTCGTGCGAGAAAGGGAAGTAACTCGGGACGTGGCGAAGAAGGACGCGATCGAGGTCGAAGGCACCGTGTTGGAGCCGTTGCCCAACACGATGTTCGCCGTCGAGCTGGAGAACGGCCACCGCGTTCTGGCTCACATCTCGGGCAAGCTGCGCATGAACTTCATCCGCATCCTGCCCGGGGACCGCGTCAGGGTGGAGCTATCGCCCTACGACCTGACGCGAGGTCGCATCACCTATCGGCTCAAGTAGCGCCGTCGAGAACATCGAGGACCCCTTGAAAGTCAGAGCTTCCGTCAAGGCCCGCTGCGAAAACTGCAAAGTGATCCGCCGGCACGGGACAGTGATGGTCATCTGCGCGAATCCAAAGCACAAGCAGCGGCAGGGTTAGGCCATGGCACGTATCGCAGGTATCGACATTCCCCGCGAGAAGCGGGTCGAGATCGCCCTTACCTACATCTACGGTATCGGCCTTCCCACCAGCCAGAAGATCCTCGTCCAGGCCAACGTCAACCCGGACACCCGTGTACGGGATCTGACGGAGGAACAGGTCAACAGGCTGCGCGAGATCATCGACCGACGTTACAAGGTCGAAGGCGACCTTCGCCGCGAGGTGGCTCTGAACATCAAGCGGCTCATCGAGATCGGCTCCTATCGCGGCCTGCGCCATCGGCGCAACCTGCCGGTCCGGGGCCAGCGGACCAAGACGAATGCCCGGCAGCGCCGAGGACCGAAGAAGACGGTCGGCGTCCGGCGCAAGGCCACGAAGTAAGAGGAGCCGGACGCAAGTATGCCCGAACGGAAGCGCGCCACCAAGCAGCGCCGCCGGGAAAGGAAGAACGTGCCCCAGGGGCACGCTCACATCCAGGCGAGTTTCAACAACACGATCATCACGATCACCGATCCCAACGGCAACGTGATCAGCTGGGGCTCCGCCGGCGTCGCCGGCTTCAAGGGCTCTCGCAAGAGCACGCCGTACGCCGCCGCCCTTTCGGCCGACCAGGCCGCCAAGAAAGCGATGGAGCACGGAATGCGCCAGGTGGAGGTCTACGTGAAGGGGCCGGGCGCCGGCCGAGAGCAGGCCATTCGCTCGCTCCAGGCCGCCGGCCTCGAGGTGAGCGCGATCACCGACGTCACCCCAGTCCCGCACAACGGCTGCCGCCCGCCCAAGCGGCGCCGCGTCTAGGCAGGAAAGATGGCCCGCTACACCGATCCAGTCTGCCGGATCTGCCGCCGGGAAGGCGCCAAGCTCTTCCTCAAGGGGACCCGCTGCTACTCCAAGAAGTGCTCTTTCGAGCGCCGTCAGGCGCCGCCCGGCCAGCATGGCATCCGGCGCCGCAAGGTCGGCGACTACGGCATGCAGCTGCGGGAGAAGCAGAAGATCCGCCGCATCTACAGCGTCCTGGAGCGCCAGTTCAAGGGCTACTTCGAGATCGCCAGCTCCACGCCCGGCGTCACCGGCGAGAACCTGCTTCGGATCCTCGAGCTGCGCATGGACAACGTCGTGTACCGGATGGGCTTTGCCGCTTCGCGAGCCGAAGCGCGCCAGCTCGTCGGCCACGCCCACTTCGCCGTCAACGGTCGCGTCGCCAACATTCCATCGCTGCAGCTGCGTCCCGGCGACAAGGTCGAAGTGCGTGAAACGCATCGGACTCGTGAGCCCTTCAAAGAGGCCGCGGAACTCATCAAGTCGCGCCAGATCCCGGAGTGGCTCAGCGTGGACGCGGCGAAGCTCGCCGGCTCCGTGCTGAACGCACCGCGCCGCGACCAGATGCCGCTGGATCTCAACGAGCAGCTCGTGGTCGAGTACTACTCGAGGTAAGGCCTACACATGATCGAACTCGAGAGCCCGCAGATCGCGCCGGTCGAGGAACTCGGCTCATACGCCAAGTACGAGGCCAGCCCGCTGCCGGCCGGCTATGGCGTCACTCTGGGCAATGCCCTGCGGCGTGTCCTGCTGTCGTCGCTGGAGGGCGCGGCCGTTACGGCCATCCAGATCCGTGACGTCTACCACGAATTCACGAGCATTCCGGGCGTGAAGGAGGACGTGACCCAGATCGTCCTCAACGTCAAGAAGCTGCGCCTCAAGAGCTTCGCCACCCACCCGGTCCAGCTCAAGCTCATCAAGGCCGGCGCAGGCGTGGTCGCGGCCGCCGATATCCAGGAGTCTGCTGACGTCGAGGTCATCAACCCCGACCTGAAGCTGATGACCCTGGACTCGGACGACGTGACCATTGAGATGGACCTGACGGTCGAAAAGGGCGTCGGTTACCTGGCCGCGGAGCGCGCCGAGTCGATGCCGATCGGCGTCATCCCCGTCGACGCGATCTTCACGCCGGTGCGCAAGGTCAACTACTCGGTCGAGAACACGCGCGTCGGGCAGATGACCAACTACGACAAGCTGACGATCGAGTTGGAGACGGACGGGACGATTTCGCCCGAGGAAGCCCTCGGTCGCGCGGCCGACATCCTGGTGCGCCAGTTCTCGCTGTTCGCCAACATCGGCCTCGTCGCGGCCGGCACGGATCGCGTCACGACGAACGTCCCGCAGCTCCCGCCGAACATGCTCGACATGCCGATCGAGGAGCTCGACCTGCCGATGCGGGCCTACAACTCGCTCAAGCGCAACAACATCGTCAAGGTCGGCCAGCTGCTCCAGCTGTCGGACGACGATCTACTGCGGATGCGCAACTTCGGCAAGAAGTCGCTGGACGAGATGAAGGAGAGGCTGCGCATGCGCGGCTTCATCCTCCCGGATGCGGAAGACGGCTCTCTCGGCGACGAGATGGAGGAGGTCGAGGACGAGGAGCAGTTCGACGACCTTCCCCCCGAGGAGGCCTGAGCCATGGCCCATCGCATCGGCGGCCGGAAGCTCAGCCGCAAGCAGGGGCCGCGACTGGCCCTCTACAAGAACCTGGTCGTCTCGGTCCTGCGCTACGAGCGGATCCAGACCACGGAGGCGAAGGCCAAGGAGATCAGCGGCCGTGTCGAGCGGATGATCACCCTGGCCAAGCGCGGCGACCTGGTGGCCCGTCGGGCGGTGCTGGCGGAGTTCCCGAACGAGCCGCTCGTCGTGGCCAAGCTGTTCGATGAGATAGCACCCAAGTATGCCGACCGGACTTCCGGGTTCACCCGGATCGTCCACCTCGGCCAGCGCCTCGGCGACTCGGCTCCGATCGTGCAGATCGAGCTGGTCTAGACGACAGCGAGCGGACGCGCCAGCGCAGCGCTGCGCCGGCGCAGCGGTGACAGGTGAGCCGGACGGCCGAGCGATCGGCCGCCGCGAACGGCTCGCCAGGTGTCCGAGAGGACACCCCCGTGCGGTACCGTGCACGGGTCGAATACGACGGCACGGACTTTGCCGGGTTCCAGGTCCAACCTGCTGCCCGGACAGTCCAGGGAGAACTCGAGGCCGCGCTGGCGCGGATCTCCGGCGGACGCCGGATCCGGGTCGACGCGGCGGGTCGAACCGACGCCGGAGTGCATGCCCAGGGGCAGGTGATCGCCTTCACCGATCCGCTGGGACGGCCGGCGAGAGAGCTGGCGAGGGCGATAAACGCTCTGCTGCCGGCGGACGTATCGCTTCGCGAGATGCGGCGCGTCCCGGCCGGGTTCAATCCTCGCCGTGCGGCGCGATACAGGGAATATCGCTACGCCGTCTGGAACGGGCCGCGAAGCCCGCTTCACGAGCGTTTTGCGCTCGGGGTGCGGGACCCGCTCGATACCGCTGCGATGGAGCGGGTCGGGTCGGTCCTGGTGGGCCGCCACGACTTCAGCGCCTTCGGGGCGGCGCACCGGCAGCCGGTGAGGACCGTCCACTGGGTCCGGATCCGGAGGGAAGGATCGCTCGTGACGATCGACGTCGCGGCCGATGCCTTCCTTCGCCACATGGTGCGAAGGATCGTGGCCGCCCTCCTGGAGGCCGGTCACGGCCGGACAGATGACCAGGCGGTTGCCGCGGCGCTCGCGTCGTGGCAGCCGGCATTGAAAGGGGCCACGGCCCCCGCGAAGGGCCTATGCCTCAGGCGCGTCGTCTTTGGGCGGCGGCCGGCGAGCACGAACGCCAGATCGAACGGAGAACGATGACCGCCAAGACATATACGGTCCGTGAGAGCGAGATCGAGCGACGCTGGTACGTCGTGGACGCGACGGACGAGACGCTCGGCCGTCTGGCGTCGCGCATCGCTCGCGTCCTGGAGGGCAAGGGCAAGCCGACGTACAGCCCGACGCTGGACTCGGGCGACCATGTCGTCGTCGTCAACGCTGGCAAGATCGCCGTCACCGCGGACAAGCGCGAGTCCAAGCTGTACGTGCGGCACAGCGGCTATCCGCACGGCCTCAAGTCGGAGACGCTGGGTCATCTCCTGGAGCGCCGGCCCGAGGAAGTCATCCGACGCGCCGTCAAGGGGATGCTGCCGCACAACCGCCTGGGCGCGCAGCAGCTGACCAAGCTCAAGATCTATGCCGGCCCCGAGCACCCGCACCAGGCTCAGCGGCCTGAGCCGCTGGCCTGACTAGGAGCGTCATGACGACCGCAGCTTTCTTCTACGGGACCGGCCGCCGCAAGACCGCGGTGGCGCGGGTCCGACTGGTCCCCGGCTCGGGCGAGATCGTGGTCAACGATCGAACCCTCGAACAGCACTTCGGCAACGCGATCGACGAGGCCGACGTGCGTATGCCGTTCCGGGTGACCGGAACGGAGGGCGCGTACAACGCGCAGATCAAGGTCGAAGGCGGCGGTGTCACCGGTCAGGCCGGCGCCATCCGCCACGGCATAGCCCGCGCCCTTCTGCAAATAGATCCGGAGGGAAACCGTCTGCCGCTGCGTCAGGCCGGCCTGCTCAGCCGCGACCCGCGCATGAAGGAGCGCAAGAAGTACGGGCTGAAGCGCGCCCGGAAGGCCCCTCAGTACACGAAGCGCTAGTCGCGGCTCCACCGCCACTTCGCGTCCTTCACCCGCGGTCCTCGCCCACCACGTTCGAGTGCGTTCGCCGGGCCGGCGTCCGACGATCCGCCGCTCGTGGAATCCGCCAGCCGGCATAGGACCAAGTGCAGCGGCGCTGGCAACGCAGGTACCCGGTACGCCCGGGGCTCGCGAAGTCATGATGTGTGCTATGACGGACGACCTGTATGAACGCTACAAAGAGGCGCTTCGAACCGGTCACGTGGCCGTCCTTCGGGGCTCTCTTGAGGAGGCGCTGGCGGCCTATCGACTCGCCGCCCAGATCGCGCCGTCCCGCGCCCTGCCGCACACCAGTCTGGGCGGCGTGTACATGCGGCTGGGTCATCTCGAGGACGCCCTCACCGAGTTCACCGCCGCGGTTGAGCTGTCACCCCACGACGAGGGTGCCCTGCTCGGGCAGGCCGAGGCCCTGACGGCAGCGGGAATGCGCAGCGACGCCGCGGCGGCCCTGGACCACGTGGCCGAGGTCCAGGAGGCGGCCGGCCGGCTCCCCGAGGCCGCGGATACGCTGCGTCGTGCCGTCGAGCTGGAGGAAGCCCTGGATCGAATTCGGCACCAGCGGGCGCTCCTGCGCGAGATCCGCTTCTCGGCCGGCGACCACGCGGCGGAGCAGCTGCTCGCACGCGCGCTTCGATTGCGCGACGAACCTGGAGCCGATTCGGCCCGCCCGAGCGCCGCGCCGGCGTTCACCGTCGGCCGGGGCGCTGCCCCGATCGCGCCCACGCTGCCGACCGCGTCGGCCGGCCCCGGGCGCGCCTGGCGCGAGGTCTGGCCGGTGCCCGTCGTCGAGCCCGCGTCCCAACCGGCAAGGGCGGATGGCGCCGAGGCAGCCGGGTCCGAGCCGGAGCCCGAGCCCGTTGCCGTTCTGGCCGCCCACGCGCTCGTCGTGGAAGCGAAGCCCGAGCCCGCGGTTGCTGCGCCCGCACCGAAGGCGGAGCCCGAGCCGGGGCCCGAGCCGGAGCCCGAGCCCGTCGCCGCAGCCAAAGCCCCCGTGCCGGCCCAAGTGGCCGAACCGGTGGCCGCCGCAGCAGCCCAGCTTCCGGCCGGCGAGCGTCCCGCGATTGGCGTCATGGAGAGCCTGGACGGCCTGCCGGAAGGCCTGGTCGGGGCGCTCCGCGACAGCGAGCACCAGCCTACCGGAGACGAGCTCCTGGCCGCCGCAGAAGCCGCCGATCTGGCGGGGGACAGTACGGCTCTTCGCTCGCTGCTCCTGTGGACCGCCCGTGCCTACGCCCGCGAGGGGCGCTTCGAGGCTGGCCTGGATGCCACTCACCGGCTCCTCCAGCGCGCCCCGGGCGATGTCGACGCGCACCTCGTCCTGGTGGACATCTACGTGGCTCGCAGCTGGGACGGCCTTGCCGCGGAGAAGCTCAGGCTGCTCGGTCGGCTGGCGGAACTCAACGACGACGAAGAAACTCGCCGGCGGCTATGCGCGGCGGCGACCAGAGCTTTCCCCAAGGACGAGGCGCTCCAGAGCCTGTGCTCGTAGGACCTCGGTGCCTTCTTGAGCCTGACGCGGGGGCACCGTGTGCCCGACCTGACAGCCGACGCTCTCCGGGGAGAGGGGGCGGAGCGCCCGGAAGTGTAAACTGACCAACCGATGCCAGTGTTGCAGTCGGCCCTCGACAAGGTCAGCCCCAACGTCGTGGCCGATATCGCCATCACGGCCCTCCTGATCTACTGGCTCTTCAGCCTGATCAGAGGGACAAGAGCCGTCCGGCTCGTCGTCGGCGTGTGCCTCCTGTTCCTCGTCTACGGCGCCGCCCTTGCCTTCGATCTGCGGCTGCTGACGCTCATTCTCCAGACGGGCGCGTACGTCGGCCTGTTCGCCCTCGTGGTCATCTTTCAGCCGGAACTGCGGCGGGCGCTCGATCGAATCGGTCGCCTCGGCTCGCTGGGCTGGCTGATTTCACCGGCCGAGCAATCGCGGGCAGCGCACATCGCCTCCGAAGTTGCTGGCGCCGCGGCGCGCCTGTCGCACGAAGGTCACGGTGCGCTCATCGTCATCGAGCGCGAGACCGGCCTGCAGGAGATCGCCGAGACCGGCGTCATGCTTCATGCCGACATTTCGGCCGATCTGCTCGTAACCGTCTTCTCGCCCAAGACCCCTCTCCATGACGGCGCGGTCGTGATCCGGGGTGACCGGATCCTGGCCGCCGGGGCGCTGCTACCGTCGGCTGAGACCACCATTCCGCTGGAGCGTTTCGGCACCCGTCACAAGGCCGCCCTGGGGATGACCGAGCAAACCGACGCCCTGGTCGTCGTCGTCTCGGAGGAGAGCGGCCAGATCAGCCTTGTCGAGCGTGCCAGGATCGTCCGAAATCTCGACGAGCCCAAGCTCGCTCGGGCTCTGATCGCGCATCTGCACCCGGAGGTCGTGGGCGGCCGGCTGCTGCGCGAGACGAGGTCGGGGCGCCGCGTGGCGCCTTCCTTCCGCGCGCTGGCTCGAAGGGCACGTTTCCGCGGCCGTCTTCGTGACGAGCCGGCACGCAAGGACCGCTCGGAGCGACGCCCGCCTCACGTCGAGCCGCCCCGGGTAGGGCCGCCGCGAAGCGAGCCGACACTGGCCGATGACGACCCCGAGGACAAGAGGGCCGCGTCGTGAGGATCTTGCGGTTCATCTTCCGCAACTGGGCGCTCAAGGCGGGCGCACTCCTTCTTGCGATCATCCTGTACGTGGGCATGGTCGCGCTCCAGAGCACACAGCAATGGCCCGGTCAGGTCGCGATAGAGGTGGTGGATCAGCCGACCAACACGTTCCTGATCAAACCCGAAACCATGCCGATGGTCGGGAGCATCCGCTACATCGCCCCGGCGGACGTGGCGGTTTCCAGCAACAGCTTCAGCGCGACGATCGACCTGACAGGCGCGAAGGTCGGCGCCAGCGACAGCACCCTGGAGAAGGTTCAGCTCGTCGCCGAGGACCAGCGCATCCAGATCGTCGACTACCAGCCCCAGCAGGTACTCGTGACTCTGGATCCCGTGGTGGCGAAGACGGTCCCGGTGCAGGTCGACCCAGGGGTGCCGCCGTCGGGTCTTAGCCTTGGGCCCGAGTCATTGAGCGTCACCGAGGTCGAGGCAACCGGCGCCTCCACCCTGGTCGCGCGCGTGGTCCGGGCGGAAGCCCAGGTCCGCATCGACGCCTCAGGTCTCGACGTCAACGACGACGTCGTCCTGGTGCCGGTGGACGCCAACGGCAACACCGTCGATAGCGTCGAGCTCAGCCCTGACACGGTCCACGTTCGCATCCAGATAGGCAGCCAGCTGCGATCCCAGATCGTGCCGGTGACGCCGGTCATCAAGGGCACTCCCGCCGCCGGCTACTACATAACCTCCATCGACGTGACGCCCCTGACAGTCTCGGTTAGTGGCGAAGCGGACGCGTTGGCCGCGCTCAACGGGGCGGCCAACACCCAGCCGATCTCCATCTCGGGTGCGACGGGCGACGTTTCGGCCAAGGTCGCGCTGAACCTTGCGGCCGGAGTGGAGGCCCCGGACGTCTCGACCGTCACCGTCGTCGTGCACCTGGCCTCCCCCGCCGAAACGAGGACGGTGGCCATCGGCATAGTGCCCGATGGCGCCAGGTCCGACCGCATCTACGTCCTCTCGACTCCGAGCGTGACGGTTACGCTCGGTGGAGCCGCGGCCGCTCTCAATGCCTTCGACACCTCTACGCTTGTCGGAACCGTCTCGGTTGGTTCCCTCGATCCCGGTACGTACACCGTTCAGGTCACGGTTACTGTCCCGCCCGGGCTCAAGATCGTCGCCATCAGTCCGAGCCAGATCACGGTCACGGTGACGATTCCGCCTACGCCTACGCCGACGCCTACGCCGACACCGACCAGCTCACCTGTTACCTAGCCCCAGGAGCTCACTTTGCCGCGACTCTTCGGCACGGACGGAATCCGTGGCATAGCCAACGTCGACCTGAAACCGACCCTGGCCTATTCGCTGGGCCGCGCCGCGGCGCATCTCCTGGCCGGCCGGGGCGGCTGCATCGTCGTCGGCCAGGACACGCGCCGCTCGGGTGACATGTTCGTGGCCGCGATCGTGGCCGGCGCCACGAGCGTTGGAGTCGACGTGCACAGCGTGGGAGTGGTGCCCACCCCGGCCCTGGCTTACATAACCGGAGCGGGCCACTTCGCGGCCGGCATCATGGTTTCAGCCTCTCACAACCCGGCCCGCGACAACGGCCTCAAGGTCCTCGACGAGCACGGTCTCAAGCTCGACGAAGACGTGGAGGACGAGCTCGAGCAGCTCATCTGGCGGGCCGAAGAGCTCCCGGCAGCACCACCCGAGGCCCTGGGACAGGCCGTCGATGCTCGCGGCCTGCTGGACCTCTACCTCGAGCACCGTCTCCGGCTGGCGCGACGATTCAACACCGACCTGCACCTCGTGGTGGATTGCGCCAACGGCTCGGGCAGCGTGGCCGCGGAGCGGATCCTGTCCGCGACCGGAGCGAGGGTCGAGGTCATCTTCGCCGACCCGGACGGGGCGAACATCAACGTCGAATGCGGTGCCACGGCTCCCGCCGCCCTGGCGTCGGAGGTCGTGAAACGGGGCGCCGACGTGGGCTTTGCCCTGGACGGCGACGCCGACCGGTTGATCGCGGTGGATGGCAGTGGCCGTGTCGTCGACGGCGACGCCGTGCTCGGCATCCTGGCGCTCGACCGGCTTGCCGCCGACAGGCTTCCGAACCGCGCCCTCGTCGTCTCGGTCCTGTCCAACGGTGGCCTGCAATCGACCGTCGAAGCGGCCGGCGGCCAGGTCATCCGGACGCCGGTGGGGGACAAGAACATACTCGAAGGCATGGTGGTCAACGGCGCCGGCCTGGGCGGCGAGAAGAGTGGTCACGTCATCGTCCTGGAGCATTCGACCAGCGGCGACGGCATCGTGACGGCCATGGAAGTCCTGGCCGTTATGACCGGCAGCGGCCGCTCCCTGGCCGATCTGGCGAGCCAGATCCCGATGCTGCCCCAACAGCAGCGGGCTATTCCCGCCCGCCACAAGGACCAGTGGGAGGGTGACCCGGCCATTCGTCGGGCCATCGCCAGGGCGGAGTCGCGCCTGGGGTCGTCGGGTCGGGTTCTCGTCCGACCGTCGGGCACGGAGCCTTCGATTCGGGTCATGGTGGAAGGCTCGGATGAGGCTCTCGTCGCGGAACTGGCCGATGAACTCGCGGCTTTGGCTGCGGAGCGGCTAAACTAGCCCCCTTCGCAGGCGTCCCGTCGTCGGCCTCGCGCGGGCCGCGTCCACGAGACCGGGAGAGAATTCAGTCATGTGCGGAATCGTCGGCTACACGGGACCACGGCAAGCGGGCCCTGTCCTGCTGGATGGGCTTCGACGCCTCGAGTACCGTGGCTACGACTCCGCCGGGATCGCCCTCGTGACCGAGTCGGGCGAGCTGTTCGTCGAGAAGCGGGCCGGCAAGGTGGCCGTGCTCGAGGACGCCCTGGGCGGCGCGCCGCCTCGCGCCGGGGTGGGCATGGGCCACACCCGCTGGGCCACGCACGGGCGACCGAGCGACCTGAACGCTCATCCGCACAGCGACTGCAGCGGTCGTATCACCGTCGTTCACAACGGCATCGTCGAGAACTTCCGCGAGCTGCGCGACGAGCTGGTCGCCGGCGGCCACACGCTCGTTTCCGAGACGGACACCGAGGTCGTCGCCCATCTGGTCGAGGATGCATATCGGGGCGACCTGGCAGACGCGGTACGCGCCGCTCTCGGTCGACTCGAGGGCGCGTATGCCCTCGTCGTGATGCACCGAGACGAGCCCGACCGGCTCGTCGGAGCCCGACTGAACGTGCCGCTGATCGTCGGACTGGCCGAGGGTGAGAGCTTCCTGGCCTCCGATGCTGCCGCCCTGGTGGCCTACACCAAGCGCGTCGTCTTTCTCGCCGACGGCGACGTTGCCGACCTGCGGCCGGGCTCGGTCTTGATCACGGACATATCTGGGAACGCCGTCGAGCGGCCGGTCGACCTCATCCCGTGGTCTGCCGAGGCGGCGGAGAAGGGCGGCTACCCCCACTTCATGCTCAAGGAGATCCACGAGCAGCCGGCGGCCCTGCAATCGGCCCTGGCCGGCCGCATCCGCGGCAAGGCCGTCTGTCTCGAGGATCTCGATCCGATCCGCGAACGGTTCGTCAACGTCGGTCGCGTCGAGCTGATCGCCTGCGGGTCGGCCTACTACGCCTCGCTCGTCGGCGCGCAGCTGTTCCAGGATTGGCTGGGAGTTCCCGCCCGGGCCAGCGTGGCCTCCGAGTTCCGCTACAGCGCGCCGCCGCTCGATGCCCGCGCCCTCGTCGTGGCCGTGACGCAGTCCGGCGAGACGGCGGATACGATCGCCGCGGCCCGCCTTGCCCGCCAGCGCGGCGCAACGGTGATCACCGTCACGAACACCGTGGGCTCCGCGATCACGCGCGAGGCTCACGCGTCGGTCTTCCTGCAGGCAGGACCCGAAGTGGCTGTTGCCGCCACGAAGACCTTCGTGACCCAGGTCGTGACGCTGGTCATGCTCGCCGCCGACATCGCCCATCAGCTCGGCCGCCGAACAGCGGACGAGGAGGCCGAGTTGATCGGCGCCCTGCGGGCGCTGCCCGAGGCCGCCCGGCGCGCCATCGAGCTCTCGGCCGCGACGGAGGAGATTGCGACCCGCTACGCCAGCGCGGCCGGCTTCATGTACATCGGCCGGGGATTCGGCTACCCCGCCGCGCTCGAGGGCGCGCTCAAGATCAAGGAGATCAGCTACCTGCACGCCGAGGGTTACGCCGCGGGCGAGCTGAAGCACGGCCCCATCTCGCTTCTGGATCCCGACGTGCCGCTCGTCGCCGTGGCGACCCGCTCAGCGGTCTACGAGAAGCTGATCAGCAATCTCATGGAGGGTCGAGCCAGAGACGCACGCGTCATCGCAGTGGCCACGGAAGGCGACACGCAGATCGAGAGCCTGGCCACGGACGTTTGCTACGTTCCCGACGCGCTCGAGCCGCTCAGCACGATCCTGGCGGTCATTCCGCTGCAGCTCTTCGCCTACCACGTCGCCGTGATCCGGGGACGCGACGTGGACCAGCCGAGGAACCTGGCCAAGTCGGTGACGGTGGAGTAGATGGCAGGCGCGCGGCAGCGACCCGGTGCGGGCGACGGACGCGAAGGCCGACCCGCGAAGGCGGTTGCCGAAGGTGCGGCCAGCAGGGACGCCGGGGCAGCCGGCGCGGCGCCGGCCGACGCCTCGCCGAGTCAGACACCCGAGCTCGGCATCGACATCATCCGCGTCTCTCGCATCTCCGCCGCCCTGGAGCGTTTCGGCGATCGGTTTGCCGCCCGCGTTCTGACGCCGGCCGAAGCCGCCTACGTCCGGAATCGGCCCGAGACGCTGGCCGGTCGGTGGGCGGCCAAGGAGGCGGTCTCCAAGGTTCTCGGGCTGGGCGTCCGTGGGATCGGCTGGCGCGATATCGAGATCGAGCGACTGCCGACCGGGCAGCCGGCGGTCCGACTTCACGGTCGCGCGGCCAGGCGGGCGGACCAGCTTGGCATGAGCCGGGTCGCAATCTCCATTAGCCACGAGTCGGAGTTCGCCGTCGCAACCGCGTATGGCGTCCGGACGGCCGGTGGACGCTATCTCCTGCCGCCCGATATCGAAGAGCGGCTGGACGAGCGCGAGCGGCACCTGCTTGGACGACTGGAACGCCTGCGGGCCATGCATCGCGAGGCGGCCGGGCTGGAGGAGGGTCGTGATGGCGGCTAAGACGGCTCCCGACACGATCGCGCTCGACGACACGATCGCGGCGACGCTGGTCCCGGCGCGGCCTGTGCGCGGGCACAAGGGCAATTTCGGCAAGCTGCTCGTCCTTGCCGGTTCGGTCGACTACGCCGGGGCGGCCCTGCTGGTTTGCACGGCCGCCGGGCGGGCCGGGGCCGGGCTCGTGACCCTGGCCTGTGTCGAGTCGCTCCAGCCGCTGTTCGCGGCCAAGGTCGTGGAGGCGACGACTCTCTCCCTGCCCGAGGACGACGTCGAGGAGGTGGATCCGGAAGAGGCGCTGGCACGGATCCTCGACCACGACCACGATGCCCTGGTGGTGGGCCCGGGCCTGAAGCCCAGCCTGTCGATGACGGAGCTCATCCGCGGCCTGCTGGCTGGCGACGAGGACGGCGAGCCCGTGCCGGCAGTGCTCGACGCGGAGGCGCTGCGGTCGCTGGCGACCGTAGACGGTTGGGCCGCCGACGTCGCCGCGCGCTGCGTCCTGACCCCGCACGTCGGGGAGTTCCTGCGGCTCCGAGCCGCCGACGGCCACGATCCGCATAAGATGGGCGATCTCGTCTTCGACGACGCCAGGCGGGTAGCCGCCGCCCGCGAAGCCGCCACCGAGTGGGGCCAGGTGGTGGTCCTCAAGGGCGCCCGCACCGTCATTGCCGAGCCCGGAGGCCGCACCGCCGTCTCGCCCTTCGAGAACCCTGCGCTGGCGAGCGGCGGCACCGGCGACGTTCTCGCCGGCACCGTCGGAGCCCTGCTGGCGCAGGGCCTCGGTACGTTCGAGGCCGCCCAATTGGGCGTCTACCTGCACGGCATGGCCGGCGAAGCGGTCCGGGCCCGGCTGGGCGACGCGGGGCTGCTGGCCTCCGACCTGTGCCCGGAGCTGCCGGTCGCGCGGAAGCGGCTGGTGGCCGGTCGAGCCGCCGTCCGGGCAGCGGCGCCACGGGAAGACGCTTCTCGCGGAGCCGCGCCCTCCGGAGCGGCGTCGACCGAAGGGGCGGTCCGCTGAGCGCGCGAGAGACGGCGCCGGTCCCGGGTAGACACGGGCCGTCCGCCGCAGGGATTTCTGCCCGGGTCGTCGCCTCGCGGCAGCCGCTGATCGAGGCCTTGCCGGGCCAATCGCTCCCGCCCCTGCCGCGCAGCGCCTGGATAGAGATAGACCTCGATGCCGTCGCCTCGAACGCTCGTCTGCTGGCGAGCTCCCTGGCACCGGGAATTCGGTTGGAAGCAGTCGTCAAGGCCGATGCATACGGCCACGGGGCCGTGCCGGTGGCCCGGGCACTCGTGGCCGCCGGAGTGCGGAGCCTGAGCGTGGCCACCTTCGACGAGGGGGTGGAGCTGCGGCAGGCCGGCCTCTCGGTCCCGATCCTGATCCTCTTCCCGATCCCGCCCGAGCTCGTGCCCGACGCGCTGCGGCTGTGCCTCTCGGTCACGGCCGGAGACCAGACGCTGCTCGACCGAACGCTGGCCGTCCTGGACGGCCTCACGGATGCCGACGCGCCCGCGAATCGAGTCCTGCCGATCCACCTCGAGGTTGAAACTGGGCTGGGCCGGGGCGGCCTGCACTCGACGGCTGTGCCGGCTGCGGCCGCCGCCATCGAGGCTTCGCCGCGGGCTCGCCTGGCCGGCCTCTGGTCGCACCTCCAGGCGGCCGGCGACCTGGAGCGGACCGCGGCGCAGACGGCCCGCCTGGGCGTCGCCGCCAGCCTGCTCGATGAAGTGGGCGTGACCACGCCGGACCGCCACCTGGCCGCCAGCGGGGGCCTGCTCGCGGCCAGCGCCCCGGGCTTCGACGTGGTCCGGATCGGACTGGCCCTGTACGGCATCGTGCCCGACGGGCTGACCGTGGCGGAGGGCCACGCGGCGGTGGCGGCTGGCCTGCGCCCGATCCTCTCGCTGCGCGCTCGCCCCGTCCGGGTGACGGAGCTCGCCGCCGGCACGGGTGTCAGCTACGGGCCAACCTTTGTCACCTCCCGTGACAGCAGGATCGCCACCCTGCCCCTCGGGTACGCCGACGGGCTGCCGCGCAGCCTGTCCAACAGGGCACAGGTCCTGGTCAGGGGCCGTCGCGTCCCGGCCGTCGGCACGGTGGCCATGGATGCGGTCATGGTCGACGTGACCGACGTTGCCGGGCCTCCGGTCACCGTGGACGACGAGTTCACGCTCATCGGAAAACAGGGCAACGAGACGATCGATGCCATCGAGGTGGCGCGGTGGGGCAACACCATCTCTTATGAGATCGTGACGGCGATGTCGGGGCGGCTGCCGAGGGTGTACTATGCGGCAGCCAAAGCGGTCGAAATGCGCGTCGTGGCCTGCGATCTGGGGGGGCGTGGAGGAGAGATCGGCGGCGCTGGCGCTGTGGTGGGTGAGGAAGAACGTGGTCCGCTGGGTTGCGAGTAGCCGTCCCGGGTGACAGTCGGTCACTGGCCGAGCTGGCAGCGAGCCGGAAGAGTGAGCAGGGTTACTGAGTTGATGGAACTACCGGGCCGTTCGGAGGAGCAGCGCGACGATCTCGTGGAGCAGGCAGCCCGCGAGATCCAGTTGCGCGGCCTGACCGCGCCGGCCGTTCTGTTCCTGCAGGCCAGCCGCCCGTACCGCCAGCTCGGCAGCGGAGCGATGGTCTTCTTCGACCCGACGCTGCGCCGCGTCTTCGGTGGCGAGTTGCCAGTGGCGAGCGAGATCCTCGCCGACGATCTCGGGATCGAGCAGCTGATAGAGCGGCTCCAGGACCCCGACGAACAGATGACCTGGGACGCTTGAGGCGTCCCCCGGCGGAGCTGCCAGACAGCGAGTCTTTGTGCCGTGATGCCGGCGACAGCGGGTGGCGGGCCGGTTAGCATAGGCCCGTGAGCCGTCAACCTCGAGCCTTCTTCGCCCTCGACTTCGGCTCGGCCACGACCTCAGCCGCTCTCGTTGGCCACGCCGGCGGGCGCTGGCGCCTGCTTGCCCATGCCGCCGCGCCATCCAACACGGACCTCGATGCGTTGCTGATCGGGATCCTGGACAGGGTCGGGCAGGCCGACCGGGAGCTCCTCGAGTACGTCGCTGCCCAGGAGCGGCCCGAGGCCGCGGCTCTCGCCGCCGACCTTGCCCGCCTGGAGAGCCGCAGCTCTCCGCCTCGCCGGATAGCCGTGCTGGCGGGCTCTCGCCGGCAGCGGCGGCGCCTCGAGGAAGTCGCTGCCCGGGCGGGCTGGTTGGTCGTCGGCGGCAGTGCCGACGTGGAGGATCCTTTGGCGCTCAGCCGGCTGGTGCTCGCGCCGGACACGGACGCGGTGCTGTTGGGAGCGGACCCGACACCCGCCGGCGACGAACGGCGCCACCTGCCCATGCTCGGGGCGTTGGTGTCGGCCGCGGCGCGCAGCCGGCCGGAGCTGGCGGTGGTCCTCGCCGGTGGCGCGGCGGTCCAGGAGTCGGACTTTCGTGGGACGGGCGAGCATGACCGAATCCCCCACCTGCCGGCGACAGCTACGGCCGCCGGGCCTGTGGAGGCCCCGGCGAAGACCGAGGCCGGGACACCGCCCGGCCCAACCGATGCAGCCGCCCCGGCCCTCACCGCCACCAAGCCCGGCACCGCCACCAGGCGCGGCGCCGCCGCCAAGGCCCTCGCTGCCGCCGCCAAGCCCGCCACCTCCGCAGCCAGGCCCGCCGCCGATGTCGAGCCCACCGACGCCGCCGGCCAGCCCATGAAGCCGGTGCCACTTACGGCTGCCGGCCCCGAGCAGGCCATGGCTGCGAACCCCGTCCCGACATCCAGCGAACATGACAGCGTTCTCCTGGCCCCAGACGCCGAGTCCGGGCTTCCCGCCGGCGCCGCGCTGCAGCAGGTGCTCGAAGGCTTGCGCGCCCGCTCGGACGACAGCAGGCTCGGCATCGCGCGCTCGGTTCGATCGCTGGCCCTGCTTCTCGACAAGTCCATCGAGGCCGTGGAGGTCGGCCTCAACGGCGGGCTCCGGTCTCGAGCCGAGCCGTTCGGACCGGGACACCTGACGGTCGTGACCTCGCACGCCGCGATGGCTGGCGGTTCGTTCGTCCCGGCCGAAACCTCCGACGAAGTGGTCGACTCGGTCCTTTCCTGGTCCACGGTCGCCCTCGACCGCTATCGCCTGAATGACCGGCTGCGCGATATGCGCATCTGTCCCTGGGGCGAAGCCGACGGCGAGGGTGCGTTGCTTCGCCTCGCGGCGGCCAAAGCGGCGGTGGAGCGGCTGGTGGCGGCGACACCGGAGATCTCGACCCGGGAGATGCCGGACATACTGATCGCCGCCGGTGGAGTCTGGGCGTCGACGCCGCCTTCGGTCGTGGCTCTGGCCATGGCGGACCTGGTCCGGCGCCCGGGCATCAGCCGCCTCGCCTGCGATCAAGCCCGCCTCCTCGGACCTCTGGGCGCGATCGCCGACGAGGAGGAGCGGCGCAAGATGCTCAGGGACCTCGTGGAGGACGCGCTCCTGCCCCTCGGCAGCCTGATCCTGCCTTCCGGCATCCGCCAGGGTCGAAGCGCCGGCCGGATGCGCGTCCTGGGTGAGATGGCCAACTCGGACATCGACCTCCAACCTGGCGGCATCTGGGCCGTTGAGCTGCCGCCCGGCCAGACCGCTATCGCCGAGATGGACTTTCGGGACGCCGTCAGGCTTGGAGTGCGGGGGCGCCGCTTCTCGGTCGAGGTTTCGGGTGGGCTGGGCGGGCTGTTCGTCGACCTGCGCGACATTCCGCTGCGCCTGCCGGACAAGGCGGATCAGAAGCGTGCGACGTGGGAGGCCTGGCAAAGGGCGATGTGGTCGGAGATCGACGAATGACCGGCCGGCTGCGAGCTGACGGGCGAGTCATGCCCCCCGAGTTCGGCCGCGTGCCCGCGCGGCGGATTCTGATCGTCTCGCCCACGATCCACTTCCGCCTGGGGCCCGGTGATCGTGTGCTGGTCAGCCCGGGTCAGAAGGTGAACGCCGGCGCGCCGATCGTGGAGCGGACCCCCGATCCCGAGTACTACGACGTGGGCCGCCTCAAGGGAATGGACAGGTACGGGAACGGCAATGGCTCCGGCGGCCGAGCGGTCGGAGGAGCGGACGCCCCGGCCGGGGTTTCGTCCGGCGGCACCCAGCAGGAACGCCGCCGTCCACCCGAGCCGGGCAAGTGGTGGGTCGGTGGGGACGATCGCCGTGGCAAGGACTCGCGCCACGAGACCCAGAGGCGCATCGCCGGCACTCTTCTCTACGAGCTGGACGGGCGCTGGAGCGCGGCGGTGGGAGAACGCCACGAGAAGGTCGAGTCGCCCACCACCGGCGTCGTGACCGCGGCGGTCAACTGCATTGGCATCTCGATGAAGGTGACGGGGGTCGCGATCCCGGCGGCGGTCGCCGGCGGTCAGCCGACGCGCGGCTACCTGGACGTACCTCGGCTCGTCGATGGGGAGCTGCGCGACACCGCTCTGGACGTCAGCCGCTCAGGAGCGATCGTCGTGGCCGGCGGCCGCGTCTCCGCCGAGGCGCTGTCGCGGGCGCGGGCGATGTCGATCCGGGGCATGGTCGCGGGCTCGCTGGGCGAGGGCGAGTTGCGGGACCTGGCCGCGTCCGAGGTGCGCCAGAGCGCGGGGCTGCATCTGATGCCGCCTTTCGGGGTCCTCGGGCTCGACGGCCACCAGCGCCGCCCGATCGCTTCGCCGATCCTGGCTCTGCTGGCCGCCCTCGCGGGCCGCGAGGCGGCGGTCGTCATCGACCCGCCGTTGCTGGTCGTGGACGTGATGGACGTGCCGTTGCCGGACGTAGCGCCCGACTGGGTTCGCGTCCGGAGCGGTCCCCACGCCGGTCGAGAGGGCCGCTGGCTCAGCTCCGCGGGACTGCACCGCTTCCGTGCCGGCATTCATCTCGAGGCCGCGAATGTGCGCCTCGGCGACGATCTTCAACCCACCATAATCGCCTTGGCAGATCTGGAGCGGTTCATCCTGTAACGCTCGAAGGGGGCATGCAGCGTGCCCGATCACCTATACGCGGTATCGAACTGGTGGTCCAGTCCGATGATGATGGGCGGGTTCCTTCACTCCGTTCAGTCCTACCTGCGTGCCCTGCGCGGGGTGGCGCCCGAGTTCGCCAGTCTTCGGCTCGTCACGCCGACGAGTGGCCTCGTGCATGTCGAGGTCGACGATCCGGGGTTCCTCATCCAGCTGCTGCAGCTCCTGTTCGACCCCAGGAACCGTTACACGTCCACGGATCCCAGGGGACGGCCGACGGATGCCAGCGTGGCCTCGGATGGGTTCGTGGCTTCATTTCTGTGCGGCCCGGAAGGGGACGAGCGCTTCAGCGTTCGGGTGCGCGACGGCACCAGGTTGCCCGCCGGTCCGATCGCCAGCGCAACGGTCAAGTCGCTTCGGAAAGGCGATTGGCCGGCGGAGGATCTCCTCGAGGATGCGCTCTGCGTCTCGATAGCCTTCTGGAGGCCGGGCACCGCCTGGATGGCGACCAACTCGTGGAAGGCCGCCGTTCGGGGCGATCCAAAGGACCACCTCGTCGTGGGCTGGCGAACTTACCTTGGGCGACGCGGACGATCGCTGCCCACGCTCCAGCTCCTGACCCGTTCTGCCCTTCCTCGAGGCACTCTCGCCAGGAACATCCGGCCCGGTGGGGTTCTCATCGGGCTTCGGGGCGATTCTTTCGACCCAGCCGACCCATTGCAGGTCGACGAGGCGCTCGCCATCTACGACGGGCTCCGGCCCCACGGCCTTCTCGAGCTGCCGAAGGACGCCGACACGATGGGCCGCAGCGAGCTGATCCTGGCGTAGGCCGGCCGGTACCCGGTCTGGCTCCGCCGCCCGGCGAGCGGCGCACGCGCCGGCCTGCAGCGCGGGCCGGAAGCGTCGGCGGCACGCTTTCGGGTAACCTCCCTGCGTGAGCGAAGACCGGACTCCAGAACGGGTTGTCGAGACGCGGGATGCCGCGGCCACGCGCGCCCTGGCGCAGGTGCTGGCGGCGGCTGCGCGCCCGGGCGACCTGATCGGCCTGGTGGGTGAGCTCGGCGCCGGCAAGACCCAGTTCGCCAAAGGTTTCGGGGCGGGGCTGGGCGTGACCGACACGATCGTCTCGCCGAGCTTCGTGCTGATGGCCGAGTATCGCGGCCGCCTGCCGCTCTTCCACATCGACCTGTACCGGCTCGCCGGCGCGGCCGAAGCGCTGGCGGGTGGGCTGATCGACGAGCGCCAGGGCGAGGGCGTAACCCTCATCGAATGGGCCGAGCGGCTGGAGGATGCGATGCCTGCCGGCCGTCTCGACGTCCTGATCGAGGGCTCGGGCGACGACCCCCGCCGGATCGTGCTGCGCGCGGGAGACGATGGCTACGAGCGGTACCTCGATGCCCTGCCGGACGATATGGCCGCGTTGGCCGAACTTGCGGGCGAGTCGGCCGTCGAAAGGTCGAGCCGATGACCGGCCGGCCTCTGCTCGCCATCGACACCTCCGGCACGCGCGCGCTCGTGGCGCTCGGTTCGTCCGATGGCGCCGTCATCGCCGAGCGGCGCTGGCAGGCCGGCTATCGCCACGGCGAAGAGCTGCTGACCCGGACCGACGACCTGCTGACCGCCAGCCGGGTTGCGCTGACCGAGCTGGGCGGGATCGTCGTGGGGACGGGCCCCGGGGCGTTCACCGGCATGCGCGTGGCCCTCGCGACCGCCAAGGCGCTGGCGCGGGGGCTGGATCTTCCGATCGCCGGCGTCGCGACTTCGGACGCGCTGCTGGCCGCGGCGCGCGAGGCGGCGGGCGCACCGGAGTCGCAGGCGGCGGCCCTGTTGCTGCCGGCCGGGCCCTCGGACCGCGTGCTGGTTCTCGGGGGAGTGGCGACGCTGCTCCGCGGCGGCGACGATCCACAGCTCGAACCCGGTACGCTGGTCGTGGCCGTGGATCTCCCGGATCGTGCGCCGGCGGCAGCGCTGGCGCTGGGCGCCCAGGCCGAGCAAGGGCTTTCAACCGCGCTGCTCAGGCTGGGTGCCGCCCGCATCGGGGCCGGCGGCGACGACGTCGCCCGCCTCGTGCCCGAGTACGTGACCCTGCCACGCGGCATCGGCGCGGTGAAGGGAGAGGTGCGATGGTCGCGCGACCGCCGGTAGCGATCGTCGTCGATCGGATGTCGGTCGACGACCTGGGCGCGGTACAGGAGATCGAGCGCGAGAGCTTCACGACGCCGTGGCCGCCGAACGCCTATCGCTCCGAGCTCGAGAACAACCGGCTGGCGCACTACATCGTGGCCCGCTATGAGGACCGCCTCGTCGGCTTTGCCGGGATGTGGATGATGGTCGACGAGGCCCACATCACCACGTTCGCGGTCCGCAAGGCCTGGCGGCGCCAGGGCATCGGAGAGCGGCTGCTGCTGGCCCTGCTGGATCTCGCGAAGGCGCGCGGTGCACGCGAGGCGACGCTGGAGGTTCGGCCGTCCAACCATCCCGCCAGGCGCCTCTACGAGAAGTACGGCTTTGCCCTGGTCGGCGTGCGGGCGCGCTACTACACCGACGACAACGAGGATGCCCTGGTCATGACCACCCAGGCGCTCGACGGCCGGCAGATGCGCGATCGAATCGCCGCGCTTCGAGCCGCCGTGGCCAGGCGACCGGACGTCGAGCTGGGGGACGATGGGCTGCCGATCCGGCGGGCCGGGACCGAGGCGCAAGCCCAGGGCGCGGTCGAAGGCGGAGCGTCCGGGGGCGAGTCGGCCGGAGGCGGGCGGGCGGTGGCGCCCGACGTGCCCCGGCCGAACGACTCGAGGAGGTCGTCGTGACGCGCGGCGGCCTGATCCTGGCGGTCGAATCCAGCTGCGACGAGACCGGCGTGGCGCTGGTGGAGGACGGCCGGTGGATCCACTCCAACGTAGTGGCGAGCCAGGTCGCGATGCACGCGGCGGCGGGCGGGATCGTGCCGGAGGTCGCGGCCCGGGCCCACCTGCGCTGGATAGTGCCGGTCCTCGACGAGGCCTGGGCCGCGGCCGGCGTGACCTGGGGGGACGTTTCGGCGGTGGCCGTCACCGAGGGGCCCGGGCTGGCCGGATCACTGCTGGTCGGCATCAACTTCGCCAAGACGCTGGCCTACGTGCACGGCAAGCCGCTCGTCCCGGTCAACCATCTCGAAGGCCACCTGTACGCGGCCTGGCTGGCGGACGAAGCGCGCGAGGTTCCGGAACCGCTCTTTCCGCTGGTGGCGCTGATCGTCTCGGGCGGGCACACGTTTCTGGTGGAGATGCGCGACCACCTGCAGTACAGGCTGCTGGGCGAGACCGTCGACGACGCGGCCGGGGAGGCGTTCGACAAGGTGGGACGGCTGCTGGGGCTGCCGTACCCGGGCGGCCCGGCGATCATGGAAGCGGCCAAGGGGGCGATGCGCCATGACGTGGTCTTCCCGCGGGCCTGGCTGGGGCGTTCGTTCGATTTCAGCTTTAGCGGCCTCAAGACGGCGGCCCGGCGGACGATCGCGGCCGAAGCCGGGGGTGGAGGCCCGGCCGGCGGGTCGCCGCTGGCCGACGATCGGGTCGCGGAGCTGGCCGACGGCTTCCAGGAGTCCGTCGTGGACGTGCTCGTGACCAAGACGATCCGGGCGGCTCGAGCGACCGGAGCGCGGTCGGTGGTGCTGGGCGGGGGTGTGGCGGCCAACCGCGTGCTGCGCGATCGGTTGGCGGCCGCGGCGCAGGCGGCGGGCATGCCACTGGTCGTGCCAAGGCCGTCGCTATGCACCGACAACGGGGCGATGATCGGGGCCGCGGCCGCCTGGCGCATGGAAGCCGGCGTGCGAGCCGGGCTCGACCTGGACGCCAAGCCTTCGCTGCCGCTGGCCCGCCGGTGAGCGAGATGCCCGTTTCCAGGCCGGTGCCGCGGCTCGATCCGCTCGAGGTTCGCCGCCAGTTGCGCGAGGACGGGCTCACAGCCCGCCACTCTCTGTCGCAGAACTTCCTGGCCGATCCGGACGTGCTGCAGTGGATCCTGGACCTGGCCGCGCCCGAACCGGGACGGCGCATCCTGGAGGTCGGGCCGGGGCTCGGGATCCTGACCGGAGGCCTGCTGGCGGGCGGCGCCGCGGTTACCGCGGTTGAGCTGGACGGACGGCTGGCCGAACGGCTGGGTCGACTGCAGGCCGAGGCCATCGCGTCGGGCACGCTGAGGCTGGTCACGGGCGACATCCTCGACCAGGACATCGCCGAGCTGATAGCGCCGCCCTTCGAGGTCGTGGCCAACGTGCCGTATCACATCACCAGCCCCATCCTGCACCGCTTCCTCGGGACGGGGCCGCGGCCTTCGCGCCTGGTCCTGATGGTGCAGCGGGAGGTGGCCGAGCGCATCTCGGCCGCGCCCGGCCGGATGAGCTACCTCTCGGTCTTCGTCCAGTTCCACGCCGCCGTTCGCGTCGCCTTCGTGGTGCCGCGCGCGGCGTTCGAGCCGGCGCCCGATGTCGAGTCGGCGGTGGTCGTCATCGAGCCGAGCGATCCACTGGCCGAGCGGCCGCGCCTGTCGGCCGCCGAGGAGGATGATCTCTGGCGGGTGGTCCAGGCCGGCTTCCGCGAGCGGCGCAAGATGCTCCGAAACGTGCTCGTGCGCCAGCTGGCGGTTCCGGGCCCCAGGATCGATCGGGCCCTCGAGGCGTGCGGTATCGGTGGCGAGCGGCGGCCGCAGACGCTCTCCGTGGCCGAGTGGCTCGCGCTCCGTGAGGCGCTTGGGCCGCTGCCGCCCGCGACCGCGAGGGGCGCGGCGCCGGGCGGGTTGCCGGCCGCGAAATCGGGCTCGTCGGACAGGGGCCGCCGATGAGCGGCGCGGCGGGTCCGGTTGCCGCTCGCAGCCGCGTCGAGCGTCTCGCGCCGGCCAAGCTGAACCTGACCCTGGCCGTGGTAGGCCGGCGCGAGGATGGCTACCACGCCCTGCATTCGGTCATGGTGCCGCTGGCGGTCGGCGACGTCGTGGCCCTGTCGCCGGCGCCCCGCCGGTCGGCCGAAGGGGCGGCGCGGCCGACGCCCGACACCCTGCGCCTCGCCGGCCTGGCCCTGGCGGTCACTCCCGAGAACCTCGTCCTGCAGGCGATCGAGGCGACCCGCCGGGCCCTCCGCGCCACGTGGCCCGGCGCGACGTGGGCCGCCGCGCCGGCCGACCCGCCGCCCCTTGCCGCGCGGCTCACGAAGCGCATCCCCGTCGCGGCGGGCCTGGGCGGCGGCAGCAGCGACGCGGCGGCGACGGTGGCCGCGGCGCTGGAGGCATGGGGCGCCGCACTGCCCGCGGAGGCCGTCCGTGACCTCGCCGCCTCGCTGGGCTCGGACGTCCCGTTCTTCCTGGCCGGGGGAGTGGCCCTCGTCACCGGCCGGGGCGAGTTCGTCGAGCCGCTGCCGGGTCCGCAGGGAGAGGCCCCGGCCGCGCTTATCGTCACGCCGCGCCTGCCCGTCTCCACGTCCGCCGTCTTCGCCGCGTACGCCCGCGGTGTCCGCCCGGCGACCCCGGCCGCTCTCGCGGCCTCGGAGCGCCTCGCCGCGAGCCTTCGCGCCGGGCTGCCCGCGGCCACGCTCCTGGCGAGGGCGGAGGAGATCGCCGCCGCCAACGACCTCGTCCCGGCCGCCCTGTCGGTCGCCCCGTCGCTGGCCGCCTTCCGTGCCGCGCTCGGCCGCCTCGTCGGTCGCCCCGTCGGCCAATCCGGTTCCGGGCCAACGGCCTGGGTGCTCTATCCCTCGCTGGCCACCGCCCGCAGGGCGGCGCACCTCGTGCGCCTGGGCATCCGCGACGGCGCCCTGCCGCCGATCGGCGATGGCGAGCCCTTCGTGGCCGCGACCGCCTTCGTCACTGCGGCGGCCGTCCAGCCAGCTCCGGTCTCACCGCCCGGCATCGCCTCTTCGGCGGGCGGATCGGCCGCGACGCTGATTCGCGTCGGGGCTCACAATGATGGTCGCAGCCAGTCGGAAGGGAGGTAACCCCAACAGATGCCTCGCCAGGAGGTTTCCACGGCGCGAGCGCCGGCGGCGATCGGTCCTTACAGCCAGGCCATCGCGATCGACGGCTTTCTCTTCTGCTCCGGCCAGCTGGGCCTGGATCCGGCGACCGGTCAGCTGCTCGAGGGCGTAGAAGACCAGACCGAGAGAGCTATGACGAACCTGGAGGCGGTCCTGGCGGCGGGCGGGCTGACGATGGGCGACGTGGTGAGGACCACGATCTTCCTGGTGGACCTGGCCCACTTCGCGGCCGTGAACGCCGTCTACGCCAGACACATCGTCGAGCCCGCGCCGGCCCGGAGCACCGTCCAGGTGGCCGCCCTGCCGCGCGGAGCCCTGATCGAGATCGAGGCCATCGCACGCCGCACGAGTTGATCCGCATCGGATGCCGCCGCGCTACCTCGCGCGGCGGCATGCTTCCGTGCTACCGTCGGAAACCATGAGCCAGTCGTCACGCAGCGTTCTGCCGGTCGTGCTTGCCGCCGGGCTCGGAACGCGCATGAAGTCGAGCAAGCCAAAGGTCCTCCACGAGCTGTGCGGGCGCCCCATGCTCGCCTACGTCCTCGATGCCGCGGAAGAGGTGGGGCACAGGCGGCCGCTCGTCGTGTACTCCCCGGCCACGAAGGCGATCACCGAGGCTTTCGCGGATCGGGCCGATTTCGCTCTCCAGGCGACGCCGCTGGGTACGGCCGATGCCGTCCGGGCGGCGCTCGGCGTGGCCCCGGCCGACGTGGCCGAGGTGATGGTCCTCTCCGGCGACGTGCCTCTCGTGGATGCCGACGTCCTGGCCGAGCTGATCGACCTGCGGCGGGCGCGCGACGCGGTGATGGCCATCGTCAGCGTCCGCACCGTCAACCCCGAGGGCCTGGGTCGAGTCGTTCGCAGCGACGACGGCGCCCAGGTGCTGCGCATCGTCGAGCAGAAGGACGCCACTCCCGAGGAGCTCGAGATAGACGAGATCAGCGCCGGCATATACGCCTTCGACTGCCAGTGGCTTCGCCTGCGCATCGGCGACGTCAGGCCGTCGCCGGTTTCGGGCGAGTTCTACCTGCCGGCGCTCGTCGAGCTGGCGCACCAGGACGCTCGCCCGGTGATCTCGCTCGAGGTCGAGGACGACGGCACGCTGGCCGGCATCAACGATCGGTCCCAGCTCGCCGACGCCGAGTTCGAGCTGCGGATGGCCATCAACGAGGCCCACATGATGGCCGGCGTGACGCTGGTCGACCCCAGCACGGCTTACATCGACGTCTCGGTCGAGCTGGCCGGCGACGTCACCCTCGAGCCGAACGTGATCCTACGCGGCAGGACGCGCATCGGGGCGGGGACGCGGATCGGATCGGGCAGCCAGATCATCGACACGGTCGTGGGCAGCAACTGCGTCGTCTGGGCCAGCATCCTGGAGAGCTCCGCGGTGGAGGACGAGGTCCAGATCGGTCCGTTCTCGCACCTGCGGCCCGGGTCCTCGATCGGGCGCGACGTGAAGCTGGGCAACTTCGCCGAGGTCAAGGCCAGTCGCCTGGAGCCCGGCGTCCAGCAGCACCACTTCAGCTACATCGGCGACGCCGTCCTGGGCGAGAAGACGAACGTCGGCGCGGGCACGATCACGTGCAACTACGACGGCACCCGAAAGCACAGGACGAAGGTCGGCAAGCGGGTCTTCCTGGGTTCGGACACGATGCTGGTCGCTCCCGTGGAGCTGGGTGACGACGCGCGCACAGGCGCGGGCTCCGTGGTCACCAAAGACGTGCCCGCGGGGATGCTGGCGCTCGGGGTGCCGGCCCGGCTGCGAAAGCCTCGCCGATCGAGCGCCGAGCCGCCTGACCGGGCCGAATGAGCGACGTCGTCCTGCAGCTGCTGGTCGTCCTCGTCCTCGTCCTCGTCGAG
>Ga0187885_10000740_pt1 | contig 38748 bp, 29 predicted proteins | sample June2016WEW_20_1_3_FD_132970 | JGI IMG/M metagenome (GOLD analysis project Ga0187885, IMG submission 132970) | Peatland microbial communities from SPRUCE experiment site at the Marcell Experimental Forest, Minnesota, USA - June2016WEW_20_100 | ecosystem: Environmental > Terrestrial > Soil >...
CCGTAGCTGGTGAAAATGACGTCCGGTCGCGCGGCGATGACCAGGGCCTTGTCGATCTGCTCGAGCGGGGTCACGCAGACCGGGCAGCCGGGGCCGTGGATCATGCGCACGCCCGGCGGCAGCGCCTCGTCTATCCCCTGCTTGACGAGCGTGTGGGTCTGGCCGCCGCAGACCTCCATCAGCGCCCAGGGCCTGGTCGTGACGCGATGGATCTCGTCTACGAGCTTGCGCGCCAGCCCGGCATTGCGGTACTCGTCGATGTACTTCATGCCGAGCCCCTCGTGGCGGGCGCGGCGGCGCCGCCCATCGAGCCCAGCTCCATCGCCACCCCTTCGGCGTCGATCGCTCGCAGCATCTCGAGCGTCCGCATCGCCTCCTCTTCGTCCAGCTGGCTGATGGCGAAGCCGACGTGAACGATGACGTAGTCGCCGAGCTGGACCTCCGGTACGTACACCAGGCAGGCCTCCTTGCGCACCCCGCCGAAGTCGACGCGAGCCATCCGCAACGGGCCGTCGTCGCGGATCTCCACCACCTTGCCGGGGATGCCGAGGCACATCGGATGATCTCCTTGCCGCAGCGCGGCCGCTAGGACGCGCCGGCCAGGCGCGCGGCCGCGACCGCCGCCTGACCGTAGCTGATCCCGCCGTCGTTGGCCGGGACCTTCTCGTTGGTGTGGACCTCAAAGCCGTCGCCGGTCAGGCGCCGCACGAGGGTCGTGGCGAGCCACTGATTCTGGAAGACGCCGCCGGAGAGGACGACGGTGGCGAGGCCGGTGGCGGCGCGCACGTCGCCACACAGCTGGCGGGTCACGGCAGCCACGGTCTCCTGGAAGCGCGCGGCCAGATGCTCCGGGGTGGCGCCCGCGGCGCGGCCCTCGAGCAGGGCCCGCAGAGTGGGTCGCGGATCGTAGACGAGCAGCTCCCCCTGGCGGACGACTTCGTATGGGAGTGGACGGACGCTCCCCTCCTCCGCCAGCAGCTCCAGCTCTACGGCGGCCTGGGCCTCGTACTCGGCCACGTCGCGGATGCCGAGCAGGCTGGCGGCGGCATCGAAGAGACGGCCGGCCGACGAGGCGACCGGGGCGTTGAGCCCACGAGCCAGCTGCACTCGAACGACCTCGACCTCACGCGGATCCAGCCGGTCGAAGAAGGCCCGGGCCAGCTCCGCGTCTATCCAGTCGGCGACGACGCCTTCGGGCTCGAAAGCCTCGGCCGAAAGCAGGTAGCCGAGCGCCATCCGATACGGCTTCCTGACCGCCAGCGCACCGCCGGGCATCCGGGCTCGCCCAAAGCGCGCCACCCGCCGGTAAGTTGCGAGCGTGGCCACGAGCACCTCGCCGCCCCAGAACGACCCGTCGTCGCCCATCCCCAGGCCGTCGAAGGCAACGCCGATGAACTCCCCCGTCAGCCCCGCCTCGGCCGCGGCCGAGGCCACGTGGGCGTGGTGATGCTGCACGCCGATGCGCCGGCTCCCCGGGAAGGCGCGCATCGCGTACTGAGTCGAGAGGTAGGCGGGGTGGAGATCGTGGGCGACGTAGGCCGGCTCCATGTCGAGCAACCGCTTCAGGTGCGCCAGGTTCGTCTCGAACGCCCGATAGGTCAGCAGGTCCTCGAGATCGCCCGTGTGCGGCGCCACGTGAGCGCGCCCGCCCCGCGCCAGCGCGAAGGTGTGCTTCAGCTCGGCGCCGACCGCCAGCACGGGCTTTGACGCCGGCACGGCGATCGGCAGGGCCAATGGCTCCGGGGCGTAGCCGCGGGCGCGGCGAATCAGGCTCTCGCGACCGTCCACCAGCCGCGTCACCGAGTCGTCGTAGCGGGCCCGGATCTCCCGGTCGTGCGCCAGGAACGAGTCGGCGATCCCCGCCAGGCGCGCCAACGCCTCGGCGTCGTCCGTGGCCAGGGGCTCATCCGACAGGTTGCCGCTGGTCAGCACTATTGGCCGCCCCAGCCCCTCGAGCACCAGATGGTGCAGCGGCGTATAGGGCAGGAAGAGCCCCACCCGACGGTTCAGCGCGGCCACTCTCGCCGGCTCCGCGTTCACCACTCCGTCGGCGAGTGGCGGGTTGCCGTTACGCGGCCCGTCGTGGCGTCGCTCCACCAGCACGATCGGCCGCGCCGGTGAGACGAGCAGCGCCTCTTCATCGGCTGACATGGCGGCCTGGGCCCGCGCCGCCTCGACGTCCCGGACCATGACCGCGAACGGCTTAGCCCAGCGATGCTTGCGGTCGCGCAGCCGGGCCACGGCCACGGGATCGGTCGCGTCGCAGGCGAGGTGGTAACCGCCCAGGCCCTTGACCGCCACCACCCGGCCGGCTCGAAGATCGGCCAGCGCGGCCGCCAGCGCCGCTTCCCGGTGCGCCGCCGGGGCAGCGTCACCGGGGCGCCTGTAGCTCAGCTGCGGGCCGCAATCCGGGCACGCCACCGGCTCGGCATGGAACCGCCGATTCGCCGGGTCCTGATACTCGGCCTCGCACGCGGCGCACAGCCGGAACTCCCGCATCGACGTCCGGGCGCGGTCGTATGGCAACTCCTCGATGATCGTCGCTCGAGGACCGCAGTTCGTGCAGTTGGTGAACGGGTAGCGGTAACGACGATCGTGCGGGTCGAACAACTCGCGCAGGCAGTCGTCGCAGGTGGCGATGTCCGGCGGGAAGAGTCGTTCGGTCGAGGCGACGGCCTCGCTGGCCTCAATCGCAAACCCCGAGCCGGCCGTTATGTCGGGTTCGATCGGCCGGACAACGACCGCCTCGACCCGTGCGCGTGGGGGCGCGTCCGTCCGAATTCGGACCGTGAACGCTTCGACCGCCTCAGCCGATCCCGCGACCTCGATCTCGACCTGCCCGGCCCGATTGATTACACTGCCGTCGAGGCGGAGCTCCGTCGCAAGCCGCCACACGAATGGCCGGAAGCCGACGCCCTGGACCACGCCTCGAATCTCGAGCGCCCGGGCGACCCGCTCTCCCGGGCCGGCCGACGTCACCGATACTGCTCCAGACGCTCGACGTCGACCTGCTCGTCCGTCAGCCCGGGCAGCGACTCGGCATGGCAGCGCGGGCACGGCGCGGCGATCTGCGCCGACTCGAACTCCGTGCCGCAGCCGGGGCACAGATGGCCGAACGGCACACGCCGGATCTCCAGCCCGGGGACCGCCTTGGCCTGGTCGGGCATAACCTCGAGCAGGTGCACGCGCAGATCCGTCTCGAAGTCGGCCGGATCCCTGTGCCCGCCGCGGACGTTCAGGCGCACCTCGGCCAGGCTCAGGCCCCGGCTCTTCAACGTCTTCGCCACGCCTCGGGCCAGGCCTGTCTCATGCATCCGATCCAACCTCCAGCGGGTCTTGCCAATCGGCACGCCGCCGGCGCGCCGCTCGCCACTATCTCACACCTTCCCGCTCTTGCTTCCGCCTGCCGAGCGGCCCGCCGGTGGGGCCGAAGGTCCCAAAGCCGTCCCCTTCCCCGGGCGGCCCGGCCACCCGGCATCCGCCCTGGCGTGCGCCGCCACGCACCGGCTCCTCAGGCGACGACCGGCGCGTCCCCCAGTCCGACCCCTGCAAGAGCGTGGTTGCAGCGGGGGCAGCGGCCCTCCACCAACCGCCACTCCGTGACCTCGAAGTCGTGCCGGTCGATGAGCCGCTCGCCGCAGCGCGCGCACAGTGTCGCCGCCTCTTCCACCTCGGGCGCGTTACCGACGTAGACGTGGCGCAGGCCGACCTCGCGGGCGATGGACGCCGCCTCCGTCAGAGTCGCGGCCGGCGTCGCCTCCAACCCCGATAGCCGGTAAGCCGGCTGGAAGCGGGTCACGTGCCAGGGCGTCTCCGGCCCGACGGCCGTTGCGATCCACTCGGCCATGGCGGTGAGCTGGTGGCGATCGTCGTTCAGGCCCGGGACGATCAGCGTCGTCAGCTCGACCCACACGCCACGCTTTCGCATCGACACGATCGTGTCGCGCACCGGCTCCCACCGGGCCCCGCAGACGCGCCGGTAGAAGCGGTCGTCGGCGGCCTTGAGATCCACGTTTGCAGCATCGAGCCGGGGTACCAGGAGATCGAGCGCTTCCGGGCTTTCGTAACCGTTGGTCACGAAGACGTTGCGCAGGCTGGCGGCGCGCGCTCGGGCCATCGTGTCGAGGGCGTACTCGATGAAGACCGTCGGCTCGACGTATGTGTAGGCGACGCTGCGGACACCGGCCGCGACCGCTTCCTCGACCACGGTTTCGGGCGCGACGAAACGGCTCTGCGGCACGACCCGCTCGCGATGGGCCTGCGAGATCTGCCAGTTCTGGCAGAAGGCGCAGTGGAAGTTGCAGCCCTGGGTGGCGACCGAGTAGGCGTAACTGCCCGGCAGGAAGTGGAAGAACGGCTTCTTCTCGACCGGCTCGGCCCGAGAGACTACGAGCTGCCCGTAGACCAGGGTGTACAGCCGGCCGCCCCGGTTCTGGCGAACGCCGCAGATGCCGATTCGACCTGGCCGCAGGACGCAGCGATGAGCGCAGGCAACGCATCGAACGCTGCCCGGGGCGACCGGGTCGTCGAAAGGCTCGCCCAGCAAGGCCAGCCGGACATTCGGCTCCGTTTCGTCCGCGGGGCCGAGGTCTTCGAGGCGCAGACCATCCGGCGGCTCCTCACCAGGGAAGGCAGCCCGAACCGGCAGCGGGGGCCTGGCATTGGGATCGAACCGTACCGAGGGCGCCCTGGTGAACGTCTCTGCCCTGTCCGGTGAGCTGGTGTCGTCGTCCATGAAAGGCCCTTTGAGTGTCGTCGGGCCGTGACTCGTGAACAGGGCCCAGTGGTTCCGCCCCTCCATGGCAGTATGCCACCGGCGCAACCACGGCGAGGTGGCGCCGATGGGACCTCGTACCTCTCACCCCGACCGATGGGTCGTTCGGCCCTTGTCTCAGGCTGGGCCTCGCGGGAGGCTAACGTCAATAAAGTCCCGTCGGCGGGACCGCCGCGGGCCTGGCGGCCTGTGGCTTGTTCGGCGGCGGGCTCCGCACAAGGAAGTGCATAGAGAGATGGCGATCAGTCCAGTTGCCGTTCGGCTGCCTCGGCCTCCCGTCCCATGGACGCCTCTCGTCATAGCCGAGGAACGGTGCAAAGGCTGCGAGCTCTGCGTTTTCGTCTGCCCAAAGGCGGTCCTCACGCTCGACCGCAGCCGAGTCAACATCCTCGGCTACCACCCCATCCAGCTGACAGTTGCTTCTGCCTGCACCAGCTGCGCGTTCTGCGCTCGCATCTGCCCGGACGCCGTCTTCACTGTCTGGGCAGCGCCGCGCCAGAGCCTGCCAGCGGCCCCGCGAGAGGAGCGTGCCCGATGACCGACCCGCTCGAAAGCGCCACCGGCCCGCGACCTCCCCAGGCGGAGACCGACCGCCGCTCCCGGGTCCTCATGAAGGGCAACGAGGCGATCGCCGAGGCGGCCATCCAGGCCGGCTGCGACGCCTACTTCGGCTACCCCATCACGCCGCAGGCCGAGCTGCTGGAGTGGATGGCGCGCCGCATGCCGGAGCTGGGTCGCGCCTTCGTTCAGGCCGAGAGTGAGCTCGGAGCCATCAACATGGCCCTGGGTGCGGCGGCCACCGGCGCCCGGGTTCTCGTCTCCTCGTCCAGCCCGGGCATCAGCCTCATGGCCGAGGGGATGAGCTACATGGCCGGCTCGGGCACGCCCATGGTGCTGGTCAACGTGATGCGGGCCGGGCCGGGGCTGGGCGGCATCGGGCCATCGCAGAGCGATTACTTCCAGGCAACCAAGGGTCACGGCCACGGCGACTACCGCGTTCCCGTGCTGGCCCCGGCCTCGATCGGCGAGGCGATGGAGCTGATGGCCACGGCCTTCGAGCTGGCGGAGCGGTATCGAACGCCGGTCATGGTCCTCGTGGACGGGATTCTCGGCCAGGCCATGGAGCCGGTGGAGCTGCGCTTCCGCTGTCCCGAACGCCGGGCCTTCGACTGGGCCCTGACGGGAGCGGCGGGAAGGCCGGCTCGGATCATCAAGTCGATCGACCTGGTGCCTGAGGTGCTCGAGAAGCGGAACGCCGCCCTGCAGCGCAAATACGCGGAGATCTCGCGCCGGGAGGTCCGCTGGGCAACGGAATGCCTGGAGGACGCCGAGTACGTCCTGGTCGCCTACGGGACGGCGGCCCGGGTGGCTCGGAGCGCCATCGAGAAGGCTCGCGCGCGGGGCATCAAAGCCGGCCTCTTCCGCCCGATCACCCTCTGGCCGTTCCCCAGCCGGGAGCTCGCCCGAGTCGCCCGGCACGCGCACGCCATCCTTGCGGTCGAGCTTTCCTCCGGCCAGATGGTCGAAGACGTCAGGCTGGCTGTCGAAGGTCGGTGTCCGGTCGGTTTCCATGGTCGAATGGGCGGGCTGGTGCCCACCCCCGACGAAGTCGTGGGCGCGCTGAAGGCGCTCCACGGCAAGGTCGAGCGAACACGCGAGCGCGATCGCGAGCAACAGCAGAAGCGGCAAGCGGAGCGGCGCAACGGGCAGTCGCCTCACCCCCACGCGGTGGTCGACGGTCCGGCCGAGGGTGCCCACAGGGTCGAGGCCGGTGCTCAGGCGGGCACGCGCGAGGGAGGCGAGCGATGACGCTGCGTACGTCCGAGTCGACAGGCCGGGCGGGAGCGCCGCGGTTGATCTATCGCAAGCCGGACGTCCTCGCCGATAGATCCACGCACTACTGCCCCGGCTGCGGCCACGGCATCATCCACAGGCTGCTGGCAGAGGTATTGACAGAGCTGGATCTCCCCGCCCACACCATCGCCGTGGCGCCGGTGGGGTGCGCTGTGTTCGCCTACGACTACCTGAACGTCGACTTCGTGGAAGCGCCCCATGGACGGGCTCCGGCCGTGGCGACGGGGATCCGGCGAGTTCGGCCGGAAGCGTTCGTGCTGACGTACCAAGGCGATGGCGACCTGGCCGCCATCGGCACGGCGGAGATCGTCCATGCCGCTGCTCGCGGCGAGCGCATCACGGCAATCTTCGTGAACAACGGCATCTACGGCATGACGGGGGGCCAGATGGCGCCCACGACGCTGCTGGGACAGCGCACCACCTCGTCCCCGAACGGCCGGGACGCGGCCCTGATGGGCTACCCGATCCAGATCACGGAGATGCTGGCGCAGCTGCCCGGGGTCGCGTATGCGGCCCGCGGCAGCATCGCCGACGCGTCCCTGATCGGCAAGCTCAAGGCGATGATCAAGCGGGCGTGCCTGATCCAGGTGGAAGGCGGCGGCTTCTCGCTGGTCGAGGCACTCTCCAACTGCCCCGTGGGATGGGGCATGACGGCGCAGGAATCGCTCGAGCATCTGAAGGGACCAGTCGTCGACGCGTACCCGCTGGGGGTCATCGTCGACCGCGGAGTCGGGGCGGCCGCACCGGGCGCCGTACGCGCTCATGCGCCGGGCGCCCCCGCCGGACCGGAGGCCTGAGATGGAGCGCTCGGTCATCTTCTCCGGCTTCGGCGGTCAGGGCCTGCTCTTCACCGGCCAGGTGCTGGCCCGCGCCGCTATCAGGGATGGGCTCGAGGTCTTCTGGATTCCCTCCTACGGCCCGGAAATGCGGGGCGGCACCGCCTCCTGCACGGTCATCGTGGCTGACCATCAAATCGGGTCGCCGGTCGTAGACCTGTTCGACGCCGCGGTGGCCATGAACCTGCCCTCACTGCGCAAGTTCGGCCCGCGCGTCGCCCCGGGCGGGCTGCTGATCGTCAACGCGTCGCTGGTCACGTCCCAGACGTCGGCCCGTGCCGACATCGACGAGTTGCGCCTCCCCTGCACGGAACTGGCGGCCAAGGGCGGCGACGACAAGCTCGTCAGTGTCGTGGCGCTCGGTGCCCTCGTGGCGCGACTGGGCTGGGTCAGCCCGGACTCGGTCCGCTTCGCCCTGCGCGAGATCTCAGCCCGAAAGCGACCCGAGATCGTCGAGGCGGACCTGGGCGTCTTCGCCGCCGGCCTGGAGGCCGGCCGGGTCGCCGTCCCGGCCTGACCGGGTTCACGGCTGCCACTGGACGTCGTCGGCCGTCGAGGTGCCGGGTATCGGCGTGACGGCCCCGCCTGCGGCCCCGACCACGAAGACGCCGCCCGAGGACTTCAGGAACGCGATCCTCTGGCCGTCGGGCGCCCAGGTGAGCTTGGATGTCGCGAAGGCGTAGACCGTGACCCCGACTTCCGTGGTGGCGACCTGGCTGTCGTTGGGCGACCAGACGAAGCCCGCATCGTGGTCGGTCATGGTCGCCTTCGGCACCGCGGCCCCGCCGGCGACGGGCACGTCGGAGAGCTGCGGGGTGCATCCGCGACATGATGTGGACCACGGAGCCGTCGTGCGACCAGACGGCGTCGAGGTTGTGCGCCGGCGGGCTGAGCTGACCGACTGTCGCGCCCGCGGCGATCTTGCGCGCTACGGTTCCGTCCGGCTCATCAACCACGCTTCCGGCCGAAAGAGCTCGTCGGGCAAGCTGATGGACTTGAGGATCAGCAGATACTGGCCGTGAGCGACCGTGGGTGCGGAGGTGGGGGTCGGCTTGGGAGTGGGCGCTGGCGTGGGCGCTGGCGTGGAAATAGAAACCAGCGCGGGCGTCGGTGCGGGCGTCGCCGCCGCGGTCGCCGCGCCAGTGGCCGTGGCCTGGGGCGCGGCCGCGGGTGACGTTGTCGCGCTCGAAGCACCGGCGGCCGCCACGAACGACAGAAACGAACGACACCACGGCCGCCCGGCACAATACTTGCATCGAAATCCCCCTTTGCTGGGCCGGCGGGGCGCAGCTGCCGGCGTTCCCGGCCGCTCATCAGCATGGCACCCCCGGCAAGCAGAGGGAGGCCGTCAGCGTGAGGTCGGTCGGTCGAAGTCTGCCCGGTACGCCCGCAACCCCAAAAAGAAACCGGGGCCCCTTCTGGAGCCCCGGTTCTTCGTGACGGCGAGGTGGTTGGCTAGCGGATGCCGGCCATCTCCTGGAGGATGCGCCAGTTGTGGAGGCGGTCTGCCTGAGACGCCTGCAACTCGTGGGAGGGATTGCCCTCCTTGTCGAAGTGCTGGCCGAAACGGCCTTCCGTACGGGCGAAGGAGATGAAGTCGAAGGTGGTCCCATCGGGGTTCTTCGACCAGTCCTCCTTGATCGCCGGGTTGCCCTGGAGCGAGAGACGCTCGGCGAGCGAGTCGCCGCGGCGCGGATCGTAGGTGAAGAGCGGGAAGGCCCGTGATTCCACCGCCAGCTTCGCCTGGCGGTTGGCCGCGTCGTCGGCGATGCCGTGCTCCGGCATGCAGGGCGTGTAGGCGACGATGACGGCCGGACCCGGGTAGGCGTTGGCCTCCATCACGGCCTTGTAGAAATGGTTGATGTTGCAGGCCGCGACCTGGGCGACGTAGGCCTCGCCGTGGGCCATCAGAATGCGGCCGAGTTCCTTGCGCTTCTCCTGCTTGCCATGCTCGGCCTTGCCGTAGGCGGAAAGCTTGGAGACCTGGGCGGTGAAGGAGGCCGTGGAGGTCTGGCCGCCGGTGTTCGAGTAGACGCCGGTGTCCAGGACGAGGACCTTGACGTCCAGCCCCGAGGCGACCAGGCGCGACAGCGACTGGAAGCCGATGTCGTACATGGCGCCGTCACCGCCGAAGACCCACAGCCGCCGATCGGCGTGGCCGGCCTGGTCCCAGCGCAGGCGGATGCCCAGCGCATCGGCGGGGCCGTTCTCGAAGAGCGAGTTGGTACACGGAACGGTGAACGGGTTGAACGGGTAGGTGCTGCCGAAGACGGTGTTGCAGCCGGTTTCGGCGACGATGCCCATGCTCTGCGGGCCGTAGACCTGCAGGGTGGCGGCCACCACCATGCGCACCACGGAGCCCTCGCCGCAGCCAGAGCACGAGCCGGCGCCACCGACGTAGCCGAAGGCGTGCTCGCCGAGCATGATGTCGGCCAGGGCCTTCTCGTTGCGGTACTCCACCGGCGTGGTGGGCAGGCTGCGATAGAAGGCGATGTCGCGGCGGTAGCGATCGAGGGTGCACTCGCCGCTCGGCTCGCAGTCGCACTTTTCGGACATGACCAGGGCGGTGTGGCCCTGCGCAAGGCAGACGTCCACGCACTCGGCGCAGCCCTTGCAGTGGCCGGGATCGATGAAGAGCCCGAAGTCCGCGGCTTCGAGGCCACGCCTGGCGGGCACGTCGGCGTACTTGGTGGTGTGGACGAAATGCTGCCTGGCCGTCTCGGCAGCCAGCGCCGGATTGGGCTGGCCGGCCGCGAACCTGTCCATCGCCGCGGCCAGGGCAGTCTTCGGCTGAGCCGTGGCAAAGATGGCGCTGTCGGGGCAGGCGCTGACGCAGGCCATGCAGCCGACGCACTCGTCGGCGACAAACTGCGGGATCAGCGGCGAGAGGGTGCTGAAGTCGCGTGTGGCAGCGGTAGCCGGGGCGATCAGGCTGCGGCCGACGCCCAGGTCGGCCGGCAGCTCCACGTCCGCGACACCGCGGCGATAAGCATCGATGACCGATGTGTTGAAGTCTTCGATGTAGGCAGCGGCATCGAAGGTCTGCGGCGCAATACGCCCGGGACCCGCGGGAAGGTTGGCCAGCGAGCCTACGAGCTGGCCCTTTCCGTTCTTCTGTGTGGCAATCGTCTGTGTCATCGCTCGCTCAGTCTTCGGGCTCTATCCCAGCAGGGACCGTACGAGGTCACTGGCCGAGATGATGCCGATCGGGGTGGCCGCCGCGTCCGTGACGACGAGGCGGTGGACTCGGCGCTCTCCCATCAGCCGCGCAGCCTCGTCGAGGCCCGCGGTGGACGGGATGGTGAGTGCCGGCTTGGTCATGATTTCTGCCACGGCCAGGCCCCGCCAGTTCGCCTGGAGCTGGGGGCTGGCCTGGGCCCTGATGAGATCGGTCCGGCTCAGAACCCCGACCAGAATCCCGCTCGCGTCGACGACGGGCAGGCCTGAGAACTGCCTGCTGTCGAGCACGCTGGCGGCTTCCGCCAGCGAGGCAGCTTCCGAGATCGAAACCGGGTTGGGGGTCATGAAGTCCCCAACCGTGCGAGGTTCGGTCATCGCGTCGCCCGGGCGGCCACCGGAGCCGTGCCCCCGGCGGTGATCGCCGCCGTGACGTCGATGACGCCATCGTAAGCCCCGTCGATGACGGCCAGGTTGGCGTCCACGACGGCAGTACCTCGCTTCCCGAAGAAGCGAGTGAGGTTGGCTCGGACGGCCTCGCGCAGGGCGGCCCGGTCGAGGCCGGCCCGCTCGGCGAAAGGCGAGACCTTGAGGAAGACGCCCACCAGGGCGACGCCCTGCATGCGGATCTCGAGATCCGCTCGAGGCGCGTACTTCATAGCCAGCGCCGCGGTGTCCAGGGCGAGAAGGCGGATCTTGCGAGCCAGGATCTCGGCCCGGGTCGCGGGCGGGAGGGCGGCCCAGATCTCGTCCGGATCGGTGAGCGGCGTCGGCACGAAGACCGTGCCACCATCCACGAGGCCGGCGAGCGGATCGCCCTGCTTGAACGAGTTGGTGTCGAAGAGCGGCACGAAGTCGACTTCCGTCAGCTCGTTGTGCAGACGGATCGGCTCCTCGGCAATCGTGAGGAAGTAAGCGGTGGGAAGGCCCTTCTTCTCCGAGCCGTAGCGCGGATAGGCCTGCACGTACAGGTTGAACAGCTCGCCGACCGTTGTCGCCACGAGCTTGTTCGTGGTGACGCTGCCGAAGCCGCCGACCGAGTGGCCGCGCAGGCTGTAGGCGCCGCGGGGGCGGATGTTGACGTCGCTCCTGGCCAGCGCCAGCGGGTGCCTGATGCCGAGCACCACGTGCCGGCGCTCCTTGACCGCCTTCTCGTCGGCTATCCAGTCGAAGACGGCCGCGAGGTCGCCGGGCTGGATATCACGCGAGCCGAGACCGGCCGAAGCCGACACGACACGCGGCAGGCGAGCGCCATCCATGGCGGCGTCGGCCAGGGCCGACTTGAGCTCGCGAGTCAGCGGGTTGTCCGCGGCCGCGGGCTCGTCGGTGCGCTCGACGACCGCCACGACCCTGGCGTTGACCAGGGCCTTCGCCAGCTGCCTGGCCGGGAAGGGGCGGAAGCACGTGACCCCGATGCAGCCGACCTTGCGGCCGGCGGCGCGGAGGTAGTCGACGACCGCCAGGGCCGTGTCGGCCATGGTTCCCATCGAGACCATGACGTAGTCGGCATCTTCGGTCTTGTAAGTGTCGATCAGGCCATAGGGGCGACCGGTGAGGGTCGTCCACTCGGCCATGGCGCGCTCGACGATCTCGACGAGCCTGCCATACCAGGCTCGCTGGCCGATCCGGCCCTTCATGTACGAGTCCTGGTTCTCGACAACGCCGGACATGAGAGCGTCCTTGGGGTCGAACAGATCCCGGACGGTGATGCGGGGGTCGCCCACGAAGCGCTTCAGCAGCTCATCCTCGGGCAGCCGGACGTTCTCGATCGTGTGGGTCGTGAGGAAGCCATCCTGGGCCACGAACCACGGCGTCTCGCCGTCCTCCGCGACGCGCCTGGCGATGGCCGTAAGGTCCGCGGCTTCCTGGCAGTTGCGGGCGAAGAACATGCCCCAGCCGCAGTCCGCGACGCCCATCATGTCGTCGTGGCCGGCATGGATGTTGAGGGCCTGGCTGGTCAGCGCGCGGGCCCCGACGTGGAAGACCACGGGCAGTCGCTTACCGGCGATGACGTACAGGACTTCCTTCATCAGGATGAGCCCCTGTCCGGCGGTGAAGTTCGTGACCCGGCCACCGGCGAGGGCGAAGCCCTCGGCGGCGGAGGCGGAGGAGTGCTCCGACTCCGGCTCGATGAACTTCAGAGTCGAACCCCAGAGGTTCGGGGTGCCGTTGGCCACGGCGACCTGATAGACCGCGGCCATGGTTGTCGAGGGCGTGATCGGGTAGGCGCATGCGCCGTCGCTGATCCGCGTCTCTACGTGGGCGATGGCCTCCGACCCGTCGATGATGGCCGGAATGCCTGGGAACTCGGGAGTCGGCGAATTCGTCACGATGGTCGGTTCACCCAATGCGCGCAACTGGCGGGCCAGTGCGCTTCCGTCCAGGTGCTTGAGCAGGGTGCCGCCAATCCCGCTGGCGATCGCCTCGCGCTGCTCGTCCGCATGCCAGTACGAGGCCAGCACGGCAATCCTCGCAGGGGGGATACAGTCGCGCAGGGCCACCACTACTGGCCGCCATCCGCCGGGAAGATCGGCATCCAGCAGCACCACGTCCGGGCACGCGACCGCGGCCTCGCGCGCCGCGGACTCAGCGGACGTCGCCTGGGCGACGATCGTGAAGCCGTGACGCGAGAGGTGATCGCACAGAGCCTCGGTTGCCGCCCGATGCTGACTGACGATGAGCAGTCGACGCAAAGGCAGATTGGAATCGGCGAGCATGCCCATAGCGTGCGCGCTGAAGCCTCCCTGCCCGTAGCGACAGGGCTCCCTAATGCCGGGGGCCATATGGCCCGCACGAGCACGGGCCGGGTCGGGAGCGCCCTGCCCAAACGGGTGTCGTCCTCTCGCGGCGGGACATAGTCAAAGCCGGCGCGGCATCCGTCGCGACTCCGCTGGGAGAGTGGCCCCGACCGGAGCCGACGGACAGTCGCAGGCTTGCGTTCGCCCCATAATTGCGGCGCCAGTGCCCCAGGTCCAGGTCGGGGCCGAGCGGAGATGGGAGACCCCAGATGCTGCACCGGACCGAGGACCAGGACACCGGGGGGCTGGGTCGCCCGTCCCCGGATGGGCGACCCAGCGCGCGAAGTCGGGCCGGCGTGATCGGTGTTCGGGCAATCTGGGGCCTCGGCTTGCTGCTGCTGGCGGCCATCGTCGCCTGGTCCGCTTTCGAGTTGCGCAGGTTCGCCGGGCAGGCCCTGGCGGGGCTCGACCTGCGCAGAGCCGCCTGGATAGCCGGCAGCATCCTCGTCGCCGCGGCCATGTGGGGCGCCGTCCTGTGGAATCGCGGGCCCTTTCGAACCCACGCGCTCGCGACCGGGTTGGTGGCCGTCCTTGCCACGCGACTGATCGACGTGGCTCTCGTGCCGGCACCGCTCGTCTCCGATTTTCTGACATACAACCAGCTCGGCGTTCAGATCTCGGAGCACGGGCCGATGCTCGCCGCGGTGCCGACCGGCTACCCGATGGCCCTCGGTGTCGTGTATGCCCTCTTCGGCGCGCAACCCGTGTATGCCCAGCTGCTCAATTGCCTGATCGCCGTCGCCACGGCGGCCCTCGTCTACGACACCGCACGGCGGCTGTGGGATGGCAACGCGGCGCGCTGGGCGCTCTGGCTTTTCGCGCTCGCCCCGGCCCAGATCCTCATGACGAGCGTGCTGGCCTCCGAGGCCCCCTACGGCCTGCTCCTGATGCTCGCCGTGTGGCTGGCGGTGAGACTTGGCTCACGCCGCTTCGCGGCCGCTCTGGCCATCGGTGGTGTGCTCGCCGCGTCGGATTACGTCCGGGCGACGTCGCCGGCTCTCATCCCGGCCTTCGCCGTGCTGCCTTTCGTGGCCTCGGTCCGCCTCCGCGTCGCGACCGCCTGGGCCGCCGCCCTGGCGCTTGCCTTCCTCCTCGTCCTCGTGCCGGTCGTCGCGTGGAACCTGCAGCGGCAGGGCGTGCTGTCGATTTCGCCTTCGAACTACGGCGGGTGGAGCCTGCTGGTCGGCACCGATCCAGCCCACAACGGCCAGTACAACGCGGCTCTCATCAACGTCGTCGGCGGCACGCCAGGGACACCGGAGTTCGATCAGCGGGCCGGACAGATCGCCATCGAGCGCCTTCGGGCGAAGCCACTGCAGTTCCTGGAGCTGGCGGTGAAGAAGTTCCCACTGATGTGGGCGATCGACAACTACGGCGTCTTCTACACGATGGGAACCGCGTCGAATTCCGACGCCAGCGCCTCTCTGTTGCTGCTATCGCAGGCTGCCTATCTGGCCACCGTGGGCCTCGCTCTGGCCGGCCTCTGGCGAGTCCGGGGCGCGGTACCGCCTGCCGTGACGACCATGATCCTGATCCTGGCGACGCTGGTCGTAGTGCACAGTTTTCTCGAGGTGGAGCCGCGATACCACGCCTACCTCGTTCCCATCTTCTGCATACTCGCGGGACCGGCGGGAGCGGCGCTCCGTCTCCCGCGCCTGCATGGAGCGCGTAGCGCAGCCTCCGTCTGACCCCCATTTCCGCGCGGGACTGTGGCGGGCGGATCGGGTCTGGCCCTCCGCCACGAGCCTGGGGTCCAGTTGTCCGCCACGGGGGGCCGTTCGGCACTGCGCAGCGCTGGACGGCCACCACAGACTTGCCGACGTGACGAACGCCGGAGGGGACGCCCGGCGTTCGTCCCTTTTTGTGCCCGGGGAGGCGGAGCGGCTCGCCTGCGGGAGGCAGCGCCAGCTCGCGCCGGGACTCGCTAACGGCGCCCGGAGCCCCTAGAGTTCGTGGTACTTCTTGGCGTACGAAGTGAGCTCGTCGCGGAAGTCGGGGTGGGCGATGGCGATGAGTCGCTTGGCCCGCTCGCGGAAGCTCTGCCCGAAGAGCTCGGCCACGCCGTACTCCGTCACGACGGTTCGCACGTGCGAGCGCGTCGTCGTGACCCCGGCCCCTTCTTTCAGGCTGGCCGTGATACGGGAGAACTTGCCGTCGGCACCGGTGGACGGCAGGGCGATGATGGCCCGCCCTTCCTCGGCCAGGGCCGCGCCGCGCATGAAGTCCATCTGGCCGCCGACGCCGCTGTACATGCGGTGGCCGATCGAATCGGCGCACACCTGGCCGGTGAGATCCACTTCGATGGCCGAGTTAATGGCCGTCATGCGCCTGAAGCGACGGATGATGGCCGTGTCCTTGGTGTAGTCGACCGGCCGCATCTCGACCATCGGATTGTTGTCGACGAACTTGTACAGGCGCTGCGAGCCCATCATGAAGGCCGTCACGGCCTTGCCACAGTCGATCTCCTTGCGCTGACAGGTCACCACCCCGCACTCCACGAGATCGACCAGCACGTCGGTGAACATCTCGGTGTGGACGCCCAAGTCCTTCCTGCCGTCCAGGCACAGGCCGACGGCGCTGGGAATGGCGCCGATGCCCATCTGCAACGTCGCCTCGTCCGGGATGAGATCCGCCACGAACTCGCCGATGCGCAGCTCCACGTCGCCGACGTCGCCGCGGTAATAGTTGTATGGCGGCTGGTCGACCTCCACCCCGAAGTCGATCTTGCTGACGTGAACGAAGCTATCGCCGAGGGTGCGCGGCATGCTCTTGTTGAACTGGGCGATGACGGTCTTTGCGCAACGAACCGCCGTGAGCATTGTGTCGACCGCTGTGCCAAGCGAGCAGAAGCCGTGCTCGTCGGGCGGGGTCATGTTGAGAAGTACTGCGTCCAATGGCAGGATCCCGGAGTCGATGAGGCGCGGGATGTCCGACAGGAAGACGGGGATGAACTCGGCCCGCCCTTCGTTGATCGCCTGGCGTGCGTTCGGGCCGATGAAGACAGCACGATGGAGAAGATGGCCCTCCATCTCCGGCGCGAGGTGAGGGTGTGGTCCCTCGCAGTGCATATGAACGATCTTGACGTCCTGGAGCAGAGGGGCGCGCCTGCACAGCGCGTCGAGGAGCACGGACGGGGTAGCCGCGGAGCCGTGCATGAAGATCTGCTGACCTGACTGGATGACGGAAACGGCCTCATCGGCGCTAACGATACGCATGACGCGGAGTGTATAGGCCGCGCGAGTCTGTGGGAGAGCCGAAGGCAACGGTCGGAGATGCCGGGCGGCCCGGAACGCCCGGAGGGGCAACGCCGAGATCGACCGCCTGAGCCTGCAGGTCGCCGCTCCGGCGAGGCGAGATCAGGGCGCTCCGAGGACGCGACGCGAGCGCAGTTGAGCATGCGTGAGCGGAACGCTCGCAGGAGCAACGGCGAGATCGACCGCCTGAGCGGCGACTACGCGCCGCCCTTGAGGCGGTGCCTGGCGACGAACGCCGCAGCCTGGGCGCGCCGCTCCAGGTTCAGCTTCGAGAGGATGGAGCTGACGTAGTTCTTGACGGTCTTGTCCGACAGGAAGACCTCCGAAGCGATCTCCTTGTTGGTCTTCCCCTCGGCCACCAGCAGCAGGATCTTCTGCTCCTGCTGGGTCAGCTGCGCCATCTCGTCGGTGTACGTGCCAGTGGCAATGCGGCGGACGCGATCGAGGACCTTCTCGGTCACGGCGGGATCGAGGAGCGACTCGCCGCGGCCCACGGATTCCAGGGCGCTGACCAGGTCGCGGCTGCGGATCTGCTTCAGCAGATAGCCCGACGCGCCGGCGATGATCGCCGAGAGAACGGCTTCCTCGTCCGGGTAGCTGGTCAGGATCACGACCCGCGTGGCCGGGAATTCCGCCCGAATCTCGCGGCAGGCCTCGATCCCGGACCCGTCCGGCAGGCGGACGTCCATGACGACGAGATCGGGCTCGAACTTGCGGGCCATCTCAACGGCCTCGGCCGCCGTTCCAGCCTCGGCGACGACCTGGAAGTGCTCGCGGCGGTCGAGCAGCGAGACGAGACCCTGGCGTACGACCTCGTGATCGTCGACCACGAGCAGCCGCAGCGGGCGTGCGTCGATCTGGTCGCTCATTCGTCTCCTACCTGGCTGGCATCGGCGCCGTGCGTCTCGCGCCGGGCCACCTCCACGATGATACGCGTGCCGGCGCCGGGCTCGCTGTTGAGCTCGAAATTGGCGCCGATCTCGGCGGCTCGGGCGCGCATGTTCACCAGGCCCTGGTGGGCCGGGCCGCGCTGCAGATCGGGGTCGAACCCGACACCGTTGTCGGCGACGATCAACCGCAGCACGCCGTTGCGGGCCTCCACCCTGACGCTGCCGCGGGTCGCCCTGGAGTGGCGAGCGATGTTGCTCAGAGCCTCACGGGCGATGGAAAGGAGCTGCCCTGTCTGATCGGGCGGCAGGTCGGTCTCGCTGACGTTCAACGTCTCGATGTCGATGTCCACCATGCTGTTGACCCTGAACTCGTCCGCCAGGGCGGCGAGGCCGCCGACCAGGCCGGCCTGCTCGAGCAGCTCCGGCCGCAGGCCGAAGATGAAGTTGCGGATGTCTCGGATCGATTGGTCCAGCGAGTCGATGGCGCGCTCCACTCGGGCGCGGGCGACCTCCGGCTCGTCCTCCATCAAGTCCGGAACATCTTCAAGCGAAAGGCCCACGGCGTAGATGCTCTGGATGATGCCGTCGTGGAGATCGCGGCCGATCCGCTCGCGCTCCTCGACGATCGCCAGGCGCTGGACCTGCTCGTGCAGTCGGGCGTTCTCGATGGCGATCCCGGCATGGAGGGCAAACATCTCGACCAGGCGCTCGTCGTCCGTGGTGAAATCGCCCGCAGGCAGCTTGTTGGTCAGATACAGCCGGCCGATCGAGCGGCCTCTGGCGCCGATTGGGACTCCGAGCAACGAATGCATGGGCGGGTGATTTGGCGGAAAGCCGTAGCGGCGCGGGTCGGTGGCGATGTCGTGGATCCGCACCGGATGGCTCGCCTCGATAATGACGCCCAGCAGCCCATGACCGTGTGGCGGTGGACCGATGCGCTCGCGGTCGGCCCGGCCGATGCCGCTGGTGATGAAGCGCTCGATCCCGCCTTCCTGATCCACGATGCCCAGGGCGGCGTATTGGGCGTGCGCCAGCTCGCGCACGCGGTCGGTGATCAGCTGCAGGACGCGGTCCAGATCGAGGACCCCGGCGATGCCGCGGGTTGCGGTATCGAGGGCAGCCAACTCTTTCGTGGCCTGGCCGGCGCGAGCCTCGGACCAGGCGGCTCCGATGACGATCTCGAGGCCGCGGGCGTACTCGTCGACCGAGAACACGGCCCCGGGCGAGGCGTCGAGCCACAGATTCGCCAGGAGACGGTCGCCGAACCTGAGGTCGTACGTGCGCAGGCCGGCCGTCTCTGCCTCCTCGTCGAGCAGGCTTCCGGAACGGAGCTCCACCTCCGCCAGCGGCGGCGCTTTGATGTGCAGATGGCCGCCACCGAGGCCGGCTTCGGCCACGACGCGGCCGAAGACCTCGCCCAGCAGTTGGTGGCTCGCCGCAGTGGGATCGCCCCGCCACAGGTCCAGCGCTGCGGCCAACTCGCGCAGGCCCAACAGGCCCGTGGAGTCCCAGCGTGTATTCGAGGCCGGATGCAATGCGGACATCGGGACCAGCCTAGCAGGAGGGCCGTTCGAGCGTGGCTCGAGCGCCCGCTCGTGTGTGCCTCGCGAAACGATCGGCGCGGTCGCAGGCCTGCACGCGAGCCGTGCCGCGATCGTCCGGCCCGACCACACGACGTGCCGGCGCGCCGGGGACCTAATGCCCGCGTGCGCGTACCAGTGGGAATGTACCTAGAAGCGGAACGCCTGGCTGGTCGGCGCTACTCCTCTCGCCCCGACCAGTCCCATATGTTCTTGCATCTGCAACGATCGATCGCGCAATCCCGCCTGGCCCAGCAGCCAGGCGTTTTCGTTTGGCGCAGGGTAGGCCGCGACCAGGTCCGGGCCGTCGACATCGAGGCGGGTGAACATCTCGGAGACAGCCTCTTCGCGAAGTCGATGGGGAACCTCCGGATCACGCCAGAGGGTGCCGAAGCCCGAAAGCAGCTCTCGGGCACGTTCGAGACGATCCCGGGATGGCGCCACCGCCACGACGGGCGCCGGTCGCTCCAAAGCACGCCATTCGCGGCTGAATGCACCGATGCTGATCTCGCCTGTGTCAAGTTTGCGATGCAGCTCGTCGCGAGCGGCCTGGAGTGCGCCCGGATCGGGACGAGTCTCCGCCGGAGCAGTCGAGCGCATGGCCGCCTGGATCTGGCGCATGTCGGCCTCGGAGAAGCTGATGCCATCGAGACGGTCGGCTAGCTGGCGCTCATAGAGGTCGGCCCGATAGGTGGCCGAGGGTGAACAGGAGGGTCGGCGGACGTGACGGACACGTCGATAGCCGTTGTTGGCGTCGCCATGGTAGGGACTGCCACAGCGGGCGCAGACCATGAGCCGGACCAGCGGATAGGAGCGACGCACGACCACACCAGGGTGGCGGGTACGGCGCCGTGCCCGGATGGCCTGAACTCTCTCGAACAGAGCAGGGTCGACGGGTGATGCGAAGCGGGCGGGACGCTCCTCTTCGTCGGGCCGGCCCTTGTGGCGGATTGCCCGACCGGCATACAGCGGGTTTGTCAGGATCTCCGCCAGGCCCGCCTCGGCGATGCCCAGCTCGTCGGCGAGGGCGGCGTCGCTCCAGGAGCCTGCGGCATAGAGATCGAAGGCACGACGGACCAGCTCAAGATCGGGACCTTCGACCGGCTCCAGGAGCTGACGCTCCCCTACCCTCGCGAAGCCCAGCGGTGGATGGCCCCCAGGATCGCTCCAGAGGCGCCACTTCTGCTCGTAGCCCTTCGATACGTTGCGGCTCAGTCTGCGGATGTAGGCCGCGTCAGAGACGGTCTTGAGCCCTTCTAGCTCGTAGGTGTCGGTGTTGCCGCTGATAAGGCCATCGGCACAGAAGACGATCACGACCCCGGCAGCTGCGAGCTTGTCGCGATAGGTCCAGGCATCGGCGACGTTGCGCGCGAAGCGGCTCGTGTCGTAGCAGAGAACGACATCGAACTCGCCCGCCCCGGCGTCGGCCAGCATCCGGTTGAAGTCGGATCGCCGCAGGGTGTCCTTGCCCGAGACGAGATCGATGTACTCGCGGCCAGTCGGTATCAGGCCGTAGCGTTCGGCGTAGCGGCGCTGTTCGGCGCGCTGGAGATCGGGCCCGTAGCGGTCGGCCTGGACCGCCGTCGAGTCGCGGACGTAGCCGGCCCAGCGCTTCCCGGCGAGGTCCTCGGGTCGTAGATCGACTGGGCGGGCGAGGTTCATGGACGACCTCTCTGCCGGCGCCCGATCGGACCGTGAGAGGATCGGGCGCCGGTGCGCGCCATCCTACCTCTGGACCCGACATCTACGCGAGCGTCGGCGTCGAGCTTGGCGTCGACCATGGCGGCGATGATCAGCGCGAGCCTAGGCGTCATCGCGCGACCTCGGGCGTTTCGCCCCCATCGCGGCCGCGGCCCAGGTACATCATCAGGGCGGGACGGTAGGGCCGGTCCATCCGCGGCCCGACGAGGGCCAGCCCCTCGACCGTGAGGCGCGGCCAACCAGACGGCCGATCCGGGCCCACGGATGCCAGCATCTCGACCGCGTGACGCAGGTAGTCCCCTAACCGATCAGGCCGGCAAGGTGCCATCGCCTCACCGTCCTGGCGCAGGCGGAGCCGTAAGCTCGGCCTCGTCGAGCGGGTCCGGATGGATATGTGCATGCTCGGCGAACTGATGCGGCCAGGGGGCCGGATCTGGCCAGCGCGACGGAGGTGTGCCGCGGTGTCCGTGGCGATGCTCGTGGACGCCTCGCCGGCCATGACGGTGGGGGTGGGAGTGGTGATACTCCGACATCTGATGGCTGCGCTCCGCGGCTCTGGCGCTGGCGCCCAAGCGGGCGCAGCGCATTAGTACCCCATGGCGGGCCACCTCGCGGCAGGTTCCCAGGCGCGACTACCTAAGGAACGGAGGGTAGTGGCGCCGTGGAGGGGGCTCTTTGTAAGGCCGATCAGGCTCAACATCCCAATGTTGTGGCCTGATTCCCCTAACGGCCAATGGATGATTCTTGGCAAACTTCGTGAATCTCGGGCTCCGGAGGGCGTTCCTGCCTGCCCAGGCCAGCAGCACATGTCGGTTAGCTGGAAGCTCGGGGTTTCATGCCGGGGAGCAAATCGAGCCGGACTCATCCCTCTCGCCTCGACCAGTCCCCCATACTGTTGTGCCTGCAACGATCGCTCGCGTATTGCCGCCTGGCCCCGCAGCCAGGCGTTTTCGTTTGACTCGGGACGAACGGCCCACGGCGCTCGGGCGCGCGACGCGGCGCTATCCTTCAAGAACGGGCAGAGACACACGGAAGAGGGACAAAGGGTGACCGAGGCTAGGGCGCCGATCAACAACCACGCGGGTCTCATCTGGGCCATCGCCGACCTGCTGCGGGGCGACTACAAGCAGTCCGAGTACGGGCGCGTCATCCTCCCGCTCGTCCTGCTCCGCCGGCTCGACTGCGTCCTGGAGCCCACCAAGGCGCAGGTCCTCGCCCGCCTCAGGACCCTCTCCGTCCAGAACGTCGATCCCATCCTCAAGGCCGAAACGGGCGTTGAGGCTTACAACACCTCGCGCCTGACCCTCAAGGCGATCCTCGCCGACCCATCGCAGGTCGCCGGAAACCTCCGCGCCTGGATCGCCGCCTTCGACGCCGAAACCCGCGACGTCATCGAGAAGTTCGACTTCGACGCACAGGTCGGCCGCCTCGACCGCGCCAGGCTCCTCTATCTCGTCCTCTCGAAGGTGACCGAGGTGGACCTCCACCCCGACAAGGTCAGCAACGTCGAGATGGGCTACATCTACGAGGAGCTGCTGCGCAAGTTCTCGGAACTCTCGAACGAGACGGCCGGCGAGCACTTCACCCCGCGCGAAGTTATTCGCCTGATGGTGGGTCTTCTGTTCATCGAGGACGACGCGATCCTGCGCACGCCGGGCACGGTGCGAACGATGCTCGACCCCGCCTGCGGCACCGGCGGAATGCTCTCGGTCGCCCAGGAGTACCTGCGCGAGTTGAACCCGACGGCACAGCTCATCGGCTACGGCCAGGAACTCAACGCCGAGACGTATGCCCTCTGCCGGGCCGACATGATGCTCAAGGGCCAGCGCGCCTCGAACATCGCCCTGGGCAATAGCTTCAGCGAGGACGCCTTCCCAGGCGAGCGGTATGACTATCTGCTGGCCAATCCGCCATTCGGGGTCGAGTGGAAGAAGGTCCAGGGCGTCATCGAGGACGAGCACGACAAGCTCGGCTTCGCCGGCCGGTTCGGTGCCGGACTGCCGCGGATCAACGACGGCTCGTTCCTGTTCCTCCAGCACATGATCAGCAAACTCAAGCGCCCCGAGGAGGGCGGCGGGCGGCTCGCGATCGTCTTCAACGGCTCGCCGCTCTTCACTGGGGCCGCGGGCTCCGGCGAGAGCGAGATCCGCCGCTGGATCATCGAGAACGACTGGCTCGAAGGCATCGTCGCCCTACCTGACCAGCTCTTCTACAACACCGGGATCAGCACCTATTTCTGGATCGTGACCAACCGCAAGCGCCCCGAGCGCCGGGGCCTGGTCCAGCTCGTCGACGCGCGGGAGAGCTTCGTCAAGATGCGCAAGAGCCTGGGCAACAAGCGCAACGAGATCAGCCCCGAGCAGATCGCCGAAGTCACCCGCCTCTACGGGGACTTCGCCGAGAACAAGCGGGTGAAGATCCTGCCCAACGAGTCCTTCGGCTACCAGCGCATCACGGTCGAACGACCGCTCCGGCTGCACTACGAGGTAGGGGAAGGGACGCTGCCCGCGATCGAGACGTCGCCGGGCTGGACGAAACTGAGCAGGGCCGAACGCCTGGCCCTCGTAGAACTGATCGACCGCCTGGCCGGCTTGTCCTCGACCGATCGAACCGACGTCGGCCGGAAGCTCGGCTCGCTGCCGAAGTCGATTGAGAAGGCCGTCTGGGAGGCGATCTCGGTGCGCGATCCGGAAGCGCCCGTCATCACCGACCGAAGGGACCGCCCCGAGCCCGACCCGGACCTGCGCGACAATGAGAACGTCCCACTTCCGGAGCCGACACTCGGATTTGAACCCGACCCGACTGAGCGGCTAGCCTCTGCGCCCTACCGATCCGCCGTCGAGGCCTACATGGCCGCCGAAGTCCTGCCCTACGTCCCGGACGCCTGGGCCGACCACGCCAAGACCAAGGCCGGCTACGAGATCCCGCTCACCCGCCACTTCTACCATTACGTGCCACCGCGACCCCTGTCCGAGATCGACCTGGAAATCAACACGCTTGAGGCGGAGATACAGAGGCTCCTCGGCGAGGTGACGGCATGAAGTTGCCTGTGCGAAACCCAATGGGATGGCCGACCCCTCCTCTTGGTGCCGTAGCAGCCACGCTCGTGCCCCAGCGAGACAAGCCGCCGGAGCTATCAGGCCCCATTCCGTGGGTGCGCATCGAGGACTTCGATGGCCCTGAACTTTCCGCGTCGAAGAGCGGCCAGGGCGTAACTGAAGAGACTGTCGCCGCGATGAACCTCCGGGTCATGCCGGTAGGAGCGGTGGTGTGCACCTGTAGCTGCAACATGGGCGCAACGGCCATCGTGACGGCTCCTCTCGTTACGAACCAGACATTCATCGGGCTAGTGCCGGACGCTGCGCGTCTCTCCAGTCGCTATCTGTTCTACTCCCTGGCCGCGTACAAACCGCTCCTCGATGCAGAGGCAACCGGCACCATCCAGCAGTACCTATCACAGGACGACTTTCGGCAGCTCAGGATCCCGCTGCCGTCGTTGTCGGTTCAGCATGCGATCACCGACTTCCTCGACCCCGAGACAGCACGGATCGACCGGCTGATAGCTGCACGCCGCGAGACGGCCTATCTGCTCGAGCTAAGGCGACGAGCGGTCATCGACGAGGCGCTCCGTTGCACAAATGGACCACGCCGTGAAGTTCGCGTTAAGTACCTGATCCGTGGAATACAGCAGGGCTGGAGCCCGGAATGCGAGGCGAGGCCGGCCGACGACGCCGAGTGGGGCGTGCTGAAAGCCGGATGCACTAACAATGGGCTATTCCGGGCCGCGGAGAACAAGGCGTTGCCACCGGGCATAGAGCCAAAGCCCGACCTTGAGGTACGACCTGGCGATCTTTTGGTGTCTCGCGCCAACACGAAGGAGCTGCTGGCGAGCGTGTGTGTCGTTCCGGAGGTGCGCCCACATCTGCTGCTCTGCGACAAGCTCTACCGTCTTGTCCCGTCGCCGGACACGGATCCTCGCTTTCTTGCGTACGCGCTGTCTACGTCATCGGCAAGGCGAGAGATTGAATCGGACGCAACAGGCACGAGTGACTCGATGCAGAACATTAGTCAGAGCACCATTCGCGAACTGAGGATCAACGCCCCACTCACTCGGCGCTTGCAGTCGGATATCGCGGATAGGCTCGACCGTATGCTTGCCCAGCTCACGCTTCTTAGAGAGTCGCCGGGGCGTCATGTCGACCTTCTACTTGAACGTCGCCAGGCTCTCATCACTGCCGCCGTGACTGGCCAGATCGACATCCCAGGAGTCGCCGCGTGAAGGTATCCGAGCGCGGGTTCGAGGATGCGATCACAGCCAGCCTCGTCGAGCGGGGCGGATACCGGGTCTGCAAGTGGGGCACGAAGCCTGAGTGGGCAGCGGACTTCGATCGGTCGCGCGGGCTCGACGTCGCCGAGCTATTCGCCTTCTTTGCCGAGACGCAGCCCAAGGCTTGGGAGCGGCTCGTCGCGGTCCACGGCGGCGCGGATGGAGCGCGCGCTCAGTTCTCCGATCGCCTTGCCAAGCAGATTGACGAACGCGGCACAGTCGATGTCCTTCGTCACGGCATCAACGACCACGGCATCGAGGTCCACCTCGCCTTCTTCAAGCCAGCCCACGGCCTCACGCCCGAGCTCACCGAGCTCTATGTCGCCAACCGCCTGACCGTGACGCGTCAGCTCCCGTACGAGCCCGCCGCCGACAAGACGCTGGACCTCTGTCTATTCGTCAACGGCATTCCGGTCGCCACGGCCGAACTGAAGAACCCGCTCACGAACCAGACCGTCGAGCACGCCAAAGCCCAGTACCGGACGGATCGCGATCCGGCCAACGTCACCCTGGGCCGACGGGCGCTCGTGCACTTTGCCGTCGATCCCGAGCTGGTCGAGATGACGACGCGCCTGGCCGGAGAGAAGACCGCCTTCCTGCCGTTCAACCGCGGTAATGCCGGCGGCAAGGGCAACCCACCCGACGCCACCGGCCACCGTACCCGCTACCTGTGGGAGCAAGTGTGGGCGCGCGATGCCTGGCTGGACATCCTTGGCCGGTTCATTCACATCGTCCCCGGCGAAGGGCCGACGCACGCTGCGCAGCTCCGCAAAGGCTCGGCCATCTTCCCGCGCTACCACCAGTGGGACGCCGTACGCCGGCTGGAGGCTGCCGCCCGAGAAGAGGGACCGGGCCGCAGCTACCTCGTTCAGCACTCGGCGGGATCAGGCAAATCGAACACGATCGCCTGGCTTGCCCACCGGCTCATGTCACTCCACGGCGCGGATGATCGGCCGGTCTTCGACAAGGTCGTCGTCATCACTGACCGCGTCATCCTCGATCGCCAGCTCCAGGAGACGATCTACCAGTTCGAGCACGCGACTGGCGTGGTGGCGCGGATCGACCAGGACAGCGCGCAGCTCGCGGATGCGCTGATTGGCGAGCAGGCTCGCATCGTCATCACGACGCTGCAGAAGTTCCCGTTCATCCTCGACAAGGTCAAAGATCTGGGCCAGCGGCGGTTCGCCGTCATCGTCGACGAGGCACATTCGAGCCAGACCGGCGAGGCGGCGAAAGACCTGAAGGCCGCCCTCGGGTCCGCGTCGGCAGAGGCGCAGCTGGAACTGGCGGAGAGGGCGGATGCGGCCATGGCGCCCCTGGAGCCGCAGGATGCGCTGACCGCCGCGGTGGCAGCCCGCGGTCGACAGCCGAACCTTTCGTTCTTCGCCTTCACCGCCACGCCGAAGGCTCGGACGCTCGAACTGTTCGGCCGCAAGAACGCTGAGGGCAAGTTCGAGCCGTTCCATCTGTACTCCATGCGCCAGGCAATAGAAGAGCGATTCATCCTCGACGTGCTGGCCAACTACACGACTTATGCGACCTACTGGAAGGTCGGCAAGGCCGTCGCCGAGGACCCGGAGTACGACACCCGCAAAGCGCGCCGGTGGATCGCCAAGTTCGTCGCGCTGCACCCACACAACCTGGCCCAGAAGGCCGAGATCGTCGTCGAGCACTACCGCACCCACACGCGCCACAAGATCGCCGGCCAGGGCAAGGCAATGGTCGTGACCAGCTCGCGACTGCACGCCGTCCGCTACAAGCAGGCGATCGACAAGTACATCGCCGAGCACGGCTACACCGACACGGAGGCGCTGGTGGCCTTCTCCGGTCGGGTAGACGACTTAGGGCTCGACTACACCGAGTCAGGGATGAATGCGTTTCCAGAATCTCAGACGGCGACGCAGTTCGGCCGGCCCGAGTACGGCGTCCTGATCGTGGCCGAGAAGTTCCAGACCGGCTACGACCAGCCGCTGCTGCACACGATGTTCGTCGACAAGGTGCTGGTCGGACTGGCCGCGGTCCAAACGCTGAGCCGGCTCAACCGCATTCATCCGGAGAAGACCGACACCTTCGTGCTCGATTTTCGCAACGAGGCCGATGAGATCCGCAAGTCGTTCGAGCCCTGGTACGAGACGACCATCGCGACCCCGACCGACCCGAACCTGCTGCACGACCTGGCCGGCCAGATGCTGGCCCTGCAGGTGCTCGACGAGGGCCAGGCGCGGGCGGCCGCGGCGCTGATCGCCGACCGCACGCGAACGATCGGTGACCACGGCGCGATCTACGCGCTGCTAGAGCCGGCCGTGGAAAGGTGTCGGGCGAAGGCTCGCGACGAGCAGGACGAGTTCCGCGATCGGCTGGACCAGTTCATCCGGGCGTACTCGTTCCTGTCGCAGGTAGTGGACTTCGGCGATGTCTGGCTGGAGGCCCTCTACCTGTCCAGTCGGGCATTGCAGTCCCTCCTCCCGCGAGCTGATGGTGGCTCGCTAGATCTGGGCTCGGAAGTAGAGCTGACGCACCTGCGCCTTGAGAAGACCAGCGAGGGCTCGATCGGTCCGGACAAAGGAAGCGGGGAGCTGACCGCGGTCTACTCAGGCCGAGGCCCCGAAGCAGAGCCCGAGCGGGCGCGGCTCTCGCAGATCATCGAGGTTCTGAACGAGCGCTTCGGGCTCAAGCTCGGCGGTGCGGATCAGCTCTTCTTCGACCAGATGGAGGCGACGTGGCTCGGCGACGAGCAACTCGTGGCCCAGGCCCGCGCCAACCCCATCGAGAACTTCCGCCTCGTCTTCGCCGACGCGTTCATGAAGGGCATCGTCGGCCGGATGGATGACAACCAGGACCTGTTCAAGAAGATCCTCGACGACCCGGTCTTCCAGGCGGTGGTGATGGACCACTACCTGCAGCGAGTGTTCACGCAGGCCAGACAGGCGTGAGCAGGCGACGGCGCCCCGACCCGACAGCAACCGCAACTCAACCTGCGCATGTCGTCGCCAAGGTGAACATGATCCAGGCGCACATCTATCTCGGAGCTAGTAGGCGGCTGCTGGATGCGACCACGAGCCGAAAGGGTTTCCACACGGCGGATGACGGCATCGCGTTCACCGGTGATGCGATCATCGGGCTGCTGGCGATGGAAATGGGCCTGAACGCGCTGAGATGGGCCGTCGCCAATTCCCAGTCTGTGGAAGATCGGTTTCCGGCGCCAGGGTACACCGAGATGACCCGATTCTGGGCCCGGATCAATCCGCTACGGAACTATCTGGTCCACTTCGACCAGCAGATCTCGACCAATCCCCTCGCCTCGCTGGTCATCGACGCGGCGGGGATTCAGGCGGGAAACGGCCTCGCCGTGGGCTTCGCGCAATGGCGAGGATGGCTCGATCTCCTCCAGCCATGGGTCTTCGCGGAGATGCTGCTGCCCGCGGAACCTGGAGCTGCGACGGCACGAGCACCGGAATGGGTCGAAGTCCCCGCCCCGACGGGGCCGAGTCCTGATGAGACCCAACTGCCGCCTCCGGGCGTGACCTGGTTCGGAACCGGCCTCGTCGCCCCCGATTCGCACGTCCTGCAGGGGCGTGGCTCGCGATTCTCGCGAGTGCCGACAGTCGTCATGACTGCCCGGTTCGTCCGAGGCGCCCCTGGGGATGTGCGTCTGTTCGTCACAGCGCCCGACCAGCGGCGATTCCTTGTCGAATCGTTCCAGATGCCCCCCGGCACGAACCTGGTCTCCAGCGTGCTGACTGGGATGACGCAGGAAGGCTCCTACTCAGTCAGCTTCCTCGACGACCAGGACAGCACCCTGGCGATCGGCAGCTTCGTCCTCGACGATCGTCCGCCTTCTACGTCTCAGGGCTCGGCTTAGCGAGAATGTCAACGATCGTGTAGGAGCCCCCAATTATCGTCAGGGATAGTCCCCACATGGCCAGTGCTACATCGTCTTCGTCCGACTGCTAGAACCCGACCTCGTCAAGGAGGCCTGGGTGAGCGGAGCCAATGGCACGCAGGGCCTCACGATAGGCGTCGCCCGAGCGCTTCGGCTTGTTCCAGACTCTCATCTGGCCCAGGGCGGAGCGGATCTCGTCCGCCGGGCAGTGTGCGGCCGCGATCACGACAGCCTCCGTGACTCGCTGGCTTCCGTGCAGGGGGCGCGCGAGGCTGGACAGCCGCGGCACGACGGAGCCGACCTGCTCCACTCCGCGCTCGATGTACGAGGCCAGGGCGTCCGCTACCTCGCTCCTACGGGGGTGGCGCACCGCCAACCAGTCGATGGTCGCCCAGTCCACGGTCTGCAGCTCCCGGGATCTGGTCGTGAGGGCCGAGGACAGGCGGCCGGCGGGGTCGAGCCCCTGCAGGTCGAATTCTCTCGCCGCCGCGGCCAGGGCTGGGAGCTCCGCCTCCGTCGCTGTCGCCAGCTTCGCCTCTAGGCAGGCGAGCACGGGCGACGCATCGACGCCGACGCTCCGCCCGTCGATTTCGAGCTGGTTGAGCCGGGCTAGGATCGGCGCGAACGGCGATGCGTTGGCGGCTGCCGCGGCGTTGATGTACCGGGCTGCGGCCCCCACTAGGCGGCCCGCCCCGGCCGCGCTCCTGCGGGCGAGCACGACCTCGACGAGCTGCGTCATGAAGGTCATGAATGGTCCCGTGGGCGGGGGCGACACGTCGATCCTGTCGGCCAGGGTTCCGATGGCCTCCTCGCCGGCTTCCGCTGCGAGGTCGGCATCGGAGGCGTCCTTGGTGGCGATCCAGCGGTCGGCCAGGCCCTCCCGAACCAGCACCCCAAACCCATCGCGGGTGCCGCGGGCGAGGCTGGCGACCTCGTCGTGGTTTCCCGTGAGCAGGTACGTGCGGGCCGCCTGCTCCAAACGCGTCTGCGTAGGCCCCTGCAAGGGCAGGGATAAAGCCAACCGGAGACCGTCGCCCGGCGACGCGGGCCACGCGCTCCAGGCGCCTGCTAAGCCGTCGGTCGCGTCACCCGCCGGGCGGTCGGCGAGCAGGGCGGCGAGCTTCTCGAAGCAGGGTAGCCAGTTGACCGAGGCTACCGGAACCTGGGAGGTCAGCTTCGTTAGGAGTTCGGTCAGCCTCTCTTGCCCGAGAACGATCCTCTGGCCCTCCAGGAAGCGCAGCCTGTCGAGGCACGGGTCCATCTGTGGGATCTGGTTGTCCGCCGTCGCGTCCCATTTGCACAGGAGCTCGAAGTCGCGTTCCGCGACCGGCCCCCTGAGGAGGTACGAGACGTGCTCCCCCGGCGCGAACAGCGGGGCGAGTTCCGCGTCGGACCGGGTCGCCAGAGATGAGGCGGCGTCGTTGAGCTGGTTCGGGCCCATCTGGACGCACATCAGCCGAAGCAATTCGATACACGACGCAGGGTCGATCGCCGGGCCCTCGCTTCGGCCACGGATCATGGAGGAGGCCCAGTCCGCCGCCGTGAGCAGCCTGGGGTCGGCGTCCGGTGCCTCGCCGCAGGCAAACCGCACGGCCTCGACCGAGAAGACCGGAACCTGGGCCTGGGCACCCCCGAGGGCCCGGCGGGCGTCATCGCGCAGCTCCCCGGTTCGGTCGTCCGGGGTGATGGATGGGACGATCGCGTTGAGGCCGTTGATCGCGCCCGTGATCCATCCCGAGTGACACTCGTGCCTCACGAGGTCGACGGCCCGCGACAGGGCCAAACTGCAGGAATCCGGGTCGCGGCCCGCCAGGTCTGCGGAGAACGCGGCGGCGTCCCCAGTGCGGAGGGCCGACCTCAGCGGCTCCGGCCTGGCAATTCCGAGCCAGTCCCGCTCCTCGCGGAGCGACAGGATCAGGGCTATCTGGTCCTGGTCGAGAGGCACCGACCTGTGCGTCAACAGGAAGACCGTCAGGCGCCCCTTCTCCTCGTCCGATGCCTCTTCTTCGCCCGCACCGCAGAGCTGGCCGACAGCGACGGCCCGCTTCTGACCGTCGGTGGATTGGGCCAACATCTCCCTAGCGGAGACGAGTAGCCGCGGCGAGGGACCTACCACCTCAAGTGTGAAGGGGAACGCTGTGGCCAGCGCCTCCACGAACGCGATCTGCGCGAGTGTTGGGCTGCCGGGCTCGGCGCCGCCGTCTATCAGCGTGCGGCGAGCAACCGTCCCGCTCAGGATCCTCATCACGCTGCGGGGCGACCCGTCCGCAGCGTCGGCAATAATCTCCGCCACCTGGACGGCATCCGGGCCGGCGCCGCCGCATCGCTCGACCATGTCCAGGGTCCACTTGCGCAGGTCCACCGCCGCGGGGCTGGTGAGCAGCACGTTCAGGTTGAAGAACTTCTCCAAGTAGTCGCGAGCCACCTCGGGCGCCATCCCCCGCGCGTCCCGGCAGTGCCTGATGAACGCCTCCCGGTCGATCGGGATCACGAACACGCACCGCCCCCTCGGGATCTCGATGAACGCCCGGATCTCCCCGAGGGTGGCGAGGGCGTCCTCGCCCGTGAGCCGGTCCAGGTTGTCGATCACGACCAGGACCTTTCGGTCCTTCTTCTTGGTAAAGGAAACGAGGCTACGGAGTTCCTCGCCGAGGCCGACCCGTTCGGCCGCCGGAGCGACCGACCGCGAGGTGGTCGCGATGCCCAGCGCAACGCCCGTCAGAACGACGGTACCGGCGAACACCGCCGGCACGAGCGCCGCGAGCACAGGGCCGAGGGGGCTAGGGGCGGTCAGGCTCGCCAGGCAGAGGACGAACAGCGTGACCGCGGCGGCCGCCGCCACGGCTAGCCGCCGCGGGTCCCTGATGTTCGCCCCAAGGTCGAAGGACAGCTCCGGCCTCGTCACAGTGGCTCGGACCGCCCTGTCCAGGGCTTGCGCTACCTTCCTGCGCGCCCTCTCGGCATCGTTCCCTCCGCGCGCGAGGGCCTCAGTGCCAACCTCCGTGACCGCGCCGACCTCGATCGCGATGGCTCGCCGGAGGTCCTCAACGTCCTCCGACCAGAGATCGACCTCTACGGCCAGTGGCGGTTCATCTTCGAGCTTGTGCACCGCGCCGAGCATCTGGTGCATTAGTGTCGTCTTGCCGATTCCCCATTCCCCGGAGATAGACACGGCGTACGGTGGCTGGACCCCGTGCACGAGGTCAGCGAGCCTTCCTGCCAGCTCCCCGGAGCCGAAGGCGTCGTGCTCGGGTGGTTGACCGAAGGGCGGCTCGGCCGGCAGGCTCATCTGTCGCGGACCCGGCCTTCCGGGCTCGGCCGTCGATTCGACCCCATGTTTCGGAAAGGGGATCCTCATCGCCACGCCTTCGGCTGCGCGGACCAACCATCCGCTCGCTGGCTCGATCATAGTTACGCAAGTGACGCTGAGGAAGGCGGTTGGTTCGGTGGCATCCGCTGGCAACCCGGAGGTTGTGACCGCCAAGCGGTCGTCGCATCCAGTGTGCTACTCGCCTGGACTGTGGCTCGCGATTGGCGCTTCCGCGATCCACCCCCCGCACAACGATCCGGCACGTTAGGCTGACTGGCTCAACTTCATTTGCGGGCGCAACGAACCAGCTAACAGGGCCGAAGGTTGTCCAGATTGTTGGCGACGGTGTGATCCTCGTGAGAGCGGATGGTTCGGAACCCGCAGCGATCGCAGTCGAACTTGACCACCACCGCCCGAGAGCCGCCCTCGAACGTGTAGAACGTATCGCCTCGGTCGATCGCTTCGCGGACCTGAACGACCGTCATTCGGCCGCCGCTTTCGGTCCCTACGCCTGAGACATGCTGGCTACCGTGGGAAGACGGAACCTTCGTAGTACAAACGATCCGGTAACTGGCCATCCCAACCACCTCGAAACCCAAGGAATTCGAATGAGCCGCCCTCCGGCCCCTGCAGGTCCCAGAGAGCGTCTTCCTGGACCCACCTGGCTATGGCTAGTTTACCATGGGATCGTGTGTAACTAGACTCCAAATCGAACGAACGGTCGATTGCCGCCTATCGAAGGGGCCGCATGGATCGCGACGGGCTGACCTCGCAGGCACCGCCGGGTCCACGCGAGGTCTCTGGGCCCCATCGGGCCGAAGCGTTCCGCAGTACTGAGATCCGACGGGCGAGAGCTCACCGGACGATGCAGATTGAGCCGGGCAGTACGCGAATATAACGTTGACATTCTAGAAGGTTAGGTGCATAGTGTGGGAGATCGAGGGCACGGACCAGTTCGCCGATTGGTTCGGCCAATTGCGCAGAAGCGATAGGGCGCGGGTTGAGGCCGCGATTGAGCGGCTCGAAGAGCAAGGTCCCGGCCTGGGACGCCCCTGGGTGGACAGCCTCGACCGGACGAAAGTGAAGGAACTCATACCGCGGGGCGGGTACCTCCGGATCCTGTTCCGCTTCGACCCCCGGAAGACGGGGATCCTCCTGATAGCGGGGGACAAGGAAGGACTCTGGGAGCGGTGGTACATCAAGGCGATCCCGGAGGCCGAGAGGCTCTACGAAGAGTACCTCGCCGAACTGCGGAGAGAAGGACTACTGAAATGAAGACGAGCAAGTTCCGGACGATGCGGCAGGAGATGCTTGCGGACCCGGTCTTCCGGGCGGAGGTGGCCCGCGAGAAGGCCCTTATGGCCGAGATTGACTTGGCCACTGCGCGTCAGGCCAGCGGCATGACGCAAGAGGCCGTGGCAGCGGGCATGGGCAAGTCGCAGGAGAATGTTTCCCGGATCGAGCGCCAGCGAGACGTGCGCGTTTCCACCCTCGCGCAGTTCATCCAAGCCCAGGGCGGCCAGTTGGAGATCAATGCCGTCTTCTCTGGTAAGCGCGTGAGCCTGATGAGGGCCGAAGGCGCAGCGCCCAAGACCGCCCGGCAGCGCGCCTGAGCGCGGGCCCGCCGGCGACCGGCTGGGCCCGACTCGACGGGCAGCGGTGAACCCCGCCGCAGGACTAGGCCTCGAAGTCCAGCGCAGAGACGCCACCGACGCGTCTGGCTGTAGCCACTGACGGCGTGGCGGCCTTTCTAAGGGCCTCTACCACCCAGGCCGGCACCACGATCAGGCATGTGGGACACGCAGGTTCAAGTCCTCTCGCCCCGACCCGATGCGACAGAGCGCCCGCCTGAACGGGCCGCATGTACCTTGGCCCTCCCCGGGGGACGCGCCCACCATCGGACGCGGAGACCGGCGCGTCTCGCCAGGCGCCGCAGAGAGAGATGCCCCCATTCGAAACCATCCTGCTCGCCACCGACGGCTCGGCCGCATCGGAACCGGCCAGCGAGCAAGCCATCGATCTCGCCACCCAGGTTGAGGCGCGACTTCTCGTCGTCAGCGTCGTGGCTTCCGGGCGCCAGCCGTCCGAGTCCGCGGCCGCCGCCCCTGCGTCAGACTCGCGCGACTCGATGACGACTCGAGCCCAGGGGATCGTCCAGCGGGCCCGCGCCGCCGGCGCCAACGCCACGTTCATGGTCTGGGAGGGCGACGCCGGTGAGGCGATCGTGGCGGCCGCGGACTCCGAAGGCGCCGACCTCATCGTGGTCGGATCGCACGGCCGCAGCGGCGTCAGCCGTTTCTTCATCGGCAGCGTCTCGGACTTCGTGGTCCGCCACGCCCACTGTCCGGTGATGGTCGTCAGGGGCAAGCCGGAATCGGTTCGGCGGTAATGCGAAGGCACTCCTAGAGCCGCGGCGCTCCCCTACTTCGTGTAGGCGCCATCGGGGTCGAGGTGTTCGCGGATCAGGCGCAGCTCTTCGGGCGTGGGCGCAGGCGTGGTCGCCAGAGGTTGTGCCACCCTGGGCTCCCAGCCCATCGTCTCTCGGACCACCTCGAGCGTGGCTCCGGGGTGAATCGAGTCGAGGCGCATCTCGCCCGACTCGTCGAAGTGGTAGACGCCCAGATCCGTGACCACGACCGACGGCCCGCGCCCGAGCCAGCCCTCCTCGCGCCGGATTCGGGCCGCCGCCTCAGCCCCGCCGAGATTGCCCGGTGAGGTCCGGAAGTCGATCCGATCGACGAACGAGCGCTTCGACTGGCGCATGATCACGAACACCTGGCGGGCGTTGATGGCGATCTCGCACGCCCCGCCCGAGCCGGGCAGCCGAGTCTTCGGGTGCTCGTAGTCGCCGATCACCGTGCTGTTGATGTTGCCGAAGCGATCGATCTGCGCGGCGCCCAGGAACCCGACGTCGACGAGGCCGCCCTGCAGATAGAAGCTGAACAGCTCGAACATCGAGACGACCGCCGTCGCACCGGTGACGATGGTAGGGTCGCCGATCGAAAGCGGCAGCCGAGCCGGCACCGCGCCGAACGCGCCCGCCTCGTAGACCAGCTCCAGGTCGGGGGCGACCGTCAGGCGGGCGAGGTTGACGGCGATGTTCGGCAGGCCGACGCCGACGAAGCAGACGCGCTGCCCCGCCAGCTCGCGCGCGGCGGCCACGATCATCATCTCGGACTTCGAGAAGGAGCGCGTGATCGGGGGACCAGCGGCGCCGGCAGCCGGCGTGGGGTTCTTGGCGCGCGGCTCGCTCACTTGTAGACCCCGTAGTCGACCGATCCGGAGGGCGCCTCGCCCGACGGCCGCAGGCCGGCGACCCTTTCGACGCCGAGCTTCTCGGCGTACTCCACCCGACCGCTGACGCCGTAGACCCACTCGTCCAGCCAGGCCGCCGTGGTGGCCGCGTCGCGGCTGATGGTGTCCCAGTCTCGATAGAAGCGGTTGTCCCGGTCGTAGGCGCCCTGGACGTACGAGGGATGCGCGCCGAACGGCTCCACCACGACCGCGTCCACGATCAGGCCGGGGATGACGGTGCGGTTGGGGTCGGCGCGGATCACGGCCTCATCCACCAGCTCCTCGACTACCACGATGACCCGCTCGGCGGCGAAGGCGGCCTCTTTCTGGCAGCCGAGCAGGCCCCAGATCTGGGTGTTGCCCTCCGCGTCGGCCCGCTGCGCGTGAACGATGGTCACGTCCGGCTTCAGCGGCGGCACCGCGTAGACCGTCTCCTCGCCGAACGGCGAGCGGATCGGGCGGATCAGCGGGTTCGCCTTCGGCAGGTCCGTCTCGAAATACGAGCGCAGTGGGAAGAACGGAAGATTCGAGGCCCCGGCGGTGTACCGGCCGACCATGCCGAAGTGGCTGTACTCCTCCAACTCGAGCGGCGCCGGATCGGCATCCTCGACTCGACGGCGGATGGCGTGCAGCCCGCCGACGCCCGGATTGCCGAGCCAGCTGAAGACGAGCTTGCGGGCGACGCCGGCCGCGACCATCTGGTCGTAGATGAGGTCCGGCGTTAGGCGGGCCAGGGTCAGGTCGCGCCTGCGCTGGCGGATGATCTCGTGACCGGCCGCGAAGCAGATCAGGTGCGTGAAACCTTCGATGGCGACGACGTCGCCGTCATGGACGTTCGCGGCGACGGCGTCGCGCATCGACGCGACCTTACTCTTGGGACCTTGGCTACACACGCGATCTCCAGCAGCGGGCGAAGCGATGCCTTCGGCTGAAACTCTACCAGCCGCCGATCCCGGACGATCCTGCGATCAAGCAGGGCCGCGGGGAGAGCCGGTTGTGGGTCCTCGCGCCACAGGGGCCCGAGTTCGGCAAGGATGGCAGCGACCCGCTCCACGCCTTCAAGGTCGGGGGGGGCCTGCTCGGCGAGCTTCTCCCGAGTAGCGTCGCGGGCGGCGGCGTACTCGGTCCACTCCATATCGCCTGCCGCATAGAGGCCCTTGATCCGCTCCAAGTAGGCCCGGAGTTTGGCCTCCTTGCTCCCCGACCGCTTCGGGGGTTCTCTTAGACGCGCTATCGCGAGCCTCCAGTCCTCGGGCAATCGGAAGCCATCGAGCCAATCTGCGAAGGACTCCTCAACCTCGTTCGCCTTCACGGTGGGCCCGTCGCAGGTGCCGGTCTCGGCCCGCGTCCCGCAGCGGTAGAAGCGGTCGCCCTTCCCGTTGTAGGCACCCTGCATCCGGCCTCCGCCCTTCCCGCATCGCAACACAGAACTCAGCGGGTATCTCCGGCCGGCATGGGCCGGCACGGGTCTACGGCCGGGGAAGACGCGCTGCGCTGCTTCCCACTCGGCCCGACTCACGATCACCCACGGCACGTCGAGTCCCTGTATGCCGTCCTTGGGATCTGCCTCGGGGAAGTAGTGGAGCGATGAGGGAGAACGGTAGCGTTCAAGGCGCCCCTTGAAGATCGGGTTCGAGATCATCCGGCGGATGGTGGACTTGCGCCACAGTGCACCGCGGTTGTTCGAGCCCTCCGCGTTCAGCCCCAGGGCGGTGTCTCCGGGGGAATTGCCAGAGAGGCACTCGGCGAAGATCCGCCTGACGATCGGTGCCTCTCCGGGGTCCGGCTCAAGGGTTCCGTCCCAGGAACGGGAGCCGTCGGCGTTGTCCGAAAGGTGCTTGCGGTAGCCGTAAGGAACGGAACCGACCCAGCGCCCGGAGAGTTGCTTCTCGCGGAGCCCTCCGGCGACGAACAGGCGCCGCTCCTCGTTGGCGTGCTCGTCGAGAACCTCGCCCACTCCCTCCGCCAAGGACGAGACATAGGCCCCAGAGACTATCCGTTCCGTGACGAAGTAGATGGCGACCCCGGCTTCCCGCAGGGCGGCCTTGACGCGCACGGCCTCGGCGCGATTGCGCGCCAAGCGGCTCGTGGCGAACACTGCAAGAACGCCGTACTCGCCCCTGCGGGCGTCCTCGATGGCGCGTTCTATTTCCGGTGCCCCGACCGCTTCGCCGCTCCCCGTGCGCTCGTACCAGAGTGGCGGCGCAGGAACAAGGTGCAGTTCCTCGGCTGCGCGTTCTATATCGCGGCGCTGGCGCTCGACGGGGGTACCGCGGTCAGTCTGCTCCTGGCTGCTCTCCCGAATGTAGCCCCTCCACCGGAGCCCCTGTAGGTCAGACGGTCGTAAGTGCCGGACGTTGAGTCTCACGGCGTGCTGCTGTGGCGGTTCTCTCGGGCGTACCGAGCCACCTCAACCGATGCAATCCACCAGTCCCGACCAACCTTAGTCGCCGCCAGCTTGCCGTTCTTGATCTGGTGGCGGAGCGTGGATGGGGCCACGCCGAGGGCGCGAGCTGCTTCGGGGACGGTCACTTGCCATTCGCCTCCTTGGCTTACTCTACACCCGTGCGCGTACGCTGTTCCTGGTACTAAGGTACTAATGCAAGCCGTGCGGGTCAGTCTTGCCTTACCGCCCGCTCGACGCGTACGAGCATCGGGCCGGCCAGGGAGCGCAGGCAGTAGACGACGCCCGAGGCTGCCCTGCTCCGCCGACGATCCTGAGCAAAGTCGAAGAGGCCCGGTCGGGAGGGAGAGAGCCCGGCCGGGTCCTTCTTTGAGCCGTAAGGGGAGGTGAATACCACGCGGCAGAGTGGTCAAGCTAGTGTTACCACTCGCGAAACAGGAGCGCCATAGCGATTCAGGACCACCGCGGGGCGGGCGAGATGCCCCTGGGAGCCGCGGGAGTGAGACTGTGCGGCCCCAACCGCCGCCGCTCGAACTGGCCGCCCCCCACGCCCGAGCCGCCGCCCGGCTCACCGCTGCTGCGTCTCGGGCCTGCGCTGGCCGGAACGCTCTCCGGCCTGATCATGGACGAGGGAGGACGCCAGCAGCTGCGCCTGCGCCTTGGCCA
>Ga0187885_10000742_pt1 | contig 38683 bp, 33 predicted proteins | sample June2016WEW_20_1_3_FD_132970 | JGI IMG/M metagenome (GOLD analysis project Ga0187885, IMG submission 132970) | Peatland microbial communities from SPRUCE experiment site at the Marcell Experimental Forest, Minnesota, USA - June2016WEW_20_100 | ecosystem: Environmental > Terrestrial > Soil >...
CAGAACGTGATCGAACGCGCCTGCGCGCTCGCCTCGGGCAGCGAGTTGGAAGTCGGCGACATACAACTTGACTCGCCGCGCAATCGCAGCGGCGCTGCGTCCGATCGGTTTCTCCCGGACGGCATGACGCTTGACCAGTGGGAAGATGAAATGATCCGCGAAGCGCTGAAGCGCGCTGGCGGCAACAAGTCGCAGGCCGCACGTCTACTTGGGCTCTCGCGGAATGCGCTGCGTTATCGCTTGTCCAAGATTGGAATCGACGACAACGAAGGCGAGTGACGCGCCAGGGGAAGTCGCGGATGCCATAATTTGCGCTGAAGGTTTCGCGTGGAAGCATTTTGACCATGGTCGTTGACCATAGTATAATGATTGCGGGAGGCGGGATGGAAGAAATCGCGATTTCCAAATTCAAAGCTACCTGCCTGGCTGTGTTAGAGAGTGTCCGCAAGACCGGGAAAACCGTTCTGGTGACGCGTTTTGGCGAGCCGGTGGCCGAAGTCGTTCCGCCGCATGCGTCCAGGAAGCCGAAGCACTGGGTCGGTTCTTTGGCGGGAACGGGCCAAATCAACGGCGACATCGTTTCTCCCGCCAGCGAAGAAGACGATTGGGAAGCGCTCCGCGGATGAGGCTGCTACTCGATACTCACATTTGGGTGTGGAGCGCGCTCGATCGAGAGCGTCTTTCCGCTCGCCTGGCTGCCACACTGGAGAATCCCAAGAACGAGTTGTGGCTTTCTCCCATCTCGTTGTGGGAGGTTCTGACTCTTTGTCAGAAAAACAGATTGACATTGCATCCGAGTCCCCAGGCGTGGGTGGCTAATGCGCTGGATGCGGTTCCTATGCGCGAAGCTCCCATCACTTACCAAGTTGCGCAAGAAACGGCCCGCGTGCAGCTACCGCATCGCGACCCCGCCGACCGATTTCTGGTGGCCACGGCACGGGTGTTCGGGCTGACTCTGGTCACCGCCGATGAGCAACTGCTCAAGGCACGGCAGGTGACGGTCTTAGCAAATCGCTGACGGCGTTCATCCCTGGCCGAAAACCACCAGTCTGGTGGAACCGGGCCATCGGAGCCCCTTTGATCGCTTACTGTCCTCGCTGCTGTGTTTCTCATAACTAATTAAAAATTAAGCAGTTAGATAAAATCACCGCCCAGCTTCCGACATTGGCACTCGGCCTGCATTATCTTGGGCATAACTTTGTTCCGAATGAGATGAGGTATTCATGAAACTCAAATTAATAGCGGCACTTCTAGGATTGATGATCGCGATTCCAGGCACCGTCATTGCCCAAGTTCCAGACGGCCAGGCGCCGGATGCGAAACCATCGCCGAACATCCAAGCTCCCGCGCAAGCGCCCATGCCGGGTCCGAATGACCAGGGTCCTGCGGATCAGGATGCAATGGATCAGTCGACGGGTCAAGGTTCGAACGACAGAGGTTCGATGAATCAGGGTCCGATGGTTCCCGGCTCGAACGATCCAAATTCCAGTAACCCAAATCCCGATAACCTAAATCCCGATAACCCAGGCCCCGGCGCTCCGACTTCCAACGCGCCGGCTCCGGAGGAGAAAAACGGCGTGGCGCGTATCAGCCTGATTCATGGCGACGTCTCGACGCAGCGTGGCGATTCGAAGGATTGGTCGGCGGCTGCGCTGAATGCTCCCGTGCTTGCGGGTGACCGGGTTTCTACCGGCGACAAGGCGCGCACTGAAGTTCAGCTCGACTATGCCAACATGCTGCGCCTGGCGGAGCATACGCAGGCTAACCTCGTGCAGCTCACGCGCTCGCAGATCCAGATTCAACTTGGACATGGCATGGCTAACTATACCGTCCTCAGGAACAGCGATGCGGACGCGGAAATCGATACGCCTAATGTGGCGATTCGCACCGAGCGGCGCGAATCCAGCTTTCGCATTCTGGTTACTGCCGACGATCACACTGAGGTGCTGGTCCGAAAAGGCGAAGTCGAAGTTACGACTCCGCAAGGTGGGACGCGCGTCGGACAAAATCAGTTCATCACCATTCAGGGCACCGGCACCGACGAGCAATACAAGATTGGCGAAGCTCCGGCTCGGGATGACTTTGACCAGTGGAACTCCGATCGCGACAACATGATTCGCAATTCGGTGTCGCGGAAGCGCACCAACGACTATTACGTTGGAACGGAAGATCTCGATGCTTACGGCACTTGGACGGACGTTCCGGATTACGGTCCGGTGTGGCGGCCAACGGTGGGCGTGGGTTGGGCTCCTTACCGGGCCGGGCGCTGGGTGTATGAACCTTATTGGGGCTGGACCTGGGTTTCTTATGATCCGTGGGGCTGGGCTCCATATCACTACGGGCGTTGGATGTATGTTGGCGGCGGTTGGGGTTGGTGGCCTGGTCCAGCTTATGGATATCCGTTCTACCGTCCTATCTGGGCGCCGGCCTATGTTTCATTCTTGGGATTCGGCGGTGGTTTTGGCTTCGGATTCGGCTTTGGATTCGGGTCGATCGGATGGCTTCCGCTTGGACCGGGTGACTTTTTCCATCCGTGGTGGGGCCGTTGGGGCGGCGGCTTCGGCTACGCCCGATTCGGCGAGTACAACCACGGCGGATTTGCTCCGCTGCGCGCCGGTTCACGGTTCTCGAACGTGAACTTGGCGATGCATGACGCGAACTTCCGCGGCGGGACTACCGTCTCGGGCAAAGAGTTTGGCACCGGGCACATGAGTGCTCGGCCGATGACTCACGCTCAGTTCCAGAATGCGCGTTTCACTACCGGCAGATTGGCCGTGAGTCCGAGCCGCGAAAGCTTCTCGGCTAGCGGACGCGCGGCGGCTGCCTCGACGACTCGGAACGTGTCACAGAATCAGCACTTCTTTTCGACCCGAAGCACTACGGCAAGCGCGTCGAATGGCAGATCGATGGGAAGCGGCCGCGAGGTCGCGAGGCCGGGCAACTCGGGAGGCTCGACCTCGGCTCGCGAAGGTAGCAGCGGCAACGGTGGCTGGCAGAAATTCTCGCCGATGCCGGCGCGCTCATCTTCGGAATCAACCAGATCTGAATCGACTAGGTCTGAATCAGCCAGGACGGGTGGATCCGGCAGGACGGGTGAATCGGCCGGCCGCAACGAAAACCGCGGTTCGTATGGCTCTTCATCCGGTTCGGCATCGGAAGGCCGTGGATACGGTTCGGGCGGATACGGTTCACGCGGCTACGGCGGATCTTCTCGTCCGCCACTTAATATGAGGCAGCCGATCGTTGTGCCGCGCTCTTATGGCGGCGGACGCTCAGCGCCAAGTTACGGCGGGCGTTCTGCTCCGAGCTACGGCGGCGGCCATTCGGCGCCGAGCAGCCACGGTGGCGGATCCTCGCACGGCGGCGGATCTTCACACGGCGGCGGGGGATCGCACGGCGGCGGACATGGGCGGTAACATTGCGCTGGATTCTTTCCCAGCGCAGTAACACAGCATAGCAACACTCTTCCAGCAGTGAGGCGCGCAAACGTCTCACTGCTCTTTTTATGGAAGCTATCGTGACTATTAGTATTGATAATTCCTTCTTGTTATGGAGGCAGTGACGAGATTCCCGACTCTTCGCAACTTCCTGCTCAATGATTCTGAATCACTTTGGTGATTCGCTCAAAGGCCCAGTCAATTTCCTGACGGCTGATGATGAGTGGCGGCGCGACGCGAATTACTCGATCATGCGTTTCCTTACACAGGAGTCCTTCATCCTTGAGTGCTTCGCAGTAAGGACGCGCGAAACTGTGGAGTTCGATGCCGATCCACAAGCCTTTACCGCGCACCTCTTTCAATTTGGAGCTGCGCAGCGTCTGCAGCAGGGTCAGGAAATAGGCGCCTAGTTCGGCCGAACGTTCCACCATTTTCTCTTCGATGAGGACGCGCAACGCAGTTCGCGCGATGGCGCAGCCCATGGGATTGCCTCCGAAGGTGCTGCCGTGGTCGCCGGGTTTGTACACGCCAAGAATCTCTCGCGACGCGAGTATCGCCGAAACCGGATAGAAGCCTCCAGCTAGTGCTTTGCCAATGATCAACACATCGGGTGTGATTCCTTCGTGCATGTAGGCGAAGAGCTTACCGGTTCGTCCCAGACCCGACTGAATTTCGTCCACCATCAGCAGCACGCGATTCTGGTGGCAGATTTCCGCCGCTTCGCGCAGAAATCCCTCGGGTGGAATGACGACTCCGGCCTCGCCCTGAATGGGCTCGACCAGAAAGGCGCAAGTGTTGGGAGTGATGGCTTCGCGGAGGGCGCGAGCGTCGCCAAAGGGAATGACTTTGAATCCGGGTGTGAACGGGCCGAAGCCGTCGCGATACTGTTCGTCGGTGGAGAAGCCGACGATAGTGACGGTGCGGCCATGAAAATTATTGGCGCAGACGATGATCTCAGCTTTGTCCTCTGGTATGCCCTTGATCTTGTAGCCCCACTTGCGCGCCGTCTTGATCGCCGTTTCGACGGCCTCGGCGCCGGAGTTCATGGGAAGCGCCATGTCGAAGCCGGTCAGGTCGTGGAGTTCTTTGCAGAGCAGCGGGAGTTGCTCATTACGGAAGGCGCGCGAGGTTAGAGTTACCTTCCGGGCCTGCTCGGTCATCGTTTGCAGAATTTTGGGATGACAGTGTCCTTGATTTACCGCGGAATACGCCGCCAGGCAATCGAGGTAACGTTTGCCCTCGGCGTCATACACCCACACGCCTTCCGCACGTTCGATTACTACCTCGAGCGGATTGTAGTTATGAGCTCCATACAGGTTTTCGAGTTCGACGAAGTAATCGGTGCGCGTGGATTTATCTATTAGTTCGGTTGACATACGTTCCTTTCACGAATTCGTGTAGCCCATCACACGGTCACGGTATTCAGTTCCTTACCACCAGGCACTCCCCGCCGCCGGCTCCTTATCCAACAGCATAGTTAACAGCGCCATCCGCACATAGAGTCCATTCATGGCCTGGCGAAAATACATGGCTCTCGGGTCGGTATCGACTGACTTATCTAATTCGACCGTGCGGGGCAACGGATGAAGGATGAGCGCGTCCGGCTTCATGCGCTGCACGACTTTCGAATCGATGGCATAACGCTCGAGACCGTTCACGTCTCGCACTCGTTCGGGTCGGATTCGGGTCTGGTAAACCACATCCACTTCGCCAATCACCCGGTTTATGTCGGACTCCAATTCGTAGCGAACGCCGTGCTCATCCAGATAGGCCAGGATATCCGGCTTCATCTGGAGTTGTGGCGGGCTGACGAAGTACATCTTTATCCGATCAAACTTGGCCAGCAGATAGGCGAGCGACCGCGCTGTGCGGCCCTTATCCAACTCGCCAATGATGGCCACGCTTAGGCCATCGAGCGGTCGCTGCCTGAAAATAGTGTACAGGTCGAGCAAGGCCTGGGTCGGATGCTGGCCGCCATTGCCATCTCCGGCATTGATCACTGGCACGGCCGAGACTTCCGCCGCTCGTCGCGCGCCGTCCTCATCGGAGTGCCGGATGACGATCACATCCGAATAGCCGCTGATGATCCGGATGGAATCCTCCACCTGCTCACCTTCGATCTCGGACGAAAACGCGCCCGCGTGCTCGGTGGACAGGACCCTTCCGCCGAGGCGATGCATAGCGGCTTCGAACGAGAGTCGAGTGCGGGTCGAGGGCGCATAAAAGAGCGTGGTCATGATGCGGTTCTGATAGTCAAGAGAGCCTCCGCGCGCCACCACGCGCTCCATTCCTTGCGAGCGTTCGAACAATTCCATGAGCAAAGGAACGGTGAATTGCTGGGACTCGATAACATGTTTCACTGGCATTCCACCTCGTAGCGCCGATTTCGAAGCCCGGGGCTGGATTGGCTTGAAAGGAATGATAGTCGGCTGTGGCATTAGCGTCCTCCCACCGGGAATTCGAGGCCCTTGTTTTCGAGATCATTTTTTTTGAGATCAGTGTTTTCGAGATCAGCGTTGGGTTCGAATTCCGCACGGTCGTGATCGGTGAACATGTGTGTGCCGGTGGATCCGGCGACTGCCTGGCACAGATTCTTGCAAGAAGTAATGATGGCTTCGCTGCCGCCCTGGCGCAGAAAGCGCAACACGGATTCGATTTTGGGGCCCATGTTTCCGGGCGGGAAATGGCCAGCCCTTGCGAACTTGTCTAACTCTGCGGCGTTGACGTGCCGCAGCGGACGTTGGTTCGGTTTCTTGTAGTCCAAGTAAACGTAGCCGGTGTCGGTAGAAATAACAAATAGATCTATGCCGAGGCGTAGGGCCAGCCATGCGGAGATGCGATCCTTGTCGATGACAGCCTCGACGCCTTGCAGTTTTCCGGCCCCCCAGACGACAGGAATTCCTCCGCCTCCGCAGGCGATGACCAGCACGCCGTGCCCGAACAAATTTCGAATGACCTCCAGTTCAACAATGCCAACCGGGTCGGGCGATGGAACCACGCGGCGATATCCGCGGGCGGCATCCTCCACGATCTCCCATCCGAGAAGGCGTCGGCGTTCTTCGGCGTCGGCGCGTGAATAGAAGGGACCGATTGGTTTGCTGGGACACTTCATAGCGGGATCATCTGGCGACACCAGGCACTGCGTTAGAACGGTCGCGACCGGCACGTGCAGGCCGGCCAGTTGTAGCTCGGTTTGCAACGATTGCTGGAGAAGATATCCGATCTCACCCTGGGTAGAAGCGCCACAAACGTCCAACGGGAGCCCGGGTACCTGGCTCGCTCCCCGTTCCGAGCGCAGAAGCGCCGCCCCAACTTGCGGGCCATTGCCATGCGTGAGCACGATCCGGTAACCGGCACGGATCAGGCCGACGATCTGGGCCGCGGTGCGCTGGGCGTTTGCCCGTTGCTCGGCGATAGTTCCCTTTTCTCCCGCGCGAATCAGGGAGTTTCCGCCCACGGCAAGAAGCATGGTCTTCATGGCATTCCCGCCCAGCCTGTGAAGCGTCGGGCGTCCCCGCCTTTCCCTCCACTTATATATGCGCCAACTCCTGTAACTCGACGAGTCGCGGCAATTTGACGAACTCACCTTTCATCAATTCGAGCATGATCGCTTTTTGTGAGTGCAGCCGGTTCTCCGCCTGCTGAAATACCAGCGAGCGTGGCGAGTCGATGACATCGTTGGTAACTTCTTCGCCGCGGTGTGCGGGCAGGCAATGCAGAAAGATGGCATCTCGACGGGCCCGGCGGAAAAGAGTCGCATCGACCTGGTAAGGCAGGAAGATATGCTTCCGGCTCTCTGCCTCCGCCTCTTTTCCCATGCTGGCCCAGACATCGGTGTAAATCACGTCAGCGCCTAAAGCTGCTTCATCGGGATCATTGGTCACGGTGCAAGTGCCACCCGTCTCGTCGCCACGCTCGCGGGCCCACTCCACCGCGTCCTCGTCGAGTTCGTATCCCGGAGGCGTAGCCACCCAGACATGCGCGCCTAATTGGGCTCCGGCAAACAGCAGTGAGCGTGCGACATTATTGCCATCGCCTATAAATGCGATCTTCAAACCATCCAAATTGCCTTTCGCCTCCCAGATGGTGAGGTAATCGGCCATCGCCTGGCAGGGATGACTGTAGTCGGTGAGTCCATTGATGACGGGAACACTGGTGTAGCGAGCCATCTGCTCAACTACTTCATGGCAGAAGGTGCGGATCATGATGCCTTGCACCATGCGCTCGAGGTTCTTCGCCACGTCGTACACCGACTCGCGCTTACCCAGATTGATCTCCGCCGGCGAAAGGTAGAGCGAGAAACCACCCAGTTGGTGGATGCCGACATCGAAAGTTACCCGGGTGCGCAGAGAAGGTTTCTCGAAGATCATGGCCAGAGTCTCGCCTCGGAGTGCTCCGCTATAGGCGCTCGGGTGAGACTTGACTTGACGGCCTAGAGTGAGCAGGTACTGGATGTCGGAGGGCGAGAAATCTCGAATCGAGAGAAAGTCTTTATAACTGGCATTGCCGTTGACATTCATTTTTCGACTCCTGTTCAGACTCCTGCCAGGGCTGGCTCGTGCTCGTGCGTGAACTTGGCAAGCATTTCGGCCAAGCCGGGCTTGGTGAGTTCTTCGACTTCATAGGTCACGCGAAGATTAGGCCTATCGATTTTGATTACCCGCGCGAGGTCAATGGGAGTGGCGATCAAGACGAGATCGCACGGGGTGCGGCGGATGGTTTCCTCCAGTTCATGCCTCTGGATAGCGCTGTAACCCATGGCGGGCAAAAGATTCGTCAGGTGCGGATAACGCTCGTAGGTGCCGCGGATGGATCCCACGGCATAAGGCCGGGCGTCCACCAATTCCGCCGCCCCACACTGCCGCGCCGCGACCACACCGGCGCCATAGGGCATCTCGCCGTGAGTGAGTGTGGGACCGTCCTCCACCACCAGGACGCGCTGTCCCTTCACCAGATACGGTTCGGAAACGGAGACTCGGCAGGCCATCTCAAAAACAATTGCCTTGGGGTTGTGGAGCTTGATGTTTTGGCGAACCGTCTCAATGTCGCGCTGCTCGGCGGTGTCGACCTTATTGATGACGATCACATCCGCGCGCCGCAGATTGACTTCGCCGGGGAAGTAGGACAGTTCATGCCCGGGACGGTGCGGATCCGCGACGACGATTTCCAGGTCGGAGACATAGAAGGAAGTGTCGTTGTTGCCGCCGTCCCACAAAATGACATCGGCCTCCTTCTCCGCCTGGCGGAGAATTTTTTCGTAGTCCACTCCTGCATACACCACGGTCCCTTGGCGAATGTGCGGTTCATATTCCTCGCGTTCTTCGATGGTGCATTGCTGAAGGTCGAGATCCTCCATGGTGGCGAATCGTTGAACAGCCTGCGCCGCAAGATCTCCATAGGGCATGGGATGTCGAATAACCACTGGCCTTCGACCCTGGCGGCGCAACTCTCCCGCGACCAGGCGCGACACCGGACTCTTGCCGCATCCGGTTCGCACCGCGCACACGGAAATGACCGGAACCGACGACTTGAGCTGAGTGTGCGCGGTTCCCAGAAGCCAGAAATCCGCGTCCGCAGCCACTGCGCGGGAGCCGAGATGCATGAGGTTCTGGTGAGAAACATCGCTGTAGGAAAACACGACCGCGTCGATCTCGTATTCGGCGATCAGTTTCTCCAGATCTTTTTCTTCGAAGATAGGAATGCCTTGCGGATACAAGCGGCCGGCAAGCTCCGGCGGATAACGGCGGCCGGCAATGTCGGGAATTTGAGTGGCAGTGAATGCGACTACTTCGTAGTTGGGATTATTACGAAACTGGACATTAAAGTTATGGAAGTCTCGGCCTGCGGCCCCAAGAATCAAAACTTTCTTCATAGGTACACCTCCAGTGAAGATCGTTTACCTTCTATTTTCGCGCGTAGCAGCTGCGGCGGCTGTACCGTTCGTCACAAGCAAGGGTGACTTTTTGGCGCAATCATGGCCCCCTTTGAACCGCAGGAGGTCGGCAGGGCCCAGTACTTCTGCTTGTGATCAGAGATCACATGCCGGCGGTCGGAAATCACAGACAGAAGGCCGCCCCAAGTCGGACAATATAAATGGGCTTGAAGAGCCTTCGTATTGTGGGAGGCAGTTATGAAAAGGGCCGTTTTTCTATTTACCGTATTGACGGCGGCTTTCATCATCCTGGCTAGCGCACAAGCTTTCGCGCAGGACAAAACGCCGGTCAGGGTGAAAAGCTCGGAGGTTGTCACGGGGGTTGTCATCGTTCACATCCAGAAGGGTGGGAACTCTCTTGAACTGCAGTGCAACGAGGGAGCTGGCAGTTGCAAGACTCTGCCGAGCGGTAGCTACCTGATGGTTGAACTGCCCAAGAACTATGGGCTGTACGATTGCAAAAACGTTGAGATCTATCGAGGCGACCAAGACAAACCAGAAGCCGCCGAGATGGTTGGGGCGTACTGCCTGATTGACAAGTGACAAGTGACAAGTGAGAGCGAAGGGCGGAGCGTCCAGGTCTGTGAGTGATTTCCGGTCATCGCATTAAAGCTGCGAAACCGACAATCTCAGACAAGTATGACGGCAGCTCCGTCGATGGAATCCTCTCTTACGGCAATCAAAGCCTCGTTGGCCTGGTCGAGCGCGAATGCGGTTACCTTTGGCCTCAGACCAATCTCGCTCGCGACCTGGAGGAAATCTCGAGCGTCAGCACGAGTCATGTTCGCGACGCTCCGAAGCTGGCGCTCGCCCCACAGCAGGCGATCATAATCAAACTGAGGAATCCGGTCCAAGTGAATTGCGTTGATGGCAACCACTCCTCCCTTCCTCAGGGCCGTTAAAGCTGCTATCACGACATCGCCACTGGGAGCGAAAGTCACTGCACAGTCGAGCTCGGCGGGCGGTTTGTCCGTCTCGCCTCCCACCCAAGCTGCCCCTAGAGAAGCTGCCAATTGGCGATGAGTCGCTCCTCGCGTGGAGACGTACACTTCGCAATTCCAGGAGCGTAAGACCGCGATTGCCAGGTGGGCCGAAGCGCCGAACCCGAACAGCCCGACACGGTCGCCATGCTTGACGCCCGCCACACGAAGGCTGCGAAAGCCAATAATGCCGGCGCACAACAGCGGGGCGGCGTGCAGATCGTCCAGTTGATCGGGAAGAGGAAAAGTGAAATCGGAGCGAACGACTGCGTACTCAGCGTAGCCGCCATCCACCGTGTAACCGGTAAACGTGGGTGAATCGCAGAGATTCTCCAGACCAAGGCGGCAATATTGGCACGTGCCGTCCGTTCCTCCCATCCAGGAAACGCCCACACGTGTGCCGACAGGAAGGTCCCCAGCAGCTCCGGCCACAGTTCCAGCTACGATTTCGCCGACAATCTGATGTCCCGGAATTACTCCAGGGCGAAGAGGTGGCAGGTCACCTTCGACGATGTGTAGGTCGGTGCGGCACACTCCGCACGCACGCACCCGCACAAGAACTTGACCTGGCTTCGGCTCCGGCGTTGCAACCTGGCCAATCCGAAGAGGACGATGCCGAACTTCTTGCGGTGAGGTTAGAGTCGCGGCTTTCATCAACTGTTGCCCAGTTAATATACTCCCTCCACTGGACAATCGGTTTGAGCATGATGCGGCCAGGTCGAGATTCCGGTGGAGAATAGCCCCCCTCACGTCGGCATGTGACTGGCGTTACAGCAAGCCGTAATTCGCGGGCGAGATATTAGTAAGTGTCCGAGCACAGTGAATGTGCTGGAATGCTCGTGAGACTTCAAGTTTCGATAAAGCGTTAATACTAATCTACGCCCGGAGAACGCGATGGAACCGTTCCGCTTTCACCTCTTTGTCTGCACGCAGCAAAAGCCAGAAGGCATTCCCTCTTGCCCGGCCAGCGGGTCGTTCGCTGTGCTCGGCGCGCTAGATCGCGAGATACAGGTGCGCGGCCTCAACCACGACGTGCAGCTTACTACCTGCGGTTGCATGGGACTATGCGACGAAGGTCCGGTGATGGTCGTCTATCCGGAAGGGGTGTGGTACCGTCGCGTGCAAATGTCTGATGTGTCCGAAATCGTCGGTAGCCATTTGCACGACGGCAAGACCGTCGATCGTCTTATCTGGAACGATGCCCCGGCCATGAAGGCCATGGCGGTCGAGCATGGGGAAAAGTTCCGTGAGGCGATGGCGGCTCGCGAGAAAGCAGGAATTCTGCCCGATCGCCTCGATCAAATGATTCGCGGCTACATGCCGAGTCGTTGCATTCTTACGGCGCTCGAACTCGACATCTTTACCGCGGTCGGAGACGGAGCTAATGCAGAACAGATCGGGACAAGCATCCACGCGAATCCCCGCGGGGCAGGCATGCTGCTTAACGCGCTCGTTGCCCTCGGATTACTCTCGAAGAGCGGCGGCGAATACAAGAACACGTCCGAGTCAGCTCGCTTCTTTGTTCAGGGATCCAAAGACAACCACCGCAATGGTCTGCTGCATACAGCCGACATCTGGCATCGTTGGAGCACACTAACGGACGCGGTGCGCAGTGGTACTCGCATCACACCTGGTCGCAAAGTTGACGGCAAAGATGACCGCAAAGACACTCCAAAATGGACCTGCAACTTTATTGTCGGCATGCAACGCAACGCCAAAGATCGTGCCCCGCTGCTGGTGAAGGCTCTGGGCACTGCCGGTGTGCGGCGCATCCTCGATCTCGGCGGCGGCTCCGGTGCGTATTCCATCGCGTTCGCAAAAGCCAGCTCGGATCTGCGGTGCGAGATTCTTGACGTCCCGGAGGTTGTACCGCTCACTGCCGAGTACGTCAACCAAGCCGGCGTTTCAGCGCAGGTCAGCCTCCGCTGTGGAGACATGCTCCAAGACGATTTTGGTTCCGGCTACGACATCATCATGCTGAACGCAATCTGTCACATGTTTTCCGAGGAGCAGAACCGGGACATCTTCCGCCGTGCATCTCATGCACTCGCGCCAAAGGGCCGCCTGGTTGTGCAAGACTTCATCCTCAATCCTGATAAAACCGGGCCGCAACACGCGGCGCTGTTCTCACTGAACATGCTCGTCAATACCGATGCCGGTGCCAGTTACAGCGAATCCGAATACACTGACTGGATGAAAGCTGCGGGTTTCACCGACGTATGCCGGATCGACCTGCCCGGGCCCAGCAGCCTGATTGTGGGACTGGTGAAATAGGGCCACCCGCGGCTCCCCGGGTTCTGTAGTGTTCGCCACTTCATAATCGTCGCGTACTGTTCTATAAAGAGTTCGTGTCCGAGTAAGCCCTGAGCCTGCGCCAGGAGGCTGAAGAATCTCGGCCCGACGACATCACACAGGTCAGTAACTCAAGTCACCGACGGTCGTACTTAAACGGCATATTCTATTCAAGAGTCGCTTTCCGCCCAAGCACTTTTTTGCCGGAGGCCATCGTGCAGCGACGAGAGACGATCCCCATAAGCGTTTTCCTGGTATCAGTGGCCGTCTTTGCCTCCGCACAAATCAGGAACCAACAACAACCCGCAATCCGTCCGGTGGACGGAGCCAGTATATTTCGAGATTACTGTGCTGCGTGCCATGGACGTGATGGGCGAGGGAATGGCCCGGTGTCCAAGGCGCTGAAACCGGAGGTTCCCGACCTGAGCAGACTCTCGCTACGGAATAACGGTGCTTTTCCCGCCATTCATGTGCGGACCACCATTATGTTTGGCGCAGATGATCTCCTGCCCGCGCACGGCTCAAAGCAGATGCCGATTTGGGGGCCGATCTTCCATGAAATCGAATTTGATCAGGACTTAGGCAACGTGCGACTGGAAAATGTAACCCGATACCTGGAGTCCATTCAACGGAAGTAGCTTGACCTCCAGAATCCTTGCAAGCCTCCGATTTCCTGTTTTGATCATTCTGCGCGGGGCTCCTCAACGGGTAGGATGGGAGGCGGGTTGGCTGAAATTTTAACAATATAGTGAAACGATCTACCCGTTTTCGACACTATACCAATAGTGGAAAACGTCGCGCTCTACGGCGATTGCACCACAGTTCAGGGACCTTAGCCTGGCAACCACTTGGCTGCGATCCCGTTAAAGCGCCGGAGTCGTCGGGGAAGCGGCTCCGGTGCTTTGTTCCGCGTCTTTCCCCGATGGAACAAACCCATCACTCTGCCAGCTGAATAGGAGTTTTCGACTTCCCAGTGCCTGCCACCCGCTCCAGCTCGACACCTGGACGCCGTCTTAGCGGCCACACCGCTGCGAAAAACTCACTGCTCGTCATCGCTCCGGAGACCGCCTACACATCGCCACCCGAAGTGCTAAACTGTGTGCCACTTCCAGGTTCCCGGGGCAAGCTCTTGCAATTCCACTCCTTTGACGAAGACTATTTGAACCGACTGCGAGAGGGCGATTTCCCCACTCAGGAGCACTTTCGCAAGTACTTCACTGCACTGATGAAGGTGAAATTACGATCGCGGCTGAAGTCCCCGGAAGCCGTCGAGGATGTGCAGCAGGAAACTTTCGTGCGATTTTATATCGCCCTGCGCGAGGGAAAAATCCAGCACGCCGATCGCCTGGGACAGTGGGTAAATTCGACGTGCAACAACGTGTTGCGAGAGACTTATCGCGAGAACCTGCGAATCGATTCGTTGGACGATGACGATGCGCCCGAACTTCCCGCCGCACCGTTTGACGTGACCAAGATTGTCGCCGACAAGCAGGCCGCGCAAAAAATCCAGAAAGTGATTGACCAACTTCCCGAACGTGATCGGCGGGTGCTGCGCGCCATATTTTTTGAAGAGCGGGACAAAGACGAAGTGTGCCGCGAGCTGGGTATAACCCGGGACAATCTGCGCCTCTTATTGCACCGGGCAAAACAAAAATTCAAGGACTTATTTGATGACGGGGATGATTCATTGAGGCTTGTCCCGGCCTGATGGCTGTGCAACGCCGGATCGCGCCGGCGCACTATTGGATTATACGAGGGGGATTTTTACTTATGGATCACCAGTTGGCGGCTGCTCAAAATATGACGGAAAGATATCTGCTCGACGAACTCGACCCCGCGGCACGCGACGAATTTGAAGAGCATTATTTCAACTGCACGGAGTGCGCGGCCGACGTTCATGCTGCAGCTTTGCTGGTCGAACGGATCAGAGATGGAGCCATACCAGAACCCGAGGTCCACTCCGTGCCTGCGCCGCCGCTCCCGGCTCCATCGGCATGGCTCGCATGGTTGCGCCCTGCGTTTTTCGTTCCGGTGATGGCTATGTTGCTGGCAGTCGTTGGGTATCAGAATCTGGTTACGTACCCGCAGCTGGCGCGTCAATTGAACAGTCCGCAGATCTTGGCATGGGCGCCGGTGAACCTTGACACCTATGGATCGGAAGGGCCGACAATTACGCAGCAGCCTGGGCGAGCCTTTCTTCTTCTGGTGAGGATTCCTCCGGGTGACGTCTATTCCAAGTACATTGCGGACCTGTATAATCCTGCGGGCAAGCTGGAATGGTCATTCGCGTTCACGATTCCGGCGTCATCTCAGCAAGATCAGTGGCCGCTGCAGGTGCCGGGAGCGAATCGTGAAACGGGTAGATACAAATTGAAGGTGCGGGGAATTACTGCTTCAGGGGAAAGTAAGGACGTGGGCGATACCTCGTTTGAATTGCAAATTCAAAAATAAGCTCAAAGCTGAGGAGCTGACAATATGGCTGCAAATCCGAAATTACCGATGATGTCGGGATCCGTTCAGGAGCAGTACCACATCTATCACGCCGATGCTTACATCCTCAATGTTGAACTCGAGCAACCGATCAAACTGGCTAAGCAGGAATATGGGCGCGTTGCTCTCGAGAGCCGCCGCGAAAGCCTCATCACGCAATCGGTCGGCGAGACCAACGTTGAAGGTCTGATTTCCTTCAAGCGCGGACACACGCGCGTCGCCGGCGCCCATGTCAAGCAGAAAACGGATATTTTCGGCCAGGATCACGCTGGATGGGTCACGCTGGCAACCGCTGCGCTCGAGGGATACAACGTTGAAGACATCGTCACCGTCGATCGCGTGGTAGCGCAGCTTTCCACTCAGCATCCGATGACGAACAGCAACGTGCCCCGTGTCAGCTTCATCGGCACGCGCTTCGAGAACCTGCGGGTTGGCGGATATCCGGTCGAGCTCGAACTCGATCTGGCAATCTGTGGTCCCAAGCCGGCGAACGATCGTCACTATTTGCAAGACGTCGAGTTTCTGAACAGTGTGCACCGGCAGCTCGATGGCATGGTCGAGTCCGACGACTTTCCCGAAAGCATGGAGCGAGGGTACGGCGCCGAGATCGCGTACATCGACGAGCTCAAGAAGCAAGCCAAAGAGGATGCGATCAGGGGTGTGCCCGTCGGCAACGGCCATCCGAAGTTGCGATTCTCACTGGTCAAGAGGATTAAGCCGATTCCGATTCCGGGAGTGCGGACGTTTGGCAATCGCATCTTCATCCCGAACTTCGGGACGGTGGCGCTGGCCGAAGTCGAAGTCGGCATCAAGAATGAGCACAGCGACTTTCGGCGCCGGAACGACGATCGTTCGCAGACGGAGCCAAGTGACAGTAATTACTTTACGCTGGATATGCTCAAGATGCATTTGGGGTGTCCCGCCAGCGGAGCCAGTGGCGCGGGGGGTGTGAATGCCAATGGGCAAATGGGCCCTCCAGGCTAATGTTTCTGGTGGTAGCCGATAGACTGGATCAATAAAATCGACGCCGCGCAATTGTGTCTTGACCATCGCTCTCGGCGAATGATCCGAGAGCGATGTTTTGCGTGGCTTCTAACCTTACATGTTTGCGACTAAGTTGTTAAAGTGTTTCCCGCCTTTGGGCTTAACTCTGCCGCCCAGTCCTGTATCCGAGCGATATGATGAAAAGTGAAGTTCTCCGGGCCTTTCCGATTCGGATTGCCAGCGGTACTATTGGGACTCTTCCGCAGCCGCGTAAAAAGTGCAAGATCGAATGCTCGTCGGTCAACAGCGTGGGGCAATCCGCTCCGGCCACATTGTGCGGCCCGAGTTGGCCATGGGCACATCCTTGCTCCTGGTCTGCGTTTTGGCGTGCAGCCGCCACGACAACCCGCAGGCCGTTTATGATCGCGCTTCCAAGGCTTTGCTGCACGGCGATCTGAAGCAGGCCCAGGACGAAGCCCACCGAGAATGCCAATGGTTTAGTTCGAACTCGGATTGGGCCTGGAAGTTCCGAACCCTCGAAGCTAGAGCGGAGATCCATCAAGGTCTTTACGCGGACGGCCTAAGGCTGCTCAGATCAGTGCCGCTGCCTCCTAACCGGCCGGATCTGGTGATCCCTGTCTTGACGCTTGCTGGCGCAGCCAACGTCTATATGCAGGACTTTCCCGAAGCGGAGGGATCGCTTAACGACGCAGCGAAGCTCTGCGGTATCTCTGCATGGGCGAGTTGCGGATATGTTTCCCTGGTGCGCGGTAACCTGGCCACCGAACTGAACCAGCCGGAATCCGCGGAGCGGTTCTATGAATCTAGCCTTGCCTTTGCGCGCTCGCATGGCGACTCATTCCTCGAATCCGATTCGCTTCTCGACCTCGGGAATGAGTCGCTCGCGGAAGGGCGTTTCGACGAAGCGATTGACAGATCGGAAGCTGCGTTCCAGATTGCGAAGGCTATCGACGCCAGGAGACTCGAGCCCGCCGCCGAAGGCAACATAGGATGGGCGTATTACAAACTTGGCGATTTGAGCAAGGCGCTCGGTCTGTTCCTTGAAGCAGGAAAGCTCGCCAGCGAACTGGGCGACTTTGACGACCAAGGTGCATGGCTGATGGATGCCGCGTATGTCTACATGGGTGTCGGTAAGGTCGAACTCGCCGCGCAATCTCTCCGAGAGGCGCTCGGAATCGAGCAACACATTAACAGCAATGAGAACGTCTATAACGCATTGCGAGCGCTGGCGCGCCTCTCGCTCATGAAAGGCGATTTGGCGAATGCAAGCCAGTATTCACAGCAAGCTCTGGAATCTGCGCAAAAGAGAGGGAACCATCTCGATGAACTCTATCCCATGCTTTTGCAGGGGCAGATCGCGGGTCGTCGCGGCAACACGGCGGAAGCCGAGATGACGTTTCTGCAAGTCGAGCACGACAAGATCTGTCCCGTTTTTCTAAAGTGGGAGGCTGAGCACTCGTTGGCCCAGCTTTACGAAGACGAGCAGCACCCAGACGCGGCGGACGATGAATATCGCACCGCGCTTGCCACCTTCGAAGCCGCGCGCGACGATGTGCGGCATGAAGATTCGCAGATCTCTTTTCTCACCAACGCCGCCAGCGTCTACGACGACTACGTCCATTTCCTGGTGGCAAGTAAAAAGACTGACGACGCGTTGCGCTGGGCCGACTTCAGTCGCGCTCGCACTCTGAATGAGGGATTGGGATTGGTGCCGAAGGGAGGTTCCGAGGGGCCTCCGCCGTTGGACGCCCGGCAAATCGCCCGGAGCGCCGGCGGTACGCTTCTTTTTTATTGGCTGGGGAAGAAGCAATCATATTTGTGGGCGATCACGCCGCAGAAGACCACCTTGTTTACGCTTCCTCCCGGCAAGGAAATCGACGATGCTGTGCAACGGTATAGGGAGGCTCTCAAAGTGCAAGATGTTCTTGCATCGGCCGACAGAGATGGCGAATCCCTTTATCAAACTCTGGTCGGGCCGGCAAGAGAGTTGTTGAAGAAGGATGCGAAGGTCTTCGTCATCCCCGACGGCAGCCTGAACAACCTGAATTTCGAAACTCTTCTCGTCTCCAGGCCAATGCTGTCTGAACCGAATGCGCCCGAACCAAAGGTACACTATTGGATCGAAGACGTGACGATTGCGAATGCCAGCTCGTTGCGCGTGCTAGCCGCTGTACGCGCGGGCAAACAAAAACGCGATCGTACCCTGCTTATCGTCGGTGATAGCGTTGCGCCGAACGATGAATATCGCGAACTGCCGCTAGCCGGAGCGCAGATGAAAAGCGTTGAGAGCCATTTTTCTGCGGCCAAGAAAATACTTACTCGTGAAAATGCGACGCCTTCAGCGTATCTGGCCAGCAGTCCAGAGCAGTTTTCCTATATCCATTTTGTCGCGCACGGAACTGCCAGCCAGCTGAGTCCGCTCGACTCGGCAATCGTGCTGTCAAAGGACAACTCACAAGACAACTCCTTCAAGCTCTATGCTCGCGACATCATTCACGAAAGGTTGCGGGCCGACCTCGTAACTATCTCGGCGTGCTACAGCGCCGGCGAGCGCTCCTACTCGGGCGAGGGCCTGGTCGGGCTCTCGTGGGCTTTCCTCAGAGCCGGCGCCCACAACGTGGTCGCGGCCTTGTGGGACGTGTCGGACGCGTCCACCGTGCAACTCATGGACAAGTTTTACGATGAGCTGAACAAGGGGGCGAGCCCGGATGCCGCTCTGCGCACCGCCAAATTGTCCTTGCTTCGGGGCAGAGAATTCCACAATCCCTTTTACTGGGCACCCTTTCAACTCTACGCGCGGTTAGGCTGAGGAGTCCTGCTACCACTTTACGCACCGATGCGCCGCAGCACGTTTAATCGTGAAAAAATTCGCTCAAGCCCCGATGCGTTAGCTCCCTGCGTGAAAGAGCCCTGTTCTGAGCAGACCCACAGCATCCTTGGAGTCGATCCACTGCTCCGGCTGCTCTGAAGAAAAGTGATACACACGTCGGGAATACTCGCCGGTTACGAGATAGGATCCGGCGCCCTGGAAGACGATCGCTGTGTGCGGTTGCACGGGTAACGTTGCGGTTGGACTGGGTGGTACGGAGATTGGGCCGGAGATTACCTGCCGTTGCCGGATCTCCTGGCGCTTCTTGCCACAGCAGCTCATATCATTTCATTCCTCTCCGGCCTCTCCGGGTGAGATTGTTGAGGGGCCTGTGGGTGATCGCCTGGCCTCTCTAGCAGGCACGCCGCTCCTGAAAGAGCAAGCCAGAGCAGAGGCCATTCGCTCCATTTGTTCATCAGCAGGCACGCTACGGGAGCTGCAATCCACAGGCTCATGCAGAAGAAGCAGTCCATCAGTTTGCCGAAGAAGCCGTTGCCGAGCCATTGGCGCAGGGCTGCGATTAAATCTCCCGGCCCGTCCTCGGAGGCCAGCAGGTGGGTCAAGCGCCAGGTTGCCAGCACGGCTAGAACAAGACGGAACCATCGTTCCTGGTCCATCGGCGGACTCCTCATGCGAGGTTCAGGTGTGAAGCGGCCCACGCCGTGATCGCCGTGGGCCGCTTCGAGTCAGGGCAGATCATGCGTTCACAATCGCAAACGCGAAGGACGGATCTGTCCAGTTATAGTAGTAATCCGGAGGACTGTAATTCCAATCGTCCAATGGTCCGGCATCGCCGCCGGCCGGGTTGAAGGCGCGCGTGTCGGCATATACATCGAAGCCATAGACGCCCGGTGGCTGAGAGGCCAGGATCGTGTAAGTCGCAACATTGGAGACGGTATTGTCGCTGGAATCCTCGTACCAATGTTGGACGGTGGACAAGGCGGAGGTAAGCGTGGCTCCCCCGGCGCACCCACCGCTGCTTACCTGGACAGACCTCAGGTGACTCGCGGTAACGGAATAAGTCAGTTGGATGTAAACATTTTGGGGGACAGCTCCACGGTCGATTACCACACAGTCGTTGATGGGCAAGGTTTGGGCGCCCGACATATCCGAGTTGAAGCTCCAACTGGCTTCCAGCGTGGTGACCTGAGGGGCTGAGTTATCGATGACGAATCCGACCGGCGCAGAAGTAGCCAGCAGGTTCTTGCTGCCGTCGGCCACTTCGAGCTGAATGGTGTAGAGACCGTCGGCATTGAACGCGGAGTTTATGGTGTCCCACTCGAGGACCACGGGGTTGGGAAACCAGTCTTCGGCGGGCGCAAGGACCGAAGTTGGGTACCAGCCGTCGGGATCGGCGGAGGTCCACATTTCGTAAGGGGCAGTCGTGCGATTGAGCGGCCACGTGATACCGGTGAATGGCGTCAGGGCCGACGGAGTTGTGGAGCCGGGGGCGGTAAAAGTGAATTGCAGGCGGTAGTAGACAGCACCGTCGACCTGCGTACATCCGTAGAGTTCGAGGGTTCTCGTGTAGGGCGCAGTGGACGGTGGAACGCCGGCCTCGGTCAAGGTGCCACCCGGGTGCGGCGGGTTCGGACGAGTTGCATATCCGGCGACTGGATCGATATAGGGCGCGGTCGGTAAAGGCGGGTTGACTAACGGCATCAGCCCGACATACTCAAGCGAAGGCACATTGCCGCAGGGCACGTCTGGGGCATTGCAGTTAGCGGTGGAGATGGCGATGGGAGAGGCGAGCAGGGTCACGTTGCAAACCCCCTCCAAGTTCCACGGCACGTCGAACAGGCCGCCGCTATAGATGACCACCGGGACGCCGCTTGCGTTCACTTCCTGGGTGACGCGGAAGGAGATATCGGGCACTTCGAAGATCGGTATCCACTCCGGAATAAAGATGTCGAAGCAGCGCAGAAAAGGTCCGCAGTATCGGTTCAGGTCGAGTCCCTCGAACTGATTCACATCGATGCCGAGGTTATTGGCGAGCGTGCTCTTTACGGCGCTGCGGTGCTTTTCCGAGCTAAGCTTTGAAGACTTTCTGAGCTCCCTGGGCAATGGGGGAGGTAGCGGCTTGGGGAAAGCCGGACGAGCCAAAAGCGATTGTTGACCTGTATTGGCGCTGCCAAAGGCCCTGTTGGCTCCCTGTGCGGCCAGTTGGCGCGCAACCTGTGTGCCGAGCAACTGCTCCGCCTTGGTGTAGAGCGCGGTCCCGGGCTTCAGAGTAGCCGTAGAGGCGGTGCCAGAGGTGACTGGATTGCCCTGGAGATAAGAAAGGATGCTGCCGACGGTTGGCTTGGTGAAGAGCTGGAGGTAGCAGATACGCTCGAGGCGGAAGCGGAGAATCCACTCAATTTCGAAGCGCGGCACCCAGAAACAAAAGTTGCCGCAGCCATCCGTTGTGGTCTGGGCAACGACTTCGGTCTCACATCCGAAGGGAAAGAACCAGCCCCAAGGAAGACCCACAGGGAACCGTCCGAGCAGATTGCAGGTTGTTTCTTCGGCATATACGGTGGCGTAAGGGACGGGATCCTGAGCGCCTGTGGCCGGATTCGGTTGGACGACCTGGCCGCACACGCGAACGAACAGGAAAAAATTGGGGTCAATCTGCCAGCGGAATTCCGAGGATATCTCCGCTACGGAAAGACCCTTGAATTTTGACGCATCAATTCCAGTGAGAGCTGCCAGCATGGTTGCCTGTGACGCGGTGAGCGGAACTTTATCAGGAGCCGGCTGGGTGACTGTTTGCTTTTTCGCGGTCATTTTGAGTTCTCCTCTAGATCGAATTCGGACGGATGAACCGCTAATCGTGGTGGAATTGCTACGCACCGCTTCTCAACGGAACAGCTGCCATCGTGTAGATAGTGTGGTCAGACTCAGAAACGTTTCAGGAGCGCTCTTCGGCTGGAATTGCTCCACATTACAAGTGCCGTAGATGGACGCAGCTCCTGCCCTGCAACCTTTCCGGGTTATTGGCGAACAATCGCGATGCGGAAATCGATCGAAGGATCTCGACTTAGATCAACCTTGCAGGTGTGGAAATGCTTGGTACCTTCGGCAAGACGGGAGAGATGCACACAGCCATGGATCGGTATTTTCTTCTTGTCGCCCCGAGAAAGTCAGGCGAGGACAACTGAACTCCAGAACACAGTGAGGCGAGGCAGGAACCCAGAAAGAGAACGGCCGCAACTTCGTCCAACCGCAGTCACCCCGCACGATTTCGTAGTCTCCTTACTTTACTTTGCGATCAACAACACCAGCCCACGACCGCATAAGCCATACACATAGCCTTGCCCGCCGATAGAATCTTCTGCTCCGGGAGCGCGTACCTGCTTCGGGCCTTCGGCCCAGCCGCAGGTATCCGTGACGCGGTACCAGTTCGTGCCATTGCCCGGCGACGGCAGAGTGAAATTCACGTTGCCGCTCCAACCGTTGTAGGCGACATAGATGGACGAATAGCTGTCGCCTAGCGCGCTGCCGTTGAACTGATAAGCGATGGCGTGGTTGCTGCCGCTGTTGAAGTAGGTCGCATCCGGCGTCGTACCGGCAGGCGTCCACCAAACCAACTGCGTGCTCGAATAGAAGTTGAGCGGGCGCAGCGCGGCATGGGCCTTGCGGAAGGCGATCATGCCCTGGACAAAGGCGTCGAAGTTGTTTTGGTCGCTGGTCCAACTGTAGCTGAGCCAGTTGGCTACCGAGTCGACGTCGTAGGCATTGTTATTGCAGTGGAGACTGCGCAGATATTCGTCCCCGCCCGTCATTAACGGTGTGCCTGCACTCAGCATCATGAGGGCAAAGCCTACGCGCGCGGCGGCGCGCTCGTCGGCAGCGGCACCGCCCTGGTCCCAACTGTAGTTCGTCGAACTGCCGCCGTCCGAGGGACCGTAGGGCCATGGCTGATTATTGTTGGGGCCGTTGCAGCTGTACAGGTCATCGAGCGTGAAGCCATCGTGCACGACCATGAAATTGGTTGAGTTCCACGGACTGCGGCTGCCGAACAGGTCGGACGAACCGGCGAAGCGCGTCGCCAACTGGCCAGTGGTGATGGTGGCGACGCCGAGATTGTTTTGCGCCTGCCGCAGCGTGTCGCGATAACTGCCGTTCCATTCCGACCAGCCTGCCGGAAAGCCGCCCAACTGGAAGGAGTTGCCACCGATCGCCCAGGGCTCGGCGTAAAGGTCAACGCCACTGCCGCCGGTGGCCGGACGTGGCGGCAGCTCCCGCAGGATACGGTTGATCGCCGTGTTGGGATCGGTACTGCTGAAGGTGAAGCAGCCGACAGTGCAGGTGTTGCCCAGCACCGAGGCGAGGTCGAAACGGAAACCGTCTACTCCCATAGTGTCGCGCCAATAGGCGAGCGAATCGACGATGAGGGTTTGTGCGACTGGGTTATAAGTGTTGTAATTGCCACCCACGCCCGTGTTGTCATAAGAAGATTGCATGTCCGTAGTAAGTTCGTAGTAAGTCGGGTTGTCGAACCCACGCCAGGAGACGATGGTATATGTGGTTGGATCGTTCGGGTTCCACGGGCCGCCTTCGTACGTATGGTTGTACACGACATCGATGTAAACCTTGATGCCCTGATCGTGAAAGGCCTTCACCATAGCCTGGAACTCGCTGGTCGGGCCACCCGCAGCCTTGTTTGACGCGTAGCGGCGATCCGGTGCGAAATAGTTCAACGTGCTGTAGCCCCAGTAGTTCTGCCCAGCCGTCGAATTCGGCGTGTTGTCGTTGGCGTCGTTCTGCGTTTCCTGCACGGGCAGAAATTCCACCGCAGTTACTCCGAGGCTCGCCAGGTATGACGCCTTGAGCGCGGCACCAGCGTAAGTGCCTCTCACGGCAGTGGGGATGCTGCTGTCGTTCTTAGTCAGGCCACGCACATTCACTTCATAGATAACGTCGTCTTTCTGCGCGCGTGTGGGCTTGGCGCCTATGCTCTGGCTAACTGGCACCCATAAGATGCTCTTCGGCGCCATGTTGCCGCTGTCGGTGTTGCGGTAACTGGCACCAGAGGCATACACGGTGCCGTCGGTCCAGGTGGCGTTGATTGGGTCATGGCTGATCTCGCGCGCATAGGGGTCAATCAGTAGCTTGTTGGGGTTGAAGCGGTTGCCCTGCGCGTCCACGTCCAAGATAAAGCCGGCGCTGGAACCCTTCGTCCAAGTGCTCGAAAAAGGCCAGTTCGGGCCCCACGCACGATAACCGTAATACACCGGCGGCCCAGTGATGCCGGCTGCCTGCAGCGTTGCAACCGCTATCGAAGCGGAAAAGATATTGGTGCTGGTGTTGGCAGTGAGCGGAACGCGCAGCACCTCGGGTGAACCCATAGGGGATGCGTAGAGGTCGACCTCGATTCGCGTGGCGCGCGAGGAATAGACGCGGAACACGACATTGCTCTGAGTCGAGTCGTAGCTCGCACCTAGGTTGTAGGCGTTGATTGCCGCCACGGCAGGCAGGGCGAAAAATAGGAGGCCGGCAAAGGCCAACAGGGCATGTCTGAATGCAGCCGAAATACGCATGATTTGTCACTCCTTCCTTCCAACATGGCGCGAGCCTTGCGCGCTCTATCTGTAACGAGTGCCAGCAAATCCTGCGGACCACGCCGGTTTCCACTGACTCGCGTCGTTCGCAATTTGTGGGGGCGTTCCGCTCGGTGGAGCAGGCCCGCTGTCGGGCGGGATGTCAACCGGCAACTGGAATTCGGCCATTAGCTGCTGGCCAGGAAGGTAGTCATGATGGCCGTAGTTGAGGTTCGCCGGTATCTGCCAGTTGGGATGGAGCTTGGGCTCGGGCGGATATGGCTGGCCTGGGCCTTCGCGTCCCAGGGCCTCGCGGCAGTAGGGGTGGCCTCGATCGATGATTCCTTGAAGGGGATTGCCCAACGGAAAGGCGAGGGCAAGGACATCGTCTCGAGTCGAGGCTAGGAGCGAGATCTCGTCAATCTTATTGCAGGCATTGCTGTACTCGCCCGTAAGGCAATTATTGTCGATGGCCCCGGCCATGATTAGAACGCGGCGGACACGAAAGCTCGCCGACAGCCCGTCGATGGTCTGGAGTACAACACGCGCGCCCAGAGAGTGAGAGGCAAAACACAGTCCAACAGCGCTGGTGAAATTGGTGTTAAGAAAAGTGGCAAGCAGTCGGCCGGCCTCGATCGCCTCACGACCTTCGACAACGTAATCCACGAAGATAGGAAGGACACAATCGCCTGGCCAGAGTATTCCGACTGGAACGGCGTTCCCGATTTGCAAGTTACCGAACCAGTAAGTGAGGTGCGAAATGCCGTCGGCCTGATTGACTTCGAAGCCGTGAGTGCCGAAGAAAACCTCGCGGCCGCGGATGGCCGCGAGCAAATCCGGCATCAGGTCACCGGAGTAGCCGGGACGATCGGCGTCGAGGATCTTGACGGGGCTGACAGGACCTCCGACGGATTGTGCGCGAGTGCTGAGAAACCAACGCGGCATAATTTCCCTAACTTCCCCAGGACTGGACGGCCTGCGCCGCCGTGGCGATAGCGGAAGAGATGTCTTTGGCAACCGGAGCGATCGGGGTTGCGATCAATCCGAGCAGGACGGCCTGCATAGGTTTTATCTGGTCCGGAGCGACCCGCGCCGCTATCAGAGCGAGAACAACAGCAATAGGTACAGCCGCGAATTTGGCCCAATTGCGATAGCGCTGGTCGGCACGCTGATAGGCCTGGTCGAGCAAAGTGGTAAGGAGGAGATCGAAGCGTCCGTAGACGTCGCTTTGCTCCGGCGTGAGCGCCGTGCCTGATCGAATGCTGGCGGCAATCTCGGAGAGAATGGCAGCATCTACGCCAGTCGCGCTGGCGAGCGCGGCGGCGGTTTCGGGAGTGAGGCGGAGCTTGATAAGCGACTTAGCTATATTGATTTGATCCGTGGTCGCCGTACCGTTGATCCATTGAGACTGAAGCGTGTTGAGGATGGAATCGCGGCTCAAGCCGGTCCCATCGAGTGAGGCCACCTCCGGCGCGAGCTTCAAGATCGTCTGCCTTATGAACGTGAAACCAGCGCTGGAGATGCCGCCGCCGGGCAGCGCCTTGAAAGCGTCAACGAGCCCGAAAGCAGCAGTACCGAGGGCGCCGACCGCAGCGATGATGGTGGAAAGTTGGCTCACGTTATACGATTCCATGATTCCTCCTGAAGAGCTCTGTACGCATGTCTGCAGATCTCGTGGGGCACTGATCAGAAGATGGGCTTTGACCACCTGTTTCTATAAACGAAATCCAGTTGAATTATCCTTCGGTCAAGAGTGATGAAATCGTGATATTTACCGGCGAGAGGACACGCTTTTCCTGCCGATCGTGGCTCGATGCGGTGGGAACGTCAAATTGCCATCCAGCAAAAGCTGATATGGCACGCGGACATCCGCACCACCATGAACCCCTACGGCGACATGGTGCCGGATGAGACGAGCAACGTCACTCGAAGGTTGTTCACCTGGCACGTGCGCGAGTGAACTGATTTCCGAGTGATTTCCTGCTCTGCAAGTTGTTGAAAACTGGCGGAAGCGTGTGTGAGTCGAACACACCGGCAACATCGAAGATGCCGCCCGCCGGTTTTGAAGACCGGGACGATCACCGGACCGTATGCGCTTCCCTGGTTCGTAAACGAGGTTCGCGAGCAGGTTCGTGCAGAAGTTCGTTCGGAACGTAACACCAACTACTTCGGCTGCGCCACCACTCGCAGATAGGGCTTCAAGGTCTTCCAGCCGCCGGGATATTTCTGCTTGGCCTGGTCTTCCGAGACCGAGGTGGGAATGATCACGTCCTGCCCCGGCTTCCAGTTCACCGGCGTAGCCACGTTGTGCTTTGCAGAAAGCTGAATCGAATCCAACGCTCGCAATACCTCGTCGAAATTGCGTCCGCTGCTCATAGGGTAGATCAGCATCAGCTTGATCTTCTTGTCCGGACCAATCACGAACACCGTGCGCACCGTGGCATTGTCGGCGGCAGTACGGCCCTCGCTGGTGGTGCCAGCCTCGGCGGGTAGCATGTCATAAAGCTTCGCCACTTTCAGTTCCGGATCGCCGATCATCGGATAGGTCACTTTGTGACCCTGCGTCTCTTCAATATCGGCGGCCCACTTGCCGTGACTGGTCACCGGATCCACGCTCAGCCCGATAATCTTCGTGTTGCGCTTGGCAAACTCCGGTTGCAGGCCTGCCATGTAGCCCAGTTCGGTGGTGCACACCGGAGTGAAATCCTTGGGGTGCGAAAACAGAATCGCCCAGCCGTTGCCGATCCATTCGTGAAAGTTGATGGTGCCTTGCGTGGTTTCGGCGGTGAAGTTGGGAGCTTCGGAATTGATGCGTAAAGACATATTCGTTTCCTTGGGTAGTTCTTAGTTTGACGGACGACCAGCGCGTTTAAACCCTATAACATTAGTAGAGTATAGAATATCCAGCGGCGGCCAACCCGTCAACCGTGCCAAGCCGGTTGCGGCAGGGATTATGTTATCGCATCGGGCGGCGGTTGTGCCTGGGCTCGCGAAATCTTGGCCCGCAAGATCAGGATGAGGTCCGGTAAAATTTCAGGCATGGCCACTTCGGCGCGAAAGTTCTCCATGGTGCAGGTCGACGTGTTTACCGACCGCGCCCTCACCGGCAACTCTCTGGCAGTTTTCCTCGACGGCCGCGGCCTTAGCACCGAACAAATGCAGGCGTTAGCGCGTGAAATGAATCTCTCCGAAACTACCTTCATTCTTCCCGGGGACGCCGCTGCAGAAAAGAATCGTGGAGTCCGCGTGCGCATTTTCACCGTGCAGGAAGAACTGCCTTTCGCCGGACATCCTACGCTGGGCACGGCGTTCGTTCTGCGTGGCCAGACCGGTGCACCCCCCGGGCCCACTGAAGTCCGCCTCGATCTGAATGCTGGCAGGGTTCCGGTGCGCTTCATCGAAGAAGCAGCGCGACCTGTCTTCGGAGAAATGACGCAAAGGAACCCCGAGTTCGGCGCGACCCATGACGTCGAAGCCGTCGCTCGTCTTACCGGCCTGAGCGCCGCTGACCTTGACGAATCCGCGCCCATCCAAACCGTCTCCACCGGTCTTCCTTACACCATCGTCGCGCTGCGTTCCCTGAAGACGCTGCAAAACCTTCGCCTCGATTTCAACCGCGCTTCAGAATATCTCGCACCGAGCGGCGGAAAATTCTTTTACTTTGTTTGCCGCGAGACCGTCGATCCCAAAGCCCGCCTCCATGCCCGCATGATCTTTTATGGCGGAGACGATCCCGCCACAGGTTCCGCCGCCGGATGCTGCTCCGCCTGGATGGTTGCGCATGGCGTGGCGGCCAGCGACGAACACGTTTTGATCGAGCAAGGCCTCGAAGTGCAACGTCCCAGCAGCATTTTTGTCCGCGCCACCAAGCAGGATAACCAGGTGGTCAATGTGCGTGTCGGTGGAAATTGTGTGGAAGTTCTCCGCGGTGAAGTTACGATCGCGATCTAGCGGATTGAAACACCGTGACGGTCGCGGTTCTTAGATCGATGCCGCAATTTTTTGTCACACCGAAGTGCCATTGGCGAGCGCGGCACTTTACTGACGCTCCGAATCTGTTTAGCATTCACCTCGCTCACGATTCCAAAAAAAGAAATCAGGTATCGAATTCAGAAAACATTTGTGACGACAGTCTCCCGGTCAGGCCAATGAAACCCAAGAAAACGATTCTTTGTGTGGACGATAATGAACAGGCGCTCTCCATCCGCAAAATCATGCTGGAAACGCGAGGCTACCGCGTACTCGCGTGCAACAGCGGCGCCATGGCCCTGGAAACCTTCCGCCGCGGTGGTGTTGACCTGGTGCTCACCGACCTGATTATGCCCGGGGTGGATGGTTCGCGGCTGATCGAAGAAATCAAGAGTCTCTCACCGCAGACTCCGGCCGTGCTGATCTCCGCCCGATCCAAGATCTACGAGCGCGAAACGCTCGCCGATGTTTTTCTGTGCAAGGGAATGTACGAACCCGCCGAACTCTTGGAACGCATCCGCCTGTTGCTCGTACGCAAGCGCGGACCGAAGCGACAGGTCGAACTCCGCGCAGGTGCGGTGGACGTGGAGCACGCGACCGTGGCGTTGCAGTACATTGAGACATTGAATCATTGAAGTTCATGAGCTTATCGGACTCAAGGTTTTTAATGCTTCAATGACTCAATGCTTCAATGACTCAATCACGCCCCTCCGTGTGGTATGGTTTTCAGTGGATGTCGGCCTTCATTGAAGCCAGGGAAGTGCGCAAAACCTACCGGGTCGGCAAAGTCGATGTGCCGGCCCTGCGCGGAATTTCCTTCAGCGTGCAAAAAGGGGAGTTTGTCACCATCGTGGGCCCTTCGGGCAGCGGCAAGTCCACACTTTTCTATCTGCTCGGTGGGCTGACTCACCCCGACTCGGGAAGCGTTATCATCGACGACGTGGATTTTTCTACTCTTTCCGACGGCGAGCGCACCCGGTTGCGCAAAAAGAAGATCGGATTCGTGTTCCAGAAATTTAATCTTCTGCCTACGCTCAGCGCACGTTCGAACATCAAAATCGCCGCCGACATCGCCGGCGGAAAGCCTGATCCCGTATTCCTGAAAAAAATCACCGAGATGCTGGGCATCGGCCAGCGCCTGGAGCATCGTCCCAACGAGCTGTCCGGCGGCGAGCAGCAGCGAGTCGCACTCGCACGGGCTCTTATCAACCGGCCCGCCATCGTGCTTGCCGACGAGCCTACCGGCAACTTGGATTCGAAGAGCTCGAGCGTCGTCCTTGGCATGCTGCGCCAGTCCAACAAGGATCTGAGGCAGACTGTAATGATGATTACGCACAATCCCGAGGCCGCCGAGTATGGCGACCGCATCATCCACATGCGTGACGGCCAGATCGTAACGCCAGACGAAGATCCGCAGTGGGCAGCGCATCGTCCGGCTGAGCACTTGCAATCCTGAACAGGTTTCGAATGGCACATCGCGACGAATTCACCAAACCGATTCTTCCCGGCAAGGGAGCGACCGACTACGAGCGCTATTTGCGCACCGACGAATTGCTCGCCCTGCAAAAAGCGCCCGCCGAGTTGCTGCACCCAGACGAGATGACTTTTCTGGTTGTACACCAGAGTTCTGAGTTGCTCCTGAAAGGAGCGGCTTTCGAACTCGGCCGTGCCCTCGAAGCGCTGGAGCACGCCGACTACGGCAACACCGCGCGCTTGATCCGCCGCGCCATCCAGATGATTGAGCCGCCCATCGGCCTGCTTCACATCCTGGAGACCATTACGCCCTGCGACTATCACCTCATTCGCGCCGGCCTCGGGCACGGCAGCGGGCTTGATTCTCCTGGATTTCTTGCGCTGCTCCACATCGGTCCGCGTCTCGGCCACGCTTTTCACGAGCAGCTTAGCCGCGCCGGCGTCACTATCGGCGACCTCTATCGCCGTCACGAAGAATTCTTCGGTTTGCACGACATTGCCGAGCGCCTGCTCGATTTCGACGAACGCATGCAGCTTTTCCGTTTCCACCATCTCAAGCTCGCCGAGCGCATCATCGGAGGCCGCGTCGTCGGCACCATGGGAACGCCCGTGGAAGTTCTGCAGCAGCGAATGGAAAGCTGGCTCTATAAAGATCTTTGGGACGTGCGCAACCAGATCACCGCCGCTTCCAACCAGACCGCTGCGGGCAAGCAGTAGTATTGATGCCGTGAAAGCCGGCAAATCCGGATCGTCAACTGTATCCATCGCCCGACCGCCATGTTTGCTCCGCCGGGACGGCGTCGTTTATACTCGTAAAGCCGAGCGGGAGTAACTCAGTGGTAGAGTGCGACCTTGCCAAGGTCGAAGTCGCGGGTTCAAATCCCGTCTCCCGCTCCAGTTTCTTGAAGCCCTGCACCAGCAAGGGCTTTTCGTTTTAGGCGTGATTTACGGCGCGGTAGCCAAGTGGTAAGGCCGAGGTCTGCAAAACCTCTATCGTGAGTTCGATTCTCACCCGCGCCTCCAGCTTTCATCCCACACAAATCTCCCGCAGAAATAAAGAACGGTGGAGAGCCGGGCGTTCCCGGCTGGACGGGCGAGGCGCCCGTCTCTCCACCGTAGGATCATCACCTAGTTACTACTACATCCTGACGCACACCGCCTTAGTCTGGGTATAGAGTGCGAGAACATCTTTGCCCATCTCGCGTCCCCAACCCGACTGCTTGTAGCCGCCGAACGGCAGCGCTGCGTCGAAGATGTTGTAGCAGTTGATCCAGACCGTTCCGGCGCGCAGCAACGTTGCCGTCCGGTGCGCCTTGGAGACGTCGTTGGTCCACACTCCCGCCGCCAGGCCGTACACGGAATCGTTTGCCCGAGACAACAGCTCTTCCGGATTGTCGAATGGAATCGCCGCTACCACCGGCCCAAAGATCTCCTCCTGCACGACCTTCATATAATCTTTGGTATCGACCAAAACGGTGGGCTCGACGAAGTATCCCTTGCCGCCGATTTTGCGTCCGCCCGAAGCGGCCTTGGCGCCTTCGGCCATTCCGACTTCCAGGTAGTTGCAGACGCGCTGCAGCTGTTCCTCAGAAACCAGCGGGCCCATGTGCGTCGCGGGATCCAGTCCCGAGCCAACCTTGATCTTCTCCGCCTGTGCCGCCACGCCCTCGACCACGCGATCGAATACCGGCCGTTCGACGTACAGTCGCGACCCAGCGCAGCAACACTGGCCGTGGTTGAAAAAGATGGCGCTGGCCGCGCCGGCAATTGCCGTATCCAGGCTGGCATCTTTGAACACTACGTTCGGCGACTTGCCGCCCAGTTCGAGCGAAACTTTTTTCAGGTTTCCAGTGGCCGCGTGAACAATCAGCTTGCCTACTTCCGTCGATCCGGTAAATGCAACTTTATCGACCAGATCGTGCGCCGCTAAAGCCGCGCCCGCCGTCTCGCCATATCCCGGGACGATGTTGACCACACCATCCGGGAACCCGGCTTCCATAATCAGCTCGCCCAGACGGAGCGCGGAGAGCGGCGTCTGTTCGGCCGGTTTCAGCACCACCGTGCATCCTGAGGCCAGCGCCGGCGCCAGTTTCCACACCGCCATCAGCAGCGGAAAGTTCCACGGGATAATCTGGCCCACGACGCCGACCGGCTCGCGGAGCGTGTAAGCGTGGTAATTTACGCCGGGCGTGTACATTACCGAGAGTGGAATGGTGGTGCCTTCGAGCTTGGTTGCCCATCCCGCCATGTATCGGAACATATCGACGGCCAGCGGAACATCGGCGGCGCGCGCCACGGTGAGCGGCTTGCCGTTATCCAATGTTTCTAACGTCGCGAACTCTTCGGTGTGCTCTTCCAGCAGGTCAGCCAGTTTCCACACCAGCTTGCCGCGCTCGGAGGCCGTCAGGCGCGTCCATGGACAGCTGTCAAAGGCGCGCCGGGCGGCCTGCACCGCGACGTCAATATCCGCACGATCGCCTTCCGCGACCTGGGCCAGAACCTCACCGGTGGCTGGGTTATAGGTTGGGAAAGTTTTGCCCGACGCGGCATTCACCCACTTGCCGTCGATCAGCATTTTGCGCGGCTTCGCAATGAAGTCGCTGACGCGTGAATCAATCTGGATCGGGGAAACTGCGATGCCCATACATCCTCCTTGGAACGAGATTGAGTGAGAACTCCGCTGAGGTGAAATGAATTGGAGGAATTTTAGTCCCGCCTGACGAGGAAGGCAACGGCGGGGTCGACTAATCGGCTATGCGAGTAATTTCCCCGCGTCTACTGGCTGTGCAGAATGTAGCCGGGCTCGAGGGGAAGCTTGCCGTCGATCTTCAACACCTCGACGTTGCTGGTGATGGAATAAACATTCACCAGGCCGATTGCAGATGGATTCGACTGCAGTGTCTTTAGCACTTCGTCATCGTTCGAAACCACCAGGAACGTCGCCCGGGTCCTGTTCGCTGCGTCGATCAATTTCCTAAAGTCGTCGGGTGACAGCGACAAGAGTTTTTCGGCAACGATGCGCATCTCTGGCGAAGATGGGTCGGTGAGTACAACCGTCAGATCATACCCACCGAGCCATTTGTGGGTGTTCTTGATGGTTTTTGTCAGGTCGGCGGCTTTCATCACTTGGACCCGGCTGTTCTTGCCGGTCACGAGAGCAACGTCACGCGCGGCCGCGATCTCACTGCACACGAAAATACAAATCCAGACGACTGCCAGCGCAGCTCTCGGCAGATTTCGAAGCGCTATGTTCTTCAATCCCATCACTATCATTGCCTGAAACCCCGGACGACGAGCCAGTCCTCGAGGGTGGTGCCGTAATCAGCCTGCAGGCGCGCTCTGGTTTCCGCCGCATCGTGAGCATTCCCCGATGCCGCCTGCAATTCCGCGAGCTTCGACAAGGAAAATGGATACTCGGGGTCCTCCCGCAGTTCCTCGATGGCCGCGCCGATTTTCGACTCCGCAGCCAGCAGCGCCCCGTTGGCCCCGTGGTATGCGCGCTCGACCGCATTGTTGCGGTTCGCCTGGAGCATTTTCTGCAAACGCGAGACGGCAGCACGGGCCATCTCAAGTCTTCCCGCTTCCGCCGCCAAACGCGCTCGTGTGCGCAGTGTGCGCGCCAGCAGCCCACTGCGGACCTTGCCCGACACATGTCCGGATCCCTGCAAAATCACTTCTGCCTCAGTTAGATGTTGAAACGCGGCGTCCGGAGATTCCGACAACAGAGCCAGGTAGCGATGGATGGAACCGCGGTAGTCGTTCACTTGCAGCTTGGTCGCCGCCGCCAGCACTGCCGCCAGTTCCACCCGGGCTTGTTTCACATTCCCTTCACGGGCGTAGCTGATTGCGGATTGAATCTGACAGTTGAGCTTGTCCTGCGGTGTCAGCGCCATGGGAAGCGCTTGGGCGTATTCCTGGCGGGCACGGTCCTGGTTTCCGAGCAAAGCGTAGTCGTTGCCGAGGCCCAGCTGCGAAGTGAAAAACTGGGGATCCATCTTCAGGGCCTCACGATACTCGGCCAGCGACTCTTCCAGCCGACCTGCCTGCTGCAGAATTTCAGCCAGGGAATCGCGGGGGTTGGGATCGTTCGGTTCTGCCTCGACGTAGCGCTTCAGGGTAAGGATCGCTTGGTCGTACTCATGCATGTAAGCGAGGTCATACGCCAGGGTATTCAAAGCCCCGGCGAAATTGGGGTCAATCTCCAGCGCGCGCTTGGTGAGCTTGGCCGCTCCTTCGTAATCACCCTGAGATTGCAGCCAAAGCCCAGCCTCATACTGCAGTTGGCCGTCGCGCGGATACATCGCCAGCAGATCGTTCATGGCTGCAATGGCCCCGAGAAAACGTCCCTGGTTCGTCGATACCACCCACTTGACCAGAAGCTTTTCTCCAGGTGTCGCCTTCCGAGACGTCAGTTGCGCCTGCTCCGCCGCTTGCCTGGTTTCCCCAGGATCAAGTCCCACCCAGACGATGTAAGTCCAGGCCTGAGCGAAATGGGGGTCCTTAATGGCGGCTTCCCGCCATTTCACCAAAGCCTGCTCAATGTGATAGTCGTATCGAAGGCGCAACCCCTCCTCGAACAGCTTGGCCGCTTCCGGCGAACTCGTAGTAATGGGAAGCCGATCGGGATTGGCCGCGGGCCTCGGCGCTGAAGGCGAAGTCTGCCCAAGCGCACAGATTGGCTCCGAGCAGAGCAGTACGCCGAGAATTATGCCTGGAATTATCGCTCGCAGCACGATCGCGCGGCTGCGGAAAAGACGACTGCGCAAGGCAAAGAGAATCCGCATATTCCCACTGTAGCCAGCGGGCAGTCCATTCTCAAATTACGGAGGTACCGGGCTCTGAAGAAAATGGGGGGATGGGGAAGGCAACTGCGCCCAAGCTACTTGATATCCTTCATGGGTAAGAGCGTGCCGTAGTCGCGGCCTGAGGGATCGACGGCTCGCGCTACCACTCCGGCAAAAGCCTCCCGAAATTCGGGAAACTTCAAGACCAGGGCTTTGATCACGGCCGTATTTTCCTGAAACGTGCGCGCGGTATTCGATACGTCCGCGGCATCGTACCTTACTACCACCTCAAGGTCGTTGCCCACGGCAAGCGGAAAGATTGCGGTCAGACGATAGATCTTGCCGCTGGCGCTTAAATCCAGGGTGCTTCCGTTCGCGGGCAGATCGGCAGGCTGCATACCCTGGGTCTCGTCGTAAAGTTTGTCGGTGGCGAGCGTGCTCATAAAGTCCACGGGAGCGGACAGGGCGATCGCCTCGCGGTAGTACAACCAGGCATTGTGATTCTGGGACTTCGCCTTGAAGTCGCGGGCGTGCTGGATGAACCATGCGGCATCGTGTCCTGCTGCCTGCGAGGATCTGGGGAAAAAACCCGCCAGCCTCCAGTCGCTGCCTGCCTGTTTTAGGACCAGGGTCAGCGTCATGGCAGTCGGGCCGCCCCTAACGTCGACAATGGTGATGCCGTACTTGCCGGGCGGCAGATTATTCAGGACAAATACCGCGCTATCCTTCGTCTGGCCCGACTTCCCAAATACCCCGCACAGAAATTCAGCGCGGGTGCGCGTCTCCAGGCCATCCGCGGTCAGCAGAAAAGGCGGCTGCGCGGTCGCTTGCGCGCCCGTGAACGCGGCTTGGCTATCTTTCACCGCGGCTTCGATACCGTCAAAGCTGGCAGCCACGCTCGGAATAGAGTTCTGCTTCAGGCCAGCGGCATCGCCGCGCGCCGCCATTTCGAAGTAACGCTTCGCCGCGGTTTCGAGCGCGGCTCGCGCCGAAGCATCCATGTCCGCGGCGCTTTGGCAGAACTGCGCATGGGAAGATGCTCCCAGCAGCAGCAGACACAGCCATCGCCGGTAGCGCCGTCGGTTCCGAGGCGTCGGTTCTGAAGCAGTGCCCAAGAGAAAAGCCTCTGCTGGCATTTTACGCGCTCCCCCGGTCGGTGATAGTCAAACGATAGTCAAACGATAGCCAACTTCGACAGCCAACTTCCTTGTTGCAGGCCATGCCTGCCAGCGATCGTCGGTAATCACCGTGCAAGATTAAGGGCCTCCGCCGTTCTACATGCAATGGTAAAATCAGCCAGAACAGGTGTCCTTGGCCCTCACCGAGACGGGGTATTTTGATGTTGCTTAGACGCAGATGGGTTGCTGTAGGGCTGTTGCTGGCAGTTCCGGCCCTTCTCGCGCATGCCCTTCTTGCTCAGACTGCTGAGGCTTCCGCGTCGGCCACCGTGCCGCACCAACATACCCGTAAGCCCCAAAAGCAACTCGTTCTCCCCCCGCTGCCGAGAGGTCCACTGAGCCCGTTGCCGATGGACCAGCTCCCGCCAGCGCCGGCTAGGGTCAGCTATCAAGGCGGGTTGCTGAGCATCTCGGCGCAGAATTCGACTTTGGGCGAGATTTTGCGCGACGTGCGCAAGCTCACCGGCGCTTCGATTGAAATTCCTCAGGGCTCAGGCGCAAACGAGCGAGTAGTCACGCATCTCGGCCCGGGAGCGCCACGAGATGTTCTGGCCGGCTTGTTCAACGGCTCCTCGTTCAATTACGTGATGCTCGGCTCCAGCTCAGATCCCACTGCTGTTTCAAGCGTGATACTTACCGCAAAGCCATCGTCTTCAGGAGACACCCAGGCCGCGCCGACTGTGGCCGCGAATGTGAATGAGGAAATCCCCGGGCCACCACACCCGATTCCCCCGCGGCCGGTGCAGTTCCTCGGGCAGGTCCCCCCACACCGTGGGAATGGGCAAGCCGGGGTTACACAGACCCCGGAAGGCGACGATAGCAAAGACAAAGACGATGACGATAAGGATGATGACAGCGCCGACGATCCGGCCCAGCCCGACGCGACCGGCGCCAACGCCCAAGATCAGCAGCAGCAACCGGATCCCAATCAGCCCAACGCGGGGCCGAAGACCCCTGAGCAGATTCTGGAGATGATGCGAAGACAACAGCAGCCGCCCGCCGTGCCTCCGCAGACGCCACCCCAGCAGTAGGCACTACTCCGCGTACTTAGCGTAAAAGATGAAAAATTGAAGATTGGGGATGGGCGCTGGCCTAGTCGCCGCTTACAGGGCTTTGATGGGGTATCAACGCCGAAAGGGTCTTGGACAGTCGGGAGGGATTTACCGCGGCCAGGACGGCACATATAGCGCAATAGGCGCCAAAAATACCCAGAGCTACGGTCAAGATTGCAGTGCTGCAGATTAGGAAGCCTACGAAAAGTGCGTTCACGTTACCGGCCCTTGATGGCAGCCACGCTGTGAAGCGCGCGGCTGCAAATGATTCAATCTTTTGATCTTTTAATCTCTTAAACTATCCGCATTTGACCCCCGCCACTGTTAACAACTAAGATACGGGAATCGGACTGCGTATCTCCACTCTCCAACATTTCTTAGGACCCGTCCACGTTACGGAAGTCCAATTAGATTGCGTCAAATGGCCATCACCAGGATTTCGGTGCGCGGCGCGCGCCAGCACAACCTGAAGAATATTGACGTCGAGATTCCTCGCAATACTTTGACGGTCATAACGGGCCTGAGCGGCTCCGGCAAATCCTCGCTTGCTTTCGATACGATTTACGCGGAGGGCCAGCGGCGTTATGTCGAAACGCTTTCCGCCTACGCCCGCCAATTTCTCGACCAGATGGAGCGTCCCGACGTCGATTCGATCGACGGCCTCAGCCCCGCGATTTCCATCGAGCAGAAGACCACCAGCCGCAGTCCGCGCTCCACCGTTGGTACCATCACCGAGATCTACGATTATCTGCGCCTGCTCTACTCTTCGATCGGCGTGCCCCATTGCCCGAATTGCGGGAAGCCCATCACCCGTCAATCTGCGGAGCAGATCGTGCAGCGCGTCATGGCACTCACGCCCGATGACCGAGTCATGATCATGGCGCCCATCGTTCGCGGCCGAAAAGGCGAATTCAAGAAAGAAATGGAGAAGCTGGTCCAGCACGGTTTCTCCCGCGCCCGTGTTGATGGCGAACTGGTCAACCTTGAGGACGATCTCGCGCTCGACAAACGCAAAAATCACACCATCGAAGTTGTCGTGGATCGCCTGCTGGTCAAGCCGGGAATCGAACACCGCCTCGAACTCTCGGTCGGGTTGGCGATGAAACTCGGCGGCGGTCTCGTCCTGGTCGCAGTCGTCAACGAGGAAGAGACGCTGTATTCTTCGCGTCTGGCCTGCCCCGACTGCGGCATCAGCGTTCCGCAACTGGAGCCGCGATCGTTCTCGTTCAACAGTTCGTATGGCGCGTGTCCGGAGTGCCATGGCCTCGGAAGCCGCTACGATTTGGATCCTGCCAAGGTGATCGTCGATTGGTCGAAGCCGATACTCGATGGAGGCCTGGGGCCCGGTTCGTCATCGCAGAATCTGGTTCGCAGCATCCAGTTGGTTGTGCAAGCCTACGGCTTTAACTTGGCGACGCCTTTCGAGAAATTTCCCGACAAGATTCAGAACCTTCTGCTCTACGGCGGGCCGCAACGCGGGGGCAAATCAGGTTTTCTAGGAATTCTCGGTTACCTCAGGCAGAATCTGGAAGCTTCTACCTCCGATACCTATCGTGAATATCTGCTGGATTTTATGTCGGCTACCGAATGTTCCGTGTGCCACGGCAAGCGTCTGCGTCCCGAAAGCCTGGCCGTAAGAGTGAACGGCATGTCCATTGCCGATTTCACCAGCCTTCCGATTGCGCGCGCTCTCGAAG